>OBEQ011831015.1_pt1 | contig 36145 bp, 38 predicted proteins | sample 1670901 | NCBI WGS metagenome assembly OBEQ01 (sample SAMEA104232315, study PRJEB22302) | groundwater metagenome | biome: forest; feature: aquifer; material: groundwater | place: USA | collected 2011-08-07 | depth 5.4 m | reverse complement strand
TGGCAACCTATACCTATAACAGGATTATCTATTAATTCAAAATCAGGAAAATCTATGGTAAGAAAAGAATGAAGATATTGTGCAAACCACCACTTCAAATCCTCTGTCATGGAAATCTCAGCGATACCGCTTTGCAATTGATATATTTTTCCCTGCGCCTGTCCTATCCAAAACAATCCCACCGGCGTATTAATAACACTCTGACGATTCTGACACGATTCATATTCATAAGCTTTATCCGCATTCATCAAGTTCTGTTGTGGCTGAGAAAATAACGCTCCCGTACCAACGGTAAGCTCTACACTTGATGTCGTCTGCAACTGATCAACACCATAATATTGCACCGGACTCTCTGTTTCAAAAAACAATATTGCACCGCTTTTATTAATAGGTTTGATTGCTGTAACTTTCGTCTTATAATCCTTATAATTATTTGCAGGATATATCAACCAGTTATCTCTGATTAATTCAAGATGTTGCGGCAATGAATAAATTGCGCGATTGGGATAATGTATGTAACACGTCGCGTAAACCTGCGGGTCGTAATTAATGGGCTGAACATTCGCCCAACTTATAAAATTGGGAAATAATTTAGAGATGCTTAAACTGTAATCATATTTAAAAAAGTTTCCTGCTTTAATTATACTTGTATTAAATAATGTTTTTAAATCCGTATAACGATACGGGTCATAATATCTCTCCGCATCAATCTCCCCCCAATCCCTAAACTCGGTATTTACTTCCGATTCCACAAAAAAATCCCGCACTCCTGAATTAAATAAATACATAAATGCTTCCTGCACTTCTATAGGAAAAACGGTACCGCTTGGGTTACAGTTGGCTCTGTCAAAAACTCTTAATTTACTTGGCGTTTTCCAAAGAGTAGTGTTAAATAAATTAGAAGCAACGCTTCCTATAAATTCAGGAAAACTGATATCACGGGTATCCATCCAATACATAGGAAAGGGTATCATTCTATGAATTAAATAATTATATTCAAATCCATTCGGCTGATCATATAACCAATCATAAAAAAAGAACATTGTGTTTTTTTCAGTATAACGGGTTACATACGTATCGCCTCCAAAAAGCACACGACTTTTAAATGGAATATTTCCTTTTGGTAATACTATTATTTTCTCGTCGCAATCAAAAGGAATTTGTTGTATCCCTCCTATTTGCCCATATTGGTTTCTTATTCTGTTTTTTAATGCAACATAGTGCGAAGATGCCGTGGTATTAAAAGGAGTTAAATGTTTTTTAGGTTCTGTTTGTGTGGGATATATTCCCTGTGAACCTACAGTTCGCCTGGAATCATCCACAACAGAACGAGCATGTATATCACTCCTTGTTAATAACGCCACAGACCTTCCCCGAAACAAATTATTAATTCTATATAATGATCCAAAGTCCTGTATTTGATTGTCAAGATAAGTGGAATCGTTTATAAATTTCCTACGATTACACGTTGTTGAATCAATCCAATTATCATAAAAACAATGAGATTGATATTGAAGTGCATACTGTCGATAAAGAACAACTGACTTGAATAAACGTAAAACAGCATCAGAGCCTTCTGTTATATAATTCAAAATCGTAGGGACAAGTTGTAGTGCCTTTATTAATCCGGGTGTATGATCCAATGCTCCGGCTTTCTGTTCTACTTCAGTAGTAGATCCCGATAAACTGGGAGTAGATCCTGCTGCTACTAAAGCAGGTTGAGTTAGTCCATCATAATAAAGAGTTGTACCGATTCCAAGCAAATTTTCAGCAAATTGTGCCATAGTTCCGGGACCGGATAGCGCATTAATTCCCGCAATAGTAGGAATTAAAGCTGCTTGCACAGCCGCACCCACCGCCCACGCTGCCAACGTTGCAGGGTCCATTATTCCCTCTGTTCCAGCACCAGTCCCTGTAAAAGTCGGGGACAACGACCCATCTAACGAACCTGTTTTTCTGGGATGTAACCTTTTTGTAGTACGCTCCCCATTCATTTTTAACATAGCCGCACCTATCCCCGCAACAATAGAAACATAAAACGACATATCAGTAAGCAACTTATGTTTAGGATGCTTATTAGGCTCTTCAAACGACCCTTCAGTAGTTCCCAAAACCTCTCCATACACCTTCAATTCTTTCATAGACAGAAAAGGATTCCTAAATTGTGTATCAGGAGAATGAAAAGTAAATAAATTGGCACGAAAATCTAAATTAGGCTGCTTATTATTTATAGAACAACTCGGGGGGTCAAAAGAAGTTTCAGCTCTTGATATATATAAATCTCCAGCGCCTGCAACTTGCGGTCCTCCTCGAAGGTCGTTATATGGATAATTAGGATATAATCCTTGACGAACTCCTCCCACATTATTTTCAATAATATATCCCTGCATATTATTAATCATCCCTTTGGCAATAATCGTTTTATTGCCTTCCCTATTTCCGCGAAGTATTCTATATCCTACAATATTTGTTATCGGATTTCCCGCATTATCTACCGGCACTTGAATATTAAGAGCTTTAACGCCCATAATACGTATTGCAGGACCATTACTAAAATTTGGACTGTTTTTCACAAAATGTCGCACATAATAACTGGTGCGTTGTTCAGGAAATTTATGATGCCGTATTGGTTTGCCACAAAGATTTCCCCAGATGTTTGGCTTATTGTCGGGATATTTTTCAGTTGATTCCCAATATCCCATGATTCCTTCCTGAATAATAAATCCCCCGTCTCCTGTTGGAATAGCTGTTGTTGGAAAAGGCGCCGAAGCTGTATTTTCCACCATCCATGTTTGAATAACAGAAAAATTTTCAGCAATTTCCGGTTCAGCATCACAAATAGATCCACCACTTAAATCAAAAGCTGTAGGTGCTCGTCCTGGGATATGGTAAGAAGAAGATAAATCCCCGTCATTGTATTCCCATTGAATAAAAAGCGCATAATTCTCATCACGTAAAAAACTTGGATTATGCCCTCCTCTCCTGTAATAATCAGAAGAATATTCCACCGATACCCAATGTACCTCAATTAGATTAGCACTTGGTTGATAATTAAAATCAAATTTATTTGTCGGTCCAACTCTAAGTAAATAATTTCCCACTTCATACATCGCATCCGAAGCATCCGCTATCGGACTATGAAAAGGTATCAAACTAAGCGGAACATCTATAAGTTTATTATCAATAATATCTATTGAAATCTGCGTCTGACGCGTACTATACAATCCGATTCGTTTTGCCTGTGTCTGCTGATTGACCACACTTATCACTACCAGTTCGAACTCATCAAAAGTCTTGTCTAAATTACTCAAGAGAATATCTATCGAACCCGCTACGTTAGAATGTTCAAACAACGCCTGCACATTTGAAGGAGTAAAATAATCAGTAACCTTTTGCCCGTTTATGGTGTAGGCAACTGTTGCAAAATAAGAACCGTTAAGCAAACTGCCCCCACTTGCTCCTTTGTTTACTTTTACGCAAGGAATTTGCACTAAATGTGCTAACCTGATTTTATCACAGTCAAGTCCCAACACGGGGTTGGGAATACAAACTGTACAAGTATTGGTTGTTACAGGAATACATTTGAAAGGAATATTTGTGGTATTCATTGTTCTGTCAGGATTCCTCGCAGAATCAGACCAATAAACCTGAAATGTACAATCGTGATTTTTTTTGGACACCCCTGTGATGAGGTTTGATTTGTTGAAATTTAAACACTTATCATTTACAAGTTTGGTATAACTGCACGTCGATTCTACAAACGTTCCGATTTCAGAATTGACATTATCAGTAGAAAATACTGTCCACGTATCTGCGAACATATAGATAGCGCCTATAATAGTATACGGAGTATTAACACATAAATTGTTGGCGGGTTCGTTTCCCAAATCTCCATAATCTCCCGTTACGCTGTTACTAATACAATTTCGAGAAAAACTCCAACTGTTGCTTTTGGAATGATAATCCGTTACACCAATATTCAGATCCTTATCAAAAGAATGCGGGGGATTATTATTTTGCTCGTCTGCCATTTATTACCAAGTATTGTCCCACGCATTACTACGATGATGACGCATCGCCATACCATAATTGAACGCAGGGTATGAGGCGAACTGCATGTAATATTTCATGTATTGCGCACGGCGGTTTTGCCAGAAAAGTTCTTTCATTTCTTTAAAGTTCGGAGTAAGTACAATATTGCGGGCATTATTTCTCGCTACCTTCAAACGTTGTTCTATCAGTTGTAATTTACCTGCAACATTCTCATCATTCATCATCAGGTTTTCAAGTATGCGATGCTTTAAAGCATACTCATAATAATTATTCAATCCGTCATAGTCAGGCACAAGAAGGTTTCCATCACTATCCTGCATCGAGCCTTCGTAATTAATATAAACTTTTCCGCAATTAAAATTGGTAAATAAAAATCCATTTTTAATCCACGCCTCGTCTTTACTCCTGATGTATAAGTTAGGGCAACCGCACTCTATGCCTTGAGCGTTATCTATAATACGTAACGGCATCAATACGCTATGCCGGCGAATCTGGGCGTGTACTATTTGGATTAATTCAAAACATTCATTCTTGCAATTCATAAATACACGCGGTTTATTGCATATATTTCCAAAAGGCACAAGCGGGTTAAACTGCAAATCAGAACAAGTCGGTGTTGTTGTACAACTTGGACATCCTGTGCCACCACAATTATCACAACTACCAGTTATTCCACAACTCGAACATCCTGCTCCCCCGCAACTACTACACGTTGTCTGTGGTTGATTACAGGCGAATACGCTTGCACTGCTTGGATTACATCCGCAAGGTGTAGTATTACATCCTGAACATACCACAGGGGCTGCACAAGGGTCTACAAATAAAGGTTGTTCTTTAGGAATAGCAGCAAGATTTCGTTCTTCAATATGTGTTCCTGACGGGAAGGATTCTAAAATAAAATGATGCCCGCAAATCATCGCAAAATTCAGTGTATAAAAATCATCAGGTAATTTCACACGACCTTTTTCTACATCAAGCAGGGCTTCGTGCGTCATGTTTATCCGCAAACCTAAATCGTAATTACATCTTGCCGCAACTTTAATTAACTGCTGGGGTTCGATATAATTTTCAAGAGTATAATTAATGAAGTCCAACTGCACGTCAGCAAGAAGTTGGTCAAAAGTTCGATATTTTAGGGAGTAATTAAACATTGCTTCTCAATTATGTTTTTAATACATTTTGATTATCTTGTTTTCCATCCGGAGGAATTTGTATTACATTGAGCAAATCCGCTTTCACATTATTCTCAATTTCCGCAAATAAATATTCCGGTATGTGCGTCGCATCATCTTGCCGCAATAAACACGTGTTTCCATCACAGGTAAACAGCGCGATACTTTCTTCCCACAACCCTTCTATCCGTACCGCATCCCAAATCAAATTAGGAAAATACAGGTATTCATTCTGATACCAGTAATAAAAATTTTTATTGAATTTGAATTTAGTGGAATTAGCAATTTTAGTAAAAATCTGCGGATATGTTTTGTAAACTTCAATAGAGCCGTCAATGGAACTTACTGTACGAAACAAGGGACCATAACTCCCCTCCATAACGGTAGGTAATTTATCTTTAGTTCTCTGAAATGTACAACCAGACTTAATACCGCCACAACATGCTTCCACCTTATCAATCTCAATCAACTCCACACACGGCATCACTTCAAACAAGCTCTGAAAACGCATTATCTTATTGTTGTCGTCCATTCTTTTAATGTACAACTTGGCGTGTTTTAAGGTAAGCGAATAGATAAACCTATCTGTCAGGAAAGCATCCTCCTTCACACCTTTCACAAGGTTTCTGCTCCGGGATATAGTATCAGCTATTGTTGTCAATTAATCAATTTTAAATTCATCATACGTTTTTAAAAATTCTTCCTCAAATTGTATTCCTTTTGTTTTTGTATAACTTATGCCCAAGCATCGTTTTTCTCTTGCATCCGCCCCCGCCTTATCTTTTTTAATGTATTTTGAACCATCTCCACGCAACATAACATCTAAAAGTCTACCTTTTAAATTTGATCCAACACAACTATGAAACGTCCACAAATCCTTGTGCGTCATGTTATACTTGTTTTCGCGAGTGTTAAAACAAAGGAATAATTCCCTGTTGTTTGTCTTCAAACTATTACAATAAACCCTCGTTTTTAATTCACAACTTTTCGCATAATCAACCCTTCTTCCGCGTCTTGGGCGCGTTTGTAAATACAAGTGTCCTATTCTTTCAGGAAACTCTATTCCGTCCCTGTGTTCAATAATAGCATCCGCGCAATTTTCATGGAAAGCATTTACGATTTCTGTCATGTACTTGTATTTTTTTTTATTAAACCTATTAAAATATTGCGGAAATTTTTTAATAAATGCCCATGCAAACCATTGTTGTCCCAATATTGCCGGCGTCCTGCTTCTATGTATACAGCGCCATCTGTACTCAAACCCATTCCCCATCTCTGTTAAATTTACAAAAAAATATAATCGCTCTAAATCAAGAACCCCATGATTTTACTCACAGGGTTCTCTGTCAGTCGAAAGCTAAACCAACTAAGCTATGACTTATCTCTTACGCTGTGCACGTTCCGTTAATTGTTACTACTGCCGTTATTCCGGAAGTAGGTCTGGTTACAACCGAACCTGTCACAGCACATATTGTTATACTCGACGGCGAACCTCCGGCTATAATAGTTCCAAAACGTTCTGTGCCGTTACAGGCATTATACCAATAATCCACACTACCAGGTGGCGAACCCGAGGCTGTTATTGTAATAGACTGACACGCACATAAACAATTTCCATTTGCCGCTATACTATAAGTAGCGGGTACCACAGGAACCGTTCCTTTTTTACAAACAGATACCGTACCTCCCGGAATTATTGCCCCTGAAATAGTTTGCCCCGAAACTGCTCCGGTACAATCCGGTACAACAAGGTCAGAGCAAAAATCTATTACAGGCGTCCCTAATGCGCGAACTCCAGATGCAGGCGCTGCAATTGTTACTGTGAGACCCGTCTGCACATATCCTACTCCTTTTGCTGTGACGATAACACCGGTTACCGTTCCGCTATCAGAAGTAATAGCGAACGTAGGACTGGTTACCCATGGCACACCTCCCAACGTAGGCACTGTAAGCACATCTGTTGAAAGATAACCGCTTCCCGCTGCCGTAATAGTTCCGGAAGTAACCGTCCCTCCCACTCCAACAATAATTGTTGCCTGTGCTCCGGTACCCGTGCCTCCCGTAAGAATAACCCCCGTGTACGTCCCAGCAGTACCCCCAGTACCAAGTGTGGTAAACGTAATAGCAGTTGTTAAAATTTTTCCGACACCTAATGTTGATGCAGCAACGGCTCCTGTTCCTCCTCCACCACTAAATGATACTGCGGGAGGTCCTTGCGCCGCGCCATATCCGCTTCCTCTATTAGTAAGCGTTACAGAGGCAACTCCGGCAGTGTTGCAGGTTACTGTATATTTATTGCAGGAAGGCGTTGGTGTAAAGGTTACATTAAACGGAACTCTACCATTAAGTGAAGCAATATCCTCGCAAGCCGCTTGTGCGTATCCGTCAAATCCGACTGGAGTGCAGGTTTCATTATCAACCGTAATCGCTATGGTAGTGGAACAATTCGCACCCCCGCCTGTGCAGGTAACGTTCTGACAGGTATATGCTCCTATACCGTTTATTCTGTAGCATACCCTGTGTAGTCCAAAGTTAGCTACAAATGTTACTGTTATCGTTGCTGGTACTAAAGCCATGATTTTAAGTTTTTATGCCGTTGTTTTTATTTGTAATACTAATGAATAACATGTTGGTATTGCTGTGTCACGAGTAGGGTCTGTCGGACAAAATGTTTTTACCCGAACAAAATATACGCTGTTTGGTAATAAACCGCCTATGGTATCTGTCGGGGTTGCAGATGTAGCTACTACAGGATTAAGCGACCATGTTCCTACTGTAGTTAATCTGTATTCTACCTGATATTGAGTAGCAACTGATACCGCCGCCCACTTTAATTTAATGGTTGTCGCAGTTATTAATGTACTAAAGAAACCAACCGCACCCTGACAAGCTGCCGTAGGAAAAAAGCATCCAGGATTAACTATCAATGCCGCTAACTTCTGAATAATATCACAAACCCTATCTCCCTGCTTAATATCAAGATTTGCTATGGTATCTCCGGTATAAATTATACAGCATGAATTAAATGTTTCAGCACAAGGATCTCCGGCAGGACACGCAGGGTTTCCATCACAGCAGGAAGGCGGCGTGGTAAACACCGTATCGCCGCAGGAACAGGGGATCTTGCATCCGCAATTTCGTTTCATAACTAATTATTATATAATAAATATCCCACCACTAACCAAATCAATGTTTCAATTGATGCTATCCATATATCAATATTCCTGTCTTCTTTCGGTTTCATTTTGGTTTTGTAATGAATGTATCTTGCTATTTCTATTGTTACAGGAAACAACAACATCCAAAGTGTAAAAAGTAAATTTTTCATATTATTTTGTTTTAATGTTCATTTTTTAAGGTATGCTTATTACTGCTACTACTGTTTGCGGCGGAGGACAAGGATTAGGCAGAGTAGTTATTCCGCTTAAAGGACAGGTTGTTGTTTGACCGTTCTGCTTTAATATCGTCACTCTCACTTTATAATTAGTTCCCATTGCGAGTCCGGCAAATATTCCCGAAACCACCTGCGGATTATTTACAGGGAATGTCTGATTTTGAAGCATTGTACTTCCTATACTATCAAACAACTGTATGGAATAGGTTACAATTCTTATAGAATGATTGAAAGAAAAATTCAATGTTGTTAATCCTGATATATAATTCACAGAAGGACAGTTTAAAGTATTAATCAATGTGAATGTTAGTACAGACTGACAAACCGTTCCTTTAGTCAAATCATTAAAACACATAGTAGACGATATTGTCAAATCATCTGTCGCCGCAATTGGCGTGCCATTCAACGATACAGGGAATCCGCTCGGATTGTTTATATTCGCAATCAGAGGTATGGTTACATTAATTGAATTTCCTGATTGGTCTGCAATTGTAAACATTGTTCCTGCCTGATTACATTCTTTCAAAGACGCCGGAATAGTTCCTGTAAAAAATAAATTCAATGTACTCGCGCTGGGTAATGCTGCGGATAATTTCACTGCTACTCCATTACAAGGCGTTGCACAACAATTTAATTGAATATTAGTTATTGCAGACATTAAATCGGTAATAACCAACCACATGTTATTAAACGAATCTGATAAGTTTTTTACAGTAAGTGCCCATCCCACAGTTTCTCCATACGTTCCTCTCCCTGTTCCTAATGCGGATTTTTGATTTAACCCTTGAGGTTGGCTTCCTGCCGCATTAAATATCTGCGGAGGTGTTCCTGCTGCCGCCTGTAACTGACAAAATTGCTGCTCCAATGCTGCAAATATTAAATCTAATGATGTGGGAAGCGGCGGCAATACGCAAACCGGAATAAGATTCGGAAGATTAAAAACAGGTGGTGGTTTACTTTCTAAGACTCTAACACGTCCGTCAATATTGGTTATAGCCAATCCCTGGGTAGTTAAAGTCTGCAATAATGCACACACCTGAATACCGATTAATTTTACATAATCCGCAAGCAAAAGGGTTGTTACCAAATCACCGTTCGTAGGATTTCTAAATTGAAAACACGTAGCTATGGTTACCGTACAATCAGGACATCCTTTTGTTCCGGAAGCTGTTACCGCGGGAATTCCCTGTAACGCACAAATTTGAGTAATTAAAAATTGAACAAGCGCATGAAAATCTACAGGAGGACATTTCGGATTAACAAAACAGGAAAGGTCATAGGTACTTATATCCAATGCCTTTAAAATAGCGCAAAGCTGTGTCGCCGCTTTAAATATTACATCGCTGACAGTATCTCCGCTACATAAGCCAAGGCACAGCAAATCTGGACCTTGCCAAATTACGCAATTACTTGAAATAGGAGTACAACCTTGTTCTTTACTGTTAATCGGTTTCATTAGTTGGAGTTGCCGTTTTTACTTTTACAAAATTAATTTTAAATCTTTATAACACAACATAATATATCATCACCCCAAAGGATTGTTGAAAACTATCTGTGCTGTTATCGGACCCGTATCCGCATCACAAGGTACAGGATATTGTAATGTAGCTGTTAATCCGCTACAAGCAGGACACAATATCGGATTAAATATCATCAACACAGCATCCACATGACAAGGCGCACAACAAGGAGGTAAAATACACGCTAAAGGGTCAAATATTGCCCGTAAATCCAACAATTCTTTTTTGATTTGATATTTCTGTAACTCATCATCACAACACACTGTTATTCCAAATCTTATTTTCTTAACCCAATTAAATACTTGTTCAGCAAACGTACAGTTTATTTTTTCTGTATATTCAGGTGTGCATCCCGGAGTATTAAATCCCGGTTTGATTTTTCTGCCATGCAATAATTTTGGAGAAGGAATCGGCGGTGGGGCTAAACAGGTTGCACAATCCACAAAAGAATCTGTTACAATCACTGCAACAGCCTCCCTACACACACTACCCGGATGCACTCTCCAACAAACACCAGGACAATCTTTTGTTTTTATAATTCTTCCCACGTAAGCAGTTAAATCTGTATTTGTAATAACGGGTGTTTTTTTACCATTGCAATCAATCAACATAAAACAAGTGGGCAAACACGCTGTACAGGTCTGAAACGAACTTACTACTGTCGCAGGAACAGCCCCCGCACACACCGGAGTTGTGGATACTGTCCAGCATCCCGGTTGTTGCGAAATCGTCACTACCGTGCCTACATATATTGCCAAATTATTATCCGTAGTTAGCGTAGTTAGCGTAGCACAATTCGTCAACAAATAACAGCAAGTAATATTGGGCGTTCTTTCTATTAACGAACAGGCGATAGCTCCCGCCGTGCATAAATCCATTGCATATCCTGAAGGGCAAGAATAAGAAGTCTGCTGGCTGGTATCAAAATTCTGTCCTATTTTATTAACAGTTGAAAATAAAGTAACCGCAGTTAATTGCGCCTGCGTTGTCATCGCAGCCAACTGCAAAGGAGTAACTCCCTGATATATTTCCGCACCTAATACCCCCGGAACAGTATTATTCTTTCCTTCAACCTCTATAATATTAACTCCAGCCAATAACACGTAAGGAACAACATGCCATTTCATAAATACCCACGGGTTTCCTGTATCAATGAGAAGAATAATTTGCCCATTAACTTTAATCCGGCACGCATTATTTGCTGCTATTCCTATAATATAGGTTTGAGTTGCGGGAGCGTTGATACATATTGAAAACCCTATCCACTCATTAATAATTGGTATAGCGACTCCAACCGTATTTAATCGCCCGTCAAAAGGCGTACCATCCCCCCAAAGCGGATTGCTTACAGAAGCAAGAATATTAACGGGATTATTATTAGGATATTTTAACTGGTCAGGAAATGTAAATCCTGTTGCCGGAATAGAAGTTAGTGTTTCGTAAAAATTTGTTCCGAGTTGCCCGTACTCTCTTTTCTGAGGGGCAGCATTTACATTAATAAAGGCGAGACCAAGGTTAGGCGGTACCGTGGTTACTCTTATACAAGTAACTCCGTCCGGTGCAAGAGTATATCCTGCGGGACAACCGCAAGTAGGAACCGCCATTTGTATTATTTATCAAACTGGTTATAAGTAATCGTAACTTGTTCCGGAGCCGTTGACGCGGGAAGTATGTATTGTTGCTGCGGAACGGCTCTTAAAGCGTTTAATTCGTTTTCGTACTTTACTATGCAACTGCTGCATGTTTGTTTTCCGTCAGAAGCTATCCTAAGCGAACATGAACAGCCAAGCTCAATCCCACAGTGGGGGCACATCGCACTCATATTATTGTTGGTTTTGTTGGTTTATACGCATACAGTACACTCAATTTTGATGAGTTGTTTAAGTGCATAATTATAAATATCCATTCCGCTTCTTGGTTCTAAACAGAACTCCACCTTAGCCTTCGCTGCAAGCAACATCATCTTAATTACATTCAATTCAAGCAATCTTTTTTTAGTTTTATCCGGGGGGTCACAATGACTCACATCAAGCCTGCACAATATCTTTTGTATCTTATCAAGCGCAAACGTTATCCGCAAATGATTATACTCTACAAACACTTGATCATTCGGCGACACACTGTATTTCAGAATATATATTCCATCGGATAAATCAAAAAATTTAGTTCCGCAATCCGTCTTTTGAATTTTTAAATCACATGCTGTAAGATTAAACATAAATCCCGGTTGCACATTTGGTATTACCACTGACTGACTAAACCCCGGAACTGTTACCTGTAAAGTAGGGCACGTTACAACAGCGTCTTTATTGTAAATTGATGTGTCCGTCAAACGCAAAAGGCATTTATTCAACGTATCTGGCGATTCAAAGCTTAAGACATGTTGCATATTTTCAAAGTTTTAGTTTCAGCTTCAAGTGAAAGTACGTGGTTTGCCATTTGGAATTGGGTTAAAAAACAAACGAGAGAGGAAAGCGTGCGGCTTAACTCTCCCGTGTGAGTATGTTTAGTTTAAAATATTAAGGAGTCAACGGCGTACAAGGAGAACACGAATTGGTCGATAATGACACACAGTTGGTACATGTACCTAACCAAGTATTCATAAACGATTCAAACGATGTGTTAATCTTTGTTGTAATTATCTCCAAACGATACCTGTCGTTATCATAAGTTGACGTCGGATTGTTGTATCTCGGAATATTATGCAGGATAACATAACGGAAGAAAAATGCGGTACGACTTATTGCCGAAATCTCTTGGTCGCCCTGAGTTATCTCCCTAATCCTGAAATCAGAATTGAAATCAAACTGACGATACCTTTCAGACAATATCAAATCACGCAATACCTGTTCTCCAAATCCCATTCCCTGTAAAGCAGGACATTCAGTAATCGTACAAATACCTGTGAAAGCACAAGGATCGCCATTAAAGTCAATCATTGACACAAATATTTTAATTGGCTCTTTTTCAAAGAAATCTGTTGTCTGAAATGTACAATCTTTGAAGCGTGTATCCACATACGCTCCTAATACGCGTAAACCGGCGCATTTTCCTGTAACGTGTCCGGGGGATACATAAGTATCCCAAGTCGTTTGTCCGGCTGTTCCGGGAGGGAAAAGAGCGGTACCTGCTTCCGAATAAACTATCGGAGAAATGAACTGAGCCATTAACGGATCTGTAACAATCGCGTTTGCCCATCCAATCATTACCAGTGTTGAATCAACAAGGGTAATTGCGGGACCGGGGCAACATCCTGTAAAGAAATCAATGTTACGGTACAACTGGTGATTTAAGAACCGCAACGCGGGCGAACCTTTGATATCGATTCTTAATGTGTAAGTTTCTCCGCAATTAAAAGCAAAACAACACGCCGCGTTTGTCGGGCTTAATGTTTTAGTGTACTTGGTATTACCGATGTGAAGAATCTGTTGTTGCGGTGTACAAGGATCAACACGGTAAAAATTCGTGATTAATTTTGGGTTAATCATTTTCGATTTGTTGGATTCCTGATAACCCCCGATAAACGGAGATACTTTGTCATTAGCATACAACGAAGCGCTCGCAAGAATAAGCGGGCAATATGCAGTAATTCCAGAAGATGTTACAGATTTCCAAGTAGTCGAATTAAACATCCCAAACGTACCAACCCCATAGTTGGAATTTACCGTTGAAGAAGTTTGCGCTAAAATGTCGGTGCCGAGACCGGCGGTGATAACGAATCCATCTGATAGATTAACGTTAGCGTTGTTTGCCGTAAGCTGTGTTCCTATGAACACCTTGCCGAAGGCATGTAAGTCGTAAGCCATGATTTTTAAAATTTTTAATTAATAAACAAAATAATTGATACAAATATACATTTTGAAAAACTATTTACAACTGCTGAAATTAAACATGTTAATAACTTTTTTAATTATTGGTCTCCACGTTTTCTTTATTTCTTTGAATCTGGACGATGCTTTCAATATCTCCACTCAGTATTTTTGCCGCCTCATCAATCAAAACTTCGGTTAAATCATCATTAAATTCGCAAATAACATCTATGGCAGGAATAATTCCTGTATAAGGATCTTTACAATTCGTTATCTGGATTTTTTTCGGCTGACGATAATATATTAAAACCGCATCTTGCACCTGAAATTCATCATTGGTATAAATCCGTAACTTGTTTCCCACAAACGCTCCAAAAGTCTCTGCCCATTCAAACGACGGTTTTTTATTTTTATCACGCACTAATAAATCTGTATTTCCGTCTTCTCCAAGATATATAACTAATTTTCTTGGGTCAGGGCAACATTCTTGCATAGCTTTTGCAGATATTCTTTTAAAGCGAAGATAGTCTAAAGGTTTATCCGCTTCATAAAATTCCTGCCGATTGACTAATGTCAATGTAGGTGTAACTGTAAGAAGAATCTGTAAATCATCAATCCGACTGGTAGATTGCTCGTCCCCTTCTTTCACTATGTTTTCTCCATGAAGATTGCGGCGGCACCACCCGCTCATGCCTTTATTAAAAGCCTCGACGATCTGCCAACATTCTATATTATCAAAGTCGCTTGATGCAAGTTTATTTAATCTTTGCTTTACCTTCAGTTGGAGTACCTGATTATTCATTGGTAGGAGTTGCCATTTAAAACAAACCCCCTGTGTTTTGCAGAGGGATTGTTAATTATTTACTTTTAGTTATTTTTTTAAGTGTGCGCGCCAATGCTTTACGTTTTGGTGTACACGTCTTTTTTGTCATCGGAGAACAATATCCAACGTGTTTTGGATTTATTGCCTTCTGAATCCATTTCTTCTCAGCCATAGTTATCTCTTTTTAGATTTAGTGCTTCCTCCGCGTCTTGCAGAAGGGCTTACCCTTGCGGGAGCATTAGTTCCGCCGGAGCGTCCTGTTGCTTTTCTGGTTACTGTTGCGGATTTGTTTTTGTTACTCATTCCGCCGGTCTTGTACGACATTTTTTTCATGTTTTCTTTTTTTTGTTGATTTATATTTATTTTTAATTAAAACGAATTTTTTGTTTTATTTCTGTTTGCTCTATCCAAGCCATCAGGCACGCTATTCTAAACTTCATAACTTAATAATTCCACTCTTTTTCTACCTCTGCCTGTATCTCGGTTAATGTTTTGTCGTTCATGGCATTTCTCAAAAACTCCAAACAATCCGCAGAGTTTCTTCCAAGCATAGTATTACTCTTTGCATGATATAACATGCCATCTCCTTTAGCAACGATGTACCGATAGAACGAAGCATCTTTAATCAATGCTTTCAATATCAAATCCTCCATTGGTAATTTAATTGCATCAAGAAAAGACTGTGGCGCTCTTTTCTTGGAACCCTCTACACCCTTACCCGCAATATAAGCATCCATATTTGCATAGATAACATCATTGGAAGTATTTTTTCTGTACTGCGAGCTATTCCCGTCTAATATTTTAGCAATATACATCAGCTTGTCCACGTTGGTATCATACAAACGTTGCAACTCAGCCCCGGCTTTATTGCGTAATTTCGTAATCTCAACCTTAGTAGATGCTGTTTCCTCGTATTTATCAAGATAAAACTTAGGTGCTACAGGGCGGCTTTTGGCATCTTCAAGAGACGGTGCGATAAGAGAGAATCCCCGGGCTTCGATACAGGTAATTTTAATTAAATCCATAGGATTTTCAGGGTCTAAAAACAAAGGGTCATTCGCTACCGCGATGTTTATCTTATCCCAAAAAACAAAATTATTAGGAGAAACTGTAACTACTTTATCCCAAAAATTTTCATCATCTTCTTTAATATGATTAGCTCCCAAAGCTCTTTCTAAAAAAGCTACTTTCTTGCGAATTTCCCTAATGACCGCTTCTTTTTTCTCCGGGTCTTTGATGGTACGCACTTCAGGCGCGAACTCATTTAACCCGGTTACATACCGCCTTACTCCATTGCTTTCAAGGCAAGTTAATTGCTCGCCCTGAGAAACACCGTCGTGAATAACAAGCCCATACTTTTCCAATCCCATGTTCTCGCGGGTAGGATCAAAATAAGGTCTAACACTTATCTGTCCTTTGCGAATAACTGTGGGAGTCTCTATTAAAGTAGTGGATTTAATCTTCTGAGAAGCTGGTTCCACTTCTTCCTCAACGGTTGCTGTGCTTGTTGTTTGTTTTTTTTGTGAAAGTTTACCTTTAAAAGGTTCTATTGTTTCCGGTTGTATTGTTTCTTCACTCATGTTGGTTTTATATTTTGTTGGTTATTTTAGTTTTTGTCATGTTTTTATAAATTTATATTATTAATCCCAAATAGTGATCACAACCGACGTGTTATTTAAAACACCATCGACATACGCAGCCGTTACTCCGCCACTCGGAGCACTCCACACTTTCATCTGGAAAGACTTTGTTGTCGGGTATTGTACACCGAAAGCCTGATAGCCTTCGGGCGGAGAACCCATAAAAACATCAAATCCATTGGTAGGCACGGTTGCAAAAGTAAAATTATAGACTCCTGCCGATACGTATGATGCGGTAAGGCAGTTACAATTGTTTGCATCAATACAAATGCTTGAACATGGATCTTGACAAGGACAGCTTGCCGCAACAATTAATTTATTTGCATTATTCGGAACTGGCTGATACGTAATACTCGGAGCAGACGTTCCTGTTTGAGTTACGTGAAATGCTATCAACCTGTAAGGTACTTTGTCCTGTACCATCTTTTTTGTTGTAAAAGGATTGACCCTTGTTGCGCCGTCCGCTCCAAACAAAGCATTGAACGCCCCCGTAGAGGTTGTTGTTTTTGTTTTTGGAAATATAGACATTTTATTTTAGTTTTAAATTGTTTGTGTTATTTCTAAATATTTTTGGTATTTTCTGTCGAGATATGTTGTTGCGTTTTCATAAAGTATTTTTAAAGTTGAAGTTGCTTTGTTTTGATGTAACTCACATTGCCACAAAAAATCTCTTTTTTTACTTTTAAATCCTTTCGTCTCAGTTGATACCCCCGCTCTGTTTATATACGCAAGAAATTCTGCCACCGTATTCTCATGTCCACATATACCAACTCCAATTGTTTTTGTTCTAAAAATCCAGCCATCTCCATCAACCACACCTCGCCAAAAATCACGGGAGTTTTTTAGGAAGTCGTGAGGAGTAATATCCCATGTTTTGCGATTAGTAAAACCAAGAGAAATTAGTTTATTGCAAATCTTTTTAGAAGAAAACTCAACTCGAAAAGCCGGGTTACTATAATAACCGTTTGCTTTCAGATTTCTAATCTCCACCTGTCTAACTAATATCCCATCACCAAAAAATTGCCTAAACTTATCGAGATGCGATTTATCTTTTTCTCCGATTGTCAAAGCTACTCTTGGTCTGTCTTTTTCAATATGCCCGTCTGCATACAAGAATCCAATCCAGTAAAGCGCATCAGAAGTAAGTATATCAAGAACGTCATCTTTAATAACCGCTTCTGACTTCCCACCTCGTATCGCTTCGCCACGTGTTCTGAGTATTCCTAATTCTTTTAGAAATCTTCTCAGCACCATTGAATCAATATGCAATTCGTCACATATCGGACGGACTGCTTTCCCTGCTTTATAAAGAACGATTGCTTCCGTTACTTTAGAATCTGTAATTTGTAGCTTTTTCACACCACAAATATACAGACTCTACTTCACATTTACTATTTTTATTCCAATTAACTTTGGTATATGATTGTTATTAAGAATCCAGTCCTGTCGCTCCCTTAGAGCGATGTACCGGTTACGGGATTCTTCATCACTATCTTCAATATCTTGGTCGGGTCTTTTACCCATATTGCAGGCATATTCTGAGTCATATTAACCTTATACCCGTTAAAGTTTCCGGAAGACTGGAATCCTTGGGTACGACCCAAATAATCCATTGTTCCGTTCTGATACCACCATTTTAACTGGTTATCCCACTTTAATTTCAACAAGTAAATGTTATCATTGGTGTTGTCCGTTACGTCAAAAATAATGAAACTATAAGAAGACAACGGGTTACCATCAACAATCGGGTTTTCAATATCGTTTGTATGGATATTATCAAACGCCGGGTTTAACTTAAATGTCACCGTTCCTAAGAAAGGAATAATGATCGAGGTGTAAGCAAAACCAAATCTTAAATCCATGCCCTGACCGGTAACAGCACCTATGCCATTATTAGCCGCAGCCTGAATTACCAATCCTGAGTTACCCGCCTCTTTCTTAATGGCTTCGTTTACCATCCGCATTCCGCCCATTCCTGTCTGAATTTCTAATTCACGCTCAGGGTTCGGACCTTTAAATTCCACACGACCCGCATAGAAATTGTAAAGCTCGTTACGGAATAAATCAAGAGAAAAATTGGATTTATTATACACCCGTTTAAAGGCGCTGTCGAGTTGTTTCCAAAGACCTACCGATAACCTCATATCATCAGGACCGTCCTGACGAAGCCTTCCTCCCTTACCCCACATCAGGTAAGTTTCAATGTCGGTGCTTATTTTGGTTAAATGTGCCGCTTCCATAGTTGTCAGATAAGTACGGGTTAATGTACCTTCTTTCATGGCACGTTGCAAATAATCAGGACCCATCTTCGATGCCATCTCTTCGATTTTAGTAATCGAAGGGTCAAGCGTTTTATCGAAGTTTCGCCATATTTCTGTAATAGGAACTTCTCCTTTGGCTGTCATGGCACCTTTCAGCATCATGTCTGCACGGGAAGAAACGCTATACCCTGCATGAGCTTCTGTTTGTCCTACGAAATTGTAGAATTCACGAAAACCAGCCTGCGTGATAATATCATCAAAACGTTCTCCATATTCTCCACGGGCAGAACCAGCACGAAACATTTTTGTACCATTCGCAAGAAACTTATTATCAAGAAACTTTACGTTGTCGTTGTTTACCAACTGTACCGTATAAATAAATCCGTCCGCCAAAGGAAGAATATCATCGGCGGTTACATAAAATTCCGCACCGTTAAATTTATCATACGTGAAAATGGAACCGTGTCCGAATTCCCTGCGGCTTAGTTTTACGCGAAAGGTTTGCCCGTCAATACCTTTTGTAGTATTGGAGGGTTCAATATCCTCAATCACATAAGGTAATTCCTGCGATACAGGAGTCTGCCATTTATACTCTCCTTTAGCATTATCAACTTCGATAACGTTTTTGCCGCCGAAACTTGACATCTGGTATAAAGGCATTTCTACTTTTTGGGACATTGCCCAAATATCCACCGGACCTAAATCCATAGGTTCGGCGTCTTTTAACATATTTCTAAGAGAATATGAATCTAAATGCGAAGACGCATTGTATTTGGTATCGCGCAAAAATATCAATTCTGTTATCCATAAGGCTTTTTATCCCTATGTTCTTACACTTTATCATTGTGCAAGTTCAGCATATATTTTCATCCTTTAGGATGTCGGACACTCTTGGAGATATTTTATTCTGCTTTAACAGTTTCAATCTCTATGCGTTACACTGGTTTATTCTTATTATAGAACAAACTTAGCACGGTATTATCCATTTTTAAAGAAGGACTTCACCGTTTTTGTCCAATTATAATCTCAAATATTACTATTTGAGACGGCTAATTTCTAACCATTATTTAATATGGGAGTACTCATGTTGTGGAGTTTTTAATTGTTTATATTAGATTAATTATTTTTTTAATTCGGGTTCCCGTGGGATTGGTAACGTGATGCCTTCCTCGTCTCCAACCCGTAGGTATAATTTCTTTTTGATTAATAAGTTTAGATTCAAATCCAGTTGTTATCCAAAATTTTCCTAAACAGGCTTGATTTCCTAAAGCTCGTTTTCTTCTTTCGAGCCTTTCTTTATGAGATAACAGTAACGGCTTTCCTTTGGTAATTCTTGGTTTTAATTCTTTATTATATTTTTTGCGAACAATAGTTCCTTTCCACCATCCTTCAAAAATAACGTCATCCTTCAAAATATAAGTCTGCCTTATTCCGTTAGTAATAGCAATTCTACCTGTATTAGAAGCGTTTCCTAAATGCCCTTTACTCATCTTAAGTTTAACTTCTTCAGACCAAACTTTTTTATAATTCGGACCTATATCCTGCAACTGACCTCCTGACAAAACATTCACCAAACAGCCCCCATCAATGATTCTACCATACTCACAAATCAAATCGATTTCAAATTGCTTAGCTTCGTTTTCAAGAATATCTCTGTGCAAAAATTCGTACTTAAATTTCTTATTGTTTTTGGCTACAATATTTTTCCAGTGTTTATTTCTACCAGATGTGGACCAAGCACGTTTCGTTCCCTCCTTACCTATACCAATATAAAATATCCGCCCTATATCCGGACGGATGTGTTTATAAACATAATATAATTGTGGAGTTGCCGTAATCATTTTAAATTTTTTTACTCTTTTGCAAAAATATTTTTAAGCCTTGTTATTTTACCTGATTTTTTTCTCAATAATTCCTCTTCTTCCTCTGCTGTTCCGGTACCGCTGCCTTTGCCTGCCTCGGCTATCTTTAATTTCCGTACTGTTTCCCCCGCTTGCGCGGTAGCACCCTGCCCACGAACCTTAGCGCGGTATCCATCAGGATCAGCAAGAAGCCATGTAGCTTCAAGTATCAACGCATGATTAGGTTCCACAACCTGATATTTTTCAAGAAGGTGCCCTAATAAATTTGTGGGTTGCCCATTTAAAGAAGGATATTGTGTCTCAACCGAACCGGCATAAAGCATGGACTGTACTTTTTTATCAATCTTTATTCCATTTAATTCTGCCGGGGTTAATGTTTTAATAATACTTTGTACATATTTTTCAGAAGCCGATTCCCGTTGCTTGCGGGCTTTTTCTTCCTGTTTCACTTTTGCAGTAACGATTTCTTCCTGCATGGCATCCAATTTCGGCTTAAATAGTTTTGCTTTTTTCTCAAGAGTGCCTGGGGCATCTTTCCATTCATTAACCTGTTCCTGAACTTCTTCAGAAGTACCAAATTTTGTCGCAAGTAAATACCGCAAAACAACCTGTTCCTGCCCTACCTCCGTTGCTATATCAAGAGCTTTGGTTTCCGCAACTTCCCCTAATGCACGAAATATGCTCTTTATATCTTTACCTCCGTTTGCTTCGTAAGCGGCTGCATATTGCAACTCAGGAGACAATGTTTCAAAAAATTCCCCCGGAACTTTCTCCGCAACTATTTCTTCTCTTTTCTCAAAGTTAGCCTTAATAAGGTCTACAACATCTTCCGTGTTATATTTATCAATAGGTTTTTTATCCTCATCGTCAAAAGGCATCAATATTTTGTCTTCAATCAATTTCTTCACCGCCTCTACCATAACGGATTTATCTAACTTCGGACGACCCGCTGCTTTCTTTGCAATTTTTTCTTCATCCGTAAGGTTTGCATCATCCTCGTCTCCTTCACCTTTTTCTGCTCCTGTATTGGTCACCGCGTCTAAAATTTTATCGCCTGCTTCCTTAGTCAATAATGCCGCTTTATCAGATTCCTCCTTCTTTTTCTTATCTTCTTCGCTTAATTCTCCCTCTGGTTTATCAAGAAAAGTTAAATCTATAATAGGGTCTCTGCTAAATACATTTGGTTTCTTATTAGCGGGGGGTGTTATGATACTCGTCGCATTAGGTGTACCCAATAATGCGTTTATTTCCGCATCAGTTAATGCTACCTTTTTTACTATGGGTGCGCCTTCAGTTTCAGCCATTTTTATAATTGGTTTTGTTGGTTTATTACAACATTGATATTCATGTTCTTGAAAGCAAATCTACATTTTTAATATGTTTTGACTACAAAAAAGTTTTCAACACCTTATTTTTTGGGAGTTTTCCTGCTTTTAATTTCGGTTTGGGTTTTATTTTCACGGGCTATTTGCAAGTCTATTTCCTTCAGTTCTTTTTGAGTTCTCATCTTTTCCCTCTGGATATCCTGCTTGTCCTCGTTTAAAATCTGCTTATTCTGCTCTTTGGTATTTTCAAAATTCATTGTTTCACTAAACTCAGACGTTTTTTGGATGCGTTCTAAAATATCAACATAATCGCTTTGCATATTCGCATTTTTATCAACAGCCGCCGCATACCCGGCTGAACGTATCTCTGCAACAAGCACATCTCTGCGACGATTTTTTTCAGCTTCTAATTCCTCATGGTCAAGCAGCATACGACGTTCATCCAATCGGGCTTGCACATCCATCTGTTTAAGTTTCTCCTCATGTGCCATCTGCTCCTGTTTCGCTTTGGCTGCTTTCTCTTCTATACTCTTCATCGTATTGTTTACCTCAGCAAGTGATTCCGATGACATAACATTACCCAAATCATATATAGAAGCACCTGCGGTATTATTGCTTGCCGCTAATTGTTTTAACTGTTCTATTAATTCCCGATGCACAGCTTTTGTTGTTGAATAAATGTTTAAATCCCGTAATAATAAATCGGTGCCATTCATTTCAAAATTAGCATTCTCATCGTTTGTTGTAATGTATTGCAACCGTACCGAAGGTTTTGTTGAATTATAAAACTGCGCTAAATCAGTTCGCATCTGATGTACGCGAGGCATTAAGTAATCTGCGTGCTGAATAAAATACATTTCTGTTTGTGCATAAGACGCGTTTAAATTTTCTTCCACACCTTTGGCAGTTTCACGCCCCATCTGCTGCCCCATGCGTTGAGGATTTACACCAATGGTAGCAAAGGCTTCCTGCTTAAAATAATTAGCAAGTTGGATTCGAGTCATTAATCTTTGTGTTTGCTCTAAATTCAACTGTTGCAACGGTTGCTGCTGCGACGGTGCTCCCATATTATCAACACTCAAATCAAGAGGTAGCATCTGAAAATTCTTCATCGCAACCCAAGCCTTCGCATAATTACCCTTACCCCAATCTTCTCCTAACGAATGTTGCGGCAAAGCGAGTTGATTAAATACTATAATAGTTCCCAACTCATCCACAAGAATATCTGCTATCTGGTTGTTAACAATATTAAAACCTACCTGAAATGGTTTCATTAAATCAACAAGCGAAGTAGAACGGGTATTATAATCTGAAAATATAGATCCCTCTACTGGAAGTTTACATCCATATAAAGAATTATCTCCTTTAAACTGAAACTTTAAGGGACCCGGCTGATTCTGATTTATCCCTAAATACATCGGGTTAATCCCCCCGGGACTTTTCATTCCCCACCAACTCGGATGATTCGGACCTACCTTAACCACACCCCATGTCTGGTTAATCCATATCCAATCAATATGTTCGCCAAATATTAAGGTATCTTTAGTTTTATTTTTTATTAACGTGTTGTTATATAAAGGTTTATCTGTAATTTTATAAGATTCATCCACAATATCCACCACTACCTCGCCGGTTTCCGTTACTTTGGTTAAATGTCCTACCTTGCGCTGGCTTTTCCAATAGGTAGTGGTTACTCTAAGCAAAAAAGCAAACCCCATGTTATGATAATCTTCAGTTTCTCCTGTTATCCAACTCACAATATCACTGCCGGGATTAAAATTATCGTGCATGGAGACAAACTGCCGGTAAGCCAATCCGGGCTGACTAACGTTCCAATCGTGAGATTTGGTAGCATCATACTTTGAACCATCGTTCTGAAACCCCGCTATCGGATAACCGGCAGAACGTACAGGATAAATAGCCTCGATAGCCCGCAACTGTTCCTCTGTCATAACATATCCATATTTATCAACAACATCGGAAACAGTCATCATCTCAATTTTTCCAACGGAAAGACCTTGCGATACATACCTTGTATCGGGAGCTTTATGATAAAATGTTAATACCGGATTCCAGAGTTCAATGTCGTAATCATCATCCATCATCTTGAAATGCCAAAACTCCCGGTCTGTAATAAGCATGTTACGGAAAGCCCTTTCTTCAAGTTCATCCATGTGAAAACGTTCCACATCAACCTTATGCTGATGCTGCGCCCACTGTTCCACCATACTACGATAATCCTTCTTAAAAAATTTCTCAATTTCAGGAAGCGTTTTTAAATTTTCAGGCGATAATTGCTGTTGCATTTGTTGTTTAACCTGCGGGTCTTCGGGGTCAAGTCCCTGCTCAATCATGCCTGTTAATATCTTTTGCTCGGCATCCGCAAGCAGAGTCTGTTCTACTTGTGCCCGCTTTTGTTCAAGAAGTTCATTATAAGAATATTCATCAACACTCCTGAAAGAAACATTGGTATTCCGCTTTGCAAATTCACTGCAAAGGGTGTTGATAACATTCGGAACAATCGGGTAAAATTTAAGCTCTAAAGCACTTTCTTCTTCCTTGATAAGAGTATCTACCAATTCCTTATACTCATTGTTTTCTTCTACAATGTAATCTGTTTTATCAATAATTCCCTTTGCTAATTTGTAATTTTTCATCAACCGCCTGGCATTACGACGAAGTTGTTTCATTCCCTGCCATTCCAGAAAATCAGCATTTCCTGCAACCCACATTTCATCTTTCTCATCACGAGACAGGAATTGGATCGGTTGCATAATCGAACCGAGTTTGTTATACGAAGCCTTTTTGCCTTTGACTAAATCAAGAGCATTTAATATTTCCATGAGAAATTTGTGAAATTAATGGAGTTGCCGATTAACATGTTACGCAAATATAATTATTTTAAACAATTCTTCATTTTAAATTTTTGAACGGACTTCGCGGAGGTCGTTTCTCCCCACTATTCCCTCCCTGTCCTATATGACGAAACATATTATGGGAAACTTTATAAATCTCATCCTGTTTCTTTCTTTCCTGTTTTCCCACTTCTTCCAAACGCCGCGCATATCCGCGATTAGCCTGCTGCACTTTCACAAACGCAATCAACGCACAATATGCAACCAACCTGTCAAAATTGCCTCCACTCCCATGCGCCTTCATTTCCTTCAGCAGCATAATATCAGGAATACGTTCTATTCCATACGTTGTTTTTACAACCGTTCCGTCCGCCAAAACTTCCTGCGTCAATTCTTCTTTTAAAAAAGCAACTCCATAATGCAGCAAATGCTCCTCAAAAAATTTACCGTTCATTGCATATCCATACTCAGCAAATACCGACATATTCGAACCAAGGTCTTTTAAAAATATTATCTGATCTTTCGGTACAAGATATTTTTGCTTATGCTGCGCTATCATATAAATAATAAATTGTGAAACGTTATTTTCAACAATCGTCCACGCATTATACAACTCAATCAATAATTCCAATCTTTCATGGGTTTTGGTTAAATCGTCAAATCGTCCGCACCATGTAGCAACAATTTTACCATGTTCGATAAATACTTTGGTCTCCCCTTTTTCAATGCGGGTAACCTCTGTATCGTTCTTATAGATATAAATTACGCAAAGAGATTCTGACGTAACGGTTTTGCCGGTCTTTATCGGATCTACTGAACCGTAATACATTCCGAATTTAGGATTCTCAACAGGACGCTCATATATTACAACAACCCCTTCTTTGTTCTCTGCTTTTTTTGATAAAGGAAATTCACTTATGGGCAGTTTTTTGGATTGCTTATAAATAACTTTTCCGTGTTCGTTTTTTTCCAAATCCACATATTCTGTCGAATATGTTTTATCCTCGATACGTCTTTCTTGTGCAGACACCAAATGCAACGGAAACTTGGATTCTTTGCGATAAGCAAACCCCTCGGCAATATTACGGGGGCGTTGCGAAACTTCAAGTTGATAATCTTCCGGAGTCAAATCTTTTTGTTTTTGTTTGAATTCTTCGTTTAAAGCCGACAATGCTTCTTCCACCTCAGAATTTCCATTATTATCAATAAAAGGAGGCATCGACCATTGTTCCGGTATAAATAATCCTGTTCTGCCTACTGTACCTTTTTCATCAATAAGATTACTCTCAACAGAATAAAAATCGTTTTCATCAGGATAAAATATAAATTTCTTTAACGGTTCGCATTTTTCTAAATCACCAACAGAACCGGCGCCAATAAATAACCCTGTTGTTAACATTCCGGAACGCATCGCCTGCTTTCCGTAACGGTATGTTCCATCTCCTTTCGGAGCGATTCCAAATTCTTCGTGATATAATAACTTACAAGGTCCTCCGACCCCGGCTGTTTCGTCTTTATCAAATGTCAGCATCGTCACCGTACCTTTTAACCCTTCTGTAGTTGTTCTTCCTCCAAAAGAGGTTTCTACTTTTTGCTCCCACAAACCTACTTTTCCAGGATTCATGGGGCGATACCATGCGGTATTTTTATTCAGAAAATTTCTGTATTCTTCTAAAAACTTCCAACTGCCCTCTCCATTTACTTTACTCTTTAAAGCAGCGCCCATTTTAATTGTAACCCCTTCTTCAAACCAAAGGAGATTTATCATTTTGGCGCAATGAAGATAACTCGAACAGATTTGTCTTTTTTTGAACATCACAGAGTGTTTGTAAGATAATTCGGCTAACAGATTATAAAGACACATGTGATATTGAACATCCCATACCTGCGGAAAATCGAACTTCTCCTGCATTTTATCATAAATCTGCAAGAAATTTAACCACATATAATATTCCCTTGCAATATACCAAACCTTCTTCCCGCTTTTAAAAACTGCGCCCCGCCTGCATCGCTCTTTATGGGTATCCCAATATTGAATGTAATCTTTACCGTTCTTCACAAACTCGTTGTAACGATTATTTTTTCTAAAAATCCATGCTTGTTCGTTAAATATAAAAGAAACGTCGTCGAATTGATATTTTCCAGGCTCTATAAAAAGCGGCGTTACGAAATCCCGGTAACTATCTCTGGTTTTAAAAGAAGTTTCCCCCCAATTTCCATTTTGCCAAGTAGGAATAGTTATGAAAGGAGGGTCAGTCATCGTTTATTTGCATTTTGATCATACGCTGTATCTTCTTCCCCCCGAACTTTCTTACCGATTAAAGTGGCAATAAACGCATTCTCAGCCTTCTCAAAAGACTCCCTCATTTTAGGATAATGTTCTATAGCCTTAATCAAAGCGTTTAAATTACCGTCCCTTCCGTCAGTAGGTATCGCTTCCTGCATATACTTGGAAATATTCTCAACGGCAAGCGCCATAGACTTATATACCCGAACTCCGCGAGAATCATAAAGTTTCAAACACTCCTTTTTTGCAACCTCAATCAAAGAGTCGTCCAACGACACTTTAATATTCATTGCAGCAAGTATCGCCGCTTCTTTTTCGTGTTCAGGGAGATTAAAAAAAGGATTTTTTTTAGGATAAGGGCAGGTCATATAAAAAATGTATTTGTATATCTCAAGATATTCTGAATCCTTGTTATACTCATCCATTATATTTTTTAAAAAAGATAAAGCATAACAATGTTTTGTCGGAACCAGTTTTCCACCTTCTACTTCAAATAATTCTACAACTTCGTTCATAGTTCTTTTTTTAATTTATTCCTGTTGTTTTTTAACCAATCAAATACAATCTCAACCTCTCTTTTATAATAAGGAACCAAATAGGGTACCACATCTTTTACAATCGGATTACCCATATCATCCAACTTGGTTATAGGGTTGTCGTATTTGTCGCGCCCTTCTTGCTCAAAAATAATGTGGCGGATAGTACGATTACCGGCTTTAAGCTGTGGATTATGCTTTAAAATGATATACATATAAAAACTGAGTTGCAATCCAAAATGCACAATATTACAATCTTCTACATGTGCAAGAGGCGGCAACATCTTCTTGGAAATTCCTTCCCAATTCCGGTAAGATTCCGTTTTTATCTCCTTCCCAGTCTTGTAATCATCAATGTTCAAAAAGTTATCAACAACCTCTACATAATCAACCTGTCCGCATATTCCCACTGTTTTTAAATATACCATGTGTTCAGGATAAACGCCTTCTGTTAACTTTTGTTCCGGGGCAATTTTAATTCCGTCTTGTATAATTGGGGAAATTATAGGAATATGTTTTCCATAAAGTTCAATAGTATCACAGGCAAGCAATTCGGATTCCCTCTCTCCGTGATACCAACTTCCCAATGTCGTGGAACGAGTCGCTTCCGCAAGCCAAACTTGCAAAATTTCATCCGGCTCCAAACCATACCATTTCGATTTTTTGTTTTCAGAAGATTTCTCCGCCTGATGAACCGCCCTGAAAATATTTTTGAACGCTCCTACAAGCGTGGTGACAGATACCCAATCAATCCCTTCAAGAACATCAAGGCTCTTATATTCATGCTTTTCAGGATAAAATGCTACCATTTACAATTCATTTTTAATACCCGTCTTTGTTCTAAATTTATCTTCCTCCTCTTTTGACATAACTGCATCCCAAAGCGGTGTTTTCCCCACTTTAAATAAAGAACAGGATGCGCTAAGGCTGCGAGCAAGCAATATACTATTGCATCCACACGCATTGCAACATTCTTTTCCTTTCACGTAACAAATATCAGCATCTCCTTTAACATTATAATATCCGCAACTATTTTTCCTGCAAATAACAAGGCGAGCCTCTTTTATATTTTCTACATAAGCACGCTTAAATACTGAGTTTTTAATTCCCTCAAGAATTTTCCACTTGCTTTTCCATAGTTTTGTTAAGTTCCAAACTTTCATTTTCCTCTGGTTCTTTTAAAATTCGGTTAAATATCGCTTCCTGCCCCGCCTCATATTCTAATTGCATCTGCCGTTTATATTCTTTCTTTTCTTTTTCTAAACCATATAAAACCAATAATCCCTGCACCTGTTTAAGCTTTTTTCTCGTCTCCTTTATTATCATATCTCTCCTATGCGTCTGCGGTCTTTTCCCCAGCGCAGCAATCATCTCCTGATAACGTTTTTCATAATCTTTAATTGAAAAAATTATCCTTCTTCCTCCCACCCTAAACGATCCTAATCCTATTAAATTTACTTTCATCCTGTCTAACGAGGACATATATTTCCTAATGGTTTTATAAAAAAAAACAACAACATCTTCAACTAACTGCTCCTGCAAACCGAGTTGTTTCGCTGTCTGCTTTATTATTTGCTTGTGACTTATCGGTTTCAATACGCACCATTTTATAATTCAACAATATATTCCCTTTTGTTTGTATGTCCAACTCAGGATTCAGGAAAATCAACTTCTTGCCCGCCCCCTTCTTAATAAATATCCCGCTCTTTTCCACTCGCGCAAGGCAATTATTCACCGCCGTCACGCTTCCCATCAATTCGTTCTCAACAGCAACGCGACAAAATTCAGCCAATCGTATCTCACCATAAAATCCCAATAAAGCAAGACAATTCAAATCCGTTTCATTCAAAGAGATTTTACTTTTAAAGCAATGCGTTATTATCTGAAACTTTATAATTTCAATAAGTTCCATCCGAAAAACTTTATCTACCGACGTAAATTCTGTGGACATGAAATTTTTAATTTACAGCACCTTTTTTTAAACTTCCCTCTTTCTTGTTGTCAGGTTCCTGACTCGCCATTATTTCAGACAACTTCATGTCTGCCATAACGCGTTGCAGGTTATACTGGGAAATACCCGCATTCAATTTACAAAACTCTTCCTGCAATTTTAAATAAGGGATATGCTCTTCGTAAAATTTTTGCTGGGTTGCCTGATATTCCCTAATTCTTTGCTTCTCCTCTTCGGTTAAAGGTGTCTGCTGTTCGTCTTTCATAGCTCGTTGGTTTAAATTTTGTCATCAAATATATGTTATTATGTACAAATGATAAAAAAATATTATTAACATATAAAAAACTATTTTCAAAAATAAACAAAATAAAACCCCACCAAAACTAATCAGCAGGGTTTTTTCTTTCCACTGTTTAACCCTAAAAACTCATGGAAAGGGATAAGGTGATTTTCTAAATAATAACGGATTCTCGCCGACCACCGCGAGATTTTTGATGTACTCAAAGTCTTTATTCTTTACGGTAACTCTTTCATAGGGCACCCGCAATGCGTTCCAAGCTGTTTCCCAGTCCAAAGGAGTAACAAGCCCCACTGCCAACACAACTCCATCTGAAGCTGTTAAATTCGAGGTAGGATACCCTGGCGAAGTGTCTCTGGTAAATATACCAGCCCTGTCAAGATAAATCTGGTAAGTTATCGCGTCCACATTTGCCGCCCATATCGGAGTAAATAATGCAAATCCATAAGCATAATCTACAAACGCTTGAAACTCAACCCAACTCTTTGGCGTTATGGAAAAAGAATATACTTTCATCCCACTAATGCCTTTATCAACGGCAAACTTGCCTTTGTAGGATGTTGTGTATGGTTTCCGGTTCGTCTCGGGGAAGTGTCCTGACCAAGATGCCTGCTTCCGGTACAACGCAGCAAAAAAATCATTCTGGTCACTCATCCTTCCTTTGGCGATTATCCGCTTTAAATCAGGAAAGAGCAGATTAAAAATCATTTCAAATATGTTTTTATGACACTTCTTCTTTCTGAACCCCCGCAAGATAATTCAAAAAGTCATAAGCATCCTGAGATGTACTGTGAATAACAATATTATCCTTGACACAGGTAGATAGCAGTTCATATTCGGATTCTTCCAGCAAAATATCCGTTTTCCCGACATCAATTTTTGAAATTAAATCCAAGCGAGCTTTAAATGTTGTTGCTCCGACAGTATTCCATCCATCTTTAGGCGGGGTTTCAGCAGCCAACTTGAATAGTTTAAAATAAGCGGTTTTTTCTGTGATAACAGATGCGTTTGTGATTTGTGTTTTTTCCCATACCACTTTCACATTGGGCAATTCGATTTCTTTGTTATTAATTTTTCTCATAAAATAGGTTTAATGTTTAAACAAAAATACTAAAATTCCTAATATTACAATTGCCGTCGTTTCCGCCACAATTACTTTTGCCCTGCGACCATTCCTAATAATCGCTTTGTTTTTAGCTTTAATTTCCTCGTTAAGTTTATCATCATACATACTAATCTGCTTGGACTGATCCCACTGAATTATACTGTCGTTCTGTAATTGTTTGCGCCTAATCTCAAGTTGAAACCGCAATGCTTTACTAATGCCGCGAAGTTCTGATGTATCCACCGCAAGTTCATTAGCAATCACATTCCGTTTCAAGAGAAAGTCTATTTGTTTATTTTTTAAACAAGTAACTTCATTTGAGTCCGGTCGCTGACCAAAGGCTGTCAAGGTAAGCATTGCGGGTAACATTAGTGAAACGATTAATCTGCTTGATTTCATTATTCGCTTTATTATGATTTTTTTCAATATTGTTTACCCTGATGTTGACAACTGAAAAAGCGCTGTCGAATTTCGCCTGCCAAAAAAAGTTATTAACAGCCCTTAAACTATCATCCCTGCGGGTTATTTTCTGAATCTTTTTATCAAATTCCACCCTGTCGTTTTGCGGCGGGCTGATATGATGTCCATGAATGTACCCAATAAACCACCCGATAGCTAAGACAGCAATTATGATTATCCAATCACTTTTGTTCGGCTTCATTTGCGGGTTGCGCGGAGTCTTCTTTAAAAAAGTTTGTAGCAAATTTTCCAAGAACCCCCAATCCGATAGCGATTCCTATAATAACTTTTACTTCTCCTTTTGAAAATATACTTTCCAATTGTTCAAAAGCCAACAGGCTTCCTCCCGTAACAAACGTAGAAGTCGCTAAAATAGCATCTCCCCATTTTTTCCACTTTATATGTGTCGGTTTCGAGTAATACGTTTTTAATGCTTCCATTTTTTAGTTTATGTTATTAATTGTTTTTTAGAAATATCTACATGCCCGTTTATCCCAGTCACACTTCCCGTATTAGAATACTGCCACAACCAGTAGTTTGCCCATCCTTTCGGAATCCTTAATCTATTCTCCGGCACATACCCTGCAAGCCACAAACGAATATGTCCTAATCCATGATTTACAGGAAGGTTTGCATCAAGAAACGGCGTGTAAGAATAAATAACATAATCGGTTAATCCGACACTTGTAAGCGCGGCAAAATAAGTGTTTATCCAAAGTAATACCTGTTGCGAAGTTAGTCCTGATTTATTGGTTTCTATGTCAAGTGCATGTGGTAATCTCGCTTTTGGAAGTAGTAACACCTGAGAAACAAAGAACTGCGCTTCCTGTCTCGCATCCCCCGCAACGTCTGCATTATTATTTAAGGTGGCGAAATGATAATATCCAATCGGGAATCCGTTTTTATCCGCCTGTGTTGCGTTATAAACTAACTTGCCGTCATTATAACCATACCCTTCATTGGCTTTTATATAAACGCCTTCAATGGGTTCAGGATTAGTGCTAACTTTCGCCCAATCAATAACTCCGTTATTAACACTTACATCAAGGATCATTTCTTAAAATATTTTTTATATACCCGATGGCTCCAACTAATAATTGTAATTATACCGACTATTATGCTTACCGCCCATGCACCAACTTGGAGTAATTGCATTAAAAACAAAGGCATTTGAATTTCTGATAAAAATTCGGCAACTAATACATGGAATAAAGCAACTAATAAAATTACAGCAGGATGTTCTCCTATATAATCAATAAAATTTCCTATGTGTTCCATCATTAAGCTTTTTCTGTTTTCATGGTTTTATTTTTACAAATATAATTACTTTTTCTAAAAATTCTATAATAAAGAGTTTACAACAAAATTAGTGCTCGATATTTAATAACGATGTTTCAGTTGTTGTATTTGCAACTACTTTGGTTACATCCTGAGTTATTAATCCTGGTAAAACTGCCATTTTGTATTTTTATTAACTTATCTGATTAACAACAAAAGTTGAACCGACCAAAATCGATGAAGCTGTCCCATTGGACACGTTTTGTGAGAACTGTGGAACTAAAGTACCGGCGGCGTTGCAAGTTATTAAACCTGTTATACTAATCCATCCCGAAGTTGTACCTGCTTGTCCAGTACCAGTCCCGCCTAAAGCAGTTTTTCTTACAGAAATTGTGTTTAAGTTTGATGTGTTATCTATCATTAAAATTTCAGCAATAATAGCAGTAGCAGTAGCAGTTCCGGCAATTTCAAATTTACTTCCGCCTGTTGCGCCAGCCGTTAAATGTAAAATAGCGGTAAAACTATATATTTTACCCGCAACTAAAGTTGCTGTTAGTCCTGTAATAGCGGCTAATACTGTATCGGAAGTTTTATCAAATTGGGTAGTAACTCTTGATTGTTGGGATTGAATTAATTCTTGCCTTTGTGCGCCACCATTTGTAAACCATAATGTTGTTGCATCATATTCTACTGCCCCAGCCTCTGCGGTGGTTAAATTAGTACCCGATGTGAATTTTAAAGGGGCTAATGATGCTCCCGCTGCACCTGCAACTAAATGAACCCAAGCGGTTGGGGTTGTTGAACCTCCAAAAAAAGTTTTGCCTCCACTTGTCATTGTTATCATTTGATTTGCAGCAAGCAAACCTCCAAAAAACCACCTTATCCCAGCACTAGCATTAGAGTTACTTGAGACAATCACCAGTCCACCTGCCCCACTGGATAATAAAAGTGTACCATCTTGGCGGTCATAACTTCCAGTTGTATATCCTGTTCCAAAAATTGTATAAAGAGATTGATTAGTTGCATTTTTTAATCTAATTCCAGTATAAGCCGCCGCACCAGTACTATTATTTAACATATCAAATTCAGAGCCAGCATTTGTATTTTTAGTAATATCTAAAGTGTTTACAGGAGTCATTCCAATACCTAAATTAGTACCATCAAAAATTAAATTAGCAGAACTTCCTATTGTATTTGCAGAAGTTGCATAAGGAATTTGATTTATAGTAATAGCATTTGGCAATACTAAAGTACTTACAATAGGAAGAACACCTGCACCCTGATACATTAGAAAAGTACCTGTTGCTCCTGCCGCTATTTTTGAAAGTGTTGTGGTGGTATTTGCACTTAATAAATCCCCAACTGCATATACAGTTTGACCTGTTCCCCCAAATGTTGCTCCTATAGCTGTACCATTCCAAAGACCTGTAGAAACAGTACCAAGATTTAAGGTTGTAGCTGTTATTGTTGTGGTTGTTCCGGACAGAGTTAATGTGCTTGTTGTTCCTGCGGCAACAGAAATAGTTTGAGTTCCTTTATTTAATCTAATTTGTAAAGGATTTGTAGTTCCCGCGTTTAAATCTGTTATGCCTGTTCCTGCATAACTGCTTAATTCGGCAGAGGCGGTTGAAACGCTTAAAAATCCGGCTGTTCCAAGCGCATTTGTATCAACCGTTAAACTCGTTCCGTCGAACGTTAATCTTGCAGAACCCCCGTATGTATTTGTCGCGGAAGCATAAACTATTTGATTAACTGTTGCTGCATTTGGTAAAATTAAGGTACTCCATAAAGGCGCCACGCCAACACCGCCACTTCTTAAATATGAACCGACAGCGACATCGGCTAATTTTGATAATGCAGTTGTTGTTGAAGCATATAATAAGTCTCCAACAGCATATACTGTTTGCCCCGTGCCGCCGAAGTTTGCGGCTATTGCCGTACCATTCCACGTTCCTGTTGTTATAGTTCCTGCAAATGCCACGTCTGTACCTGCTCCACCTGTTCCTACAGTTACAGTAGTAATACCCGCGGAATTTAATAATATAAGCCCCGCCGCCGCATTAGCTTTAATTGAAGCAACCCCTGTTATGGTGTTCGCCGCATTTCCTACAACCACACCATTAGCTGTAATTGAAAAAGCACCCGCCGCCCAATTACCGGTTAAAGCTGTTGTACCATCACGTTTTACAAACACAGTTGAGCCTGTGATATCAGCAATCGTTGCAAAAGGATTTGCCGACGTAGGCGAAGCAGCGTTGTTTAATGCCTGTACGATATTGGTAGGTAATAATTGTCTTATATCTGTTCCGGGCATGATTAGGTTGTATAATTCACTACTAATGTTGTTCCTGTGCCATCATAAGCAATCGCCACACCAAATGTAGCACCACTCTGCGCAGACCACGTTATCTGTTCGCCTTGTTTCAGTGTTCCCCCGTTCACTGTTGCATCGGCTGTTCCTGCATTGTAAAAAGAAGCACTTCTCGCTTTTACAGGAACCGTTCCCGCTACTGTTGCTCGGATGGGTCCGAAGGGAGTTTCAGGAACAACCGCCCCGCCAAGTGCAGCAAGAATCGCAGTCAGAATGGTATTTGTCGCAGCAGGATCAAGAAGCTGTAATAATCTTCTGTCTAATTCACCGTTGCTTGCTTTGTTTCCGTACGTTGGAGCGTTACCTAAACCCATGTGGAGTTGTTTTGCTCAAAAATAATCATTTTTTAGTTACTACCTTTTCTCCTGTTAATAACTTCTTTGTTTCTCTGGATTTATGAATTAATTTTACAAAATGAAAACGTTTCTTTTTTTATTTTTGTTCGCCCGCCTTTCCGCCCAGGTGGACACGATTATAACCAATCCTGCTTACATCTCTTATTATTCATTCAAAATGAAAGCACCATTACTTGTAAAATATCATCTTATAAAAGGCGGCGGAGATTGTGACAGAAATAAATTTCATTTTAAAGCAGAACCCTTCACCGCACATGACGCGGATTATCTTCATGGCGGCTACGATAAAGGACATTTAGCCGATTGTGAAGATTTTGCTTATGATTGTAAATTAGACGAATTAACTTTCAATTATTATAATTGCTTTCCCCAACTTCCCGAACTTAACCAAGGTCCGTGGGAAGAACTTGAAATTAATGTCAGAAAACTAAGCCAGACTGATTCCCTTATAATATTCTGTGGAGGATTCTACGGCAAACACAAAATTGGAGCAGGCAAAATAGCGGTACCGGACACCTGTTGGAAAATAGTTTATAATGTCAAACTTAAAACCTTCCAGACAGGATATTTGTTCGCTAACGTTCGCCGACCAAAAGCAATGCCGATAACCATAGAGGTTTTAAACGCTTTGTTGAAGAAAAGATATGGAATCAATATCACTAAACAATGAAACAAAAACGGGAATTTTTGCTTCACAATCCATCTTTTCTTCAGAACTGTAAATCCGGTAGGTTTTACGTTTAATATCTTTTATTAAACTGTGGGCTTTCTTTTTTTGTTTGCCGTTTTC
>OBEQ010470179.1_pt1 | contig 36150 bp, 35 predicted proteins | sample 1670901 | NCBI WGS metagenome assembly OBEQ01 (sample SAMEA104232315, study PRJEB22302) | groundwater metagenome | biome: forest; feature: aquifer; material: groundwater | place: USA | collected 2011-08-07 | depth 5.4 m | reverse complement strand
GGCGCGGGCCGGCTTGGGAGCGGCCCGGCGCTCGGCCCGCAACAAAGAGGTTGACACAGGGTGTCTCATGGGCGTGCTACTCCGCGATGCGTGCGCCGCCGTCGATGACGAGGGTGTGGCCGACGATGCCGCGCGACGCCGCGCTGCACAGGAACTGCGCCGCGCAGGCGACCTCGTCGACGCTGACGAGGCGCTGCAGCGGCGCGCGCTGCGCGGCGTCGGCCAGGCGCTGTGCCTTGTCGGGAAACGCGTCCCAGGCCGAGGTTTCGACGCTGCCGGGCGAGAGGATGTTGACCCGAATGCCACGTGGCGCGAGCTCGGCCGCGAGGTGGCGCGCGAGGGCTTCAAGCGCGCCTTTGGAGCTGCCGATCGCCGCGTACGCCGGCACCGCACGCACCGCGCCGGCGGACGACAGCGCGACCACCGCCGAGCCGTCGCCCAGCAGCGGCAGCAGGCCATGCACCAGCTCGAAGAAGGCGCGCACGTTGAGCCCCATTGTCCAGTCCCAGTGCCGGGTCGTCAGTGCATCGAAGGGCCGGTGCACACCGGTGGCTGCGCAGTGAATCAGCGAAACGACTGCGCCGTTGTTTTGCTGCATGCGCTCCTGCACCGCGGCCAGGCCCTTGGGCAGGGTCAGGTCGGCGCGCAGGACTTCGAGCGCGAGGCCCTCTTGAGCGGCTTCGGCGCGCAGCGATTCGGCGGCCGCGTCGTTGTGGCCGTAGTTGGCGACGACGGTCGCACCGGCACGCGCGAGACGCAGCGATGTCGCGCGCCCGATGCCGCGGGTGCCGCCGGTGACGAGCACCAGGCTTCCGGCGAGGCCGAAGAGGTCGTTGTTCATGGTTGGCGCTCGGCCAGGAAGTTTTCGAGCACCGCGTCCCGAAGATCCGCGGCGAACTGTTCGGCCGGCAGGAACGAGAAGAACAGCTTGGCCTGCGCGGCAGGGTGGCCGTCGACCTCGGCCTTGCACTCGGCGGTGGCGAAGCGCTCGTCGTTGGCCGAGATGCTTGCGTGCAGCTGCACCTCGTCGCCGGGGCGCACCCACTGGCGAAAACTCGCCGACAGGATCTTCGCCAACATCGCCTTGCCGCGCGGGCGCCGTTCGGCGTCCAGGCATTTGCCAGCGGCCTGCGCCATCATCTCGGTAAGCAGCACGCCGGGGACGACCGGAAAGCCGGGAAAGTGGTCGCGAAAGTAGTCTTCGTCGGGCGCGATGCGGCGGGTCGCGACGATGCTCTGGCCGGGCTCCAGGGCAACGATCCGGTCGACCAGAATGAATCGCATCGGGTGCAGGTCCGCGCGCGCCTACGCGTCTTCGAGGGCGCTGTTGCGGCGCAGGATCTCGAGCACGTCGCCGACGCTTTGCATGCCCTCGATCTCCTGCTCGGACAGGTGGATGTCGAAGCGTTCGTCGAGTGCGGCAATCAGCGACAAGGTGCCGAGCGAATCCCAGCCCGGGATGTCTTTGCGCAGCGTGGCGGCGCCGATGCGGCCGGGGGCCTCCTCGAAGACTTCGGACAGCCAGCTCAGCGCGTCGGCTATTTTCATTGGGGGGCGGTGGGGTTGGCTTGGGGTGTGGTTACTGGGCGATGAACCCACCGTCGACCGCAAGGTCGGCGCCGGTGATCCATCGTGTGCCGGGCGCGAGCAGGAACACCGCGGCACGCGCGACGTCCTGCGGCTGGCCCGGGCCCAGCGGATGGGCTGCCTTGAGCTTGTCGACCTGGTCGGCGGAAAGAAGGCTCAGTGCCTGCTGCGTCATCGCCGTGAGAACAAGGCCCGGCGACACGCAGTTGACGCGGATCTGGCGCCGCGCCAGCTCGATCGCGAGAGCGCGCACCGCGGCCGCGACCGCGCCCTTGGTCGCGCAGTAGCCGATCTGCCCCGGCATGCCGACGCGGCCATAGATCGACGAGACGAACAGCAGGCTGCCGCCCTCGGGCATCATCGTGTCGCGCCGGCTCACCGCGCGCGCCAGCTCGATGCCGGCGAGCAGGTTGATGTCGAGCTGGCTGCGCACCAGATCGACCGTGGTAGCGGCCAGCGGCCGTGTCGCGACGACACCGGCGGCGTGGCACAGGCCGTACAAGGGGCCGACTTCCTGGCGCAACCGGGCGATCTCGGGCGCGATGCGATCGTGTTGCGCCAGATCCAGCGTCAGCACGCGGTGCTCGGTGTCGCCGACCGCCGCGGCCGTTTCGGCAAGCCGCGCGGCGTCGCGGCCGACGAGTATCAGGCGCGCGCCGTTGCGCGCGAGCTCTTCGGCCACGGCCCGCCCAAGCCCCGAGGAGGCGCCGGTGACGACGACCCATCGGCCGTCGAAGTCGAGAAACGAGCGCTTGTCAGGCATGCATTCGGCCGGGTGTGGGTTGAGCAGTGGCTATAGGATAGTGCAAGCCGATGGCGGAACCGAAAGCGTCAGCCCGGCTTCGGCGCTTCCAGGTCGTAAAAGTACTCGCCGCGCCGCGCCATCTCGCGCACGCAGTCGACCGTGTCGCGCACCCGCACCGCGAGGATGCGGCTGTTGCCCACGCGCCGCTCCTGGATCAGGCCGCGCTCGCGCAGCGCCTGCTCGAAAACGGGGAAGCGGCGGCGCCGAATCGCTTCCTCCGCAAAGGCGTAGGTCATGACCGTGCGCGCGGCGCCGTCGCGGTCGACGACCGGCACCTCGAACGGCGCCTCGGTGTAGAGCGAGAACGGCAGCTCCGGCGCAACCATGTGCTCCAGGTAGTGGAAGAAGGTGTAGTTGTCGAACGCCACGTTGAAGAACAGCACCTTGCCATCGACCGACGCGAGCCTGTCGAACGGCGTCCCGGGACCGCAGGGGTACAGGCACGACGGGTGCTCGGCGACGAACCAGTCCGCCCTCGGGCCGCGCACGAGCACCGGGTGAGTCGGGTGCAGGCTGCGCAAGACGTCCTCGCGGCGCCGGAAAAACTCGGAGACCAGACCCATCATCGACGGTGTCTTGCGCACGTCGAATCGTTTCAATGCGCGCAGGTACTGCAGCGAGGACGAACGGTACGGAAGCGAGACCATCAGCAGGTTCCCCTCGGATCCGACAGCGTCGATGAAGACGTTGGTCAGCTGCTCGACAGTTCCGCGAAAACCGTGCTGTCGTCCGAAGGCGGCGTGAAGCATCACGTTGTCTCCGTCACGCACGCCCAACGATCGCAGGGCGACGAGCAGGCGGTCCGCGTCGTAGGAGCGCAGCGCCCGGACGAAGACGAGTTGAGCCTCGAAAAACCTGGCCTTCAGCCAGAGTTTGAAGCGCGGCGGTACCGTGAAATGAATCGACATGGGGGAAGAGGGCGCTCCAGCGCGAGGGGCTTCATTCCGAGTCCATGGGCGGAGTCCCGGGTGCCTCCCCTGGTAATCCTCCCCCCGTATTCAGGGGGTATCGACTGGACCAAATCAGCGCGGTCTGTGGCACATTCTGTCACGAGGTTCCACAACTGCCGCACCGGGAGGCGAGATGCGCGTCAAGCCCATTGTCTTTGCGCTGATAGCGTTGGCGAATGCCCCGGTGATGGCTGGGTCCAACTGCACCAGCACCTTCTCGCTCGGAACCTTGTCGCCCTCCTCGATCGCGCTGTTCGGCAATCAATTCTGGAGGGCACAGTCGTTCAACGATTGCTTCTCCTTCAAACTGAATTCGCCGTCCGATGCGCTCGGCTTGACGCTGGAGTGGGACTGGTCGAGCCGACTCAACATCGACCTCAAGTCTGTCACGCTGTCTGGGGGCAATCTCGTCAGCGACGTGGTCGACCTGACGCCGGACGTTTTCACGTTCAACGGGTTGTTGTCGGGGAACTACGTGCTGGCGCTGTCCGGAAAGGTCACGCGGGCCGGCCCTGGGTTGGTCGACTTCGGGGTCGGCTATCAGGGCGTCCTGGTGACCAGCGCGCCGCGCATCGCGTCACCCGTGCCGGAGCCCGAAACCCTGGCGATGCTGGCCCTCGGCTTCGGCGTCGTTGCGTGGAGCAACCGACGCAAGTCGTAAACAATCGGGGTTCCGCCTGGCGCGACGGCGGCACTGCAGGCACTTTGCCACGTTCATGCCGGTTCGATGACCCGACCGGGATTCGGCGGCGGCAAGAGCATGACATGATCGACAAGATCGGCTGCGCGCTGCATCCGCGGCCGGCATTTGAACGCGGTAGCGCTCGCCATGCCTCATCCTTGTAAACCGACCTCCGTCCAACTCCGGCGACCATCCGGCCTGGGCGTTTTGTTCGGCATGCTGCTGGCTGTTGCTCTGGCCGGGTGTGACCAAGCGGGCGGCGACGCCACGCAAGTCGCGGCCAAGGTCAACGACAAGGAGGTTTCGCTGCGTCAGCTGGAGCACCTGGTGCAGCGGCAGCCGCCGGCTCCCCCCGGTCGGGCGGATGCGCTGGCGCGCCGCGCACTGGAGACCCTCATCGACCAGGAGCTCATGGCGCAGCAGGCGCGCACGCTTGGCCTGGATCAGGATCCGCGTGTTGTTCAGGCCATGGAAGCTGCCAAACGCGAAGTGCTCGTCAAGGCCTACCAGGACAGCCTGGCGGAGCGGGCCAGCCTCCCGTCGAGCGACGAAATCGATCGCTACTACGAGAGCCAACCGGCCCTGTTCAGCCAGCGCCGCTTCTACACCATCCAGGAGATCGGCGTCGAAGGCTCGGTCGAGCAGATGGTGGCATTGCAGCCCCGGGTGGAATCGGCAGCTGACGCGAATCGCGTCGCCGAGATCTTTCGCGAAGCTGGTCGGCGCATTTCGACGCGCCAACTCTCGGTGTCTCCGGAAGACGTGCCGCTCGCGCTGCTGGAGCGGCTCTCGCAGTTGAAAAACGGCCAGTCGCTGATGGTGCCCCAGTCGGGCGGCGCTCGGGTATTGACGCTGCTCGAATCGCAATCCGCTCCCTTGAGCCGCGAGGCCGCGCAACGTCCGATCCAGGCCTTCCTCACCAACGAGCGCAAACGTCAAGCGGTGCAGGTCGGCATGAAGGCTGCTCGCGACGCCGCTCGGATCGAGTACAAGGGAAAGTTCGCGCAAGCGGCCGAATCGCCGGCCTCGGGCGCCTCGGCGGCGACCCCCTGATGAAGAGGCCCATCGGGTGAGCATCGGGTCCGCAAACGCCGGGTCGGGAACCAGCGTCGAGCGCGACATGGCGGCGCGACCCGATCGGGTGTCGCTGGCGCTGGTATTCGGCGGATTGGCCCTGGCCTACCTTCCGACTTACTGGGACTTCCTGTTCGGCCGTTGGGCGGCGGACGCGCAGGGCCATGAGGCGGCCGTCGTGGCGATCGTCGCCTGGCTGTTGTATCGGCAACGCCATGCGCTCGTGAGTTTGCCGCCTGCAGCCGATCAACGCGCCGCGCTGTGCCTGCTGCTGGCCGGGGTGGTCTTGTACACGTTCGGGCGTGGCCAGCAGTTCCTGCGCGCCGAGCTCGTCTCGCAGGTCTTCGTGCTGGGCGCCCTCATCACAAGCTACCGCGGCTGGGCCGGGCTGAAGCTCTTGTGGTTCCCGCTCGTCTTCCTGATGTTCGTCGTGCCGCTGCCGTTCTCGCTGATCCTCGCGCTCACCGCGCCGCTGAAGGCGGCCGTGTCGGCGGTGAGCACGCAGCTGATGTTCTGGGCGGGCTATCCGGTCGGGAGATCGGGCGTCGTCGTCACGGTGGGCCAGTACGAGCTGCTCGTCGCCACCGCATGCGCGGGTTTGCAGACCATGTTCACGCTCGAAGCGCTCGGCCTTCTTTACGTGAGCTTGAAAGGCTACCGCTCATGGCAGCGCAATGCCTTGATGGCCATCCTGGTCGTTCCGGTGTCGTTCTGCGCCAATGTCATCCGTGTGCTCGCGTTGGCGCTGGTGACCTACCACTTCGGCGATGACGCCGGACGCGGGTTCTTCCACGGCTTTGCGGGCATCGTTCTGTTTCTCGCTGCGCTCTTGCTGATCATGTCGACCGACCGCGCACTGACATGGCTTCTGCCGCCGAGGTACCGGCAATGAGCGTGCGCGTGGAGCGCCGACGGGCGCTGGTGTTTGCGCTCAGCCTGGCTGCAGCCGCGATGGCCGCGCAGGCGACCCGACCACGGCGGCGCGCCGATCTCGGACGAACCAGGCTTTCGCTCGAGACCGTGTTCCCGCGCGGGTTTGCGCTCTGGCGGCCCGACGAGACTCAGCAGGCATTCGTGCAACCGCCCGAGGTGCAAGGCAAGCTCTATGGTTTCTACGACCAGGTTTTGGAGCGCGCGTATGTAGGGCCGTCCGGCGAACGGATCATGCTGTGCGCCGCTTATGGAAGCGAACAATCACCCGCCTTGCAGGTGCATCGGCCGGAGGTTTGTTACGAAGCAGGCGGCTTTCACATCGATGGCAAACACGCCGGCTTGCTGGACCTCGATGGGCGCAAGTTGCCGGTGACGCGCCTGCATGCCAAGATGGTCGGCCGCTCGGAACCGGTCACGTACTGGATCGTGCTCGGCGACTCCATCGTCAGCGACAGCGACAGCTTTCGTTGGCGCCAATTGTCGGCAAGCCTGCGCGGCGAGGTTCGCGACGGGATGTTGATGCGCGTGTCATCGATCGAACGCGATCCGGAAGCGGGCTATCGGCTGCACCGGCGCTTCGTGACCGACCTGTCGCGCGCGCTGCTGCCCGGGCATCGCGACCGGGTGTTCGGCAGCGTCGCCGGCCGCTGAAGCGCAAGGGCTGCGCGAGGCACGGGTTGCCTCGGCTAGGCGTCGCTCGCCGGGGCGCGGGCAGCGGCATTCGGCATGAACTCCAGCTGGCGAAGGTCGCTCAATATTCGCGTCCGGATGAGCCACAAGTACACCAGATAGATCGCCGTGCCGGCGGCCACGCTGACCCACAGAGCCTCGTGTCGCAGCGCAAACACACATGCGCCCATGACCCCTGAGACCAGGGCGGGTGCCGCGAGTGCTCGCAGCAACGAAACACGCGCACCGCTGCGATCGAGCGCCCGCTTGCAGAATGCCAGAAGCACGAATTCACCGGCAAGCATGGCCATGGCCGAGCCCACGACACCTATCCACGGCGTGAGGCCCGCGATTGCAAACAGGGAGAAGGCAGTCGCGACGGCCGTCAGGATCAAATCGAGCCGCTGTCGGTGCCGGGCCACCAGAACCCGGCGCACGAGGTCGCTGAGCGCCATGAGGTAGAACGCACCCAACAGAATCGCCAGTGGCACGGCCGCAGGGGCGAATCGGTCGGAGAAGATGGCCAGTATCAGTGGGTGCGCCAGCACCGCGCCCCCGATGGCCAGTGGCGTCAACACTATTGCAAGAAGTCGGAACGTCGCAGCGAGCACGCGGACTTCGGCCTCGCCACCCGACATGCAAGCCCGCGCGACGGCCGGGAAAGTGGAGTTGTGGAACACCCCTGAAACGACGAGCAACAAGCCGCTGATTCGCCCGGCCACGCCGTAGTTGCCGACGTCGACATTTGACCAGGAGAGCCCCAGCACCACGGATGCACATGCGGTCGGCAGCGATCGCAGCGCGCGGGATGCGCCCAGGGGCCACGCCGCGCGAAGCACGTCGGTTCCGTGACCCGGATCGGGTTTCGCCGAACTGGCCCGCAGCCGCGGTGCGAGCGCTGCCAGCAAGAAGACGGCCGCGGCAAGTTCGCTCACGCCCTGCCACAAGGTCACTTGCGCTGCGTCGCCGGGTTCGCGCACGAAGTACAGGGTCAGCGCGAGCATTGCCAATCGCTGGACGAGGTTGGCGAAGGCGGGCGACAGCGACTCCAAGCCACGGTGGGCGAACGATGTGCTGAGCACCAGCGCCACCAGCGATGTGAGCCCGAAGACGAGCGCAAGCCGCCGTTCAGGATCGAGGAACGCAGCCATCGTGCCGACGACGGCGATGCTCAGCAGGCAAAACGCCAGTCGCAGCTTCAGGACGCTCAGTACGGTCTTCTTGACGCGCTGTGGATGCGAGCCGATCTCACGCATACCCCAGAGTTCAGTGCCGCCATCGACGAGAACGGCCGCATAGAGGACGATGGACGCAGCAAACACCCAGGTGCCAAAACCAGCGGGGCCCAGTGTGCGCGCCAGGTAGATGCCGACAAGGAACGCAACCGCCTGGCCAAGAACTTCGCTGGTCAATGAAACGACGAAGTTTCGCCATACCGGCCCCGGAGAGTGGCTGACGCTCACACCGCTGTCTGCATGCGCGGGTGGCTCGACGCGGCGGTGTCCAAGGCAGCGCGTCTCATCGATTCTTGTGCCCTTCGATCGCCTTGATGTCCGCAGCCACCATCAGTGCCGCGAGTTCCTTCATGAAAGTCTTTGCCTGCCATCCGAGCTTCTTCTTGGCCAGCGATGCATCGCCAAAAAGATCGTCCACTTCGCTGGGACGTATGTATCTGGGGTCAATCTCGACGTGCTTGCGCCAGTCAAGGCCGGCCGCCTCGAACGCTGCTTCCACGAAGTCCTGGACGCTGTTCGATCGGCCGGTGGCGATGACGAAATCCTGCGGCTCGTCCTGCTGAAGCATCAACCACATGGCCTCGACGTATTCCGGCGCATAGCCCCAGTCGCGACGGGCGTGCAGGTTTCCCAGGAAGAGTTTGTCCTGGTGGCCTGCGTGGATTTGCGCCACGGCACGTGTGATCTTGCGCGTGACGAAGTTTTCACCCCGCCTGGGCGATTCGTGGTTGAACAGGATGCCGTTGCAGGCCGCAATGCCATAGGCCTCGCGATAGTTCACCGTCATGTGGTATGCATACACCTTGGCGGCGGCGTACGGACTGCGTGGGTGGAACCTCGTATTTTCGTCCTGCGGAGGCGGAGTCGAGCCGAACATCTCGCTGCTGGATGCCTGGTAGAACTTCGTCTTCAGCTGCGTTTGGCGAATCGCTTCCAGGATGCGCGTCGTGCCCAGCGCAGTGACGTCGCCGGTGTACTCCGGCGTCTCGAAGCTCACGTGCACATGGCTTTGAGCGCCCAGGTTGTAGATCTCGTCCGGCTCCAGCTTGTAGAGCAGCTTGATCATGCTGGTGGCGTCCGCAAGGTCACCATATTCAAGGAACAGGCGAGCGGACGCGTCGTGCCTGAAGTCGGTCAGCAGATGATCGATGCGTGCCGTATTGAAGCTGCTCGAACGACGCCGCAGCCCATAGACCTCGTACCCTTTGCCGAGGAGCAACTCGGCGAGATAGGAACCGTCCTGTCCCGTGATGCCCGTGATCAATGCGCGCTTTCCCATGATGAACCCTTCTGTTTACTTTCCTAAAGCGACCATTCCAACGTCCTCTTCAGTCCTTCGGCCAGTCCGACGACCGGCACATGTCCAAGGCTCTTCAGTCGTGCCGTGTCGGCGAACCAGTGGGAGGTGTCGCCCGACGTCGTGTCGCCGCTGAACCGGAGTTCAGGGCTGAGACCCATCAACGTCGCAATGAGCCTCGCCAGCGCTCCAATCGCGATGGGCTCTCCGGAAGCAACGTTGTAGGCCTCGCCTTCCATCGGAGCACTTTGGGCTACGAGCAACAGCGCATCGACAACGTTCTCGACATAGCTGAAGTCACGCATCTCCTTGCCTGTGCCGCGCAATACCAGCGTTTGAGGATCATCGCGCAGGCGGCACATGAGGTCATAGACGATCTGCTTGCGCAACCGGGGCCCGAAGACCGAAAAGAGGCGAAGGACCGCCGTTTTCAATCCGTACATGCGGGCGTAGACGTTCACATAACGCTCAGCCGTCAACTTGCTAACGCCGTAGGGCGATCCGGGAACCGTGGGATCGTCCTCGCGAATCAACTCGGAGCCTCCGCCGCGGTAGACCACGGCCGAGGATGTGTATATCACTGCGGTGCCGGGTGAAACCTTTCGCACTGCCTCCATCAGATTGAGCGTGGCAACCGCATTGCGTTCGAAATCGCGCCTCGGGTTGTCGACCGACGTTGCCACGTGGGCGCTCGCGGCCAAGTGGAACGCGACGTCGTACTGCTCCATCGCCATGAACGCGCTGACATCGTCGACGACAAGGTCGAGCTTGCTGTACGTGATCCGATCCCGGACAGCGTGCAGGTTTCCCAGCGCCAGGTTCGCATCGATGTCGGCGATGGTCACCCGGGCCCCGCCGGCCACCAGGCGCTCGACGAGGTGCGAGCCAATGAAGCCGGCACCCCCCGTGACCAAGACCTTGCGATTCGCGAACATCGTTGATCCCATCAAGACAAAACGGCCGAGTCGCGGCATCACGCCGTGGCAGCCTCGCGCAGGATGTCCAGCATGTCGGAAGAACATTGCGGCCACGAGCACAGGGCCGCGTTTTCCGTCCCTCGCGCCGCAAGATCATCACGCAGTGGCTGGTCCCGAGCAAGGCGCAACATCGCTTGCGCGAGTGAAGCTGCGTCGACATCCTCGACGAAGAGGGCGGCGTTCCCCGACGCCTGGCGCAGCCCGACCGTATCGCCGGTGATGACGGGTGTCCCGGCGGCTTGCGCCTCGAGCAGGGTCAGGGATGCCGCGGATTCGTAGGAATAGGGCAGAACGAACGCCTCTGCAGCGCTATAGAGCAGCGCAAGGTCTTCGTCGGCGACATACGGGTAGTACTTGACGTCGTCCGAAACGCCGTGCTGCAAAGCGATCGCGGGCAGATCGACATTGGTTGTGTTGAGTCCCACAACAATCAATCGGTGCGGCAGCGACGCGTGCCGCTTCATCTCTGCCAACGCCACCACGAGGTTCGGTACGTTTCGCCGGGCGGTGAGCTTGCCGACGTACAGGAAATAGGGAACGTCGCCACCGGCATACTGGCGGCGCACGGCAGCCAGACGCTGCGGGTCATGGCGGGTATGGAAAATCTCCGCAGGCGCGAGCGGAACGACGCGCACCTTGTGCGGCGGCGCGCGATAGGCCGAGATGATGTCGGTCCGCGCCTGCTCGGTATTCGTCACCACCAATGTCGAATGCCTGGCGCTCCATCCGTACAGCGGCGTGTGAATGAAGCGCGCCGACATGGGGTAGTACTGCGGAAAGAGCTTCTGCGTTGCCTCATAGATCAGCGACACGGTTCGACTGCGCGTGAACAGAGGTCGGCTGTACGACGGGCACAGCAGAACGTCGTCTCGCGCGGCCCTCGGCAGGTGCAGGTTCTCCCAGATCAGCATCCGGTTGTCGGGTGGGATCACCTTGCGCACGATGAACGGCGGCAAGGGCAAATGCGGATCCAGCGGGATCGGGCTGTAGACGGTGATCTCGTCGAACCGGCCCGCGACGAAATCGCGGTCCCAGTGGCGCAGCACGTTCAGAAGCACGCGCGCAACGCCGGTCTTGGTCCGCAAGCGCCAGCCGTTGATGCCGAGTCTCATGAGGCCTTGCGTGCCTTCCCGAACTCGAAGGTGCGGCGAATGCCCTCCTCGATCGAGACCCGGGGCGACCAGTCGGTGATGCGCTGAAGTGTGGATATGTCGGCCTGGAACCGTGCCGGACCGGATACCGGCTTGTCCAGCGAGGTGATCGGCAGTCCGGAGAGGTCACGCAACACGTCGACCACATGCTCGACCGACGTCATCGTCCCCGATCCCAGCACGAGGGTGTCGTCGTAGTCCGCATCGAGCAGCTTTGCAATCGCATGCGCAGCGTCCTCCACGTAGATGAAGTCGCGCGCCGGCTTCGTGCTCCAGACCTCGGCGTGTCCGTTGGCCAACAACTTGCGTGTCAGAACGTGGATGAGGTCGAAGCGCTCCAGAGGGGTGGGCCCGTAGAGGTTGCAGAAGCGTACGTTGATGATCGGCATCCACTGGCGATAGAACTTGCAGAGTTCCTCGCCCAGATACTTGCTCATCACATAGCGGTTCTTGTAGGGGTTGATCGGACTGCGTTCGGATACGGGCAGCTCGAGCCTGGTTTCGTCATAGGTCAGAACCGTGGAGAAGTGGATGAACTTCTTCAGCCGGCGCCCCTTGAGCTGTTCCATGACCTGGACCAGGGGCTGGACGTGATAGTCGAATGCTGTCGGCTCGCCGGGCGGAATGTCGTCGCGCTCCATCGCGTGGTGGTCCGTGTTCCCGATGATGAAGATCACCTTGTCGAATGCCACATCGTCGAGGGCACGCAGATCGGCCAGGCTGTCCACGTGAACATGGCGGTTGCGTGTGGGCGCGGCATGGCGCCCCACCGAGATCATGTTGGGGTAGTTTTCGAGGATGTAGGGACCGAGGAACCCGCTGCCCCCGAAGAGGATCGTCCTCTCTCCCAGGTCTGGATCGTGTTCCAGGGTTGACAAGATATTCACATCGTCTCCGCTGCGTGCCGGGCGTGACTACGGCAGAATGATTTCGCCTTTGAAGCCTCGGCGGCGAAGTTTCGGGACGATCTCGTCGTGAAAATTCCAGGCGAACAGCACGGCTGCGTCGGCGGGCTCGGGATCCGAGAACACAAACTCCTCATCGACGATCGGGATGTGCACACCCGGGAGGTACATGCCCATGCGAAGCGGGTTCACCTCGGCGATGTAGCTCAGCAAGTCCGGACCGATGCGGCAGTAGTTGCAGACCGTCGAAGCCTTGGCCGGGGCGCCAATGCCGATGACCTTCTTGCCTTGCTTGACGAGCCCATAGACTTTGTCGAAGAGAACACTCCGCTTGGCCTCGATGTCGCGTGTGTATTTCTCGTTGGTGGCAGGCTCGTACAGTTGGGCATCATTCTCTTCCTGCAGGAGATCCGTGACGCGCGAAGAGATCGGGTACTCGCCGCGGTGACATGCGAACGATCGGATCTGCCCGCCGTAGGTGTCGGACCGTTCCACGTCGAAGACCTCCAGGTCATAGCGTCGGAACAACTCGATCAGCGGTCGCATCGAGTAGTAGCGCAAATGCTGGTGGAACGCGTTGTCATAGTGCAGGCGCTGGACCATGTCCAGCCAGTACTGGGAGTCGTTGGCGAACACGCCCTTCTTGGCCAGCAGCGCCTTGACCCCCCGCATGACACTGTGAATGTCGGCAATGTGCGCGAACACGCCGCAGGCGGTGATGGCGTCCGCCTTGCCCCGGGTCGTCACGATCTGGTTCGCGGTTTCCTCGTTGAAAAAGGCGTGCAAGGTCTCGATGCCTTGTGCACGCGCGATGGCCACCGGGTCACCCGACGGATCCACGCCGAGAAAAGGCACGCCGAATGGCACATAGGCCTTCAACAGTGTCCCGTCATTCGATCCGATGTCGACCGCAAACGACTTGTCGGTCAGCCCGAGCATCGGGACCAGCTTTTGCGGCAGCGACTGCAAGTGCTTGGTCGCGGTCTGGGTTGTGCCGCTGACGAAGGGGAAGTTCTTGTAGACCACCGATGGATTGACGATGTAACCCAATTGCGTCAAGCCACACTCGACGCAGTGGTGCATCTGCATCGGATAGAACACCTCGGGGCGGTTCAGTTGCGACTCGCTCAGGATCAAGTCGCCCACCGGCTGCATGCACAGGTCGAGACCAGGGGTGGTCTTCGCGCCGCAGATCTGGCAACGAACCGAGCGGCGCGTATCGTGCCGGACAGTGCGGCCGCTCAGCGCACGATTCTTCGTCGCAGCTTCAGGGTTGATGGTCATTTCAGGCTCGAGAAGTAGTCGTGGAAGGTCTGGATCATGAAGTCGACTTCGGTATCGCTGATTTGTGGATGGCAGCCGACATAGAAGGCCGCGGAATTCAGCCAGGCGGCCACCGGGAACTCGTCATCCAGGTCGCCAAAGAGCTGGCGATAGACCGGTTGGTTGATCAGCGGAAGCAGATAGCGCGTCTCCACCCCTCGTTGTTCCAGGTAGAGGATGAGGTCGTTGCGCTCGACCTTGGGGTTGCGAATTGCCAATGGATAGAACATGAATACATGTTCGGCGCCCGGGCGCGTCGAGGGCAGTTGCAAGTGCTCCTGAAGGTCGGCCAGGCCGTGGGTGAGGCGCGCCGCGATCGTGCGGCGCCGCGCAATGTTCTGCTCGTGCACTTCGAGCTCGGCGATGCCGAGGGCAGCCTCCATCTCGGTGCAGCGAAAGCTGTGGCCCAGCCTCACGAAGGAGAATCGCCGGTCGACGATGCGGAAGAGGTCGGCCTGCGAAGCCGCCTTGTCGTCGTCGATGCGGATGTATATCGAGTCCCGGCCGTGGTTCATCAGGCTCTTCAGCATCACGATCAGCTCACTGTCGTTGGTGGTGCACAGCCCGCCCACTCCGGTGTTGATGACGTGGGCCACATAGGTCGAGAAACAACCGATGTCGCCGAACGAGCCTACCGCGCGCCCCTTGTCCTTCGCGAACATCGTTTCGCAGGAGTCTTCCACGACCCGCAAGCCATGCTTCCAAGCGATTTCCATGATCGGCGTCATGTCGCAGGGATGGCCGGCCAGGTGGACTGGCATGATGGCGCGTGTTCTCGGAGTGATGGCCGCTTCGATCTTTGTCGGGTCGATCTCGTAGTACTGAGGCTCAACGTCGACAAACACCGGCGTGAGGCCGTTGTACATGACGACATTCGAGCTCGCGACAAAGGTCACCGCGGGGACCAGCACCTCGTCGCCATCTTGCCAGCCATGGCGTTCCTTCAAGGCAGCCAGGGCGATCTGCAACGCACTGGTACCCGAGTTGCACATCAGGCCGTAGGTGCAGTCGTGCCGCGACGCGATGCCTTGTTCGAAGCGTGACATCACGGGCCCAGCGGTCAGGCGGCCGCTGTTCAGGACCTCCATCACCAGCTCTTTGGCGCGTGCCGTGATCTGTACCCCTCCGACGCCGATTTGTGTCGACGGCGGCCCAACGTTGTTTCGCCCAGCATTCATGTCCATGGCTCTCCCGACCCCAAAACGCCTGTCAATTATCGGAATGGCTGCTCGATCAGGAAGCGGCGCCACTTGCCGATGCAGCGACACCACCCACCTTCAGCTGGTCCTCGAAGTAGGCGATGGTTCGCACCAGGCCTTCCTCGAGCGTCGTGTTCGCGTGCCAACCCAGTTGCTGCTCAGCACGGGTCGTGTCCGGCTGGCGCTGCTTCGGATCGTCTGACGGCAAGGGCTTTCGCACGATGGCCGAACGCGAGTTGGTGAGCTTGATCACCCGCTCGGCCAATTCGAGCATGGTGCACTCGGTGGTGTTTCCGAGGTTGATCGGGCCCGTGATGTCATCCGGGGTCTTCATCAGGCGGATCAGACCGTCGATCAGATCATCGACGTAGCAAAACGAGCGGGTCTGCAGTCCTTCGCCGTAGATCGTGATCGGGACGTTGCTCAAAGCCTGTACGATGAAGTTGGAAACGACGCGGCCGTCGTTCGGATGCATTCGGGGGCCATAGGTATTGAAGATTCGGGCGACCTTGATGCGCAGCTGATACTGGCGGTAGTAATCGAAGAACAAGGTTTCCGCGCAGCGTTTGCCTTCGTCGTAGCAGGCGCGAATTCCGATCGGATTGACACGGCCCCAATAGTCCTCGCGCTGGGGGTGCACGTCCGGGTCGCCATACACCTCACTCGTGGAGGCTTGCAGGATCTTCGCTTTCACCCGCTTGGCCAGGCCGAGCATGTTGATCGCGCCGTGCACGCTCGTCTTGGTGGTCTGCACCGGATCGTATTGGTAGTGGATCGGCGATGCAGGACACGCGAGGTTGTAGATTTCATCGACCTCGACGTACAGCGGAAAGGTGACGTCGTGGCGTACCAGCTCGAAACGCGGATTGGCCAGCAGATGCGCGATGTTCTGCTTCGACCCGGTGAAGAAGTTGTCGACGCACAAGACGTCGTGACCCAGGTCGAGCAGCCGCTCGCAAAGGTGAGAGCCCAGAAAGCCCGCACCGCCGGTGACCAACAGACGATCTACTCCCGTCCCTTTCATGGCTCTCCCCTTTGCACCACGATCGGTGAGACCGGACATCGGGTCACCGCACTCTCGTATGCTGCATTCGCAATCGCGACGGCGCTGGCGCCGTCGTAGCCGGTGGCGATGCGCGTCTTCGCAGCTGCATTCGCGACCAGGGCCCCGAAATCGGCGAACTCCTCGACGAAGGTGTCGATCACAGTCCGCTGCCAGCCGAAGGCCTTCTCCCGAATGATATCGCCAGCATGGAAGTTTCGTTCCGTGGTCTTCCCGAACGACGGCGTGCGCCGGACACGAACCACCTGCGAGTACATCGGCGCGTATGACATGAGTGCCATTCCGTCGGTGCCGTACGCTTCGATCCTGAACTTGTAGCCTTGCCACGCCGTCCAGCTCGAGTGCAACGAGCCGATCGCTCCGTTCCTGCCCTTCATCTGCACGAATGCGTTTTCCTCGACGCCGACATTCCAGACCGGCGCCGGCAGCGACGCGGTAACTTCGGCGATATCGCCCATCAGAAAGCGCATCAGATCGATGACGTGGATGCCGTTGTCCATCAAGGTTCCGCCCCCCATCACCTGCTTGTCGTACATCCAGGGCGAGCGCAGCTCCGGCAATCCCACGTGGCCTGCGTAGGCCTTGACGTAGCGCAGCTCTCCGATCTCGCCGGACTCGATCGCCGCGCGCACCCGCTTCACACCCTTGAAGTACCGATGATTGAAGCCCACCGTGAGAACGCGACCCGTCTGCTGCGCGGTGCGCAGCATCAGGGCCGTCGCGTCCGGCGTGTTGGCGATCGGTTTTTCGACCATCACATGCTTGCCGCCTTGCATGGCGCGTGTCGCCAGATCGGCATGGCTGTTCGGCGGCGTCGAGATGATGACCGCGTCGCAACTGTCGGACGCGAACATGGCCTGGGCCGAATCGAATCTGCGCACGCCGGGCGGCGCGCTATCGCGAGCTGCCGGATTCTCATCGTAGACGGCCGTCAGCTTGCTGCCGCCCGCGCGTGCCAAGGCTTGCGCGCGCACCCTCCCGATCGAACCGAAGCCGACCAGGCCGAATCGAAGCTGCTCCAAATCGTTCCTCCCTAGATACCGCGCTCTCGGCGCAAAACGAGCTCGAAGGACGGCCCCATCCACAACAATATCCGGTCCATCACCGGTACGCGGCCCACCCACCGGTACAGCCGCATCAGCGTGCGGTCGGCGAGCGGGTAGTGATGGTCGGGCGCGGCCAATCTCCGAGCCCTTGCTCCAGTGACGACGAGGCCGACTTCCCGGGCCAGTCGTTGCAGGCCCGCCGGCGTCAGCATGTGCGTAAAACGCAGCGAATCGACGCCGCGCAATTTACGGACCAGCCACGCACGCGTCAAGGGTGGCAGCCAGCCGATGGCCCACAAGCGTGTGCTCGGATGGGGTCCGAGTGTGTTGGCGTTGGCGGCGGTGACCCACAAGGACGCTGATGGCTTCGCCAGGGCGCCCAGGGATGCCAGCAGTTCCTTCACGTCAGGTGCATGTTCGACCAGGTCGACCGCCGTGATCGCATCGAAGGTCTCGGCCGGAAACGGCGGATCGGCAAGATCCGCACAGATCAGCGGTGCCTGCACCCCGAGCTCGTCCAGGCGTTTGCGGCAAATGATGAGCCAGCGCAACGCAATGTCGACGCCCACCATGGCGACCCCTTTGCGATGGGCTGCGATCAGCATGCCGCCTGCGCCGCATCCTGCGTCGAGCGCGACGGCGTCGGGCTGCGACGCCATCAGGGCCGCAAGGTCCGATGCCAGCGGTTCCATGTGGCGCACCGCGCTGAGGATGGATGCCTTGTAGCGCCGCGCAAGTTCCGGCGGCACGTCGTCGGTGATCCGGTAGTAAAAGTCCAGCAGTTGCTCGAAACTGAGTGTCCGTGCGGCGTCGGCAAGGCGCGCCGCCTTGGCGGTCTCTTCCTCGAGTCCGAGGTAGCGGTCGGACCGCAGCCGGAAATCCGGGATCCCGAACAGCACCGGATAGACACGCTCGCAACGACCGCAAGCGTAGCCGTCGTTGCGCTTGGTCACCGGCGTACGGCAGCGCGGGCAGACGAAGCGAACATTCGCCGCCGACAGCGCCATCACTCGATCGCCCGCAATGACTCGCCCGGACCTCTCAGGTAGCCGACGGTTTCGCCTGCCGCCCAGATCACGAAGAACAGGAACAGGTACGGGATTGCTCGCACCGTGGGCCGGGCAATGGTGGCCTTGCGCTGCGCCGCGCGCACCAGCCGCACCGTGAGCAGCACCGGCAGCAGCGGTGTTGCGAGCGCCGCCATCCACCGCACGAGAACCTTGTCGCGCGGGAAGCGAATCCCCGCGAAGTAGCGCGAGTAGGCGTAGCGCTGGACGGCGAAGAGTCGGAACGAAAACCGCTTGCAGTGGGAAATGCGAACCCGGTTGGTCGTCAAGAGCGTCTTGCCCTGGCTGCTGAGCCGGGGGTGAATGGTGGTTTCCCAAAAGCCCTTGGTCAGCAGTTCCGCCGGACACTCTGCGAGCGCCCGACGCTCGTACATGACGTTCATGCCGGCCAGGCTGTTGCCGGTGCCTTCGGCGATGGGGGGTGCAAATGCCGCGTACTCGCACAGGAACGTCGCCCAATCGAGCATTCGCTCGTGAACACCGTTCTCGACACAGCCGGCGATGACACAGGCGTCAGGGTTCTCGTCGATCATGGACTTGAAATCGCCGAGCCATGACAGCGGCGGAACGCAATGATCCTCGGTCACGAGCACATACTTGCCGCGCGCCGCCTCAAGTGCCTGGGCTCGCATCTCCGGAAGCGAGGCCTCGCGCCTGCAAGCCATGAGCTGAACCTCGGGGAAGCGCTGCCTGATCGTGGCCGACACGGCGTCTTGGAGACGATCGACAACCAGCGTCTCGCGTGGAATCGATGGGTCCTGCCTGCGCAACGAATCGAGCGTTTCCAGGATGCGCTCTCCGTCCTCCGTGCTCACCCTGCCGATCAGGACGGAAAACAAGGGTCGGTCGTCTGCGCTGGCTGCCTGTTCCATGCAATGCTTTCGTGGGTGTCAGTCGAGGTGGGCCGGGTCACCGGATTTTGCGGTCAGATAGCCGGCGCATTCCCCCAGAGACCAGGCCACTTCCGACGCCATGGCATAGATCGGGTGGCGTCGCAGCGCAGCGACGAGGCGGGGCTTTCCCGACGCGGACCTGGCGGCGCGAAACAGGCGCAGCAGCGGCAGCGCCAGACTCGTGAAACCGCGTAGCAGGCGATAGCGCAAACCCCTGCCGCTCGATCGCAAGGCGGCATAGGTTCGACCATGGGCGAATCGGCGGGCGATGTAATGCAACGGCGCAAACCGCTTCAGGTACATCACTTCCATGCCGTCGCGATACACCGGCGCCAGTCCGCGTCGTCGCAGGTCGTCGACGAAGAACACCTTGTGGAACTGCTGGCCACGCACGGCGCTGGCATCGAGCAAGTCGCGCCTGAACACGAAGTTGTTGCCCGGTACTTCGTTCAGCGAAGGAGCGACAGGACGCGCAAACTGCCCGTACTCGAGCGCGTATTCGACCAGGCGGCGTCCCGGCTCGACATCGGGACAGACCACCGGCCCGAAGAAAGCCGGAATGTCCTGCGCAATCGCTTGCCATGCCGCGTCGAGCCAGGTCGGGCCGGGCGGACAACGTGCATCGACCACCGCGACGAAGCTGCCGCTCGCTCGCTGCATTGCCACGGCCCACAGGTGGAAGATTGAACTGCCGTGCGACCCGAACACGAGCTCGCATCGGGGAGCCAGGTCGGGCAACCGCCGACCCTGCGGGCAGGCGAGCACGATCGAGCAGTCGTCGGCCGCGCTTGTCGCCATCAGATCGCACCACGGCGCGGGATCGGCATCGTCCGGCACGACCACGAGCAGGGTCAGGCAGTCCGGCCTCGATGCAGGACCCTGCGTGGCCATCGATTCGGACGCGACACAGATGTCGTCCATCGCTACGCCAGCGAAGCGAGGAATGCGAGGTCGATGTCTTTCCTGAGCGCGGCGGACTCATAGGCCGCGCGCATCAGCGCCAGCGTTCGAAGGTTGTCGGCGCCCGCGCAGGGTGGCGTCGTCGCTTGCTCCAGCGCATCCAGGTAGGCCTCGAGCAGCTTCGCGGTCGCAGCGGCGAACAAGGCCAGTGGATCCGAGGCGATCTTGGTTCGGCTTTCGCCGGTGCACAGGTAGGCGCGTCCGCCCAGGGACACATCGACGTCGAAGTAAGGCCGGCGCGTGGCGGCATGCACGCCGGCGGTGATTCCGGCATACCCACCCAGTTCGGTTTCGACGTTGGCGCGTGTTCCGTCAAGGCGGATGTCGAGATAGCGATGACGCCCGCGCGTCAGGCGGTCGAGCGTGATGCGGGCGAAGCGGTCGCCCGAAAACTCGAGATCGACAAGATTCAAGAGATCCGGCCCGTCCGGCGCACCCGGCTTGGGCATCAGCGCCCGCAGGCGAAGCGGTTCCTCGCCGAAGAAGTAGCGACACAGGTCGAAGACATGGGTCCCGAAATCTTTGTTGGTTCGCTCCGGATCGGTGCCGCGCCAGCCGGCTTCAGTCTCCAGCGAGGTGCGAAAGGTCTGCTGCATCGAGATGAACGTCAACTCCCCGAACTTGTCGGAGTTGATCAGCGCCTTGGCGGCCTGGTGGCAGGACATGAAGCGAAACTCGTTGTTGACTACGATGCTGGCGCCATGCGCCTGCGCAATCCGGAGCAGCTCCTGTGCCTCGGCCACCGTGGAGGTAAACGGTTTCTCGCAGAAGACGTGGATTCCCTTCGATGCCACCCGTGAAGCGATGTCGAAGTGCGACTCCGTGGGCGTCGCGATGGCCACCAGGTCCGGGCGACACTGCCCGATCATTTCTTCCAGTGACGCATAGACCGGGAAGTCCATGCGAACGTTGTCCGTTCGGACGTCGCAGCCGCCTACCAATTGCAGCCGCTTGACTGCGCGAATCGCCGGAATGTGAATTCGGCGCGCAGCAGAACCGAGGCCGACCAAGGCAATCTTCATTCGTTCTCTTCAGCGGACAGGGCGAGCAGACCGGGTGCCCGGATCGGCACGAACACCGATGCTGCAACCTCCAACCCGGAAACCGCTCGATCTTAAGCGCACTCGAGCATCGCCCGCAGCCGGCTGCAGGCTGTTCGTGTACGCGTCGTCCTTCAGTTGCGCCACCCCCAACATGCTGGGTACCCTTGTGCCGCACGCAGTGTTAGCGTGTTAGATTGCAGAGATTGAAGCGCGACCAACAGCGCCAAGAACTGGGCTTGGGTCGAGGGTAGAGCCGGTGTCGCCGAGACGACCGGACCAGCTGGCTGATTGAACGGGGGGTGACCAGTGGCAGGCGATAGATTGGGACAAAGCGAACTGCGCGGCGACATGATCGTCAAGTCGGCATTCGCCAGACTGGACATCGTCGCTCTTTCGGTCGCAGCCGGCACGGTTCTCGGGCTTTGCCTTTTCGTGGCGACTGCCTGGCTGCTCGTCAAGGGCGCCCCACCCGGCGTTCATGTCGGGCCGCATCTGGGCTTGCTGGCCCACTACCTGCCCGGTTACAGCGTTTCCTGGTTTGGCAGCGTGCTGGTTGTCGTGTACGGGTTCCTCATGGGAATCGTCGCCGCTGTCGTCTTCGGCGTGATCTGGAACGTGGCCCACTACCTGTACCTGATGAAGCTTGGCGGTCTGCGTCAGAGGTCCATCCTCGATGTCTGAGCCGGCGCGCAATTGCGTCGGCCACCACTGAATCAGCGAACCGAACGACTACGGAAATATGCTCAGCAAATCGGAACATGACCTGCTCGGGTCGCTCGTCAGGATCAACATGACGATCATGGGGGGGATCGCCGCCGTGTTCGGCGGCACCATCCTTTGGTTGGCCACGGCGGTTCTTCTTCTGCGCGGCGGCGAAGACGTCGGCAAGCATCTCTCGCTGCTGTCGGTTTTTCTGCCTGGATACGAAATCAGCTGGCGTGGTGCGTGGATCGGATCCTTTTGGGGCCTCGTGATCGGCGGTGTCTCGGGCGCCTTGATGTACTGGAGCTATGCCAAGGCGCTTCGGGCCAGTTTGGGGCAGGGAATGATCGATCCGCACAACTCCACCCCGTTCCGACAGCCGGTCTTCCTCATGTCCAGCGTGGCGCTCGGCGTGGCGATGGGAGTCCTGGGTGCGCTGCAGTTGTTCCTCACGACGAACTGGCTGGTGCTGCGCGGTACCGCGCATCTGAGCACCAACGCTGCGCTGCTCGCCAACTACTTGCCGGGCTACACCGTCTCGTTTCTAGGCAGCCTGATCGGCAGCGCGGAGTTGTTTGCCGTGATCTTTGTGACTTCGATCGTTTTCAGCGCGACATACAACCTTGTTGCCAAGGGGAGAAACCGATGAGCTCTCCCACACCCGCTTCGAAGCACGTCGTGATCCTCGGCGCCGGCCCGGCAGGGCTGGCCACAGGGCATGAATTGAGCGCCAACGGCGTCAAGGTCACCGTACTCGAGAGAAACCTCTTCGTCGGTGGGTTGTGCCGCACCGTGCATGTCGATGGCTACAAGTTCGACTTGGGCGGGCATCGCTGGTTCACCCAGAACGAAGACCTCAACAAGTGGTTTCGCAGGTTGATGGAAGGCAATCTCGTTCTGGTTCAACGGATCAGCCGCATCTACTACGGCGGAAAGTACTTTCTCTATCCGGTGACCATCGGCGACGTCGTCAAGAACGCCGGCCCGGTCACCATCGTCAAGGCGGCGTGCGCTTTCTTCGCGGCTTTGGTTCGTTTCGGCGCATTCGGCAAGCCGATCAAGAACATGAAGGACGCGTATACAGCGCAGTTCGGATCGACTCTCTACGAGATGTTTTTCCGTCGCTACACCGAAAAGGTGTGGGGAAAGCCCTGCGAAGAGCTGTCCGCGGACTGGGTTTCGCAGCGCAGCAAGGGCCTGTCCATCTGGACGGTGGCTCGCGAGGCTCTTGCTGCCCGCAAGAGCAAGATCAAGAGCTTGATCGAGGAGTTCATGTACCCGCGAGACGGCTACATGCGCATCCCCGAAAGGCTGGCTGAAGACATCGTTCGGGCCGGCAACGAAGTGGTGCTCGGAACGACGGTCAAGGGTGTGGTCCGGCATGGCCCGGAGCACCTGGAGGTCATTTACGACGGCGCCGACGGGCCCAAGAGCATCCATGCCACCCATATCGTCTCGACGATTCCGCTCGGACATCTGATCCAGTTCCTGAGTCCCAAGGCCGATCAGAAAGCTCTCGATGCCGCAAAAGCCCTGGAGTTCCGAGACCTCATCACGGTCAACGTGAAGATCCGCAAGAAACAGGTATCGAAGGACACGTGGCTGTATGTCCAGGACAAGGAGATCCTGTTCGGCCGCTTGCACGAGCCCAAGAACTGGAGCCGTGCGATGGTTCCGGACGACGACCACACCTCGCTGGTACTCGAATGCTTTTGCACAGCGGGGGACGCCATCTGGTCGCTGACCGACGACCAGGTCGCTCAGCGCTGCGTCGATGACCTGGTGGAAAAGCTCGGCTTCCTCGAGCGCCATGAAGTGGACGGCTGGAACGTCATTCGCACCTTCCACGCGTACCCGGTCTACGACCTTCAATATGCCCAGAAGCTGGCCGCCATCCACGCCTGCCTCGCGGACTACAGCGGAGTTCACATCGTCGGACGCGGAGGCACGTTCCGCTACAACAATGCCGACCATTCGATAGAGATGGGTCTGCTGTTGGCTCGGCGGCTGCTTGGTCACAACGTCGATCACATGGAAGTCAACACCGAGCAGGAGTACCAGGAAGAGGTTCACTCCGAGAGGATCAAGCGCACCCACTACCAAGTCGACTGAACAGCTCGTCGAGTACCGCCCGTGGCCGCAGGAGGTCTTTCGATGAAGCTTTCGCAGCCGTCGGTGGTCATCGTGGGTGCCGGCCTCATGGGCCGGTGGCATGCGTCTACCTTGCGCTGGCTCAACATACCGGTGCGCGGCGTTGTCGACGCCGACTACGAAAGGGCCCGTGCATTCGGTAGCGCCATTGGCGCGCCGGCCTTTCGCAGCACGGAGGCGATGCTGGAGCAGGTCCGCCCCGACGCAGCGCATGTGTGCACGCCGTTGGCGACCCATGTGGGCTACAGCGAGCAGCTCTTGAATGCCGGTTGCCACGTCATGTGCGAAAAGCCGCTCGCAGCCAGTGCGCTCGAAGTTCGAAGCCTGCTCGACACATCGCGCGCCACTGGCGCCGCACTTTGTCCGGTGCACCAGTTCGCTTTGCAGCGGGGCGTCAGGGAAGTCGCCGCGCGGATCGACGAGTTGGGCGAGCTTCGCAGAATATCGTTCACGTTCTGCTCGGCCGGCGGAGTTCACTTGAAGGAAGCGCAGCTCGACGATGTCATCCTCGACATCGCGCCGCATCCCTTTTCCGTGCTGGCGCGGCTGGTGCCGGCGATGGACATTGCGCAGATGCGTTGGCAGGCCGTTCATCCGGCTCCGGGCGAATTGATCGCGATCGGCGAGTTCGCGCAGATGTGCGTCTCGTTGACCTTCAGCATGTCGGCCCGGCCCACCGAGGCGACGGCAACGATCACTGGGACGAAGGGCAGCGCCTACATCGACTTTTTCCATGGCTTCTCGTTCATCGCACAGGGAACCGTATCGCGCCTGCAAAAGGCGATGCGCCCCTTGACCCTTGCGACAACCCACTTCGCGACAGCGAGCTTGAACCTCGCCCGTCGCGGGATCCGCAACGAGCGTGCGTACCCCGGCCTGAGAACCTTGCTTTCGGAGTTCTACCGAAACATTGCTTCGAAGGGAGGCCCGCCATTGCCTTCGACAGAAATACTCGCCACCTATGGGGCCCGTGATTCGATGGCCCAGCAAATTCTCGGGCCCCGATGACCGGCTCGCCTTCGAAGCTGTCGTCAACCGATCCGCTGGCCATCGTGGTCGTTTCCCTGGTCGGCGGTGAAGCCCTCGAACGCACACTGCGCTCGATTGCGCCGATCGACGCGCCTTGTGTCGTCGTTGCGGCTTCGACACTGCGCCTCGACCCGTCTGTCGGGTCCACTCGGGCGAGAGTCGTTCGTGCCGACGTGCCGGTCCCTCTGAAGCGCGCGGTGGGTCTGGCTTTGACCGATTCGGACTGGGTGGCGTTTCTCGAAGATACCTGTGACCTCGACGGCGGATGGCCCGCCGCATTCGAAGACATCGCGCGAAGGGCAGACTTCGATGGTGTGGGGGGGCCAGTCGCGATCGCAAGCGATCTGCCGCCTCGCTGCATGGCGCTTGCATGCCTTGAGTACGCGGCGTTTTCCCCGCGGCGACGGCTGTTCTCCGAGGGTGCCTCCCCTGCAGCGGCGTTGACCGGCCAACTCGCGGGGCTCAACCTGCTGTATCGACGCTCGGCGATACTGCCGCTGGTCGGTGACACCGGTTTGATCGAAACGGAAGTCAACCGCCTGATACGGCAACGCGGGGGCAAGTTGGGCGTTCATCCCGATCTCGCGGTGACCTACCGAGAAGCCGACCATGCAAGCGCCACACTCGGCTCGAGGTACGCCCACGGCCGCATCTATGGTGGCGGGCAACGCGACCACACGCGCCGGGCTTGGCGCCCGGTCGCACTTCTGAAGTGTCTCGCACTGCCAATGGTTCTGTACGCCAGGGCGGTCAAAGGGATCCCGCCAGGACATGCTGCCCCGTTGCGCACGCGGCTGTGGATATTCGGCTTGGCCCTCGCGTGGTCGGCCGGCGAATTCACGGGATACTTGAGCGGTCGTGGCGCAAGCCTGGCGAGGTGGCGCTAGTGAGAATCGGCATCGATGCCTCGACCTGGTCCAACACACGTGGGTTTGGACGTTTCACGCGCGAACTGGTCGGCGCCATGCTGCAACAGCGATCCGGCCATGAGTTCGTGTTGTTCTTCGATCACGATGCACCGCCGGGCCTCGACGCGACGACGGTACGCGTCAACGCGGGAAGGTCCGTCACCGAGGCGGCCGTGGCCGACGGCAGCCGCAGTGCGCCCGATCTGCTTCGCTTCACTCTCGCCGCGGCGCGGGCACGGCTCGACGTCATGTTCTATCCCGCCGTCTACTCGTGGTTTCCGTGTCCGCCGCGCCTGCCGAATGTCCTGACCTTGCACGACGCGATCGCCGAACACTTTCCGCAGATGGTGTTTCCCCAGCGGCGTGCACGCTTGTTCTGGAATCTGAAGGTACGCCTTGCGTGCATGCAGGCGAGCCGGTACCTGACCGTGTCGGAGTCGGCCAGGCGCGAGATCGTGGCCTACATGAAGCTCGACCCGGCTCGCATCGACCTGACCACCGAGGGGCCGAAGCCGGGTTTTGGGCCGCTGGAGTCTGCGGCCCGGACCGAAGCAGTCCGAGTCGGGATCCGCGATCAACTCGAGCTGCCGTGCTCCTCACGCTACTTCTGCTACGTCGGCGGATTTGCGCCGCACAAGAATGTGGTCGGCCTCGTCAACGCGTTTTCGCGTCTCGATTCAGTGCGTCACGCGGACGTGCATCTGCTGCTCGTCGGGGATCGGGCGAGCCAGGGATTTTCGTCGAACATCGACGTTCTGGACCGCGCGATTGCCGCATCCAAAGGACTGTCCGGCCGCGTGCACTTCACCGGCTTCGTCAGCGATGCGCTGCTCGCGGACATCTATGCCACGTCGATTGCGCTGGTCATACCGTCCTTCTCCGAAGGGTTTGGACTGCCGGCCATCGAAGCCATGGCCTGCGGCACGCCGGTGGTCGCGAGTACGCAGGGGTCATTGCCCGAGGTGGTGGGCACCGCGGGCGTGCTCGTCGATCCGAGTGATGTCGCCCAGATCGCCGCGGCGATGGATCGGCTGGCGCGCGATCAACGATTTGCAGACGAATTGAGTGCTCGCGCGCTCTCGCGTGCGGCCCTGTTCAACTGGCACGAAGCCGCAACGCTTGCATTGGCAGCCATCGAACGTTGCGTCGAGGCGCAGCGACGATGAAGTTCTGCATGGTGACCACCTTCTACCCGCCCTACAACTTCGGCGGCGACGGCATCTATGTCGAGGCACTGTCGCGCCTCCTGGTGCAACGCGGTCACGAGGTCACCGTGGTTCATTGTGAGGATGCCTTTCGTCTCAAGTCCGCCGCGCCGCAGGAAGATCTGCCCCTCGAGGAGATCCGCGACGGGGTGCGCGTGTTTCGCCTTCGCAGCCGCCTCGGATGGGTGTCTCCATTGATCACGCAGCAAACAGGCCGGCCGGGCTTGAAGGCACGCCGCCTGCGCGAAATCCTGAGCGCCGACTTCGACGTGGTGAACTTCCACAACATCTCGTTGGTGGGGGGCCCGGCAATCCTCGCCATACCGACAGGGCGTGCGTTGAAGGTGTGGATGGTGCACGAGCACTGGCTGCTGTGCAGCACGCACATCTTCTGGAAGAACAACCAGGCCAGGTGCGACAAGCGAGAATGCCTGACCTGCTGCATACGTTCGAGAGTCCCGCCGCAAGCATGGCGCTTGGGCGGCCTCGTCGACAGCTCACTGGATCACATCGATGCGATGATTGCACCCAGCCGATTCACCGCTGATCTGCATCGACCTGTCGTTGCCCCCAAGCCGGTTCATGTGCTGCCGCTGTTCTCGCGAATCCAGCCGGAGGATCCGGACGCCGACCTGCAGGCGAACCGTCGCTCGTACTTCCTGTATGTCGGCCGGATCACCGCCTCCAAAGGAATGCGCCCGATGCTGGCGCAATTCGCCCGCAGCGGATTGCCGCTGAAGCTTGCGGGAACGGGCGACTTGCTGGCGCCCTTGACCGAGGAATTCGGCCGCGCCGGCAACGTCGAGTTCCTCGGCTCGGTGCCAGCCGATGAGCTGCGTCGCCTCTACGCTGGCGCGATTGCCGTTGTGATGCCGTCGCTCGCGCCTGAGACCTTTGGCCTGGCGGTGGTCGAAGGCATGGCCTTCGGCACGCCGGCCGTGGTGCACGACGCGGGTGGCTGCCGCGAGATCGTCGAGGACTCGGGCGGCGGCTTGGTGTTCACGGATTTCGACGAGCTGCCGGGCATCCTGGAATCCTTGCGGCCGGACGGCGAGTTGTGGCAACGACTGTCGCAGCAGGCTCGACAGGCCTTCCGCCTACATTACACCGTGGAACGGCACGTTTCGAACTACCTGGCACTCCTGTCCAAGCTGCAGGCGCAGCGCACCCAGACAGAGGTGGCGTGATGCGCGCAGTGCTCACCTTTCACGCCATCGACGACTCCCAGTCGGTACTGTCCTTTTCCCCGCGTCGCTTCGCCGCGTTGATCGAAAGCCTTGCTGCCTCCGGCACGCCGGTGGTCAGCTTCGACCGGCTGCTTGATCGGGAGACGGGGATATCGCTCGCCTTCGATGACGGTATGCGCTCGGTTCATGAGCACGCCTTGCCCGTTCTGCGCGCCCACGGCTTTCCGGCGCATCTGTTCCTGACGACCGGTGCGGTAGGTCGCGACAACATGTGGCCGACCCAGCCCAGTAGCGCACCGAGGTTCGACATGCTCAGCTGGGAGCAGGTCGAAAACTGCGTACGGCATGGCTTCCTCGTCGAAGCGCACACGGCGACGCATCCGGATCTTCGCGAGCTCGCCGACGACGCCATCGTCGAAGAGTGCACCCTTGCCGACGATGAGATCGAACGTCGTCTCGGGCGTCGGCCGCGTCTCTTCGCGTATCCCTATGGAAGAGCGAACGACAGGGTCCAGCGGGTCGCCGGTTCCTTGTACGCCGCGTGCTTTTCGACTCGCCTGGGCTACCTGCCGAGCAGCCCTCGCCTCGACGACATCCCTCGTCTGGACACCTACTTCCTGCGCGCCTCGAGCGTGTTTGACCGCGTTCTCTCCGGCCCCACGCGCGGCTACATCGCCGCGCGATCCGTCATTCGATCGGTACGGGGGAAGGCATGACAGCGCAATGTCGTGCGACGGTCGTGGTCGCCATCGAGCACAGCGCGGAGAATGTTGCGCAGAGCCTTGCCAATCTGAACCCGTCCGGCCATCCGGATGTCGAGTTCATCTTCTGCCATGCGACGAGTGCGTCGTCGATGCCAGACGCTGACCCGCTCGCGGCGCTCGCGGCGCTGCCGGCCAACGTCAAATCGTTACAGAGCCCGGTGGGGTCGCGCATTCCCCACATGTGGCGCGATGGGCTGATGGCGGCGAATGCGGAGCGGGTCGGCCTGCTGAGCGCGCATTGCATTCCCGCCCCCGACTGGCTGTCGTCGGTGCTGGCACTTTCCTTCGGCCCGACCGATGCGGCCATCGGCGGCTACCTCACCAACAGCGGCGATGCCAAAGCGAGCGATTGGGCGATCTACCTGCTTCGCTACGTCAACTACTCGCGGCCGCGCTCGGAACAGTGTCTCAACATCGCGGCCGACAACGCGGTCTATCTGCGCAGCGAGATTCTTCGTTATCCGAAGCTTCTTGCACGTGGGTTCTGGGAGCCGGAGTTTCACCGCGAGTTCTTGCGCTGCGGGCTGACCTTGCGCCTGTCGCCCGCGCTGCAGGCCATCCACTGCAATCGCTATTCGCCCACCGCGTTCGCGAAGCAGCGGCGCGATCATGGCTTCGAGTTCGGCTGCGATCGAGGCCGGAGGCTGAGCACGTTCCAGCTCGTCGGCTATGTGTTGGCCGCGCCACTGATACCGCTGGTCTTCTTTTCAAAGATCCGCGGCAGCGCGCAGCGCCAGGGATGGTGGCGTGAGGTGCCGTTCGGCACCGCGCTGTGGCTTGGGTATTTCATCTTGCATTGGGCCGCCGGCGAAACCCGCGGTCTGCTCACGGAACTGGTTAACCGAACCGGAATGACTTCATGGAAACCACGAACCCCCAACTGTCCGTGATCGTGCCGATGTACAACGCAGCGTCGATGATCAGGCGCTGCCTGGAGCCGCTGCTGGGCATGCTCGACCGAGGCGAGATCAAGGAAATCATTGTCGTCAACGATGGTTCCACGGACCAGTCTGCAGAAGTCGTTGCGAGCATTCCAAGGGTCCAATTGATTCGCACGCCAGCGCAAAGCGGTCCGGGGGCCGCGCGCAATCTCGGGGCCGAACTGGCGTCAGGCAGCCACCTGTGGTTCGTCGACTCCGATGTCATCGTGACACCGGAGTCCGCGCGCGTGATTCGCAGCGCGCTTTGCGAAACCGGAGCCGGGGCCGTTTTTGGATGTTATGACGACCATCCGGCTGCACTCAACTTTCTTTCGCAGTACAAGAATCTGGTGCACCGCTACTACCACGCACGTGGCAAGGAAGACGCGTCGACTTTCTGGGCCGGCTGCGGAGCGGTCGAGCGCGGGCTGTTTCGGGAGCTCGGAGGATTCGACGCCCAACGATATCGCTATCCATCGATCGAAGACATCGAGCTCGGCTATCGGATCGTCGACGCGGGCAGGCGGATTGTTCTGAGAAGCGATCTCCAAGGCAAACACTTGAAGGAATGGCGCCTGCGCAACCTGCTGCACACGGAAGTCTTCCGTCGGGCCATTCCGTGGTCGGACCTCATGCTGGAGCGCAAGCACCTGACGAACGATTTGAACGTGGGCACCGGCGAGCGCGTGCGTGCGGCGTTGAGCCTTGCCTGGCTACTGGCGATTCTGGCGTGGCTCGTTGGCCTCGCCCCTGGCTGGGTGGCGCCGGCAGGTTTGCTGGCTTGCCTGGCGGCAAACCTGGATCTGATCCGCTTCTTCGCCACCCGACGGGGTGCCCTTTTTGCAGAACGGGCCTTTCTCTATCACCAGTTCTACTACGTCTACAGTTCCGCGGCCTTCGTCTACTCGACCTTGCCGCATTTGATTTCGAGCCCCCGCAAGGCCTTTGTTCCACCTCGCTTGCCATGAGCGCAGCGAGATGAACCGTCGCACGGATTGCGAACCGGCTCAACGTTTGCGATACACGTCCACCAGTGCGACGCCAGGCTCCAACTGGAAGCTGCTGCCCGAGCCGTCATAGCGCGGATGGATGGTGAGCCGCAGCGCGCCGACCCTCTCCAGCTCCGACCCGACCACCCGGTAGCGCCGACTGAAGTTGAGCACACCGCCGAAATCAAGACCCTCCGAGGACTGATCGCGATAGTGCAGCTTGTTCTCCAGCATGAGTGACCCGCCCCCCACCGATCGAACAAGCCTCACGTCACTCAGCATGCTCTCGGCGGCGCGCGAGGCGTCTCGAATCGAGTGAGTGGGCCGCATCAGGATGGGAGCACTTTGGAACACCAGGCCGACGAACACAAGGGCGACGCCCAATGCCCCCGTCCACACGGTTTTTGGATCTGAGGTCGTTCGCAGACAGGCAAAGCAGTAGAACGCCGCACCGGTCAATATCACGAGGCGTGCGAGCGGCAGGGCATGGACCGCAGCGGGGTCGGACAGGGTGGCAACGGCGACTTGGTCGAACGCCATCCAGAGCAAGGACGCGAATACGGGAAACGCAATGAACCCCATGGCGACGTCGGGTCGTTGGCGCGTAAAGTGCACGCCGACGGCAAATGCCGCCACAAGGATCGCGGCGGCAACAAGCCTGTAGAGGAGTCGGTCGTTGGGCACTCCGAGCATGCCGGCCAAATCGATTGCCAGATCCGACAGGATGACGGCACTCGCAAGCACCAACCAGACGGGAACCCAGACCCTTGAGCTTTGAAGCAGCTCGCCAATGCGCGCCAACACGCGTGCCGGCCCGACGATCCGCCAAAGGCTCAGCCCGGCAACCACGTTCAGCACGAGCGGCACCACCACGTGGACGAAATATCGACCCGGGGTGTACTCGAGAAATCCCCAGGTGAGGAGCCAACTGATCGCCCAGATGCCGCTCAGCCGATGAATCCGGCCCAACTGTGTGCCTCGGTTTTCGTTTCGGAAGAACCACATCCAAGAGCACAGCCACGCGCCCAGAATCAGCAGGTTGACCGATGACATGGCGGGGTTCGCCAAGAAGCGGCTCAGCACGCCATGCGGGTTGGTGAAGTTGAGAAAGCCTCGGAAGAGGTGCGCAAGATGGAAAAGCGCGTCGGGGCTGATGACTCCGACGGCCATCGCCGCGAAGAGGCCGAGCGCTGCCGGAATTCCCACGCCGAGCAGAAAGGCAGCGCACCTGAGCAGCCGCTGACGTCGTGGCTCATCGACGCCCGAAAACAATACCATCACAGCGAAGCCGGGGACCATCAGAACGGTCGTCGCCTTCATGCCAATGGCCAGCGCCATCAGGAGCCCGGCGCCTGCCGCTGCGGCGAGACTGTTCTTGCGCTTCGAGATCACGCTGAACGCCAGCAGCGAAAAGAACAATGACGGCATCTCGGGCAGCGCGACTCGGCCGACACCGAGCATGGCCGGCTCAGCTGCCAGAACCACCACCCCGAGCAGCAGAGGAATGCTGCCGACATGCCGGCGCAGCAACAAAACGCTGAGGATCAGAATGCCGGCCCCGCTCGCCGCAGTCAGCAGGCGCGCCGACCAGAAACTCACGCCCACCAGCTTGAAAACCACGAAGTTGAGCGCTTGAAAAGCCGGGCTGAGCACCAAGTGCATTTTCGAAAGCTCGTACAGGTTCGGATCGCCGAACAGCGCCAGGTTGCGAGCCGTTTCGACCCAGCGGCCTTCGTCGGTGATGTATCCGATCCAATCTTCGATCTTGGGGTCCGAATCCAGATACGCAAACCTGGCGATGCATGCGATACCGACGGCGGCCCAGAGCCAGGGCGAAGTAGCGGCTCTCATGGCGTTGTTCCCGCTTGCCGGCGTTTTTGCTGAAACCCCCGCCACTGAATCACCGTGGTCGTGAGCACGATCGCGCCAAACACGATCAGATAGACAAGCTGCCGGCGGTCGAGCACCTGATAGGCAATGGCGTGAAGCACAACGAGGATCGCCACGGCATAGTTCCATCTCTGCCAGGATTTCCAGCGGTCGCGTCCCAGCAACCGGAACGACACATCGTTCGACAAGGTCAGCAGAAGCACGATCAAGAGCGCGGAAGCCAGCCCCGCATAGTTCGTCAATCCGAAGACATCCAGACGCGGTCCCCACTGCGGCGGGGTTCCTGTGGTGTTGAAGAAATACAGCAGCATGCTGCCCATGTGCACCTGCAGTCCCACGATCACGTGGGCCAGGCTCACGATCCCGCACCATATGCCGATGTCACGACGCAAGTCGATTGAAATCGGGTTGCGACGCCGAGCCAGCACATTGAGCGGCCCGATCGACAACGTGATTCCAAGCAAGCCCAGCCCAAGATAAGCCGTCGCCATGCTCCAGCGAAACGAATCGCGTGGCGACTGGATCGACGCATACAGCGCCAGCAACGAGGCGGTGCAAACGAGCGCCAGAATCAAGTGGTGCTGGAGTAATCGGTCCCTGCTGCGTTTGGACAGTCTTGCCATGCGGCGATTCCAAGTAAGTGGCGTTGCGCCATCAACCAAAGCGGGGCACTGACGCGAGTTCACGCGCCAACAACAAGGCGTCGTTCAAACACCAAACCATTGTTTGACCACGTCGTTGAATCTGCAGCCTGTGTGGACAGTCACGCAGCCGGGACCGCGCATTTGGATTAGACCGCAGAAATGACGCTGCCATCGCAGCATACTGTTCCCCGGCTGTTGCCGCCAACCGAACTCTGACATCGGGGCCACGCAGACAGTCCGACGAGACTTCGCGCACGCCCTGTGGTAGCTTCCTCGTCGGCTCCGATCCTTCGGACGACTCGGCCCGTTCGTCGGCAGGCGGGACGCCTTCTTGATTCGGACGGTCCGCTCCTTGAGAGAGAAAGGGATCGCATGGGTGGTCTGAAGGCATCGGTGGCTCGCTTCGCGAGCCTTGCCCGCGGCATGGGTGAGCTGGCTGTATTGCGCCAGCCTGCCTCTCGCGTTCTTTCGGTGTTGCTCTGGATGTCGCCCCTCGTGGTTGCCATTTTCGGCACGAAGCTGGTGAAGCTTCTCCTGTGGAAACCCAAGCTGCCCTCGGGCGTGAACCTCGGCGAGGGCGTCAAGTTGCACACGCGTGATGTTCTGCTCATGCTGGCTGACTCGGCATCGCTTCGGCTGCTGGTTGCGGTCGCTGGAATCGAGATCGTGCGCCGGTACTGGTTCCGACGCAGCAGTGCGCTCTGGACCCCTCTGGTTGCCGTGATCGGCTTCTTGCTGGCAAAGGCGTTGCTATCGATCAGGGACGGGAGCCTTTCGCTGGGGGATTCGTACTTGGCGAACAAGGCTCTGGAAGAATGGGTGTTTCTCTTCTCTCTGTTCCGGTCTGACTTCTTGTTTGTCTGCCTCTTCGCGTTCGCGGCGCTGGCTCTGAATCGATTCCTCAACCGCGCAGGTCGCCCGATACACCTGACGTGGCATGCTTGGTTGCTCGCACCCCTCTTGATAGTGCTCGGGCTGGAACTGGCGTACTTCAGAAAGACAGGCCTGAACGGAACGAGCCAGATACTGTCCTTCCTGCTCAAGGACACCGTTGGAATGAGGGCGCTGGCCGGCTCAGAGTTGGACTGGCAATCGGTCCTGTGTCTCGTGGTGCCTTGCTTGCTGATTCCCATCGTTCCACGAGCACTGTCGCGGCTTTTCCCCGCAGATGGCAGCCAACGCAGCGCGGCACCGTACGGCCTTGCGCTTCTCGGCGCGACCACCGTCCTCCTGCTCGCGGCACCCGCGCGTCTCGCACCGGTGTATTCCAGACATGTGGAGGGCACCCTCCCGCGTCTTGCGAGTGAAGTCTTTCTCAAGCCATTTCGCGGCGTCGACTTGCTGGGGATCGCGAGCCAGGAGCGGGCCGCGCCGCTGCTGTTCGACTATCGCCTCTCCACGTCGGCTGCCAGCGCGCCCACGCGCAACGTCGTCATCGTCATGATGGAATCAGTTCGCGCATCATCCACTGGCCTGTACGTCAACGATCTGAACAACACGCCGTTCCTGCGTGAACTGGCCCAAAAGGGAGCCCAGGTCGACCAAATGTACGCCGTCGCCCCGCGCACATCGTCGGCTTGGGTCTCGATCCTGAGCGGCATCTATCCGGGCGACAGCGATGCACTGTTCCTGTGGAGCAGCCTCGAAGAGCAGCTGCCGCAGGCACCGAGTCTTCCTCGCGTATTGCGGCAACACGGGTACCGATCCGCCTTCTTTCTTCCCACCCATCTCCGATTGCAGAATGACGAACAACTGGCCAAGAACTTTGGCTTCGACAAGTTGGTGTACGAGAGATTGGACCCGCAGGGGCGGCCCATTCCGGACGAGGTATTCAACGGTTCACGGTTCGAGCGGCTGAACTATTTCGGTTATGAGGACCGTCTGCTGCTGGATCCCATCAGAGCATGGGTGGGCCAGCAGGTTGGCGAGCGCAAGCCCTTCTTGCTCGCGGTCATGACGAACGCCGGGCACTATCCCTATCAGCCGCCCAAGACCTGGAAGTCTGAGGAGTTCGCGCGACCGGCCGGCGGTGAATACAACGCCTACCTGAACTCGATCGCATATATCGACAACTATCTTCGTGAGCTTTGCGGGATCTTCTCGGAAGCCGGGATCCTTGAGTCGACACTGTTCATCATCCTGGGCGATCACGGCGAATCATTTGGTGAACACGGACCCAGGCAACACCTGGGACAGGCCTATGAGGAAGTGTTGCGCATACCCGCCGTCCTGTTCGCTCCGGGAGTGATCGAACAAGGCACTCACCCTGGAGGCCTGCGACAGCAAATCGATGTGTTTCCCACCATTCTGGACGTGCTGGGCATCAAGATCACCGAAGGCCATCTACCGGGTACCTCACTGCTGCAGCCAGTGAGTCCGGACCGCAGAATCTTCTTCAGCGGTGTGTATGAGGACTCGACGCTTGGGATGCGGCAGCGTAGTTTGAAATACCTGTACAACTACGATCGCATTCCTCTCGAGATGTACGACGTCAACGAGGATCCGCTGGAGAGCAATGACATTGCAGGCACGCTGTCCGCGACTGCGACGGCGCGGGCGGAGCGCGAGTTGTTGACATGGAGCGTTGGCGTTCGCCGCGCGTTGCTCCAGCGCCCTCGGCCCGTGACCGAGAAGGACTCGAAGTAGGCGTTGCCGATTCGCGCCATCCAGGTCGACGAGGGAGATTCGCTACGGAGTCGACTCCAGCACGAGCACCCAATCGCCGTAGCCCGAGGTGTTGTGGCTGGCGGGGCGCAGGGATTGCGTGCCGAAGGCGGGGAAGGGGGAGCCGGTGACGGTGGAGGCGGTGCCGCTGGAAGGGTCGACCCACTGGGCCTTGACCTTGGGGCCGGCGAGCTTGGACATGTCGATGGTGAAGGTGCGGACGGTGGGCGTGTAGGCG
>OBEQ010293212.1_pt1 | contig 36157 bp, 24 predicted proteins | sample 1670901 | NCBI WGS metagenome assembly OBEQ01 (sample SAMEA104232315, study PRJEB22302) | groundwater metagenome | biome: forest; feature: aquifer; material: groundwater | place: USA | collected 2011-08-07 | depth 5.4 m | reverse complement strand
GTCATGGCAACAAATAAAATATCTGGTTTGGCATCTGCGATTTGTTGCGCTATTGATTCTTCTTCGGCCGCAGAAAAGTAGCCGTTTCTTCTGCCAGCGATAATGACATTGGGATAGTTCTCTCTTATTTTACGTTCAACTGTAGCGGAAATTTCTTCCGTCGCGCCCAAGCAGAAAACGCGATGTTTTTTTTCATTGCCCCGCTCAAGCATGGCAAACATCAGATCGATACCGGCAACACGTTCTGGTAACGGTGTGCCGAGAATTTTACTGGCCCAAACTACCGAGAGTCCATCAGCGAGTATGAGGTCAGAGGCTAGAACGTCTTCGCGCAGGAGTTTATCTCGCTGCATATTAACAATCTTTGCTGCATTCACGACGCCTATATGCAGGGAACCCTTTTGCAATATTGTTTCATCAATTTTGTCCATCACTTCTGGAAAGGTCATCGCATTGACCGGAACACCGAGAATATCTGACACATTGGTCTGAGAAGATTTGGCAGACAATTTAGTATCCATTATTTTCTCCAGAGACATATTTATTATGAGCGATACGTTTGGCTCGTCAGTTGTTAGTGGCGTATTCAATTCACAAGCATTAATTTAGCCAAATGCCTCGTGTATCAATAATTTTTTTACCGCTCTGCGCAGTTATTTTCATGTCTTTAAAAAGTTTATGATCAACTAATAAAACTAATATATCTGCTTTTGCAATCGCATCGCCTGCACTGCCCAAAACAATATTTTTATCCGTAAGTTTTTCCGGCAGTTTTTCGATATTGGGTTCAACCGCGATGATCGTAGAGGGATGTGTTTTTGCTAAGGACAGGGTTATGTCGACTGCCGGGCTTTCTCTCAGGTCATCGATATTGGCTTTGAAGGCGAGGCCGAAACAAGCAATAGTTATTTCGCTCGCTGTGCGATTTGGATTGGTGGTGAGAAGGTCTGCGACAGCCAATTTAACGCGTTCAACCACCCATGTGGGTTTGTAATCATTAATGTTGCGGGCCGTATGCATTAGTCTTGCGTCATCTGGCGAATTGCTGATGATAAACCAAGGGTCTACTGCTATACAGTGGCCACCGACACCGGGGCCTGGTTGTAAGATATTAACGCGCGGATGTCTGTTGGCTAAGTTGATAAGCTCCCATACGTTAATGTCCAGTTTTTCGCAGATTATGGATAACTCATTGGCAAAGGCGATACTGACGTCGCGTGAAGCGTTTTCCGTTAATTTGCACATTTCTGCCGTGCGGGAGTTGGTAATTACACATTCGCCTTGCACAAAAATTTTGTAGAGTGCTGATGCATAGGCGGAACATTTTGGCGTCATGCCGCCAATGACTCGGTCATTGGTGATGAGTTCATGCATAACTCTACCGGGTAGAACTCGTTCTGGGCAGTGCGCGACACGTATATCTGAGTCTTCGCCTTTTTGTTGGGGAAATGTTAAATCGGGACGCGCTTCCGCTAACCATGCTGCCATCTGCTCAGTGGCACCTACCGGTGAAGTTGATTCTAAGATTACCAAATCACCGACTTTAAGCACGGGCGCAATCATTTTACTCGCTGAGCGAATATAACTGAGGTCAGGTTGGTGATCTTCTAAAAAGGGTGTGGGCACGGCAATCAAAAAAGCATCTGCAGGTTCGGGTGTATTTGTCGCTCGCAGATATCCGCCGGTAACAGTTGAGTGGACCGCGATATCGAGCTCTGGTTCTATGATATGAATTTCGCCTCGGTTTATCGTGTCGATCGCATGTTGATTGACATCCACGCCGATCACTTTTTTTCGTCGAGAGGCGAATGCTGCTGCGGTTGGGAGTCCAATATAACCGAGACCAATGACTGATATAGTTTCGAATTCCATTGTTTAATGCTTCCTGTTTTCTATTTGTTTAAGGGCGTTTTAAGCGCTTCTAAAATGCGGTTACAGGCTTTGCCGTCGCCATAGGGATTGTGTGCTCTGCTCATGGCATTGTAGGCAGATTCGTCGTTAAGCAGCACATCAATTTCGCCGGTAATTTTCCCCACATCGGTTCCAACGAGTTTAACGGTCCCGGCGGTAACTGCCTCGGGCCGTTCGGTTGTCTCACGCATCACCAGAACTGGTTTGCCTAATGAAGGTGCTTCCTCTTGAATGCCACCGGAATCTGTCAGAATGATATAGGCTTTGGTCATCAGAAAAACGAAGGGCAAATAATCTTGTGGCTCGATGAGGTGGATGCTATCAATCCCGGACAAAAGTCGGTTTACGGGTTCTTGTACATTGGGATTAAGGTGCACAGGATAAATGATTTGCACATCCGGATGCTTAGTAGCGATTTTTGCAAGCGCTTCGCAGATGCGTTCAAATCCGTCACCAAAGCTTTCACGACGGTGGCCGGTCACTAAAATTAAGCGTTTGTTTTCGTCGAGGTAAGGATATTTTTTGGCAAGCTCATGCTCGAGATTGGTATCTTTCGCAATCTTATCTCTTACCCATAGCAGCGCGTCTATGACGGTGTTGCCCGTAATAACAATATTCGTTGCATCTACACCCTCGTTAACCAGGTTTTCGCTCGATTTTTCTGTGGGTGCAAAATGGAATTTGGTTAAAACGCCGGTGAGTTTGCGATTGGCTTCTTCTGGCCAGGGCGAGTAAAGATTACCTGTTCTTAAGCCGGCTTCAACATGCCCAACAGGAATTTGTTGGTAATAAGCGGCCAGAGCCGTTGCTAATGTGGTACTTGTATCGCCATGCACGAATACGGCATCAGGCTGGAAATCTTTTATCACAGGTTCGATTTTGGTTAATATATTTGCGGTTATTTCGCTTAGGGTTTGCCCAGGTTTCATGATATTGAGGTCGTAATCTGGATTAATATCAAAAAGCTCCAGAACTTGATCGAGCATCTCCCTGTGCTGAGCAGTGACACATACCTTTGCTACAAAAAAAGGATCATTTTTGAAGGCATGGACCAGCGGGGCCATTTTTATAGCCTCTGGTCGAGTGCCAAACACAATTAGAATTTTCATTGGTTATTTAGAACTTCCTTAAAAGGCCCCTGTTCGTAGGAACAATATAATTGGATTATATGAGGATAGAAACTAACAGTTAAATGTTAATTATAAACGAACATTCCACTAATGTAGTTGATGTTATTTACAGTGTGATACGCAGATCGACTAGCCTATCTACATAGAACTCTAGTTGTGCGTAGAATTAATCGCCAGCTTCTAAAAATAGTGGGAATGGTCGGGTCTAGGAAGACAGAAGTGTTGATCTATCCAAATATTTGGAAATATCTAATTTCTGACTAATCATCGACTTTTTGCCTATAGAAGACCGCGGAATTTCATCCACTTTGCGCACGGTAACTTGTGCCATATTGTCTAGTTTTTTAGTTATTGCAGTTTGGATACTCCTGACTAACTCCGGGGTAAACGTAGCATCATCACAAACGACATCAAAAAAGAGTTCTCCTTCTTGTTCCTGCACGTACTGCGTATCCATAACAGATTCAAGCTCAGAAAAATGCGCGGCCCCCATGGTGCATATAGATACTAAGCGCTTATCTCTAGTGACAATAAATTCTTGCAATCGACCTTCAATGCGCTCGACAGGGTAATACGTCCTCATAAAATCGGAAGATTGATAGTCTGAGAGCACCGCATAGTCGTTGGTACGATAGCGAATAAATGGCTGAGCAAAAGAAAACCCTGTTACAACAATCTCACCTGTATCACCAGGTTTCAATTCCCGCGATGGGTCGTCCCCGATTAATTCTGTAAACCCATAGTAAGGCACAAATCCTAATCCGTCATAGTCGTTAAATTTGAATGCAATCGCAGCGTATTCAGAGTGGCCATAATGGTAAAATAATTTATCACAGCGAAAGACTTGCTGAATGATTTTTAGTTGTTGTTGGTAGGTGTTCTCTGATGCAAACATGATGAAATTGAATTTTGGCGCTTCGACACCATTCGCTAAGTATAATAGCGCAAGTTGATAAATAGATGATGGATAACCAAGTAGAAACTTTGCTCCAAATTTTCTTATTCTTTCGTCATAGCGTGCTAAAAATTCGGCTTTATTTAAGTAGTTTGAATCGAGCCTCAGATAATTAAACCCTGGATCGTATCGACCGACATCGCCATCTTCATCGAAAATATTATCCCCTTTTAGAAGGACACATTTTTCTCCGACGATGTAGCCGTACTTTTCATAGATATAGTAGAAAAAGGCTTTTTCTTTAAAGATTTTGCTCTTGTCTAAGAGAAAACGCATAGGAGCACCAGTCGACCCTCCCGTATTGCGCACAACCCTTGAGTGACTGGGCACCTGACTGTTTATAAGTTTTTCAGCATTCTGTTTGCAGAAATTTTTGTCAATTATTGGCAGGTGCTTTAGGTCTTGAATGCTTGTTATGTCGGAGTGATGAATCCCGTTCTTTGTGTAGAGTTCTTTGTAGGCAGGTACATGGGTATAAGCTGATTTTACCAATTCACTTAAAATAGAAATTTGCCACGTGAGAGCGTCGTTATAGCTCCAGCTTTCTGTCTCTTTTAGAAAATAGTACTGATCTCGAAAGTGCTTGTTGGCAAATAGTAATGGCCTAGTTGGGACAATCTGAAATGGAATATATTTCGAATATAGATTTAGCGCGGATTTAATAAATTCCATTGTCTACCCACCTCTACGGGTTGTCTCCACAACATAATTGTAAGCTTAGCAACTTCATAGATTGCGAACAAACGCGGAATCTAGATTAAAGAAAAATTTTTAAAAAAGAGATTTTCTAGTCGGCAATAGAGGTTATTCATTAATAAAAAAGCCCGGATTAACCGGGCTTTTTAGTGTAACTTTTTAACTTTTACATTGAGCAATTAAGCTTGTGTTTTGCGACGTGCAGCGCCAAGACCTAACAGGCCAAGACCAACAAGTGCTAAAGAAGCTGGTTCTGGTACAACGATGTTAGAATCTACTGAGCTGTGAGCTAGTTGATCGTGGCTAAAATGTGCATGCATGGCAATTGAATAAGGTCCTGCAACTGTTCCAGGTAAATTATTAGTTTCAACTGAACCTAAAATGGTGTTTGGAACGTTGAGCAATGTGCTATCTAGAATTAGATCAGCTCCGCTACAATTATAAGCTGCTGCTCCATCAAATAAACAAGCTTCTTGTGCAAGATAGCCGCTTGAAAGGGTGCCGTCTAAAGTGCTGTTCAAGCTAGAAGTGATTGAAGCGGGTGCAAGAGTGAAGCCTTCGGTTACGAACCAAACATCAAGGGCTCCTTTACCAAATGCTACTGCAGAGAACTGCATGCTTGGATCGCCAGAAGTACCGTCTTGGCCAGTGCCTAGTGCAAAAACCAGATTCCAAGTGCCCATAGCGCCCACGTATGAAACGGTAGAGCTGCCGCTGGAAACGTCTGTTACTTGGACCGGTGAAGAAACACCGTCGGTGATATAGAGTTTAGAGCCAGCATGAGCAACGCTTGCTGCGAGTGCGCCAGCAGCAATCAATGCGCCTGTCAGTGCTTTTAAAGTTTTCATTATTTACTCCTTGGTTTAAAAATATTTGCCTACTGCTTACTTCCTTAGACGGACAACTTAATACAAAGCAGCAGGAACTCATTAATAAAGATAAGTTGTTCGCTCCTGTTAGCAATATATTTGCCAACATTAAAATAAATATTAAATACAAAAGCTTAGGTAATTTTATGCGTTTGTGAAATCAATCGAAATCGAGAACATGTAAAGATACTCGACTCGCCTAGATGCTTTGCAATTTTTGTCACTAGAACCTACCTGCTGAAGCGAGCAGGGGTGGCGATTATGCGGGCATTCGAAGGAGATTGCGAGGGGGGAAATTGCAGAATATGCATCGTATGTAAACATAGCCGACAACAGGTTTCCATCGATTGAAGTATCTCTATTACTAATACCGGATACTGTCTACTAAAGGTTGCGTGCTTTTTCTAGGTGTTCTTTTATTTCAGAATTTTTTGGATTCAAAGCAGCGGCCTTTTCTAAAATTTTGATGGCCGCGGTTTTATCTCCAGTGTGAGCAAGTATCCAGCCGTAGGTATCTGCGATATCTGCATTTTCGGGGGCTTGATCGAACGCTTGCTTGGCGAGATGAGTAGCTTGATCGTTATTTCCTTCAAAGTAGAGCCAGGCTAGATTGTTAAGGGCGTCTACATGATTCGGATCCATCTTTAGCGTAGCCTGATAGTAATCAATTGCTTCTTTATTGTGCCCGTCCATTTGATGCAGTACAGCTTGTTGATAGATAGGACTGGGATTTTTGGGTTGAACTTCATGCCACTCTCCGGCAAAACTTCGTGCTTCATCGTGGCTGATATGTTCTTGCAGTAAAAAAAGTATGCGTTGCGCCACTTGATCTGAAGAGGTTGCTTTCCATGCGCGTTTATAGGCAACTATGGCGTCTGGATAGGCCTTCTGTTGCGCATAGAGCTCGCCTTCTAGAGTAAAGATGATGGGTGCATTAGGATAGATTTCCGCTATCTCCTGGATAGTAACAGCGGCTTCTTCGAGTTCATTTCTGTTTATTTGAATGCGTGCGAGCAGGTCTAGAATAGGTAAATCTGTTGCTCCTTGAGCCTTTGCTTCAAGTAAAGTTTTTCTGGCGTTATCAAAATTTTCCTTCGCGAGCTGGCTACGTGCGATTTGATAGAAGCCAGCAGATTGCAAGCGTTTGGCTTTGAGCGAGAGAGGCTGAGCGGCTATAGCGTTTTGCGCGAACTTGACTGCGCTTTCATATTCTTTTAGAAAAAGATGGAATTCAGACAATATTATGTTGGCAGCCAGCGCATTTTTCGGATCTTCTGCAAGTTTAGTTAATTCGGCAATTCCAGCCTTGCGTTGAGTTTGCTGTTCGTATACGGCAAGTAATCCCTTGTATCCGCTGGGATGGAATGACGCTAACTCGATAACTTTGCGATAATATTTTTTCGCTGCTTCTGGATCGTTTTGTTTCGCAGCGGCTTCCGCCAATCCTAAATAAGCGTGTGCATTGTTCTCATCAGCTTTGGTAACTTCATGCAGTAACTTTTCTGCTGCTGGATATTCGCCATTTTGCATCATTATCTTCGCTGCAACGGCTTTGATGACAGAGCTATCTGGATATTTTGCTAATAGTTCGGTTGAAAAACTTTTGGCTTTGTCCGGCATCCCCGCATTTTGATAGTTTTCAACTAAGGTTGCGCTGATTGTTGCGGCATTAGGGATGTCCGCCTGAGCTTTTTCCAATATGACGATCGCTTTATTGTATTCTTTCTTCTCGTTATAGTGAGCAGCAATAGTGAGTGGATAGATCGGATTTAGGGGTTCCAACGCCATCGCTTTCCCTAATGCCTCAATACCCGCTGCTTCTTTTTTCATGCTCAATGCAGCCACGCCATAGATGGCCTGAATTTTTGAATTACCGCTGTATTTCTCCAGTATTTCACCATCGAGTAATTTTACGATCGCCTCTTTCTGATTCATGCGCCAGTTGGACGATAGTAGTATCTGTACTGCATTATCGGAGGCAATTTCAGGATCGATATTTTTGTTGAGCAGATCGCTAGCTTCTTTATAATCGCCTTTTTGGTATTTGATAATTCCCAGCAAAGCCCCAATCTCTTTTGAACCGCCCGATTTCTCGAGCAGATCTTTAAGAGTTTTTTCAGCATCGTCGAGTTGGCTATTGCGCATCGAATCAATCGCTTCGTCATATTTGCTCTTTATATTTTGCTGACCTGGAAAAGCCTCAGCCAATATTTTGGAATAGATATAGGATTCTTCTGTGCGACCCAGTTTGGTAAAGGTATCGATTAATTGGGTAAGGATTCGGAATTTTTGCGCGGTAATAATATCTGTATTAGGAATATTGGCGAGAGCCTCTGTGTAATACTGCGCGGCGCCCTCCAAGTCATCTTGAAGTTTAGCTAAATTACCCGCCCAGGCCAGAATGTCCGGATTTTGTGGCGCAGCAGTTAATGCATTTTTAACAAGGTTCACAGCTTTCTGTGTTTGATTCATACGAAAGGCTTGAACAATTTCGCCTTCAAGTATTTCAGGTGAATCAGGGGCAATATCTTTGGCTTTTTTAAACCATTGTTCAGAGTTTTCAAAACGTCCAAGCCCAGAATAACTCATGGCGAGAATGATACTTTTTTTCAACTCTTCATTTTTGGATAATGTAGATTTTAATTTATCGACTGTTCGAGTCGCGGAAAGAAATTTTCTCTGCTTTAGATAGGCATCTGCCAGCAATAGATAATATTCATTGTTAGGGATAATCCCTTGTTCGGGAATTTTTTTCAGCAGCTCTATGGTGCCATTAAAATCACCCAAAGCCATGTAGTTGTCCGCGATTAAGAGCATGGCGCGCAAATTTTTGGGATCGGTTTGAATGGCATTTTTGGATTCAATAATACTGGCTCGATACTGCCCTTGGGCGTGGTAGGATTCCGCCCGTTTTATCATTATATCGAGTTTTTCAGTATTGACTTCTTTCGGACCGCAGCCGCTGATGAGAAGAATGGCAGTAAGCGAAAGACCGCCAATGAGGTTTGGAACAGGATTAATCAGCTGCGCTAACTGAGATCTTCGGCTTTGCAGATTTTTCGCAGAGAATTTGTATAACATGTTAATCCTACCGTTGGTTTTCTTGAGCCATGGTGCATGCAAAAGCTAACAGTCGCCTGAATCCAATCTACCAGCTGTTACCGAACATGTAATAACAGCTGCCTAGGCTATTTTGTTTTTGTCTTTGCTTCATCTAAGTGGCTCTTAATTTCTGCGGAATCTGGAGCAAGTTGTTGTGCAATTGTGAGTATTTCAACACCTTTTGCCGCTTGACCCTGATTTGTGAGAATCCAGCCATAGGTGTCTGCGATAGCGCCGCTCTTAGGGGCGAGTTGAAACGCTCTTTCTGCGGTACTGAGGGATTTTGCGTTTTGCGTTTCAAAGTAGAGCCAGGCCAGATTATTTAATGAAACAGGATCATTTGGTGCGCTGTCGAGCAAGTCTTCGTAGTATTTGATCGCATTAGTTTTGTCACCCTTGGCTTGATAATCGAGAGCGATAAAAAGTTTTGGTGGTGACGCCGCAGCATCGGCTTGGATCCATTGATTGGCAAACTCAAGCGCTTCTGCGTCACGCTTATTGGTTTTAAGCACGCTGAGAATTTTGCCGCCAAGACGAGGTGCCTTTTCTTTGCCCCATAATTGTTTGTATTGCGCAAGGGCGTCGTCTATTTTACCTCTCGCCAACAATTGATCTCCGAGCAGCAAATCAGCTAAGGGTGAATCGGGATTGGCCTTGCGATAGTCATTTATCAGTGCAGTTGCCGCGTCATGGTTATTGGCACCTATTTCTGCTCGAATCAATACCTCCGTTACTTTGGCATCGTTCGGCGACAATTGTAGCGCTAAATTAGCTGCGCTCTTTGCGTTTCCCCATTCTTTATTATTGAGCGCCTGTTTGGCGATTTCATAATGCGAAGTAGTGTAAAGTGCGCGGGTATAAAAAGCTTCGTTATTCATATCAAAGGCTTTTTTGGCAAAGGTTAATGCCGTACTGGGATTTTGCTTGCGCAGATAGAACTCGGCTAATACGGCATTCGCGGCATAAGCGGTATTTTTCTGTTGGGCATAATCATTGAGAAGCTTTAGACCAGCCTCTTGATTATTCCTCGCCTCATAGGAGGAAAAAAGTCCTTTATAGGCAACTATTTCTTCACTGCTAATAGTGATAACTTTTTTATAAAATTCCTCAGCCTTGTCCCATTCTAGTTTGCCCATGTGAACTGCGGCTACCCCAAGCAGGGCGGTGAGGTCTTTTTCATTAGTTTTCAAAACCGCTTGGAAATTTGTCATCGCCGCATCATTATCTTTCTCTGCAATGGCTTGTTTGCCGATAAGGTTGCGAACCTCAGCATTATTAGGATATTGAGCGATGAGTTTTTGTTTTAATGTCTCTACTTTATCGAGTTCTTTTTGTTGAAAGTACATACGCAGTAGGGATAAAGAGAGTTCGGTGTCTTCTGGGGCTAGAGCCATGCCATCAACTAACAATTTTTCTGCTTCAGTAAATCTCTCCTTTTTAAAGTAATACTTTGAAAGGGCAATCCGTGTTGCAGAGCGCTTTGGGGCTAAATCAAGCGCTAAAATTAGCGCGTTTTCACCGCTGTTCTCATTACCTAATGCAAGCGACGCAATCCCGTAGAGGGAGAGCATTTCAGGATTATTTTCATAGCGGTCGAGGTTATGTTCTAATAAATCGAGCACATTTTGTGGGTGATTTAGTTTGAGCGAAGAGACCGCAAGCAATTTCATCGCCTCTTCTGAAGCTGTTTCGGGATCGATACTTTTGCTAAGTAATTTTTCCGCTTCGGTGACATCGCCTTTAGAATACTTTACCAAACCGAGCAGCAGTCCTGCGTGGGGATTGTCGGGAGCTTTTTTCAAAAGCTCTGTCAGCAGTTTTTCTGCTTCATCCAGCTTGCCTGCTTCATAAGCCTGCTTCGCGTTGTTGAATTTGCCTTCTAAATCACTTCGACCGGGATTGTCTTTACTAATGATTTGCTGATAAACCGCAGCTTCTTCAATTTTGCCTTGTTTAGTTAATGTTTCTTGTAACAGATTAAGTAATCGGGTCTTTTTCCAGGTGGGTACGTCAGTCTGAGGCATTTGTGCTAACGCTGCTGAATAAGATTCAACAGCATCGTCGAATTTTTTTTCTGCCAGAGCTATATGTCCCTGCCAAGCGAGAACTTCAGCATCTTTTGGATTGATGGCTAATGCCTTATCCAAATTGATTTTAGCGTCGGCGATTTTTTCGTGTCCCAGATAATATTGCATCAACGACGTATAGGCATTGGTACTGTCTGGGTTTTCGGTTAATGCCTTTTGGAACCAATTTTCTGCTTCCTCTAAATTGCTTAAGCCATTGTGCGCGCGTCCAAGCAGGATATCGCGCTCGGCATTAAACTTTTTATCATTGGAGGTCGGAAGATCGTTGAGAATTTGTAGAGCTGTTTTGTATTTTCGACGATTGATATAAGCCTCTGCTAGAACTAATTGGTGATCGGGGCTTAAGGTGGCGCCAGTAGCTTTCAAATTTTCCAGAATGGTAGAGGCGCTATTAAAATCTCCTACTTCCATCTGAGTTTTGGCGATCAACAATATGCCGCCAGGATGATTGGGTGAAGCTTGAAGAATATTCTTGGTTTCAATATTCGTGGCTTTATATTGACCTCGTTCATAGTAGGATTGCGCTCTAGCGAGGACGGTCTCTATGTCGGTATCACTTTGTTTATCCGATGATGAACAACCTGTCAGCGTAAGAGCGCTGACTGAGAAAACAACACACGCGGCATAAGTTAAAAAGCGGCGCGGTTTAGTTGTTGAGCAATTAATTGTTGTGCAACCAGTGAATTTATTGTCGATGTTGCTTACTTTTTCGCAACTCATAGCGTCAAATCCTTTTTATCCCATGAAGAATTTACTTCAAGATTTATCAACCTAGAAAAATCAGTTAAACCTCATTCAATTCGGAACATTTAATCAGAACGTTTATTTAAGAACTATGGAACTCAATTTAGGGGAAATTAAAGTCCAACAGATTTTTCTAGGATAAAATTTTTAACCCAGATTCCGCAGTAGGTTTCGCCAAAAGTAGGCCCTTTGAAGGGACTGCGGAATCTAAGTTTAAGCGCGGACATTCTACACCAATTGCCCCAAGATCTTCATAGACAGTTCAATGTAGAAAATAAAATGAGGGTGTTCTAGAAATATTTGATCAGAAAGCGTTCCGGTCATAAGAGTGTCACCAATAAATGATAATACTCTTACAAGGAAAAAGCCTGTAGAAAAAATTGCTGAGATCGCGGGTTGGGATCTCAGCGACTTAGATTTTTACTAACACTAGTAAACAGTTTTGTCCACCTCAGTAGAAGCCGGACTTTGTAGCGTATTTGTGTCTAGAGTTCTAATTGAAAAGACGTACTCGCCAGCGATTAAGCTCTTAAATTCATAGCTGGTCGTTGTATTTTTCGTGATCGTAATCGCCGGTTGGTCTACGCCATTTAAGGTATAGTGAATAACAAATCCATAGATTTCTTCGACAGGCAGAACCGCGCCATCAGTACGTAAGGCGGGAGTTTCCCAAGAGAGAACGGTGCGGCTCTGCTCGACGGCCAATGTAGCTATGCTAGTTGCGAGCGCTTGTGCTTCTTTTTCTTTTTCACTGCTTATGGTGCTGCCAAAAGTCACTAGATCTGCAGCATCGGTCTTGGCATCGGCTAATAAATAATATTGGCCTGCTTCAATATTACTGATTACCCCGCTGAGTGCTGACTTAAGAGTATCAAATTGCGCAATCAATGCATTGAGTTGCGCCAGTACTTTTGCCGCCTCAATTTTTTTAGCGAGATCGGCTGTGGTAGTAATATACGTAGTTGCAGCAGAAATTTTCTCTGCACTGCCAATTGAGGCTGCAATTTCACTTAGGCTTGCAGCTAATGTGGTGGCTTCATCGATAGACTCAGTTTGTCCATTTTCGATATTTGCTAAAAGATTTTTTAGTTCGCTCGCCATATCGGTGTAGTCGGCATTGAGGCCATAAACTTCTACTTTATCTTTTACTACATCAACTTTGGTACTGATATTTTGGGCGAGGATGGCATAACTATTGTCGTTTAATGTCTCTGCGAGTGTAGTTAATGTTGCCACTAGTGTTTCTGCTTGTGCGATGGTTGCTGCGCTGCTTTTTTCGGACATGCTCGTGAGTAGCGTATTAGCGTTGGCGTAAAGCGAGTCGAATGTCGCGCGGTGTTCGACTGCAGCAGCTTCTGTTTTCAAATCGGTCAGTGCTGTGTCCACTAGATCAGGAATAGATTGCGAATCGACTAAGGCTGTTTCCAATTGCTTAACTCTATCAGCACTATCTTGGGTGGTGAACGCTGCTACAAGTTTTTCCGTCAAGGCTAGGGATTTTTCAATGGCGTTGCTCAATTGAGTAGACGCAGCTGATACTGATAAATTGCTGAAATGTGCTGTGGATAAAATGCTGGGTTCACGTGAAGATACGGCCAATCCAAGATAGGCGTTAGTTTTCAGATTAATGTCCACTGCACCGATGACCGACCACTGCTCTCCGTCTGTTGAATTGAAGGCAAGAACAGTATTATCAATGCGCGTTAGTTTCATCCAGGTAGGGGCTTTTACTGTTTCGACGTAAGTAGTCTTGTAGCTAATCTCCCCTTCGGCAGAGCGATATTGCAAGGCCAAGCCGCGATCGGGCGTGACGAGTAACATGACGTAGGGGCTGGAAGGCGACAGAGATTCTCTTACCATTACCCCAGCTTTTGACCAGGGATGAACGTAATCGATATCATCAATCTTTACCACGATGTCACCATTGCCAACTAATGGTGAATAGAAAAAGTGGAAGCCATCGTGTTTTTTCCAAATATTGTCGCCGCTACCTTTTACTGTGATGGTGGAACCTTCAGTAGTGGTTGAACCTGCGGCCAGAGTAGAGGAGCCGATATCTGCGGCTGTCCAATTTGCTACGTTTATTGTTCCAGCAGCGGTGGGGGGCAGTTGATTAATTGCTTCGATAGCATCAAGGGAAAGTCCCTTCGTAGGCAGTTCGTCAGTTGGTTGCGATTGGAAGCTACTGCATCCTTGTAGGACCTGTAGTAGTAAAAGCGCAAACCCTGCGAGAACTAGGCTATGAACCTTCAACCATTGCTGTTTAACAATAAATGTCATGCGGACTACCTCGTAAATTACCACTACGGCTGAATCGTTCCCTGAATTGACCGTTGCTTTTTTAGCATAGGAGTTCTGGAGTTAAAATCTAGGCATAACTGAGGTGAGATTCAAATTTGTTGAATTCGGTTTGGTGAGCTGATGCTCGCAATATAGCTAAAAAACCTAATCCCGAAATTGATGCCAACTCGGTGCGCATTCTGTCACAAACAGAGAGTAAAAAATACTCTTTATGTATGATAAGTAGACTGGCATTGGAGGATAATATTCCGCTCCACAAAAATAAGTGGAGCGAGTGTGAGGAGTGCGAGGAATGTCTAGTCTTCAGTATTAATTGAGTATTTCTTAATCAAATCGTAGAGCGTGGGTCGCGTCACCCCAAGCATTTTTGCGGCATTAGATATGTTGTTATCAACCATGCTCAAGGCGCGTAAGATGGCATTTTTCTCCGCATTGGATCGCACTTGTCGAAGATTGATCGGCATATTGGGGCTTTCGCTCGAGAGCATCAAGTCTTCGGGCGTCAACAATTTACCATCTGCCATGATCACAGCGCTCTTCACTTTGTTTTCTAGCTCACGAATATTTCCCGGCCACTGATAATTTTCCATCGCTTCAAGCGCAGCGGGAGAAAACCCTTTAATACTGCAATTCATTTCTTCGTTATATTTGTGGAGCAGGGCTCTGGCTAAAATGATTTTGTCACCTTCTCTCTCGCGGAGTGGTGGAACCTGGATAACCACTTCACTGATTCGGTAATATAAATCTTCCCGAAAGGATCCGTTTTGTACCATGGTGGTGAGATCTTTATTGGTTGCTGAAACCACGCGGACATCAACCGGAATTTCTTCCCTCCCACCGACCCTTTCGATCACTCGCTCTTGCAAAAAACGCAATAGTTTGGCTTGCAAAGGCAGGGGCATATCGCCAATCTCATCGAGGAATAGCGTTCCCCCATTAGCTGTTTCCACTTTGCCAAGCGTTCTTTTGACGGCGCCGGTAAAGGAACCTTTTTCATAGCCGAATAATTCACTCTCCATAAGATTTTCTGGCACAGCCGCGCAATTGATGGCAACGAATTTTTTGTCCGAACGACTGCTAAAATTATGGCAACCACGTGATAGTAGTTCTTTCCCCGTACCACTTTCACCGAGTATGAGCACGGTCGCGTTGGTTGGACCGACCTTTTCAATGGTGCGACAGACATTCAACATTTTTTTGCTGGAGGCAATAATGCCATGCAGAGATGATGAACCGACCATCTGCATATTGCGATTTTGTGCTTCCAATTGATACATTTGGAAAGCGCGCTGCACAATTAAATCCAGCGTGTGAGTATCAACAGGCTTTTGGTAAAAATCATAGGCGCCAAGTTCGACTGCTCGCAAGGCGTTTTTAACATCCGCAAAGCCAGTCACGACAATAATTTTTGTGTGTGGCGCGAGTTCCAATGTTTCGGTGAGCGTCGCTAGACCTTCCTCCACACCTTCGTCGTCCGGTGGTAAGCCGAGATCTTGTAATACCACAGGTGGTTCGAATTTTCTGACTGCATCAATTGCGGCTTTTCTGTCGCCGGCAATAATAACTTCATAGTCATCGAAGTGCCATTTGAGTTGGTTTTGCAATCCCTTGTCATCTTCAACAATAAGGAGGGTTTTTGGTTTGTCTTCCATTTTGCATCACTCTAATAAAATCTAATTACGCTAGATTAACAATTTAACCTGCGAGGGGAATTTTAATTATGAAGATTGAGCCGATCTTGGGGGTGCTTTCGACCTGGATATCGCCTCTAAGAGAACGCACAATCTCTTGCGCCTGATAGGCGCCAATCCCCATACCTTTGCTGGATTTGGTAGAATCGAAGGGCTTGAATAACCGTTCTCTGATAAATGCTTCACTCATGCCTTCACCATTATCCTCCACTTCTACAACAACTTTATTACCTTCGGCATACATTTTCACGTCGACAAAACCATCTTCTGCGGTTGCTTGCTGGGCGTTTTTGATGATGTGGGTAAATACCATAATCATCTGGTCGGGGTCGGCAGCAATTTTTGCCTCTTCATTTCTAATTGTTAAGGACGGCACCGGAACTAGATGGCGGCATTTAGTAAAGGCCTCCATGAGCAGCTTATTTACCGGCACTGGCTGATGTACTTTATTTTCAGCTTCGGTACTGTAGAGTTTGCTCAATAGGGTTTGCATTCGCTCGACAGAATTGGCGATTGTTTCGATGGCGTCCTCAACAAATTCGGGATTGGATTTGTGTTTTGCGGCATTTTTAACGACCAGAGATTGTTGTGCAATAAGATTTTTTAAGTCATGAACGATAAATGCCGTGAGTTTATGATAGGCATCAAACTGTTTTGCTTGCGAAAGCAATTCGGTTTTTTGATGCCGTTCTAAATAACTGGCAACCTGTCGGCCTGCAGTGCGCAAAAGATCGAGATCTTCCCACGAAATTTTGATATTTACGCGGGGCTTTAACAGAATTAAAAAACCTATCAGATTACCTTCATTTATTAATGGCAATACAATCCACGCGTCCTTGATGCTTTTGACCCAATTGGGCAGCAATAAATGGTAGCGATCGTCAGTCGGATAATTTTCTTGATCTATGATGAATACCCACTCTTCATCGTGAAGTTTTTCTAAGAATTGTCCTTGAGGTTGTTCGAATAGCTGATGCTCGGTAGGAATTCTTTCACTTTCAACCGGATTGAAATAATCATTGCCATTATTGAGATAGAGGATGCCGCCAGGGCTATCAAATATATCGGCAATGGCGCGAATAGCGCGAGAGAAGAGTTCTTTACTTTCTGCTGTTGGGGTAGAAAGTAGATGAATAAGTCGAAGCCACTCTTCACGGTAGTCGTACTTAAGATTAAAGAAGTGTTTGTTGAGCAGTACTTTCAAAAATGCCCGCGTATCAGCTGAAGTAAATGCAATGACGATAATTAAAAATGTTGAAAAACCGATGATGACTTGCAGTACCCGTCCCCATTCGCCACCATAAAGTTTAATGTAGTAACCGGCGGCTGCCATGATGAGCAGGACCGTACCCGCGCCAATTAAACTTGCAGAATAAAACACAACTTGACGCGAGGGTAAGATATAGGACTCAGTCGCATTAGTTCGCGAAATGGTGATAGCGATTAGTGGTGCAATGACAGCATTAATCGCACCCCGAGCTTGCCATAAATCGGCACTGATTTGCATTTCTAATGTCGCTTGGCCGTATAGATAGATGTCATAGGCAAAAATTGCGGTGAGAGATATATAGATAAATTTCATGAAGTGCAAATGTTGCTGGACAGTGTTTCGATAAGCTTGTTCTACTGTGACAAGACCTAGAACAGCGAGAATTAACATCACCCAGTAGGAGCTAATCGGAAACTTAAATGGCGTGTAGCCCGCCAGTAAAAATAACGAAAAACCTATGCCGCAAGCGGACAAAACAACGCGCTTGAAAGACTGTAAGCTTTGTTCGCCATCGTCGCGTTTCAGAAATTCAAAAATTAATAAGAACCAGGTGAAGTCTCTGGCAATCTCTGACAGACCGATTTCAGCAGATAAGTTTTTTTCCAGCGTGTATTGCAGAACAATGATGAGTGACCAAATTACCGAAGTAAATGAGGCGAGAATAAGATAGTTACCAAATTGTCGGCCTCTCCATCGAGAGAGAAGTAACACGGTAAGAATCGCGAACATGACCATGCTAGCTTGATAACTAGCCTGTCCGATATGATTCATAGGCTTCTTTAAGTCCGTTTAATAGAATCTTCACAAAAACGAAAAATATGATGTGGTTGGACTGAGTCGGTTTTATTTCCACCCAATCGCAACTATTTTGCCTTACTATAGCGGATATTTAATATGGTGTCGAAATAGGATACAAGGGAAATCGAGTTATTTTACACTCGCAAAAAAAGCATAATCAAAATGAGCGATCAACCGCAAGATTCGCGAGTCTGATAAGGGCTGATTTTTCCGCTGATTCTTGGAGATGCGTCAAATTGGATATTGCTTGGGCGGATATTTTGCGGGCCTGCTCAAGGGTGTAAGCAATAGCGCCAGAATTCTGCACAATCTCCAAGATTTCTTTCAGTCGATTGAGATCTTTATTAAGAATTCCTTGGCGGATGATTTCTGCTTGTGCAGCGCTGGAATTTTTTATGGCATAAATAAGCGGCAGTGTTGGTTTTCCTTCCGCTAAATCATCGCCTACATTCTTACCGAGTTTTTGCGGGTCGCCTTGATAGTCCAACACATCATCAATGAGTTGAAACGCGATGCCTAAATTCAATCCGTATTGACGTAAGGCTTCTTCATGAACTGGCGTTGCTTCAGCAAGGATTGCCCCCGTATGGGTGGCCGCCTCAAACAGAGTGGCGGTTTTGTACTTTATAACATCGAAATATTGTTGTTCTGAAACAGTAGGATCGCCGGCGTTAATTAACTGCAGAACTTCGCCCTCAGCGATGGTATTGGTTGCCGAAGACAAAATATCCATGATGCGCATATTTTGTAGAGTAACCATCATTTGAAATGCTCTTGAGTACAAGAAATCACCCACCAATACCGAAGGAGCATTGCCATATTTTGCATTAGCGGTGAATCTGCCTCGGCGCATATCAGAGACGTCAACTACATCATCATGCAGTAAGGTCGCTGTATGGATAAACTCGATGATAGTTGCGAGGTCGACGTGTTGCGTGCCTTTATATCCACATGCCTGAGCACTGAGTAATACGACTAAAGGGCGCAATCGCTTACCGCCAGCTTCGACTATATAATGGCCAATATCTTCAACGAGACCAACTCCCGAGTGAAGCTGCTTTATAATAGTGTCATTGACAGCCTGGAATTCGTTGCTGACTACGGCATAAATCTCTTGCATGGCTGAGGTTCAAAAGCGACAGGGTTTACGGAGAGGTGAATCCTAGGTTGCAGGTTGGGCAGTGTCAAGTTCTGCTTTTTTCGACCTATAAGTAATATATTGGTTTTAGTCTATGCTTGAAGCTTGAGTTGATAAGTTGATTCACGTAGAATCTCGGCCCTCAAATTTTGCGTTTTGTTCTGCTACAAATTGGTGTGACAGGGTGAATAATGTTCATCTAAACACAGGTATTGGCAAGAGCAAAAGACAGTGGAGTACAAAATGTACGCAGTTATTGAAAGTGGCGGTAAGCAACACCGTGTTCAAGAAGGGGAAACTCTGAAGCTTGAAAAAATTGAAATTGCGCCTGGCGAAACCGTTGATTTTGACAAAGTGCTTATGGTCGCCAATGGTGAAGAGATTAAAATCGGTGCTCCTTATCTGGTGGGCAGTAAAGTGACGGCGGAAGTTGTTAGCCAAGGTCGCCATGATAAGGTAAGAATTATTAAATTTAGTCGACGTAAGCACTATCGTAGACAAGCTGGCCATCGTCAGTGGTTTACAGAAGTGAAAATTACAGGTATCAGTGCTTAATTAATCCTTGGAACTTGCAGAAGTCATTACGTGCTTTATTAATTGTCTCTTTAAGTTGCTAATTAATAAGTAGTGCTTTCGATGTTGCTGAGGGTGATGTTACTGAGGTTATTGTAGAAGGTTAAGGAGTAGAGTCATGGCGCATAAGAAAGCCGGTGGTAGTACTAGAAACGGTCGCGATTCAGAGTCAAAACGCTTGGGCGTTAAAGTGTTTGGCGGTCAAACTGTAAAAGCGGGCAACATCATTGTCCGTCAGCGTGGAACTAGGTTTCATCCTGGTGTGAATGTAGGCTTAGGTAAAGATCATACTCTTTTTGCGCTGAAAGACGGCATCATCAAGTTTGTGGTTAAGGGTGCTAAAAATCGCAAGTTTGTTACCGTAGAAGCGGCCTAATTTATTAGCCCATTCTGCTTTTGTTCGCACTACTTCTGTATCCATTGTCTATCGTTAGTTGTTGAGTGACTTGAGGCTCGAGCAGAATATTGCGGTAGTGATTAGTAGCGTAAAGTTGTTGTTCTAAAAAGCCTCGTCAACAAGCGGGGCTTTTTTGTCTCTGGTGAAATCTCCTGTTCTGAATGCTGCAATAATTAAAATTGTGCTTTGATCGGAACGAAATTAGTAAATGGCTGAGTTATGAAATTTGTAGATGAAGCACCTGTATATGTACGTGCGGGACGAGGCGGCAGCGGATGTTTAAGCTTCCGACGGGAGAAATACGTTCCTCGCGGCGGTCCCGACGGTGGTGACGGCGGTGATGGCGGCAGTGTTTACTTGGAAGCTAACAACTCGCTGAACACCCTGGTCGATTACCGATTCCAAACCAAATATCTCGCCGAAAACGGTCAGTCTGGCAGTAGCAAAAATTGTACGGGCAAGGCGGGAGCTGATCTGATTTTAAAAGTCCCCGTAGGTACTACCGTTATGGATGTAGACACCGACGAGATTCTCGGTGATTTAACTGAAAATGGTCAGCGGCTAATGGTAGCTAGAGGTGGCTGGCATGGGTTGGGTAACACCAGGTTTAAATCCAGTACTAATAGAGCACCGCGCCAGACATCACCTGGCCAGCTTGGTGAAGAACGACAACTACGTTTAGAAATGAAAATTGTCGCCGATGTTGGGCTTTTGGGCTTTCCGAATGCAGGTAAATCTACTTTTATTAGAGCGGTTTCTGCAGCGAAACCCAAAGTAGCTGATTATCCCTTTACAACTCTGGTGCCCAATCTAGGTGTGGTGAAAGTCGATACTCATCGAAGTTTTGTGGTGGCAGATATTCCGGGTTTAATAGCCGGTGCGTCATTAGGTGCAGGCTTAGGGATTCGCTTCCTCAAACATCTTACTCGCACACGGCTGCTTTTACATTTAATCGATATGGCGCCAGTTGATGGCGGTGATCCAGTAGAGACGGCAAAGGCGGTCATTCATGAATTGGGCGAATTCAGCCCCACTCTTGGACTGCGAGATCGATGGTTATTGCTCAATAAATTAGATTTGATTCCGGAAAATGAGCGAGAAAATCGTTGTAAGGATTTTGTTGAGCGACTTGGCTGGCAAGGTAAAGTATTTCAATTATCGGCAATCAGCCAATCTGGGACTGAGTTCATTTGTCAGAACGTCATGACTCATGTTGAGTTGCTCCAAGAGCGTGACGAGGATGAAGAATTTTATCAACTGGAATTAACGACTCAACGACAGATGCAGATAGAAGCACGCGAGAGAATTGAAGCGTTGCGCAAAATGAAGCAAGATCAAATTGAGGGTGAGGATGATGAGGATTTTGATGACGAAGATGATAGCGACATCGAAACTCATTATGTGCAATAAAATTAGCTTGTGTGGATAGGGTACATGGTTAGTCGTCAGAACTTTGCAAATTCCAAGCGTTGGGTGATCAAAATTGGTAGTGCATTACTTACTGATGATGGCCGTGGTTTGGATAGAGCTGCGATTGCTGGGTGGGTTAGTCAAATTGCACATCTTGTCAAAGCAGGTAAAGAGATTGTCTTGGTCTCATCAGGAGCTGTGGCTGAAGGTATGACACGCTTGGGTTGGAGTAAGCGACCCAATACGATTCATGAATTACAGGCGGCTGCTGCGGTTGGGCAGATGGGGCTGGTGCAAATGTATGAATCGAATTTTCAACAATTCGGTATGCGTACCGCTCAAGTGCTGCTAGTGCACGACGATTTGGCGCATCGACAGCGCTATCTAAATGCACGGAGTACCTTGCAAACTTTAATTAAGCTTGGTGTTGTACCGGTGGTCAATGAGAACGATACGGTAGTGACAGATGAGATACGTTTTGGGGACAACGATACGCTTGCAGCCTTAGTGGCTAACTTAATCGATGCGGATGCATTATTAATATTAACTGATCAGAATGGACTTTATGAACGCGACCCACGTAAAGATCCCACTGCACCCTTAATTGCAGAAGCCAAAGCCGAGGATGAGAAACTCGATGCCATGGCGACTGGTAGCGCTGGTGAATTAGGGCGCGGTGGCATGGTAACAAAAATTCGCGCAGCAAGATTGGCGGCACGCTCCGGCACTGCAACAGTCATTGCTGGGGGGCGAGAGGCGAACATTATTATTCGAGTCATTTCTGGTGAAGCAGTTGGGACTTTGTTAACACCCGAACAACAACCGATTACTGCACGTAAACAGTGGTTGGCAGGACATTTACAAACCCGTGGTACATTGGTGTTGGATGATGGTGCGGTCAGCATGTTAAAAAATTCTGGTAAGAGTTTATTGCCTGTAGGGGTAAAGCAGATTCGCGGCGAGTTTGCGCGGGGTGCGATGGTAATTTGCGAAGACATGAAGGGCAACGAAGTGGCCAGAGGTCTAGTGAATTACAGTTCTGGAGATGCAGAACGGATTATTGGCCATTGCAGTGAAGAAATAGCCGCACTTATTGGTTATCGGGATGAAGATGAGTTGATCCATCGAGATAATATGGTTGTGTTTTGAATTGGCTTAGTCTCGAAAAACTAATTGCTCCGCGCTGAGCTGAAGTAGGCTTGAACCAAAATAAATAACCCATCAGTAGAAGCTACTGGCAAAGCTGGCGCTTTATACAAATTACACAAACCAGATTATACACAAGTTAAATTTGCGCTTTGTTATCCAGCTCTGAAGCGGCGGCTGAGTCTAAATTAATCAGTCTTTGCCGCTATCTAGGTTTTCAATTGGCTAGATTTTCAATCGAACAGTTCAGTAGAGGTTATTAAGCTAACGATTTTATTCTCGCACTCAAATTGCTCTTGTGTCGATTGGCCTTATTTTTGTGAATAATGCCTTTATTCACCATCGAATCCAAAACCGGTCTCGCAGCTTTTAGTGTGGCTTCTGCTGCTGCCTTGTCGCCTGCATCGATTGCAGCTACAACTTTTTTGATCGCTGTGCGCATCATTGAGCGTTGGCTAGCTTTTAGGCTTCTGCGTTTAACTGCTTGTCTTGCGCGTTTTTTTGCTTGTGGGGTATTTGCCACTTTATGCTCCTGTATTTGTACTTTATTTGTAAGTGCCTAAGCGTGAATTTCTAGAATTTTGAGATTATCCAAAGCTTCTGGGCGTGAAAAATTGAGCGCAGTACTATGCTTCTATATCAATCTATTGTCAATTAAAATCAACCCGCAGATCCTGGTCAGAATTTTACCGCAAAATAAACAATTGAAATGGTAAATGTTTGAATTGCATCGAGTCTCAGAATATCTTTCGCAGTATTGAGCATAGATGGCGTTGCAGCATTTGAAGCGTTAAACTCGCTGTCTTTTGACGACGTGAATCTATGAGTGTAGAGACAGAGTTGCAGGAAGCAGCTCCACAAAAGACCAAACAACCGCGGTTGCTGAAATCTAGTGCAACGGTGAGTTTGATGACAACGCTCTCGCGCATCATGGGTCTTGCTAGAGATATTATTTTTGCCATTTTTCTCGGTGCTGTTGGCGGAGCCGATGCTTTTTTTGTCGCTTTTAAAATCCCAATGTTTTTCCGCAGGCTCTTTGCCGAAGGCGCATTTTCACAAGCATTTGTACCGGTATTGGCTGAATATCGTCACACCAGAAGCAAGGTTGAGCTGAAAGATCTGGTTGATCGCACTACCGGTGTGCTGGGCGGAGTTCTGCTGATCTTTACCACGGTTGTCATTATCGCAGCCCCTCTGGTAACTGCGCTTTTCGCCCCAGGGTGGTATCTAGACGAGCCTGAAAAATTCAGGATGGCCAGCGAAATGATAAGGGTGACTTTTCCTTATCTGCTCTTTATCTCGCTGACTGGGCTTGCCGGTGCAATATTAAATAGCTATGGACGTTTCGCCATACCTGCATTTACTCCAGTGTGGTTGAACATCTCGCTAATTAGTGCGGCGATTTGGGGATCAAAACTTTTTAATATTCCTGTCTACGCCTTAGCATGGGGCGTATTTTTTGCGGGCCTCATTCAGCTACTTTTTCAGATTCCCTTTCTGATCAAGCTTGGCATGTTGCCGCGGCCCCGCTTTGATCCTAAGCATGAGGGTGTGAAACGAATCTTATCTCTCATGCTACCAGCCCTGTTTGGGGTTTCAGTCAGCCAAATCAATCTACTGCTTGATACAGTGCTGGCTTCGTTCCTGCCATCTGGAAGTGTATCTTGGCTCTATTACTCTGACCGTGTCGCTGAGTTACCCCTGGGGATTTTTGCCATCGCAATTGCCACTGTTATTTTGCCGAGTTTATCGCGCAACTATGCGGAGAAATCGCCAGAAATTTTTTCCAATACGATAGATTGGGCAATGCGCATGATATTGCTAATCTCAGTGCCTGCCACAACAGCGTTGGTTCTTTTGACTAAACCCATTTTGATAACGCTTTTCCAATATCGCTCGATGGAAGCCAGCGATATCCAAATGATCAGTTTGAGTATGCGTGCTTATTCATTGGGCTTGATCGCATTTATGTTAATCAAGGTTTTGGCGCCTGGCTTTTATGCCCGGCACGATACGCGGACACCGATGAAAATTGGGATTGTCGCGATGGTCAGCAATATGGTACTCAATCTTTTCTTGGTCATTCCTCTGCATATGTTCTGGCAGATTGGCCATATGGGTTTGGCTTTGGCAACTGCGATCGCAGGTTTTATTAATGCCGGCCTCTTGTTACGCGGATTGTTAAAAGAGAAGGTCTTCCATTTCGCACCAGGCTGGCCAATGTTTTTGCTAAAATTGCTGTTCGCTAACAGTGTGATGGTTTTGCTACTGGTTTTTGGCGGGACTTTTATTGAAGACTGGCTGGTATGGGGTTGGCAGGGCCGAGGCTGGCGCTTGGCTTTGCTTTGTGGGACTGGTGGAATGGGCTATATAATAGCGTTGTGGATGATGGGAATTCGGCGCGAACAGCTTAGAGGTCCCGTAGGCTAAGTGGATGTATTCAGATTTTCATGGTTGAAAATCGCCCTATTTTATCTGAGCCTCTGATCCATTCACAGGGTGATCGCATGTTTTTGGTGAAATATCCTGCCTGCGGTATACTCCGCGTTTCCTCTTTGTTGTCTGCTTGACAATATAATGAACTAAAAATATTGGTGTCATAAGACTGTGGAGTTAATTCGCGGCATACATAACATTAGACCAGTGCATCGGGGCTGCGTCGCAACAATCGGCGTTTTTGATGGCGTGCATCGCGGTCATCAGGTGATCTTGGAACAGGTAAAAAACAAAGCCAAAGAACTTGGTTTGCCCTCTGTTGTTATGGTTTTCGAGCCGCATCCGCAGGAGTTTTTTAGCCCTGATAATGCGCCAGCGCGTTTAATGCGTTTCCGTGAAAAGTTTCAGGCGATGGCGGCTATGGGTGTGGATCGTGTGGTCTGTCTGCAATTCAATAAGAGCCTGAGCCGACTTTTGGCGCAAGAGTTTATTGATATTGTATTAGTCAACGGCCTCGGGGTTAAACATCTTGTCGTCGGCGACGATTTTCACTTTGGTAGTGATCGTCAGGGCGAATACCAGATGCTGGTAGAAGCCGGAAAAAAATACGGCTTTATGGTCACCCATACAGATACCTTTGAGTTGTATGGCGAGCGGGTTAGCAGTACTCGCCTGCGAGCGGCACTCGAGCATGACGATTTTGAATTGGCAACTGAATTGCTCGGGCGTCCTTACAGTATGAAGGGGCGCGTTGTCTCTGGCCGGCAGCTTGGAAGACAGCTCGGTGTACCGACTGCGAATCTCCTGGTTGCGCGAGCTAAATTACCGATAAAGGGTGTGTTTGCCGTGAATGTCGTTGTTAAAGGCACCAGTCATGAAGGGGTCGCGAACCTTGGAGTGAAACCCACATTAGGGGGTACCAAACCTTTACTTGAGGCACATCTTTTTAATTTCGATGGCAATCTCTATGGCCTCCCCATGGAAGTAGTGTTTCGACACAAGATCAGGGATGAAAAAAAATTCGATTCTCTGGACGATCTTAAAAACGCTATTGCGAATGACACCATAGCGGCGCAAGAGTTTTTCCTGCAGTTAAAGTAATTAACGGGAATTTTCTAAATCATGACTGATTACAAGCATACGCTTAACCTGCCGAACACCGACTTTTCGATGAAGGCCAATCTCGCCCAAAGAGAACCTGATTTTTTAAAACAGTGGCAGCAAAACAAGTTATACGAAAAAATTCGGGCAGCGCGAGCCGGACGGGAAAAATTTATTCTGCATGATGGGCCACCTTACGCGAATGGTGAGATTCATATCGGACATTCACTGAATAAAATTCTGAAAGATATTATTGTTAAAGCCAAAACCCTCGACGGTTTTGATGCGCCCTATGTGCCTGGTTGGGACTGTCATGGTCTGCCCATAGAACACAATGTGGAGAAAAAAATTGGTAAAGCTGGCGTCAAAGTCGATCACAAAACATTTCGGCAAAAATGTCGCGAATATGCGCAGAAGCAAGTGGATGTACAGCGCAAAGACTTTATTCGGCTCGGCGTAATTGGTGATTGGGATAATCCCTACCTCACCATGGATTTTAAGTTTGAGGCAGACATTATTCGCGCCTTGGGATGCATTGTGGAAAATGGCCATCTCCACAAAGGCTTTAAGCCGGTTTATTGGAGTGTGGTTGGCGCCTCGGCGTTAGCGGAAGCGGAAGTTGAGTATCAAGACAAAACTTCTTTTGCTATTGATGTTAAATTTACCGTGGCCGATCAAGAAAATTTTCTGTCAACACTGGATGATGTCGGTGGACAGGGACCTTTATCTGTAGTGATTTGGACAACGACTCCTTGGACTTTACCTTCAAACCAAGCAGTTTCGCTCAATCCTGAGTTGGATTATGTGATTATTGAGTGCGATTTGGGGCAAGGCAGTGAACGTCTGTTGATGGCGGACGCTCTACATCAAAGTGCTATGCAGCGATATGGCGCAGCAAGCTTTAAAATTGTTGGCCGCGTCAAAGGAGCGGTGCTGGAAAACAAATTGCTCCAACACCCCTTTGTCGAAAGACAGGTACCGATAATTCTCGGTGATCACGTTACCACTGATACAGGCACAGGCGCAGTCCACACGGCACCCGATCACGGCGTAGATGACTTTAATGTCGGAAAGAAATACGCCATTGGGACGCTTAACCTAGTCGATGATAATGGCTATTTTCGTGAAGAAGCCGGCCAATTTGCCGGCGAACACGTTTATAAGGTCGATGAAAAAATTATTGAAGTATTAAAAGAAAGTCATCATCTGGTGTGTGAGAAGAAAATTGTTCATAGCTTTCCACACTGCTGGCGAACCAAGACTCCGCTGATTTTTAGAGCGACCCCGCAGTGGTTTGTCAGTATGACAAAAAATGGATTATTGGAAAAAGCCTTAACTGCGGTCAAAGGTGTGCGATGGATTCCCGATTGGGGTCAAGCTCGTATAGAAAGCATGTTAGCCAGCAGCCCCGATTGGTGTATCTCGCGACAACGCACTTGGGGTGTGCCTATAGCGTTATTTATCCATAAAGAAACCCAAGAGATTCATCCAGCAACGACTCGCCTGATAGAAGAGGTTGCGCTACGTGTTGAGCAAGTGGGTATCGACGCTTGGTATGATCTTGATGCAAAAGATCTCCTGGGTGACGAAGCAGAATTTTATAACAAAGTGACAGACACGCTTGATGTTTGGTTTGATTCCGGCGTTACCCACGCAGCTGTGCTGGGAACACGCGATAATCTGTGCTACCCAGCAGATCTTTATCTTGAAGGCTCGGATCAGCATCGGGGCTGGTTTCAATCCTCACTAAAAACCGCTATCGCGACGAATGGCAGTGCGCCCTACAAAACAGTGCTGACCCATGGTTTCACTGTGGATGCCGCCGGCCACAAAATGTCGAAATCTCTAGGTAATGTCATTCCGCCGCAGACCGTGGTTAATAATTTGGGCGCGGATATCTTGCGTCTCTGGGTAGCGGCAACAGATTTCAGTGGCGAGATGTCAGTGTCTGACGAAATATTCAAACGCACGGCGGATTCTTACCGGCGTTTTCGTAATACAGCGCGGTTTTTACTGTCCAATCTCACGGGTTTTAATCCGATGACTGATCTCGTGGCAAAAGATGAGATGATTGCCTTAGATCGCTGGGCGGTTGCTCGTACTTTAGAATTGCAAGACGAAATAATTGCCGCCTATACCGCTTACAATTTTCATATTATTTACCACAAGCTGCATAATTTCTGCGTCAACGATCTGGGCGGCTTTTACTTGGATATCATCAAAGATCGGCAATACACCACGCCGACCAATAGTCTGGCGCGTCGTTCGGCACAGACAGCGCTTTATCACATTGTTGAAGCGTTTGTACGGTGGATTGCACCTATCTTGAGTTTTACCGCCGAGGAGTTATGGAGTTTTATTCCTGGTGTGCGTGGCGATACGGTATTTATCGAAGAATGGTATCAAGGTCTATACCCGTTACAGCCGACAGAAAAGTTTAGCAAAGCCTATTGGCAGACGATCATGGCGGTTAAAGATGCGGTGAATAAAGAGATAGAAGCCAAGCGTAACCAGGGGGCGGTCAAATCATCGTTAGGTGCGGAAGTCGTGCTTTATACCGATGGTGAGCTTATGCAGCAGCTAAATCTTTTAGGCGATGAGCTGCGATTTGTTTTGATCACCTCGGCAGTCACGATCAAGTCAATAAGCGACGGTGCTCATGCAATTGCTACCGAGATCAAAGAACTCAAAGTTGAGGTGCTAAACTCGCCCCATCCAAAGTGCGAGCGTTGCTGGCATCACAGAGCAGATGTCGGTAGTTTTATTCAGCATCCACAGTTGTGTGGACGCTGTGTAGAAAATGTGGAGGGGAATGGCGAGCTAAGGTTTTTTGCATAGCAGGCTCGTTTGACTAGCCCGATTGTTGCCTTTCCAATAATGTCCAAAAATTTAAGGTAGTTTTATGTTTCGATGGTATGGTTTAGCGTTTGTTGTATTTCTGATTGATCAGGCAACCAAGTTTTGGATTTCGAACGAGCTAAGTTATGGTTCCAAGATGGAGTTCACCAGTTTTTTCGAGTTTACTCGGCTGCATAATACTGGGGCGGCTTTTAGTTTGCTGAGTGATGCGGGTGGGTGGCAACGCTGGTTGTTTGGTTTAATTGCGACAGGCGTCAGTATTATATTAATCGTTTGGATTTGGCGATTGCCTAAAAATGAAAAATGGATGGCATGTGCATTGGCCTTAATACTCGGCGGTGCAGTTGGCAATCTTTACGATCGGCTCTTGTTGGGGTATGTAGTTGACTTCATCGTCGTACATTGGGAAAACTTGTATTTTCCCGCCTTTAATGCCGCTGATTCGGCCATTAGCTTGGGTGCTTTTATGATGATCGTTGATGTGATTAAGAACCCCCAAAAAGCTTGACGAGAGAATTGTGTTGCATGCATCCCAAAGATCCTGAAGATACACCATCCGTGGCGATAGATCATAACAGTGAAGTTACATTGCATTTCTCATTGCATCTCACTGATGGTAGCGAGATTGATTCAACATTTAGTAAAGCGCCGGCAGTATTTCGCATGGGCGATGGAAATTTTCTGCCTGGTTTTGAGCGACTTTTACTGGGCTTAAAACCGGGAGACCAAGAATCTTTTATGGTATCCCCAGAGCGTGGTTTCGGACTGCTGAATACGCAAAATATTCATCTGATCCCGCGTAATCAGTTTGCTGAGGATATGGTGCTCACTGAGGGTTTGGTGATAGGGTTTTCTTCAGGGCCGGCTAATTTTGATTTACCGGGCGTGATTAAAGAAGTCGAAGATCATGCGGTACTTGTGGATTTTAATCACCCGCTTGCCGGTCGCGAGCTGGTTTTTAGTGTGAATATTATTGATGTCCGACCACAACTACAAACACAACTACAATCGGGCCAAAATAATACGCCGCAAAGGATAGATGTAGTCAATCTAGCGGGCGATAGTAAAAAGAGCGATTAAGGTCAGGCAAACTCATACACAACAAAAAATTGGCATCACCGTTGTGGACATAACAAAAGAGCGAATAAAAGAGGTTTTTACCATGGCTTCAGCAAAAATTGAATTAGCCAATCCTCGTGGATTTTGTGCTGGTGTAGATCGAGCCATATCGATAGTGAATCGGGCGCTTGATGTATTTGGCGCACCTATCTATGTTCGCCATGAAGTTGTGCACAATCGATTTGTAGTTGATAACTTGAGAGAACGCGGTGCGATTTTTGTCGATGAGCTACCTGAAGTGCCTGATGGTGCAATTGTAATTTTTAGTGCTCACGGTGTTTCTCAGGCAGTACGCAAAGAGGCGGATGCAAGAGGCCTGAAAGTGTTTGATGCAACCTGCCCCTTGGTGACGAAAGTGCATATGGAGGTGACCAATTTTAGTCGAGATGGCAGGGAATGCATTCTTATCGGTCACGCCGGACATCCCGAAGTAGAAGGCACTATGGGGCAGTACGACAACAGTAATGGCGGAAATATCTATTTGATAGAAAACGTCGATGACGCGAATAAACTGGAAGTGCAGAATCCTGACGCGCTCTCTTACGTTACTCAAACGACTCTCTCTATGGACGACACCGCGCTTGTCATAGAATCGTTGCGCAAACGTTTTCCCAATATTCAGGGTCCCAAAACGGAAGACATCTGCTATGCCACGCAAAATCGGCAGGATGCGGTGAAAAAAATGGCCGCCAACAGTGATCTCGTCATAGTGGTTGGTTCACCCAACAGTTCTAATTCAAACCGTTTGCGTGAGCTTGCGGCGCGTATGGGGGCTGATGCTTATTTAATTGATACCGTCGAAGATATTCAGGAACAATGGTTAAAGGGAAAACATTCAATTGGCGTCACCGCTGGCGCATCAGCGCCAGAGGTGTTGGTTAAACAGGTTATTGATGGCCTGAAAAAAATGGGCGCCGGAAATGTGGTAGAGATGGATGGCAAAATCGAAAATATTAGTTTTTCCATGCCAAAAGAATTGCGTGAGCGGGACTAACAAACCTCTAATTTAAATTAGAAGTTTTTGTGAAAAACCAACCCTAATCCCAATCATTCTCGGTGGTAGCATCGATAGTGCCATTTTTGCTTTCATCCCAGGTTCGAACGCCAGCAGAGGTTATAGTAATGATTCCTTTCGTACAGCTGCTTGGATTGGCACTAGCACATAAACTTATCGGTGTCGCCGCGAGGGTATAGGTCGTGGCAGCCTCAGTTGTCACCCATAGATTGTATTTCTTATCTGTATTGTCGATTGGACTTTGTGAAACAAATACCGTACTGGATGGTGCAAAAGGTGTAGCTGTTGCAGTTCCTGGAGTACCAGTGCCACCAACACCAATATAGGTGTTATTCACGGCATAAAATCGTTCCATGGCATTGGCAAATGAACTCAAGGCTCCCATGGCGTCGACTCGATAAGTCTTATCAAGATAGTCGCGGTAACTTGGATAAGCGATAGATGCAAGTATGCCAATGATAGCAACCACAATCATGAGTTCGAGGAGAGTAACACCACTGTTAAATAATTTTCTGTTCATGGTTTTTCCTCGTTGCAAAGAGCTATCAAATGGTGGGGTAGTCAATTTTTATAGGGCTACATTAATAATGAGTCTAACGATATTGAGTCAGATTAACACCAACTGGTTCTAATAGTAGCTTAATCGATAGAAAATAAAATTTTAACTCGATATTTTTTGGAAGATATTCATATAAATACCAGCAGCTGGTGAGCGTGCAGTTAGATTGTTTGATCTTAACTGCCCCTAAACCGAGAAAACGAATAGGTTCTAGTTGATAAGTCGTTACTCATGCTCAGGGCTATCGCGCCAAAACGTTGCTTGTGATCCAACGCCAAGAATGTCGACTGATTCATATGGGCTTAGAAGCACTCTAGCGCTGTCTGCTGTCATAAAAAGTGCTGGTGTTACCGCGAGAGTTACATCCTGGCACCGGTCGCCGTCACAACCGCCTTCGCCGAGTTTTTCATTGTTATCAAAATCGTAAAAAGAAACTGTATTCCGGATATCAAATAGATAAATTCTAAATTTTGTTCCAAGCTGGGCAGTAGATAAGCCGCAGGCCAAGACTTCATTTGAAGGCACAATAGTTGAAAAAATTACCTTGTTGTTGAGTGTTAGGCTATCACCGAAAACTTTTTCGCCTAGATCCAGTTTATATTTCCATCCGTTGACCATCTTTTCTTGAAACTTATCGATTTCGGCTTGGAATTCAGCTTTCGAGTATTCATTGTATTTGGGGACATTGAGTAAGTCTTGGGGCGTAATTGGCTTGGTGCTGTAATCCTCGTCAATCTTTTTGAGTGATTGACGGATCACAAAGAAATAATCCTGAATTGATGTGTTGGTGGGAGCTTCTCGCCAGCCAGAGCCTATGCCTATCGCTAAATAACGTCTTGAGCCATTCGATATAATCGATACATCGGGTGTGTTATAGAAACGACGATATTCCGAGCCGGAATCTTCGGACAGATCGGCAATAAGTCCGCCAGTAATTATTTTCGCTTTATGGTGAATGTCAAAACGCCAGAGCTGTCCGCCAGTATCTGCTGCATACATCTGATCAGCTTTGCCGTCGCCATCAATATCAATGAGTTTGGGGCTGCTGGCAAAACTATAACGCATCTTGTCCTTAAAGGTACTAAGCCACCTGAAGTTGGATATTTCTGCCGTACTCCACTCTACCGCTCCTGTATCTTGATCAATAATATAAATGTCGTTGCCTAGATCGGCAGACGAAGGAAAGGATTCTCTCTCACTGCGAGAAATGACACTGTCATTCTTTTCATCATAACCGCCAGTAAATACCAATACGTTTTTGCCAAAAAGAAAGGCCGGTACTGCGCGGGACCACGTTTGCCCAAGTCGCTGAAAATCACTATTGTTCTGTGTGACAGCCCATTCGAGTTTATCTGGCAGTGCTGAACTATTTTCGAGATCAGTGAACTTCAGTGCATAATAATAATTGCCACCTCTGCGTAAGCCGAAATAGACGTACAAGGTTTTGCGGTCTGCAGATAGCACCGGTGTAATCTGACCATCAACACCATAGTGATGCTTTAAAGATACGTCATTTTGAATCATCAGGTGGAGGTCTTCCAGCATGATATTCGGCATAAAGGAAAATTTCTCTGTGCCATCTTCACCAAATATATGCAACATGCCGTCGTTTGATCCGACGATAACATAATTTTTATTATTGAAAGTCACAGCAGTTGGCGGGCTATGAATAATGTCACCTAGTTTATGGCGTTCTTTGTTTGATTCAGATTCGCTAGTTATGTCACTGCCCATAATCCATGATGTGGCTTGATCTGGAGTGACTGATATCGAATTTAGATTAGATAAAAGTTTATTTTCAGTTAAGTAGGTTTCAAACTTTGCGGCATTTAAATCGTCCAGTTTAACGAGTTGGTTGTCCTTAGTGTTCCAGTAAAGTGGTCGATTCAACAACTTGATTTGTGATTCAGCGCCGCCACGGGTAATGAAATCAAGCTTTTTATTGATCGGCTCCGACTGCCAATAATCCACTGAATCATTATTAAATTGATAGTTTTTGGTCAAGGGATCGATTTGATAAACAGGAGAATTGTCCTTATCCCAAACTTTGCCAGTGATTGGGTCGACTTTATATTTCATTAAATTGCCTTGCCAGGTGTACCTAGCGTCTGGCAACAACAAAGGGAGATAAATTTTGTCATCGTGCACCATGCTGTCTGACTGGCTTAACAGTGTTGCTGGAGCGACGAATGAATTTTGAATGGCGATTCGTTCATAGATATCTCTCAGAGCAAAATAAAACGAATTTGTTAACGAAGAAAAATTTTCCGCATTGTACATTGTCTCGGTGCTGCCCAATTTGGCAATTTGATTAAGATAAGATGCTGCTTTACTCGTTGGCTTAACACCTATACCAATGGTGTAGGTGATAATCTGATTTTGCTTGAATAAGTACTCAGCGATTTCTGGACCACAATCAGCAGAGATGCAAGGTGTGCTTTTCATGAAATCTTCTATTTGAGTGATATATTCTTGCTCCTTCGCCTTTTTAATAGCATTCGGGAAGTTATAATTTGTGCCTCCGCCCGTTATCAATACAATAAAGTTTTGCGTGCAATTGGACGATGGAGCAAGATAATTAAGCTTATTTTCACTGTTTTTTTCACAGATGTTGACCTCGCTGGTATTGCCTTCGCTAATCCTGCAATGCAGTGGGGCATTCGTTGCTTCATTGCCACGAAAATATTTCCCAGCCTCTAACAGGGCGAGAGGGATGGGATCGCCTTGTCCGATGTTGTGAATGTTCTCCAGCATGTAATTGATGTTACTTCGCACATCGGAGTTGGCAATATTTTCGATCGGATGAATCATTACACCAGTATTTTTCTCATCAAAACGCATGAGCCCGACATTCGCGTTATCGCCAATGCTTGCCATCATGCGTTGCAGCAGTATTTTATAAACGTCGAATTTTTCTAATGTTTTATTTTCAAATGTTATTGGCAGGGAGTCCTCGAATGAATTATCGATGACAAATAAAATATTGGGTGTTTTAACCTGCGCTTTAAAAAATATATCAGTATCATCGGCAAAGCCGCTAAGCGCATAAAGCGAAAATAGTACCGCTACAATAATTTTGCGCGGACTCACCAATGAACTAAATGTGCGTAGCATAATCTTCTCGACTTAATTTATTAAAATGGATTAGTAATTTATTATTTTCTTTGTGTCATGGATTGAGGAGCGATGCGGAAAAAACCAGTAGTTAAATCGGTTGCTGAACCCTCATTTAATTCAACACGCGTTTTAGCAAAAAAATGTTGGGCTTCGGCAGTTCCTATGCTCCAGCCGGGTGCTGGCAGACTGACTGTGTGGACCATTTCAACCGAAGGCTCTTTGCTGTATTCAATTTTTGTCCCTTCAACAGGTTGCGCCGGGGAGAAAGCTTGGTAATTCCCAGCAGCACCTTTAGCACCTGCGCTACCAGATTTCATAGCAAGGTTCATAAATGCTAAATCTTGCATGGCCACACTGGCTGTACTGTCTGCTGCTTGCAGAGTTTTAACTTTTTCATGGCTATTGTTGGCCATTTTCTGCTGCAGAACTACCGTATTAGAACCGGAAATCAGCGCCATGCTGAATACCAGCAAGATAATAATCCCGGTGAATAATGCAGCGCCTTGTTGCGCCTGCGGTCTTTGGTAATGCTGCGGACTTTGGTAAATAAATGAAGACATTTGTATGGAATCCTAAAATTAAATCTCGTTAGGTAATCGTTGAGATTTTTAAATTTGTGCTTCGTGGTTGCGCAGTTTGATGGTGCTGGTGAATACACTGCGTAAGAACCTATCTTTAGGTGCTTGTCGAGTCGCGCCGAATACGTCATATTCCCGCGCTACTGCTTCGGGAAGTACCGCTTGGTAACTGCGCGTCAACAGGGCTAAACGCACGGCAAAAACCCGTGGATTATTCAGCGTATTTAACGTTTCAGCAGTGATGTAACTGATATTATTGACGCTGTCGTCGGGGCTTAGTTCGACGCCGTACAAAACTTGCAAACTTTCAATGCCCTGAATAATTTCGTCATCGACGGTTGCATTGGTGTCATATAGATTGCTGCGATACAGCGTTGGAATTCCATCCTTGTTATCTGCGACATAATAAATGTCGCCATTAAAAGAATGGGCTTTAGCTATTAGCTCTGGAATTGGATTAGGAATGGGTGCTGAGGTGTCAAACTCTGGATTTAACCCGGTTTCAGAATTATCCCCAATTGCCAGCCGATATGTGTTGTTTTTTGGATTGAAGCTGGATACGTAAAACATATCGAGCCGACGGCAGTCTGTGATGATAGCCACTCTGTTGGTGTCTATATCTTGGTTGGCGCTGGTGAGTGTAAATTGGTTGCCGCTAATATTTTGTACTGGAGTACCTTCGTCACTGGCGCGCTGAATAATGAGAATATCAGAGTCTTGATTTGATTTTGGTGGATTATTTCTTCGGGGTGTTTTGTCGAACCATTGATCCGATCTATTCTCCTCAATCCCATTGATAACCACCTGCGCCAATTCAGTCTCATTAAAAATCAGTGGGGTTACACCCACTGCACCGCCACCCGCATTTAATCCGATCATCAATTTATTGGCGTCACCTGCCTGTTGAACTAAATTGCCGTTGGTATCTTTTGTTTGATTGACGTAGAGATCGCCGACGTTAGGGTCAGCGCAACCCATGTAACCGGCTAAGCGAATTTCATTGGAGAGAATGGATAACGCCAGGCGCGCATTTTCCTGCATCGTTGCTAGCTGATCATTAAGATAGTCAGATTGCCTGCTACTTTGCAGCAGTTGCAATATGCCCGAGATCAGCACTGCGCTAATGGTTAAAGACACCATGACTTCTACGAGTGT
>OBEQ012308004.1_pt1 | contig 36190 bp, 39 predicted proteins | sample 1670901 | NCBI WGS metagenome assembly OBEQ01 (sample SAMEA104232315, study PRJEB22302) | groundwater metagenome | biome: forest; feature: aquifer; material: groundwater | place: USA | collected 2011-08-07 | depth 5.4 m | reverse complement strand
TCTTGAGAGAGAACGCAAAGAAGTTTCCTACACACTCTTTTCCTTGTCAGGTACGGTTTTTGTGCGGTTTGTGCTTCAAGAAACCTCCCGCGACGGTTATCTTTCCTGCGAAGACTTGCGCCGATTTCTTGAAAGAGGATTCCGGAAAAATGATTCGGGAAAATGGTTGAATGAGAAAGATAAAGACGAGTTTCTCTCTCATTTCTTTTCCGCTGAGGAGCGTGATTTTTTGAGACCCTTCTGGAACGCAGTGTTCCATAGGCTTGAGGATGAACTCGGACGTCTGGACTCAAAAAGGAAAATTGATCCCCGCTTTGTTTTTTTGCCTCTCGTTGAGTCGCGATGAAAATTTTGACTTTGAATACCTGGCAGGATAAAGGACCCTGGCAGCAGAGATGGGAAGTCATTCTCCGCGGCATTCGGCAAATGCATCCCACCCTTGTTGCTTTTCAGGAAATTTTTGATCATTTTTGGGCACTTGAGATTCAGAAAAAGACGGGGTTTTCAACGCTTCTTTTTCCTAAGGAGCACGCCGGTCTTGTGATTGGTTCTCAGTATCCCGTCCGTTCGTGGGGTGTGGAGACTCTTTCCGCATCTCCTTTGGAAGAATATGGACGATACGCTTTGTGGGCTGAACTCAAAATCGGTCGTCGTAAGCTGTTTTTCGTCAACACCCACCTTTCCTGGAAACTTGAAGATGGTGCCTCACGTAAAAATCAGCTGGGAGAGATTTTAAAAATGATTCAGAAAAAGGCCGGCAATAGGGAATCTATTGTGGTAGGGGATCTCAATGCGCCTCCTGATTCGCCCGAGATTCGGTGGTTTATTAAGGCAGGGAAGTTTCTGGATCTTTTTTCCAAAATCAATCCCGGCAAATCCGGCTTTACCTGGGATAATAACAACGACTACGCTGCGAATTGCAATCACAAAATGCCCGACCGGCGCATTGACCAGATTTTGCTGCGCGGCTCAGGCTCTTTTTTAGCTGATTTTGAGGCCTGTAAATTGGTCTATACGAAACCGGCACCAAATGGTATTTGGGCCTCGGATCATTTTGGAGTTTGCGCCAGTTTTAAATAATCCCTTTTTTCTCTTGAAGATTTCGTTAAACCTTTGGGCTTACCCTTCGTCTAATGAGGTGTCAAATCCTGTACCAGGATCCTTGACAAAGCATGAAGAGGAGGATCAATAGAGCCATGATGAAATCGCATTATCTTGCCATTGTTCTTGGACTTGCTGCTATCCTCAACCTAGTTTCCCCTGTTTATTCCGAAGAGTCTCCGTCCTCCCAGGATGTTTTCCTTAAGCAACTCCAGGAGCTTGAAAAACTTCGGCAGGAAAATCCTGTCGCCTATCGCAAAGAAATGGAATCCAGAAGGGTTTACGTTCATGAGCAGATTCAAAAATTACCTCAGGCGCGCCGTGCTGAATTAAAACAGTTTTTCCGAGACAAATCACAAAAGCGACAGGAACGGATGAAATATTTTAGGCAGCGTCATCCGGAGATTTTCGAACGATTCATGAAACAGAGGATGGATCGTTTCCGGCATTTAGCAGAAAAGAATCCCGAACGGTTTCGGAACTTTTTGGTTCGTCACCCCAAAATGAAAGAAAGGTTGGAGCAGCATGTCGCCAGGAGAACTGATGGATCGCCCGTAATGGAGCGTGGAGGGAGAGGTTCTAAAGACGGCCTTAAGAATTTTCGTCGGGTGCCTTCTGTTCGGAAACAGATGGGGGAATCTGAGCTATACGAAAGGCCTGCTAAAGATATTCGAGAGGGATGGGAACATTCACAAAGAGAGAGGAGGCAATTGCCAAGTGAGGTGCTGGAAAGAAAAGAAGAAAGAAGCCACCCTCCGTGGGTGAGGCATTCCACGGCTCCGAAGGAATGGGACCGTTCCCAAGAAGGAAGTATGAGAGGTGGCGTTCGCCAAATTTCGCATCAGAAGATGCGGCGTCCATCCTTTGCTGCCGCGCGGCGTAACCCGGAAAGGCGCCGAGGCGACAGATGAAAGATGAACTTATGGGCAGTGAGGAAACTCTTGCGAAGAGCGACACCGATCTTGTTCTGGAATTTAAAGAAGGTAGAGAACATGCCTTTGACGAACTTGTTGAGCGTCACATGAATAAAGCCATCCAGTTTGCTTATGTGGTAGTGGGTAATTACGAGGATGCGAAGGATGTTTCCCAAGAGGCTTTTGTCAAAGCCTATCGGTCTTTGAAGCAGTTTAGGCTTGAGTCAAAGTTTTCGACTTGGTTTTATAGAGTTCTAATGAATGCAGCGAAAGATTTCCTGCGCAAGAGAAGCTGGAAAAGATTTTTGAAATGGGAAAGAAACGAATCCATGGAGAGGTTTTTTGAAAGTGTGGAAGATAAAAGGACTTTTCCGGGAAAGGAACTTTTAGGAGAAGAACTCGGTAGAAAAATGACGTGCGCTATCACCCGTCTGCCCTTTAAGCAGCGGTGCGTTTTTAATCTCAGATTTATCGAAGGGCTTTCTATTCAAGAAATTTGTGAAGCAACGGATTTGGCGGAGGGTACGGTGAAAGCGACATTGCATTTTGCGGTCCGCAAGTTCAAAGATGCGCTTAATCCTTATCTTGCAGAAGGGAGGAGATGAACATGGATTTTGAACAGGAGGAGAAAAAGGTAAAAGATCTTCTTAAGGACTTCAAGCTTAAAAGTCCTCCTCATGATTTGAGGCAAAATTATATGAATGAGGTAAGGAAAAAGATAGAGCTTTTACCCAGCGGTTGGTGGCCTTGGGGTTTTCCTATCCTTATTCTTTTGATGCTGCTGGGTGCGGTTGCGATCGGTTTCTTGGTGGGTTTGCCGAAGTCCAAGGTTGCTTTGATAAAGAAACCTTCAGAATTTATGTCCCGCATGGTCAATCGTGGCGCGGAAGCTAGAGATCGGAAGGTGTTTGAAAAACTTTCAGAGGATCTTTTTCTTCTTCAGATTTTGGGTGAAGATGAAGGCCTGGCGGAGGAATTTGATTCACTTGAAAGTGACATGGAATTCTTCAGCACAGTGTGATTCTCGTTGCAATTTTGCTTTGCCTCGCTATAATCTTACCGACTTTGGCGATTCCAACCCATGAATGCAACAATGATTCAAACTCAAAAGCTCCCTTTGCATGACCAACATGCTAGTCTCGGTGCAAAATTCATGGAATTTGCAGGTTGGACCGTTCCTCTGCAGTACACGACGATCGTTGAAGAACATCTTGCAGTCAGGCAAAAGGCGGGTGTTTTTGATGTTTCCCACATGGGCAAATTCCTGATACGCGGTGAGAATGCACTGGATTATTTAGAAACTGTTCTTTCCAATGGCCTCAAAAAGATTTCTCCGGAAAAAGCTTTGTATGGTTTGCTTTTGAACGAAAATGGAGGCGTGATCGACGATGTCATCGTTTATGAGATGGATCGGAGTCGATTTTTTATGATTGTGAACGCTTCGATGCGTGAGAAGGATTTTCACTGGCTTGAAAGTCATAGACCGGAAGGCGTCGAGCTGGTGAATGAAAGTTCCAGCAAAACTATTTTAGCTGTTCAGGGTCCACGAAGTGAGGGACTTCTAGCCAAGCTATTCAGCTTTGATTTCAAGGATCTCAAGCCCTTCCATTTTAAAATCCTTCAAGCCTTTGGTACGGATGTTTTTGTCGGTGCCACGGGCTACACGGGGGAGAGGGGTTTTGAGATCGTTAATTTAAAAGAGAAGACGCAGGAGATTTTCAGCAAGCTTCTGATTATCGGAAAAGAATTTGGTTTGCAGCCTGCCGGTTTTGGTGCGCGTGACACACTTCGGCTCGAGGCCAAGTATCTTCTGAATGGCCAGGACATGGATGAAGAAATCACTCCCCTTGAAGCAACGCTGGAATGGGTTCTGGATTTCTCAAAAGACTTTATTGGGAAAGAGGCTCTTTTGAAACAGATGGATCAGGGATTGTCGAGACGCCTGGTGGGTTTTGAGATGGTGGGAAGCGGAATTGCGCGGCACGGTCATGAGATTTTTGAAGATGGCAGGAAAATCGGCACGGTGACAAGCGGGACTTTTTCTCCCACTCTCCAGAAAGCCATCGGTTTGGGTTATCTCCCGTTGGAATATGCAGCGGCGGGAACAGAGTTTTTGATTAGGATTCGTGAGCGGGACGTTCCTGCCAGGGTAGTGAAGACGCCTTTTTATAAGAAGAAAGCGGTGTCTGAATAAAGGTTATTGTTTTCGAGTGGCACGTGCGTGTGTTAGTTGAAAGATGTTTTTGAGGAGAATGTTATGATGATGAGTTATCCAAGAAATTTAAAATACTCCAAGACTCATGAATGGACGAGGCAAGAGGGAAAGAAAGTCGTGGTGGGAATTACCGAATACGCTCAGAAGGAGCTTTCCGATGTGGTTTTCGTTGAGCTTCCTAAAATAGGACAGGAAGTGAAGAAGGACAGAGCCTGTGCTGTGGTGGAGTCGGTCAAGGCTGCTTTTGATATTTACGCCCCGATCTCTGGAAAAATCGTTGGCGTCAATCGTGAACTGGAGACCAACCCGTCCCTTATCAATGCGGCTCCTTACGAAGCAGGCTGGTTTTTTGAAATAGAACCTTCCGATTCTTCGGAACTGTCCGGACTTTTTGATTCCGAGAAGTATGAAAGTTTGATTCACGAAGGCGCAAGTTGAGTCAATCATGATTCAGGGAATGACAGAGTGAGTTATTTTCCGCTGACGGACGAAGACAGAAAGGAAATGCTTTCTGTCATTGGTGTGAAAAGCTTTGAGGATCTGATCACCAAAATTCCTTCCTCTCTTCGCAATCCCCGCCTAGACCTTCCTTCTGGGGTAAGCGAAATGGAGCTCCTGCATTATATCGAAGGACTTCTTTCCCAAAACCAGACTTCCCGTGATTTGCTGTCTTTTCTCGGTGCGGGGAGCTACGATCATTATATTCCTTCCGCTGTGAGGCATATTCTTTCAAGAGGAGAATTTTACACCGCCTACACTCCCTATCAGCCGGAAGCAAGTCAAGGGACTTTGCAGACCATTTTTGAATACCAGAGTATGATCACAGAACTCACAGGTTTGGATGTGGCCAATGCGTCTCATTACGATGGGGCTACAGCTTTTGCCGAGGGATGTCTGCTTGCTCTAAACTTCAATCAAAGGAAGAAAGTGCTGGTGTCAAGAACGGTTCACCCTGAATACCGACAGGTTTTGAGAACGTATCTTTCCGGGACAAACTTTCAGATTGAAGAGATTCCTTTTGATCCTCAAGAGGGAACCCTTGATCTTACCATTTTGAAGAGCTTGCTCAATATGGAAGTTGGCTGTGTTGCGGTTTCAAGCCCCAATTTTTTTGGCTTGGTCGAAGATCTGGAAGAGATGGTTGATCTCACACACAAACAGGGAGCTCTTTTTATCACTACCGGTCATCCCCTTTCCTATGCTGTTTTCAAATCACCCGGTGAATGGAAAGCTGACCTAGCCTGCGGAGAGGCTCAACCTTTGGGCATCCCGCTTAATTTTGGGGGTCCCTATGTCGGTTACTTTGCAGCGGCCCGCTCTTTAGTGCGCAGAATGCCAGGACGGCTTGCTGGTATCACTTCGGATCGTTTCGGAAGGCGTTCTTTCGTTCTGACGCTTCAAGCTCGGGAGCAGCATATCCGGCGTGAGAAGGCAAGTTCCAATATTTGCACTAATCAGGCCTTGTGTGCTTTAGCGGTATGTGTCTACGTTTCGACCTTGGGACGCGAAGGGCTTCGTGATGTGGCTCTGGTCAACGTTGAAAGGGCCAATATTTTGAGATCGGAAATTCGCAAGCTCAACGGATATGAAATTCCTTTCAATGGTTCAGTTTTCAACGAGTTTGTTGTGAGATCCAAAAGATCGTGCCCGCTTTTGTTCAATAAATTGTTGAAGAAAAACGTGGTGGCAGGATATGCGCTCGAAAAGGATTACCCCGAACTTAAGAATCATTTTCTCGTGGCGGTTACGGAGACGAAAGAACAAGAGGATTTGGACCGTTTCATTAAACTTCTTGGGAAAATTTAACCGTGTTAGCTGGCGTGAAAGAAAAAGAGTCTGTGATGGAAAAGCAGATCGCAAATAAGGAAAGCAAACTCATTTTTGAAAAGGGCAAGCCCGGCAAGAAAAGTGATTTCATTGCCAAACCTAAAATCACCTCGGCCGAGCGGCGCGAATGGATTCCTTCCACGCTTGAAAGACGCCGTGAAGCGATTCTCCCTCAGTTGAGTGAACCTGAAGTGATACGGCATTTTCTGAGTCTTTCCCAGAAAAATTTTTCTGTGGATACCAATTTTTACCCTCTCGGAAGCTGCACCATGAAATACAATCCCAAGGTGAATGAGGATGTGGCCTCCAGCCCACAGTTTATCTATCTTCATCCCTATCAGCCGGAAGAAACGTTGCAGGGAATTCTGAGGATTTTTTACGAACTTGAACAGTGGCTTATGGCTTTGACCGGCATGGACCGTTTCAGCTTGCAGCCTGCCGCCGGTGCGCAGGGTGAACTTTTGGGGATGATGATTGTGAAGGCTTATCACCATGCTGCTGGAGATGGCAAGCGGCGCAAAGTTATTGTTCCAGATTCCAGTCATGGCACCAATCCCGCGAGTGCTGCTCTTTACGGTTTTGAGGTTGTTACGATCCCATCCAATGAGCGGGGCCGTGTGGATTTGCATGAACTCGCAAAGGTTACCAATGATGAAACAGCTTGTCTCATGCTCACCAATCCGAACACTCTAGGTCTCTTTGAAGATGAGATTCTGGAGATTCAGAAAATCCTTCATCAAAAGGGCGCTCTTCTTTATTACGACGGAGCAAACATGAATGCTTTGTTGGGAATCACACGACCTGGTGACATGGGCTTTGATATTGTGCATTTGAACCTCCACAAAACATTTTCCACCCCTCACGGTGGAGGAGGTCCGGGCGCGGGTCCTGTAGGTGTGAAGAAAAATCTGGAGAAGTTTCTACCCCTGCCTCTTGTTCAAAAAAAAGGCAACCGTTACTCTCTAGATTTTGACCGGCCCGATTCGGTCGGAAAGTTGAAAGCTTTTTACGGAAATGCGGGGGTCCTTCTACGGGCCTATGCCTATATACGAAGGCTGGGACTCGATGGACTGAAACAGGTCAGCCGGGATGCTATTATCAATGCCAATTATCTTAGGAAAAAACTAAACGGCACCTTTGTGATTCCTTACCCCGAATTTTGTATGCATGAATTTGTGGCCTCAGCGGAGGGACAGAATTCTTATGGAGTTCACGCCGGAGATATCGCAAAGCGGCTGCTTGACTTTGGCTTTTATGCTCCAACAGTTTATTTCCCTCTGATTGTGAAAGAGGCCATCATGATCGAGCCGACTGAAACTGAGTCAAAGGAAACATTGGATGAATTCGCCAAGGTCATGCAGGATATTGATCAAGAGGCTAAGCAGTCTCCACAAATTGTAAAAATGGCTCCTCACACATTACCGGTGAGCCGTCCGGATGAGGTTCGAGCCGCCAGAACGCCCATTCTTACCTACCGAGATCTTCTTTCACAAAAAGCCTAATTAGCAATGACTCGATGGTCTTTGATTGATTCAGGATTCCAGTCCAGTGCCTTCAACATGGCCTGTGATGAGGCTATTTTTCGAAAAGCCGTTGAAGATCCTGATTTTATTCCTACTCTTCGAGTGTACGGTTTCCGGCGTCCTGCGATTACTTACGGCTATTCCCAAAAAATCGCCCGGCACTGGCTTGAAGATCCCTTTTATGAAAGTTCAAGGCGAATCACTGGAGGAGGTCTTGTTTTTCATGGGAAGGATATGACTTATTCCTTTGTGGGGACGACCCATCTTATCGAGTCCTTTCGGTCTCTTCGGAATTCTTACCGTGTTTTCCACGAAGTGGTCAAGGAAGCTTTTGAGCGTATCAAGATAAAAGTTGATTTCTCTCTCCATGTTTCGTCGGATAAACCCGCCAAGAATCTTTGTTTTCTTTCACCCGTAAAAGACGATTTGCTTTTTCAAGGCAAGAAAATTGCCGGGGCTGCCCAGAAGCGTGCGGCAGGTTTTTTCCTCCATCAAGGTTCGGTAAACTTCAGGGTTTTCCTCAAAGAGGATGCTGATTATCTCCCCTTTTTTGAAAGATTCAAATCAGCCTTCCTTGACTGCTTTAAGGACTATTTTCAAGTGGATTTTGTGATACAATCCTGGAGCAATGATGCGGCGAAAAGTTCTAACGTCATGGCGCCGGTTGAATCGGATGCCATCGTTGCACATCATTGAGCTTCCAAGGGTTGTGTAGCCTAAGCAAACCTTCTTATCCATAAGGGAAAAACATTTTATGGAAGAGATCAATAATTTCATCGCCAAGCTTCAAGCCATTACGGAACAGAATCCTAAGTACAAGCTTGAAGCTTACAGTTTTATGTTGGCGGCCTTGAACTACACGATTGGAAAATTGGAGAAACACCGCCACGTAACCGGGCAGGAACTTTGTGGAGGCATTCGTGAGTTTGCGTTGGACCAGTATGGCCCTTTGAGTTGTCTTGTTTTGGAGTATTGGGGGATCACGAAAACTCGCGATTTTGGAGAAATCGTTTTCACTCTTGTTGAAGCGGGTCTGATGAGTAAAACCGATCAAGATTCCGTATCAGATTTTGATCAGGTTTATGACTTTAAAAAAGCTTTCAAAAAAGGTCCGGAGATCAACCTCGACGATTTGGATACGGAATGGAATAAAGAAGAAAAAGATGTCGGCGGGTATGGTTAGTAAAATTCTTGCTGACTTGAATGAGACTCAGAGGCAGGCGGTGACGCACGAAGGCGGGCCGCTTTTAATTCTTGCGGGTGCGGGAAGCGGAAAGACCAGAGTTCTTACCCATCGGATCGCCCACTTTCTTTCTAAAGGGATCCCTTCCTTTAATGTTCTCGGCGTGACCTTCACCAACAAAGCAGCCGGCGAAATGAAGGAGCGAGTCCAGAAACTTACCCGCCGTGAAGTGTGGATCAGCACTTTTCATTCTATCTGCCTTAGGATTCTGCGTCAGGAGGCGAAGTCTCTTGATATGCGTCGTGATTTTTCTATTTATGATGACAATGATCAGTTGGTCGTGATTAAGGACTGTCTTGCTGAGCTGGGATATGAAGACAAACAGGTGAACCCAAAGGCTATCCGTGAAACCATCAGCCGTGCTAAAGATTATTTGAAAGGTCCGTCGGAGATGGCAGCCCAGGTGGGTGATTTTTTCGATGAAGTGGCGGCCAAAACTTATGAGCTTTATCAAAAGAAGCTCAGATTTTTTCATGCGGTTGATTTCGGAGATCTCATCATGAAAACCGTTCAGCTTTTCGAGAAAAATGCCTCCTCTCTTGAAACCTATCAGGAACGATTCAAGTATATTCTGATCGATGAATATCAGGACACCAATCATGCCCAGTACCGTTTTGTAACTCATCTGGCACGAAAATATAAAGAGATCACTGTTGTTGGCGATCCGGACCAATCCATATACAGCTGGCGGGGCGCCGACATTTCAAACATTCTCAATTTCGAACAGGACTATCCGAACGCCACTTGGATTAAGCTGGAGCAGAATTATCGTTCGTGCATGAATATTTTGGATGCTGCAAACTCTCTCATCTTACATAATGTCATGCGCAAGCATAAGAAGTTATGGTCCGAGAGGGGGGAAGGGGAGAAAATTTCTCTTTTTGAGGCGGGTGATGAAAAAGAAGAGGCTCTTTATGTGGTGCATCAGGTCCTTCATTACAAAAGTCAGGCGATGAATCTTCAGGACATGGTGATTTTTTATCGCATCCATGCGCAGTCAAGAATCCTGGAAGATACCCTTAGAAAGTTCAAGATTCCCTATCGTATCGTGGGAGGCATTCGCTTCTATGATAGAAAGGAGATCAAGGATCTACTGGCTTATCTCAAAGTTCTAGTTTTTCCTCAGGATGAAATAAGCTTGAAACGAATCCTGAATGTCCCTCAACGCGGTATTGGCAAAAAGTCGATAGAAGTGCTTGAAAAATATCGTCAGTCTGACAGGAAGACGCTTTATGAAATCATACAGTCTTGCCAAAAGATAGATGATCTGGGGCCTAGAGTGAGAAAATCTCTTTTGGAATTCTGTGATTTCATTGAAGCATTGAAGGAAAAGAGAAAAGATTTTCTGCCTAGTGAGGCCTTAGGGGAAATTCTGGAAAAGACAGGCTATCTCACTGAACTCCAAAAAGAAGGAACCCTGGAGGCCCAATCTCGAATCGAGAATATCAAGGAATTCATAGGAGTTGCTTATGAATTTGAAGAAAATGTTCTGGAAGAAAATAAGGAACGAATGATAGAGAATTTTATAGAGTCCGTCAGTTTGCAAACCGACATTGATACGTGGGATTCGGAAGAAAATACGCTTACCATGATGACTTTACATACCGCCAAAGGGCTGGAGTTTCCTATTGTTTTTATGGTGGGGATGGAGGAGGAGATTTTCCCTCATGTGAACGCTCTTTCTCAATCAACTGCCGAACTGGAGGAGGAACGGAGGCTCTGCTACGTCGGGATGACTCGGGCGAAGGACAAACTCCATCTTACTTATGCAAGCTGTCGGAAACTCTATGGCTTCAGGAATTTTAATCTTCCTTCCCGGTTTCTGAATGAAATTCCGCATGAACTTTATGAACACATAGGAAGTAACAGCCTCACGTACGACTCGGAGTTGGAAAAGAAAGACGAAGAGCTGATTGAATTTGACGAGGTCGATGTGGATCCAAAGGAAATTTAGCAAAGGTGTTTTGCCGTGGATAAGATTCTTCGCCCCTTCGCGGAGGCGAAGGGACAATTTATGGGCTCCTATTAAATCCTGGCACCTACGGTGCCAGGGTTCGTATCATGAAAACGCTGCGCCATAAGAAGGGATGTCCTTGGGATCGGAAGCAGACCCTCAGGTCTCTCAAGCGCTGTGTTCTGGAAGAGGCTCATGAGGTTGTGGATGCCATCGATTCCAAAAGGAAAGACCGAATGCAGGAAGAAATTGGAGATATGCTCTGTGTGGTTGCTTCACTCATTGCGATTGGAGAGGAGAAAAGTTTTTTCGATAAGAAAATTTTGATTCAGAGTGCCGTTCAGAAAATGATTCACCGACACCCTCATGTTTTCGGGAACGAACGTGCCAGAACGGCGAAGGATGCCTTACATTTTTTTAATGCCGTTAAGGAAAAGGATCGTCAGGAAAAAAAAGAATCGCTCTTTTATGATTTCGGGAACAGCCTTCCTGCTCTGATGGCTGCGGAGAAGATTCAACGAAAAGTAGCGCGCGTTGGTTTCGATTGGCTTCAGCCGGAGGGTGTTGTCAAAAAACTGAGCGAAGAACTTCAGGAACTTAAGAGGGCGCTGCGGCTTGGCAAGAAAAGCGAAATCAGAGAAGAAATGGGAGATTTTCTATTCTCTGTCGTAAATTTTGCAAGAAAATTAGGAGTGGATGCTGAAACGGCTCTTTTGGAAAGCAACGCTAAATTCATCCAGCGTTTTAAGAATCTCGAAAAGCTTGCTAGGAAAAAAGGTTTGGATTTCCCCAGCAAGTCATTATCTCTCAAGCAACTTGACTCGTTATGGCGCGAAGTCAAATGCAAGGGTAAGTTTAATTCTCATAAGTAGCTATTAATAAATAAGTTAAGATAATATAACTCGCTTTTTCTTCACTTCCTTCAGGTTTCCTTCCTTATATTGCTTGATAAATTCAACAATTTCACTATAATGTGAGCATCTCTATTTCTACAAACTATTATCCAACAATAAGTTAAGATCATCTATAATTTTTGAAGGTGTAAGTGAATTTATCAGCAAAAGAGATTAAAGAAAGCGTTTCGAGGGTTTTAAAACGAGATCATCTTGCCATCGGCAGGTTGATTTCCCTGATTGAAAATCATCATCCCGATGCGTTCAAAATCCTCAGCCAACTCTATCCGAAAACCGGTCGTATTTTCAAAATCGGTGTTACTGGGTTTCCTGGAGCCGGAAAAAGCACTCTGATCAACCGCCTGTCTAAAAGCTTTCTTGAGAATCGGAAAAAAGTCGGAGTCATTCTTGTGGACCCGAGCAGTGTGACGACAGGGGGTGCTCTGCTTGGAGATAGAGTAAGAATGAAAGATATTCAGACGCATCCCGACGTTTATATCCGTTCCATGGCTTCGCGCGGTGTTCGGGGTGGTTTGGCTCAAGCATCGAGATATGCCATCGATGTTTTGGATGCCGCCGGCTTTGAGGTGGTTTTGATAGAGACGGTGGGAGTGGGCCAGCTTGAGATTGATATTGCCTATTCGGCGGATCAAACTCTGGTCTTATTAACTCCCGAGTCTGGAGATGAAGTGCAGGCCATGAAAGCCGGTCTCATGGAAGTAGGCAATTTTTTTGTCGTCAACAAGATGGATCGAGATAAGGACAAGCTTTGGCTGAGACGGCTTGCGCATGCTCTGGAGATTGCTTCAAGTGATGAAGGCCATCGTGACAAACCAAGGATTTTTCCTGTCTCAGCGCTCTACCATGAAGGCCTGGAAGATTTGTTTCGGGCACTTTGGGAGGTCTTTAAAAAGCGCAGCCAAACACCCCTTCGAGAAAACAAATCGAACAGTGTGGAACGCGAGATCGTTTCTGTTCTTGAGGAACTTTTCGTGGGTGAGGTCATGCACCGTTCTGACATAAAGAAAAAATTGGAGAGTTGTAGAGAGGATTGGTTGAAACGCAGAAAATCTCCCTATGAGATTGCAAGAACGATTTTGAAAAGCTGCTTAAAATGAAAACTCGAGCGAAGGCCAAAAAAAAATCCAAAGGAAAAAGGAAATCTCTAAAAGAGCCGCCGTTATCTTTCCAAGAGTCCTTTTCGAATCCTTCCACCGCCTCACCTGGAGTGATCCCGCAGGCTTTTGAAACTTTGAGCGGTTTAGAAACCAAGCCGTTTTATGCCCCTGATGACATTGCTACGCTGAGCTATCCTCAAGATTTGGCAAACCCTGGTGAATACCCATACACACGTGGGATTCATCCTCATATGTATCGCACCAAGCTCTGGACGATGAGACAATTTGCGGGGTTTGGAACGGCAAAACATGCGAATGAAAGATTTCGTTTTCTACTGAATCAAGGACAGACGGGACTTTCTTGTGCTTTCGATCTACCCACCCTCATGGGCTATGATTCGGACCATCCTCGTTCCTTCGGAGAAGTTGGCAAATGCGGTGTGGCGGTTGATTCACTTCAAGATATGGAGGACATTTTTCAGGGGATTCGCTTAGATCAGGTCTCAACTTCTATGACGGTGAACGGGCCCGCTGCGATTTTGTACTGTTTTTATCTTGCCGTGGCAGAGAAGCAAGGTTTGAAATGGAAAGACCTGCGGGGAACCATTCAGAATGACATTCTTAAAGAGTACATGGCTCAGAACACCTATATTTTTCCTCCCGAACCATCGCTTCGGCTTTTTACTGATCTTTTAAAATTTTCGGTAGAGAAAACCGTTCAATTTCATCCCGTTTCTATTAGCGGTTATCATATTCGCGAAGCTGGCGCGACAGCCGTGCAGGAATTGGCATTCACTCTCGCGAATGGGTTTGCCTATGTCGATGAGGGAATCAAGGCAGGCCTTGATATCGATGACTTTGTTCCTCGTTTTTCTTTTTTCTTTGACGCTCATATCGACTTTTTCGAGGAGATCGCCAAATTCAGAGCGGCCAGGCGTATTTGGGCCCGGTGGATGCGCGAAAAATACAAAGCCAAGAATCCTCGCTCCTGGCAGCTTCGTTTTCACGCGCAGACGGCTGGCTGTTCTCTTACCAAACAGCAGCCCGAGAATAACATTGTCAGAACTGCAGTGGAAGCTTTGGCTTCCGTTTTGGGAGGGGCTCAAAGTTTGCATACCAATGCCTTGGATGAAACTCAAGCTCTGCCTAGCCTTCTAGCTGCTCAACTTGCTTTGAGAACTCAGCAGGTCCTGGCCTACGAAGCGAATGTGGCACAGTCTGCGGATCCGTTGGGAGGATCCTATCTGATAGAGTCTCTTACCAATCGTTTGGAGGAAGAGGCAGAGATTTACTTTAAGAAAATTGATGAAATAGGAGGAGTGGTTCGGGGGATACAATCCGGTTTTTTTCAGAAAGAGATCAGTGAAAGTGCGGCCAAGTTTCAAAAGGAGGTCGACACTCAAAAAAGAATTGTTGTCGGTGTCAATAAATTCCAAGAGTCTCAAGAAAAATTCCCGCTTCCCCTTCTCAAAATTGATTTGTCTTACGAAAGAGAACAACTCGAAAGGTTGAAAGTTTTGAAGCGTGCCCGCATAAAGAAAGATGTCGAGAAAACTCTAAAGGAGCTCCGCCGTGCCGCTGAGGGAAAGGCCAATCTCATTCCTAAGATTCTCGACTGCGTTCGATCCTACGTTACTTTGGGAGAAATTGTCTCTGCGCTTAAAGAAGTTTTTGGTGAGTACGAACCCCCTTCAATTTTCTAAAGATGGAACAGCGTAGCGTTCGCGTTTTATTAGCTAAAGCAGGTTTGGATGGTCATGATAGGGGACTGGGTGTGATCGCGAGGGCTTTGCGTGACAGCGGGATGGAAGTCATTTATCTTGGAATTCATCAAACCATGGAAGTGATTATCCGTGCTGCAGTGGAGGAAAATGTGGATGTGGTAGCGTTGAGTGTTTTGTCCGGAGCTCATATGACGGTTTTTCCAGAGGTTTTCAAACGGCTTAGGGATTGTGGCATGGACGTCTTGGTAACGGGCGGGGGCATCATTCCCGATGAGGATAAAAAGCAGTTGGAGGCTATGGGAATTGGGAAGCTTTTTGAGCCGGGTTCTTCCACACGTGGTATTGTTGATTATATTCAAGCCTGGTACGGCCAGAGGCAGTTACTAAGGGAATCCAGTGTGAAAAAGAAACGTTTGAACCGGTGAAATGGATTCCAAATTTTCTGCTTCTTTTTATCTCTAACTTCGCACCTTTTGCCCTCCTGAATTTTTAAATATCACAGTGCCAATACAAACGCGCCTCGTTCAAAGGATTCTGAAAATTAACAGTCAATCCAACCGGGTTTAGGGAGAATATGGGACAGGTTCGAAGTGTTGTGGAGCCCGTTCTTCTATTTCTAGGCATTCTCCACGGAGATGCCGATATTTACGAGGAAGCGAAGAGGCGGATAACGAGGGAGTGGGGAGCGCTTCTTTTAGAAAGCGAGGCTTTTGTTTTTGATCACACCGATTATTATAAGGTGGAGATGGGAGAAAATCTGAGGCGCGTTTTTGTGGCTTTCAAAAATTTGGTTTCTCCGGGTGATCTTGCTAACGTGAAAACAATTTCCGGTCAAATCGAGGGCGAATTCGCTTTAAATGGCAAAAGGAAAGTGAACCTTGATCCAGGCTATTTGACTCTGGCAAAAGTTGTTCTCGCCAGCACCAAAGATTATTCGCATCGGGTTTATCTGGACCAAAATATTTATGCCGACCTGACTTTACGCTACGTGAAGGGAAGTTATGTTCCTATGGAATGGACTTATCCCGACTATCGGGAGGAGAAAACGCTTGCTTTTTTCAGCCAGGCTAGAAAACTCTATATCCATCAACGCCAATACCGAGCAACATCCGTCTAAAGAAGCCGCGGAGAAGGCAAAGGCCTATCAGGCCTGTAGAAATCGTTTCTTTTTTGTCGGTTTGTTCATCCAGCTCGGCGGCTTGTTGCTCTGCCTGGCAACAGGCTGGACGGTTATGTTTAAAGACTGGGCTCTTAAAGTACATTCTCACCCTGTCTCGCAGATCTTTTTTTATTTCCTTTTTTTCTCCCTTTATTTTCTGATTTTGGAATTTCCCTTTGAGATTTATTCCGGTTACTTTGCCGAGAAAAAATACGGTCTTTCCACACAGAACTTTTGTGGCTGGCTCTGGGAGGAGATCAAGAAGCAGAGTCTTTCGTTTGCTTTCTTCGCTCTTTTAATCGAGGTTCTTTATTTTTTCATTCGTACCTTTACGAATACATGGTGGCTTTTGGCTTGGGGGGGATGGTGTGCGGTGACGCTTCTGCTCGGGAAATTTGCCCATATCTTGATCCTTCCGCTTTTCTACAAATGTGTACGGTTGGAGGATGAGAAATTAAGAGAGAAAATCCTATCTCTTCTCGAGAGAAATCGCTTTCCTGCCAAGGAGGTCTATGTTGTCGATCTGAGTAAGACAACGCGAAAGGCCAATGCTGCTTTTGCAGGGTTGGGTGCAACACGAAGAGTACTGCTTGCGGACACGCTCCTCGAGAATTTTAGCCATGATGAAATCGAAACAGTCGTAGCGCACGAATTGGGACATGCGAAGAGGCATCATCTTGCAAAAAGTGTTTCGTTCAACACTGTGATATCGTTGGTTATTTTTTACGCTGCTTTCCTCGCTTTGTCTAGATGGGCCCTACCCCTTGGCTTTGAAGGACCTTCAGACATTGCAAGTTTTCCGCTACTGGGAATCGTAGGCTTTTTTGCCGGGTTGATTCTTTTACCCGTCGGTAATTTTTATTCACGGGTTCATGAGAGACAGGCCGATGATTTTGCGCTGAAGGAATCGGTGAACAGGCCGTCCTTCATCTCCGCATTGAGAAAACTTGGCGCTTTAAATCTGGCTGATTTTGAGCCGAATCCTGTGATAGAATTTTTTCTCTATTCGCACCCTTCCCTTGGAAAAAGGATACGCCGTGCCCAAGCTTCCTAGGTCGTTGCTGGTTTTCTCACTCATGGCTTCCTTTTTTTTCTCTGACCTTTTCAGCTTTTGCCAGCCCCCTGCCTTTGCAGAAAGCTCTTCCCATCAGCGGGAAAGTTACGAAGCCAACCAGAAGGGAGTTCAATATTTGCAGCGGGGCCGCTTTAAAGAAGCCGTGGATGAGTTTGAGAAGGCCCACCGTTTTGATCCAGCCAATAAAGTGATCGGTAATAATCTGGCTGTAGCCTATAACAATTACGCGGTCCGTTTGATGGAGGACAAGCATTTTCTTGAAGCGCGACAATATCTTGAAAAGGCTTCCGTTATCAGTTCGGAAGATCAAGCCGTGAAAGGAAATCTTTCGCTTGCCCTTTCTAAGACGGGAGGCGATTCTGCATCGACTGGGAAAATGGTTGAGTCGGGTAGTTTGGAAGGCCAAGATGCGCTTCACAAAATTGCAGATGATTTCTTGATGCAAGGTATTCAATACTTTGAGAAGAAAGAGTATGATCTGGCTAAGGACGTTCTCCAAGAGTCCATTAAGTTTTCGAAAGACAACTCTATGGCCTATGAAATTTTGGGTGATATGGCCTACTTACAGCAAAATCTGAAAGGCGCAAGAGAATATTATACCCGGGCTTTCGGGCTGAAACGGACCAAGACTTTGGAGGAGAAACTTGAAAAGCTTACGAGAGAAGCTCCGGTTGAAGAAAAGCTCGACCTCTACGCGGATGAACATTTTATCATACGCTATAAAGAGCGGATTCAGGACCAGTTTGGGGGAGGATTTGAAATACGCGAATATCTGCGCCAGGCTTACAAGGCTATCAGTCAGGATTTTGGCTTTTACCCCACGGATAAGGTGGCAGTACTCCTCTACACAGAAGAAGAGTATCGTGAGTTGTCGAAAACACCCGTTTGGACGGCCGGACATTTCGACGGGAAAATACGCTTACCGGCTTACGAGAAAAAGATTCATGTCCGGGAGCTTAATAAGTTGATCTGGCATGAGCTGACTCATTTTTTTGTTCAGAATCTTTCTCAGAGCCGATGTCCAACTTGGTTGAATGAAGGTTTGGCACAGTATGAAGAAAATAAAGTAAAACCCATTAACCTGACCTATTTTAGGGTGGCGGTCAATAAAAAATACCTTCTTTCCATGGATGAGCTTGGAAAGGGAATCGCTGAGAATCAAGACGCAACGGAAGTTCTTTTATTCTACCAGCAGTCTTTTGTGATCACGAAGCACCTGGTTGATAGGTACCGTATGTTCAAGATCAAGCAGATGCTGACTGAGTTTGGAAAAGGGAAAACCACAGATGAGGTTTTTAAAGAGGTCCTTGGCGTTTCTCCAAGAGCTTTTGAAATCAAATGGCTGGCTTCTCTTGATGAGAAGGAGTGATGATGAAATCGAAACCCCATCCTCCTATCAAGGTCTGCTTAGAAAGAGCAAAGAAGGTTCTTCTCCTGAGATGAAGATGCCTCTAGAACTTAAGCCTTCGTTTGCTTTGGTTCCCTTGCCGAATATTGTTTCAGAACCTAATTATCTTCTTCGTTACAGCGCAGAAGATTCGGGCCTGGTTTCTTTACTTAAGCAGTTTGGTTTTGTCAGTCCTCTCTTTGCAGTTGAGAAGGAAGGAGGACAATACAAAATCATTTCAGGACACAAACGGTTTTCCGCAGCGACTCAGATCGCTATGAAATTTCTGCCTGTTTGGTTTGTTCCTTCAGAAGTTTTAAGCCCTGCAGAGCTTTTTCAGATGGCCCTCTTGTTAAATGTCTCTTCGGTTTTAACGGATTTGGATCGTTCGGTCGTTGCGGTGAAGGGGATCGAACAGTTTGGTTTTTCTTGGGAAGAGATGGAACAGCTAGCAAGGCTGTTTGGCCTTCCGCCCTCCCGGAAGGTCCTTGGAGATTACTACGCTGTCGGTAAAATGCCTGATGCAATTCAAAAAGAAATTTATGAAGGGCGTATTCCTTTTAAAGCCGCTCGTTCTTTATGTGATTTTGACTCCGAACAGAGAAATCTTTTTGTGCGGGAGATATTTTCTCATTGTGAATTTACCGCAAGTGAAGCTCAAGAGGTTGTGGAATGGCTTTCGGATATCGTTCGAAGAGATAAGATCAATCTTCGCGGATTGATTTCGATGGAAATTTTTAGGAATATTCTTTTTTCCAACCAACTGGAGGCGAAAGAGAAAGGCAGAAAATTCCACCAACGGTTGCGAGTCTTGCGTTTTCCGTCATATTCCGCCGTTGAAGAAAAGTTTAAGAAGATCAAAAACGCTCTTGAGAAAGAAAAAGAGGTCCGTCTGGAAAAGACGCCTTTCTTTGAGAAAGGTTCTTTTTCTTTGAGCCTCACAGTTGATTCAGTTGAGAAGCTGCGCTTTCTTGTGGATTATCTTGCCCGGAACGAATCCCTTTTCAAAGACCTCTTTGATTTAGTACAATAACTCTTCCTTATGAAGCGTACTTTTCTGATTTTACTTTTTCTGACTTGCCTGATGCTACCCGCTTCTTTGTCCTATGGGGAAGAGAAACTGAAGGTGACGACTGTCTTTGACAAACGGACTGTGGGTTTGAATGGCGAAATCAAATTCACGATTCGAATTGTCGGTGGGAAGGGAAATATTCTCAGACCACGTGTTCCTCATACGGATCAGTTTGATTCTTATTACACCGGTCGAAGCAGTCAATTCACATTTGTAAACGGTCGTTCAGAAAGCACCACAACTTTCAGCTACACGCTTCTTCCTAAACGGGTCGGCAAGTTTATGCTTCCGCCGATTGAGGTGGAGGTGGATAATCAAATTTTCAGAACGGACCCTATTGAAATTGAAGTGATAGGTTCACAACAGGCCTCAGGGTCGGGTGCAGTCAGGCCGACGCCAGCGGCTGCGATCGGTCCGGGGCAAGCCTTTCTTCCGTCTTCGAGTGGTGGGGCGCCATTGGCTAAACCGGGTTCTCAGGTTGTTGCGCAAATTCCTCCGCAGTCGATTCAAAAACCTGTTTCACCCACCATCAATTCGGAAAGTGACCGGGATATCTTCCTCAATGTTTTTACCGATAAAGTGGAAGCTTACCCCAATGAGCAAATCCTGCTGATTCATTCTGTTTTCACACGTTTGTCTGCACGTTCGGAACAGTTTGAGAAAGATCCGGACTTGAGTGGTTTCTGGGTTGAGGAAATTCCCATTCCGAGAGATTATCAGGCGGAGAAGATTATTTTCGAGGGATTGCAGTATATGAAGGCGGATGTCAGAAGACTGGCTTTGTTTCCGACCGCTACGGGTACGTTTGAAATTGACCCGGGTGTTTTTCGCATAACGGTGAAAAAGGAGAATCGTTCTTCGAATCTTTTCGATGATTTTTTTGATGAGAGTTTCTTCAGCGGCTCCTTTTTTTCACAGCGCGAGCAGAAACTGCTTACCGCCCGTCCCCTGAAAATTGTGGTGCGGCCGCTTCCAGAACAAGGGAAGCCTGCGGATTTCAGCGGTATGGTAGGACAATTTCGCATGAGTTCTACAGTGGACAAGAGGGCAGTCAAGCAAAATGAGCCGATCCTTTTTTCCATTGTGATTGAAGGTGAAGGAAATATTGAAATGTTGGAAAGGCCTCCCATTCCGGATTTGAAAGACGTGAAAATTTATGACAGTGATTCCTCAACCGATCTTTCAAAAAGTATGGCCGGCGTCAGAGGCCGGAAAAGTTTTGAAGTGACACTTATTCCTACAGCTGCCGGAGAATTTGAAATTCCTTCTCTTTCTTTCAGTTTTTTTGATCCGCGTCGGGGAAAGTACCAGACACTGAAAACATCACCTTATCAGATTCGGGTGAGCCCTGGCCCGGCTGTTCCACTGCCCGATACCGCTCAGGATTTACGATCGGGCAAAGGGGAAACTAAAAAGAAGATCACCCGTGAGAGCAGTGATATCCATTTCATCAAGGAAAATTTCGATTTGCAAAGAAAGCGTTTGTCATTGGGCGGTCTAGCAAAATTTCTTTTGATGATCGATGGGCTTTTTTCAATAATATGTATGGTCTTGTTTGGCATCAGAAAGCATGAAGAAAGACTCGATCAAAACCTCGCGTTAAAAAGAAGCAGTTATGCGGCCCGCAAGGCTCAAAAAGGCATCCATCTTTTGAAGAAACTGAGTGCTTCTGCCAGGAGTGAAGATATGAGAAAGTTTTTTCAAGAGGCCCCTAAGATTTTGAATCAATATTTTGCAGATAAGTTCAATCTTTCGTCTCAGGGGATGACCCTTTACGATATTGAAAGACGCCTTGAGGAGAAGGGACTTGATGTTTCAAGCTTGGAGGCTCTTCGATCTTTTTATGAAGTATGTGACAGAATTCGCTTCTCTTCGGCGGAGATCCCTCAAATTCGCGCTGAAGAACTTCTTCGTGTCATTCAAAACATGATGGATTTCATGGAAAAACAATGATCCGTAAGCAAACGTTCCTTATCCTGGGATTGTTTTTTCTTTTTTGGCATGTTTCAGCCTGCAATCTTGAAGCAGGCGGGAAAAATACGGCCATTGAGCAAGCCAATCAGTTTTACAAGCAGGGAAATTTCGAGAAGGCTGAGGAAATTTATCAAACTGCTTTAAAAACATATCCTAATTCAGCTGAGCTTCACTACAATCTCGGCAACGCTTATTTCAAGTTGAAAAAGGTAGGTAAGGCTATACGCGAATATGAAAGAGCCAAGAAAATCAAGCCGCGGGATTATGAACTTAATGAAAATCTTGCCTATGTTCAGGGACTCATCGAGTATAAAGTGGAAGACAAAAGGAATTGGTATCTTATCCATTGGGAAAGGTTTTTGCGACATTTCAGCTGGGATGAGATTGTTTTGGGATCGTTGGTCATTTATACTTTTTTTGTCTTCTTACTTTTGCCTCGATTTCTCCTAAGGAGAAATTTCGGGTTTTTTAAATTCGTAAAGCCTCTTTTCATTATGTTTATTCTCTCCTGTATCCCATTGGTTTCAAAATATTCTCAAGAAAAGTTTTATCAGGACGCTGTGGTTATCTCGCCTAATGCGGAAGTCCGATATGGGCCTTCGCTCACTGACAAGGTAGGCTTTCGGTTAGTACAAGGGCTTAAAGTGCAGATTCAGGAAAAGCGCGAAGATTGGTATCTTGTCGGCCTGCTGAATGGGGAAAGTGGGTGGTGTGAGAAGAAAAATCTGGAAGTGGTATAGCCTTTGTGATAGACTTTCCCTCTAAATTTCTTTTAATTCCTTCAAAATAAAGGACTTCGGATGAGTTCTTTTCCCGATAAAAAAGGCCATTTTTTGGAATTTGGCGGCAGGTTTGTTCCCGAGACTCTCATGAAAGCTTTGGGAGATCTCGAGTCAGTCTATCGCAGCATAAAAAAAGACAAAAAGTTCCAAAGTGAGCTTCGCTACTATCTCACCCATTATGCGGGTAGACCCACCCCCCTTTATTTTTCAAAAAATCTCACTGATTACTTTGGCAAGGCGGATATTTACATTAAAAGAGAGGATTTGTGCCACACCGGCGCTCATAAAATCAACAATACGATCGGACAAGCGCTACTGGCAACCAAAATCAGAAAAAAGCGAGTCATTGCCGAGACAGGAGCGGGGCAGCATGGAGTGGCTACCGCTACTGCTGCCAGGCTTTTCGGTCTTTCTTGCGATATTTACATGGGCAAGAAAGATGTGGAAAGACAGAGTCTCAATGTCTACAAGATGAAGCTGTTGGGTGCGAGGGTGATTCCTGTTTTATCCGGATCACAAACTTTGAAAGATGCAACCAATGAAGCTATTCGTGATTGGGTGACGCATGTTGATACCACGCATTATCTTCTCGGTTCTACGGTAGGCCCTCATCCCTATCCGATGATGGTGAGAGATTTCCAATCGGTCATTGGCCGCGAAACCCATCTTCAGATGCTTCGCATCAAGGGAAGGAATCCTGATTACCTAGTGGCTTGTGTGGGAGGAGGGAGTAATGCCATGGGATTTTTCTACCCATTTTTGAGAACCAAAGTAAAAATGATCGGAGTCGAAGCTGCCGGACTGGGTCTTAATACAAGTCACCATTCGGCATCTCTTTGTAAAGGTTCATTGGGTATCCTACATGGGATGAAGAGTCTGGTCTTGCAGGATAAGGAGGGGCAGATCAAGCTGGCCCATTCGATTTCTGCAGGACTTGATTATCCCTCCGTGGGACCTGAACATGCCTTCCTTAAGAAAACAGGTCGTGTGACTTATACAGCGGTGAAGGACGATGAGGCTCTTCATGCTTTTCATTTTCTCACTCGGATGGAAGGGATCATGCCAGCGTTGGAATCTTCTCATGCTGTAGCGTATGTGTTCAAACTTGTGAAGCGAACGCGGAAAAATCAGCTGATAGCTTTCTGTCTTTCAGGGCGGGGTGATAAAGATATAGACATTGTCAGGAAAGCCTCACTATGAAAAACCGCATCGAGAGAATTTTTTCTCAAGCGAGGCAAAAAAAGTCAAAATTTTTCTGTGCTTACTTGACTCTCGGCTATCCCAGCGTTGACTTCACCCAAAGGCTCATTCTTGAACTCGAATCCTTGGGAGTGGATTTGATCGAGCTGGGTTTCCCTTTTTCTGATCCCCTTGCTGATGGGCCTGTGATTCAGCAGGCTTCGGAATATGCACTGAGAAAAAGAGTTGTTTTTGAAGATGCCCTTAGACTTGCTAGAAGCTTGCGAAACAAAGGTTCTGAGATACCGCTTATTTTCTTTTCTTATTATAATCCAATTTTCCATCGTGGTTTTAAGCGATTTACAGTTGAGATCAAGAAAGCCGGTTTTGATGGTCTTATCTGTCCCGACCTTCCTCCTGATGAAGATTCTTTCTTTTCGAACGAGTTGAAAAGACAGGGAATCTCGGTGATTTATCTTGTGGCGCCGACGACGGATGAAAAGAGACTGAGGCTGATCACTCAACGTTCGGCAGGATTTATCTATTATGTTTCTCTCAAAGGGGTGACCGGTATGCGGCAATCACTTTCCAGTGATCTCAGGAAAAAGCTTGCGCGTATCAGGCGTATGACCGTCAAGCCCATTTTGGTGGGATTCGGTGTTTCCAATAGATCTCAAGTTAAGGAAGTTTGTCGTTTTGCGGATGGAGTGATCGTTGGGAGTGCTATTGTTCATCACATAGCTCAGAGCAAGGGAAAGTTTCGGAAAGTGTCCCATTTTGTCCGAAGTTTGCTGAAAGCCGCCAAGGATTAGGTGCTCTCGTGATGTTATTGGGTTTGGATGTTGGTGAAAAGAGGATTGGGGTTGCAAAAACAGATGAGTTAGGCATGATGGCCCATGCGGTTGGGTATATCAAGCGTTTGACGGACCGGCAGGCCATCTCAGAAATTTGCCAACTTGTGCTAGAATGGAAGGTCGAAGCCATTGTAGTAGGTCTGCCTCGGGAAATGAGTGGGAAGGTAGGGAAGATAGCGGACAAGGTTGTTGAATTCGGCAATCTTCTCAAAAAAGAATTGCCGTCAGTTGTGATCGAGTATTGGGATGAACGCCTCTCCACAAAGGGTGCGGAGCGATTCTTGATTGAATCGGACGTTTCAAGATCAAAAAGACGCCAGGTGATTGATAAACTGGCGGCTCAAGCTATTTTGCAGAATTACCTTGAAGCCTACAAGAGGCGGTTTCCGGCTTGCTGAAAAAGGATAACACAGGGATGGAAGGGAGGTTTTGCAATTTATGTATCGTGTAGAGAAATTGAGCAATGGCTTGACAGTGGTTGTGAGTGAAATGCCCTCACGTGATTCGGTGGCGGTGGGGATATGGGTCAAGGTGGGAGCGAGGTATGAACCGAGGAACCTTTCGGGAATCGCACACTTTACCGAGCATCTCCTTTTTAAAGGAACAAAGAATCGCTCGGCACGCAAGCTTAAGGAATCTATCGAAGGACTTGGCGGGGTTTTCAATGCTTTTACGGGAGAAGAGTCAACTTGCTATTTTGTGAAAATTTTGAAGGAACATTTTTCACTCACTCTCGATATTTTATCGGACATGATCAAAAACTCCCTTTTTCGTGTGCAGGACATTGAAAGGGAACGCACCGTGATTTTGGAAGAGATCAAGATGTATCAGGATCAGCCCGCCCAAATGGTGCAGGAGCGGATGAATCAGCTGCTTTGGCCCAATCAATCGTTGGGGAGGTTCATAGCCGGTACGCATGAGACAGTATCGGCTATAAAAAGATCTGATTTCCTTGAGTTTTCACGAAAATTTTATCATCCTCGCAACATTCTTGTGAGTGTCTGCGGCGACGTTTTATCTGACGGCGTTTTAGAGGAAGTGAAGGGACATTTTCCGGATGGAACAAATGGAAAACTTTCCCATTTTTCGAAAGCAGATTCCAGACAACATAAGCCGCGCTTTGATTTCTTCGAGAAAGATACTGAGCAAACTCATGTTGTCATGGGATTCCACGGACCGGCGCGAACCAGTCATGACAAATTTAAATTTGGTCTTTTGAATGTGATTCTGGGCGGAAACATGAGTTCGAGACTTTTTGAGGAAGTAAGAGAAAAAAGGGGGCTTTCTTATGAAATCAAGTCGTCCCTCTATTTCTTTCAGGATACGGGTGCTTTCACAATTTCCGAGGGTGTGGAAAGGAAGAAACTCCCTCTTTCCATCGAGGTGATTTTGAAGGAGCTTAGAAAGATCCATAAGAAACCCGTTGGCGAGCAGGAACTCAAAAGGGCAAAAGATTATTACCTGGGACAGCTTTACCTCGCTCTTGAGGATACTCTGGACCAAATGTTGTGGCTGGGTGAGAAGACGATGTATCTTGGTCGTGTCCCCCTTAGGACGGAAATTCAGTCAGAGATCGAAAAGGTAACCGCACATGATATTCAGGAAATCGCAAATAAATATTTGAGAACCGAGAACCTTAATTTGGCTATCGTGGGTTCGACGCCCGATCCTACCCAGAGAAAAATCAAGGAAAGTTTTTATATCGAATAGGACGGGGATAGATGGATTCCAGAAAAGTTCTTGTGGCACCAAGCATTCTCTCAGCCGATTTCAGCCGCCTGGCCGATGAGATTAAAGATGTGGAACGTGCCGGTTGCGACATGATTCACGTGGATGTGATGGATGGCCATTTTGTTCCCAATCTCACCATTGGTCCTGTGGTGGTGAAGTGGATCAGAAAAGTTACTAAACTTCCCCTTGATTGTCATCTGATGATTACCGAGCCATGGAAATATCTTGATGATTTCAAGCGGGCAGGTGCCGATTGGATCACGGTTCATTATGAAGCTTGCTCTTCCAACTTATCAGACGTGCTTCAGAAAATTCGTGCACTGGGTCTGAAACGAGGCGTGTCCGTCAAGCCTCAAACACCGGTGCAAGTTTTAGAGCCCTATCTAGGGGATATCGATCTTGTCCTCGTGATGACTGTGGAGCCTGGTTTCGGCGGACAGGCTTTTATGGAAGGACCCCTTCAAAAAGTTCCAAGCTTCCGAAAAAAGTTTCAGGGCCTGATTTCTGTTGATGGGGGTATCAATCCTGAAACGGCCGCCAAGGCACGCGCCTGCGGGGTAGATATTTTGGTTGCCGGGACTTCTATTTTTAGGAATCCGGATAGGAAGCGTGCGATCCAGTCTCTTGTATCCTGATGAATCCGGAAAAAATCCGCAATTTTAGCATTATCGCCCATATCGATCATGGGAAATCAACTTTAGCCGATCGTTTTCTCCTTCATACCAGTGTCATTTCTGAGCGTGAATTCCGCAATCAGATTCTGGACGATATGGATTTGGAAAGAGAACGTGGGATCACCATCAAAGCCAGTGCCGTTCGTATCCATTATAAGGATTATATCCTGAATCTGATCGATACCCCTGGACATGTAGATTTCAGTTACGAAGTCTCCAAAAGTCTTGCCGCGGTCGAAGGGGTCTTGCTTCTGGTTGATGCTACTCAGGGAGTAGAGGCTCAGACCATCGCCAACTTTTTTCTTGCGAAAGAGAAAAATCTTATCGTCATTCCGGTAGTCAGCAAGATTGACTTGCCCAACGCGATGCCTGAAAAAATGATTGATGAGATCAACGATATTCTAAAACTTAATCCTGACCGCATTGTCTTTTGCAGCGGAAAGACTGGAGAAGGCATTGAGGAAGTCATTCAATCCGTCATTTCACAAATTCCTCCGCCTCAAGGAAGTGCAGGAAAACCTTTGAGGGCACTGATCTTCGATTCGAAGTTTGACCCCTATAAGGGCGTGATCATTTATATTCGTATAGTGGATGGCGAGATTAAAATGGGAGATGTCATTCGTTTGATGCGCTCAGGCACTATTTATGAAGTGATGGAAATTGGCATTTTCAATCCACGGCCTCAAAAAATAGAATCTCTCGCAGCCGGAGAAGTAGGTTATATCGCCTGCAATATTAAAGCAGTCAACGACGTTAAAATCGGTGACACAGTGACGCATGATAAGTCCCCGGCCATAGACCCTCTTCCCGGTTACAAAGATGTCCAACCCATGGTTTTCTGTGGGCTTTTTCCCATCAATGCGAGAGATTACGGTGCGCTGAGGGATGCCCTTGATAAGTTGAGATTAAATGATGCTTCTTTTGTTTATGAACCTGAGACATCTGCGTCTCTCGGATTCGGATATCGATGCGGATTCCTCGGGCTTTTGCACATGGATATCATTCAAGAAAGGCTTGAAAGAGAATTCGGCTTAGAGCTGCTTGCGACAGCGCCGAATGTCGTGTATCGAGTGATCAAGAACAATCGGGAAACATTTTATCTTGATAATCCGACCAAGCTGCCTCCTCCACAGGAGATTGATTCTATCGACGAACCTTTTATCCGTGCCAAAGTCATTGTCCCGACGGAATCTTTGGGTTCGATTATGCAGTTATCCCAGGACAAGCGAGGTATTTATAAAAGCACCGAATACTTGGATGCCAATCGTGCTCTCCTCATTTATGAATTACCTTTTGCCGAGGTCCTCCTTGATTTTCATGACAAGATCAAATCAATGACTCGTGGCTACGGATCTTTGAATTATGAGTTTATTGGTTACAGAAAAGCAGATCTCGTCCGATTAGATATACTAATCAATTCCGACAAGGTGGATGCCCTTTCCTCTATTGTGATTAAAGACAACGCTCGATACCGGGGCAAACAGCTCGTTGAGAAACTCAAAGATGTGATTCCGCGCCATCTTTTTGAAGTGGTGATACAAGCTGCCATTGGGGCTACCATTATTGCTAGGGATTCCGTCAGTGCGATGCGCAAAAATGTTACCGGGAAGTGTTATGGTGGCGACATCACGCGCAAGAGAAAGCTTTGGGAAAAACAGAAGGAAGGAAAGAAACGCATGAAAAAGGTGGGCCGGGTCGATTTACCTCAGGAGGCTTTCATTTCTATTTTGAAGGTGGATTGAAATGGAAGAAATATTCAGGAAGGCTTTTATTGGTTTTGCAGTCACCGCCGTCCTCGTAGTTATTTACTGGGAAAAAGTCCGGAAAGATTTTCAACTTCTTCGGACCGACAGGCGGAAATGGCTTTATTTGAAATGGAAGAACTGGGGAGAACCTATTCTGATTGCCCTGGTTCTAGCCCTTTTCATTAGGACCTTTTTCGTTCAAGCGTTCAAGATTCCTACCGGATCGATGAAACCAACCTTCATGGAGAATGACAGAATCCTGGTTGATAAGTTGACTTATCGTTTTAAATCCCCAAAGCGAGGAGATATTATTGTTTTTAAATATCCTGCCGATACAAAGAAAGACTTTGTCAAACGCCTGATCGGTTTTGGTGGCGAGACCATCGAAATTAAAAATGGAAGTGCTTACGTCAACGGTATCAAAGTACAGGAACCTGACAGCATTGTCAGAAATTACTATTACAACCGCAATGATTGGGCTTATGGCAAAGAAGGTCAAAAGATTCTTGTTCCGGAGGGACATTTTTTTGCTTTGGGGGATAACAGTGCCCAGTCAAGTGATAGCCGTAACTGGGGTTTTATTCCCCGGAACTACTTGAAGGGACGGGCGATTTTGGTTTACTGGCCACCCACCAGAATCCGATTGATTAAAAACTGACCTTAAGTATTTTTATTGAGAATCGCCTTTCTGGTATGCCGGATATAAAGAGATGAGGTTTTGAAAAATGCAGAGAGATTTGTTTAAAGATTTTAAAGCGGCAGAAGTGCAGAAAGTGGAGACGCTTCCCATCAATGAAACCCAGCCTTCTTTTTTTGAACGGATGCGCGTTGTTCTTAGCTTGGACAAGATCATCCTTTGGACTCTTGTGAACATCACGGCCATTGTTTTCATTTATTCTTTTGGTGTGGAGCAAGGTATGAAGTCGGCAAAACGTAATGATTATTTTGGAAATGTTCAGGGTGTTCCGCCTCAACCGGAAAAGCAGAGTGCGGCGAAAATGGAGAAGCAAAAAACAGAGACTCCAGTCAGATTGCAAGAAAGTAAGCGGGACATCTTACAAAATCAGGAATCGGAATCTGGTTCTTCCTCAGGAAATTTGCGGGGTAAGAAAACAGAATCTGTTAGCCTTAAAGCGGAGAATCTTTTTACGATTCAGCTGGTGACTTACCGCACAAAAGCTCAAGCCAGTGGGGAAGTTAAGCGGCTGAATCAGAAAGGCCACCGGGCTTTTATCATTTCCAGCGGTAAATTCTATCAGGTCTGCATCGATCGATTCGAAGGTAAAAATGAAGCCCTGCAAAAGTTGATTGAGCTTAGAACCGGCGGTTATGAACGGATGTATCAAGGGGCCTATGTCAGGCCGGTCAATAAGTAGCCTTCTAATCTACTTTTAGTCATCTTCCACAAAGTTCCCTTCAGACACTCCCTCTAGAAAAGTTTTCTCCCTGCACAATTCTTGGGAATGGCTCTTTATCTAGTTGAGGCATCGGGGAGTCCTTCGATTTCACTCAGGATGGTGAGCGTAAGTCGAACCATTTTTTTAGGTGTTGCGATGCCTCATCCTGAGCGAGCGAAGTCCTTCGACAAGCTCAGGATGCTGAGCAAAGTCGAAGCACGAGTCGAAGGGCACCCCGACCCCTCATCTAGTTACCCACTTGACATGTTTTTGATTTAAGGGGCTTTTGGACTCCTATTTTGACCTAGCCAAACTTTATAGAGGAAGGTATAATATGGCGTCCTAAATAGTAAAGTAATAGGAAACAAATTCTTTTTTTTAGGGGTTTGGGTTTTGGTTAAAAGAGAGTAAGAAGGAGAGGAAGATGTCCCAGCATTCAAGTTTGAGAGAAATAGGGTTTGGAGTCAGGCACCGCAATGTCTTGAAACGTTACGAGAGAATTAAGAAATTGAAGGTGGATGGGCGGTGGAAGGAAGATATGTCCGTTTTTGGGCTTCCTAAAGTTAAATCAATGAAAGTTAAGGTCAAAAAAATAAAAGAAGCAAAAGTGGCGGAACCTGGTACTGCAGCAACGCCTGGTACTGCAGCAGCACCTGCAGGAAGTACCAAGCCTCAAGCGGCACCTGCTCAAGCGAAGACTCCTCAGCCTTCCAAGCCCGAAGCAAAGTCGAAAACTGGAAAATAAAATAGAAGAAAACAAGCATGATTAAAATTCGGACAGCTAAGGAACGGGACGACAAAGTTATCAAAGAGCTCATTGTTGGTATCTTGGAAGAGGAGTTTCCTCAAGAGGAAAAGGCTCTCTTTGGGTCGGATATTGAGAACGTTTCGAAAACATACGCGGGTGACGGCAGTAGTTTTTTAGTAGCTTGCGATGGCGAGCAAATTGTTGGGACCGTTGGCATCAAACGGGAAGATGAAAGAAATGCTCTCCTGCGGCGTATTTTCGTGAAGCACGATTATCGCAGAAGAAGTATTGCGAAACAATTGATTCAGCACGCCATTGACTTCTGTCGTCAGGAAGGATATGAAGAGATTGTTTTTAAAACTACTTCGCGGATGGAAAATGCTATCCGCCTTTGTCAAGCCAACGGTTTTGCAAAAAAGGCCACGATCCACTTAGGCGGTTTGGATCTTTTTAAATTCACCCTGCATCTCCAGGAAAATAAAAACAGTCATGTTCTTATTCCTCAAAAAGAGAAAAGAAGAAAATCTTAAGCCGTTAACGGAAAAGGAGATTCAGGAGAAGCTCTACGGTCATTTTTATACCGGGACATTGGGTGATGATGAGACCTCTCCTGATTCTGCGGAACGGCAAGTAGAGGTGGGCGAGCTTTTTAAGCCTCCGGTTGAAATCAAGGAGCAAGTGCAGTCAGCTCCGGATCATCAGCCAAGCAATCCGAGAATAAAACCTGAATTTCTCGGACCCATTGCTAAACCCCGAAACGGGGAACTGTTTCGTTTCGGAAGTAATTTCCAAAAAATTTCTTGGTGGTTTAAAATCTCTTCGATGAAAAAGCCACGTTGGATTGAAAAACTGGAGCGTATTCCGATCTCACGAATAGCCGTGACTTTTTTTGCATTGGTTTTGATTCTTGTAGTGGTTCGGGCATTGGCCCAGGTAGTTTTTAACGTCTCTCCGAATTTCATGAGAGGGATAAAAATAAAGATGAGGAGCCTTGAAAAGGCCGTCGTGGTTCCTGAGACAAAGGTTCCGGAAAAGACGGCTGTCGCTAAAGAAGTAATCCAAGTGACCCTACCGCCCGCCGTTCCCAAAAGATTTTATACCATCCAGATGATCATTTATGAAGATTTTGCACCTGCTCAAAGGCTGATCGATCGATTAAAAAGCAGAAATTTGGATGCTTTCGCCAAAGCCATTAAAAACAGCCGGGGTAAGGAACGCTATCAGGTTTTTCTCGGTCATTTTCTGACCTATGCAGAAGCGCAATCCAAGCTTGCCCAGTATCGAAAGTCCAATCTTTTAGCCGATTTTCCGGATAGTTTTGTACGTCCCCAAGTGGAGTGACGACTCGATGAAGGAAAGTCTGGATCTTAGAAAATTCCCCAGACTTGCGGTTAAATGTGACGTTGAAATCCATGAACAGAAGAATGCATTCCGCTTTGCCACTCAGACTCAAAATATAGGAGGGGGTGGTGTCTGCGTGATTCTGCCGCGGGAACTGTCAAAATTAACGCAAGTCTTGCTTAGGCTTCATCTGGCAGATGGATTCCCTTCCGTTGAATGCCATGCCAAAGTTTGTTGGGTTGTTCGGAGTCGATTCCCTTTTAAAAACGAAAAACGATTTGACATAGGTCTTGAGTTCGTGGATATCAAAGATGAAGACCAGCAGCGTATCAAAAATTTAATGCAAGTTTTGCGGCCTAAATAAATGGCTCAGGATTATTCATTCGATATTGTTTCCCAGGTTGATTTGCAGGAGATTGACAACGCTGTCAATCAGGCGATGAAAGAGATTTTAATGCGCTATGATTTCAAGGGCAGTCAAAGCAAGATTGAATTTGACCGTCAGAGTAAAAAAATCATTTTGTTGGGTGATGACGAAATGAAGATGAGAGCTTTGAAGGAAATTCTTACTTTGAGATGCGCGAAGAGAGGCATCTCAGTAAAATCGCTGAAATTCGGGAGCGAAGAAAAGGCCCTTGGAGATGCGATCCGCCAAGAAATCGAAGTGATTCAAGGAATTCCTCAGGATAAGGCCAAGGACATTGTTCGATTGATCAAGGATACGAAAATCAGGGTTCAGCCCGCTATTCAGGGAGATCAGATTCGTATTTCCGGAAAAAACAAAGACGATCTTCAAGTTGTCATCCATGCCCTTAAGGAATCCAAAATCGATTTGGCTCTTCAATTTGTAAATTATCGCTAACGCGAATTGTAAAAGGGATATTCATGTCTTTAGGTTCAAAGTCAGATTGGTTTCAGCAGATAGATGTGATGTCCAAACTTTCCAGTGATAAAAATTTTCAGGCACTTTTTGCTCACTCCAAGATTCAAAATCTTTTGCGGGACACAAAGTTCCAGGACATCATCCGTGATAAGAATGTGTTCAAACTTATGAATCATCCTGAATTTGCCGAGGTTTTGCGTGATCCTGAAATTCAGAGCCTGATAAAGGAATTGCCGATTTCGCAATAGAGAAAATACCATAACTTCTTACCCCTCAATAGGTAAGAGAAAAATTAAGCACTTTCTTGTAAATGTGAAAAACAGGTGTTATACTTCCCTATAATTAGTTTTCGTATCTTATTGAAATATTATTAACATAGCACTAATTAAAAGCCAGCAAGGGCAGGAAATTTAAAGACTGAATGAAAGTCTGAGCGATTGATACATTTGCGGGACAACTTATTAGAAAAGTTGGATGCGAGTCTTAACCAGTTACGTTCAACTCGTAACTTCAGGCCACTCTGAAATTGTCGATATTACGAATAGAATTGAAGGCAATCTCCGGGATTGCGGTTTGAAGGAAGGCGTTGCGAATATTTTTTCTATCGGTTCCACAACGGGATTAACAACAGTAGAGTTTGAGCCTGGTCTGGTTAAAGATCTCAAGTTGTTTTTTGAGAAACTTGCTCCTGAAAAAGGGAATTATCATCATGAAGAAGCATGGCATGATGGAAATGGATATGCTCATATCCGATCCGCTTTTTTGAAGACGTCCTTGTCGATTCCTTTTTCTGAAGGAAAGCTGATGATTGGTACGTGGCAGCAAGTTGTTTTTGTTGACTTTGATAATCGTTCGCGCAGAAGACAGATTGTGACGCAGTTTATCGGCGAATAGAGAATCGGAAAGGAGGTAGTTATGGAAAAAGAAAAAAGAAAGTTCAAACGTTTTGACGCTTACATGAGCGTGCGGTACAAGTCAGGCGAACCGCGCAAGCTTGTAGGAATTAGTTTGAGCAAGGATCTTTCCCGTGAAGGCATCAAGCTCACGACTAACGAGGGGATGAATGCAGGTACGATGCTTGATCTTGAAATAGACATCCCAGACGATCCGAAGCCTGTTTATTCGACTGCGGAAGTGATCTGGTCAAAAAAGATCGGGGGAGATGAAAAAAACTACGAGCACGGCGTCAAATTCCTGATGATGGATCCCGTGGATAAGTTTCGTGTGTTGGACTATGCCTACAACAATTGGCTTGAGACCAAGGTGAATGATTTTTCGGACCCAGAGCAAGTGCCCGAAGTTGGTTGAGAGTGCCCTCATACATTTTATCTATTGATCAAGGAACAACGGGTTCGCGTGTACTAATTGTAGATAAAAAAGGATTTATAAAAGCCAAAAGTTATTCTGAATTTCCCCAGTATTTTCCGCAGCCTGGCTGGGTGGAACATGATCCACAAGAAATTCTCCAAACCACTCTCCGAGTAGCGACAGAAGTTTTCCAGAAGTCCGGTCTCTCTCCTTCTAGCATTGCTTCCATAGGAATCACCAATCAGAGGGAAACCACTACTGTCTGGGATTCCGTCACGGGAAGGCCCTTCCACCGTGCTATTGTCTGGCAAGATCGCCGCACTTCGGATCTTTGCGAGAGTTTGAAAAAGCAAGGTCTTGAAAAAATGGTACGCAAGAAAACGGGCTTGGTTTTGGATCCCTATTTCTCAGCGACAAAACTCAACTGGCTTTTGAAACATGTGGGAAGGATACGTGCCCAGCTTCGGAAGGGGAGGGCACTTTTTGGAACAATCGATACCTGGCTTCTTTGGAATCTTACGGGTGGGAAAAGACATGCTACCGATTATTCCAATGCGTCGCGGACGCTTCTTTTCAACATTCAAAAAAAATCCTGGGATGGAGATCTCTTAAAAGTTTTTGGTGTACCAGCAAGTTGTCTTCCGGAAGCAAAACCTTCAGCTTCATTTTTTGGAAAGACGGTGAAGATGGGGCCGTTTCCTGCCGGCATTCCTATCTATGGAATGCTCGGCGATCAGCAAGCTGCCCTTTACGGTCAAGGCTGTTATCAACCTGGGACGATCAAGAATACTTACGGGACAGGCTGCTTTACGGTTCTAAATACCGGACGGAAATTTGTGCTTTCTAAACGCGGACTCCTGACTACGATTGCTTGTGACCGTCGTGGTAATCCTGTCTACGCCCTGGAAGGATCGGTTTTTATTGCTGGCGCCGTAATTCAGTGGATAAGAGATGGTCTAAGGTTCATAAAAAAAGCGGGTGAATCGGAAAAAATAGCCGCTTCTTTGAAAGATACGGGTGGTGTTTATGTGGTTCCCGCTTTTGTTGGTTTGGGAGCTCCCTACTGGGACAGCCGTGCCCGGGGAGCGATTCTAGGCATCACTCGTGGTACGAGGCGTGAGCATATTGTCAAAGCGGCTCTGGACTCCATTGCGTACCAAACAGTGGATGTAATCAATACCATGAAGGAGGACAGCCGTCTTCGTATTGCCGAACTCAAGGTGGATGGAGGGGCCACCCAGAACGCTTATTTGATGCAATTTCAGGCCGATCTTCTGGGGCTCAAAATCAAGAGAAGCTCTATGTTGGAATCCACAGCCTGGGGAGCGGCGAAGCTGGCTGGGATAGCATCTGGCTTTTGGAACACTGTTGCCGAGGTTGATCAAAACCTTCGGTATCGCATATTTACCCACCGTTTTTCTGTAACCAGCCGCTACAAACTTTATCAAGGCTGGTGTGAAAACGTCCGTAGGGTTCTCACATCACATCGCTAGACCGCTTCTCCCCAGACGGTTTCTTCTGCAAATGTTATAATTAAAAACCAACAATTTAAGAACAACATTCTATTTTTATCCTATGGATTCTAAATTTCAACTTATTGCACATAGAGGAGCTTCCTCGCTTTGTCCGGAGAACACACGCAGTGCCCTTCTTAAGGCACTGTCTATAGGTGCGGATTGTATTGAGATCGATGTTCGCCTTTCTAAAGATGGCACGTGGGTTGTGGTTCATGACGGTGACCTGAAGAAAATTTCTGGTAGCAGGCAAAAAATTGAGGCGCTCAATCTTAGAGACCTTAAGCAGTTTGATTTCGGTCTTTGGTTTGACCGAGAATTTGAAGGTGAGAAGATTTTGACACTTGAAGAAGCTTGTGAGATTGTTCTTCCAAACTCATCGCTCATTCTTGATATCAAAACCAATGGAAATTCGGAGTTTTTGGCATCTCGCTTAAGAGAAACACTTTCGGAAGAAAAACGAAGAAAGATTATCCTTTCTTCGTTTTCGCTTTCTCTTCTGAAAGCCTGCCGAAAAATCATGCCCGATCTTCGTCTCGGGTTTTTACTCGATGATCATCCCGGTTTGAAAACGTGGACGGCATGTAGAGAATCGTTTTATTCAGTGCATCCACGACGGTCTACCTTCACACCTGAGTTAGTTCAACGGGCTCATGCCAGTGGGCTCAAGGTTTTTGTCTGGACTATCAATCACCTGCAAGATATGAAAGAAGTACTCAGGGAAGGATCGGATGGCTTCTTTACCGATTTCCCTCAGAGAGCCAAGGGCTTATGAGATCCTAGGTACGTTTCTTGCCTGAGACGAATTCCTGCTCCGCCCGTCTAAACCTATTATAGGATGTACTGGTTATGCCG
>OBEQ010463845.1_pt1 | contig 36196 bp, 42 predicted proteins | sample 1670901 | NCBI WGS metagenome assembly OBEQ01 (sample SAMEA104232315, study PRJEB22302) | groundwater metagenome | biome: forest; feature: aquifer; material: groundwater | place: USA | collected 2011-08-07 | depth 5.4 m | reverse complement strand
GCAAAGTTCAAAATTACAGTTAAAAATTCTCGCCTCGCTGAAGCTTTGGCGAAGCGGGCAAAAGTTAAGTTATGGATTCACGTTAATTGAGTTATTGATAGTGATTGCTATTATTGGTATTCTGGCTGGACTTATAATAAATTTTGTACCAAACGCCCAGAAAAAAGCTAGAGACGCCCAGCGTAAATCAGATTTAAGGCAAATTCAATCAGCTTTTGAAATATATCGTTCTGATCTTGGTAGCTATCCTGCCTCTATAAGCTGCGGTGGTACTATTTCAGGAGGAAGTCCAGCAGTAACTTATATGCAAAAAATTCCATGTGATCCTAATAACTCTGGTTTATATGTTTACTCCTATACTGTCTCTGGGTCAACCTATAGCTTATTTGCTTGTCTTGAGAATGTCAATGATGGACAAAAAGATGCGTCGAATAATAGTACCTACTGTACTGGCGGAACTACAAATTGGTCATTTACCCTTAATAACCCATGACAAAAAAAGTTCAAAGCTTGAACTACGGATTTACGTTGATCGAGCTTCTAATTGTTTTTTCGATAATTGGTATTCTTTCCGTTAAAGGGATTGCTGCTTTAGCCGATTACAGTAGAAGTCAGGCTCTTAATACCGCAGTTCTGGATTTAGTTACCACTTTACAGCAAGCTAGAAACAGATCAGCTTCACAAGTTAAACCAGATATTTGTGGAACTTTAGATGGGTATAAAATAGGATTATGTTCAAGAGATGCGACTTCTTGTGCAGCTACTGATGGTAGTTATAGTTACGCAATGTATGCTGTTTGCGGAAATAACACTGTTTTCATTGACGGCAAAAAATTTCCAACTAATATAAGCTATGATAATGCTACATCTACTAATTCTATTTTATTTAGAGTAATAACAGGTGGCGTAATTGGAAATGGTACAATTAAAATTAATGGGTATAATAGTCAGTCCAAAACAATAACTATAGATTCGGTTGGAAATGTTTCCGGTTATTAAATGAAAAAAAACCTAGAATCAGGGCAAACAATTATTGAAGTTTTGGTTGCGTTATCAATAGGAGTAGTAGTAATTGCGGCGATTAGCACTTCGGTTATTAACTCTTTAAGCAACGCTCAGTTTAGCAAGAACCAAAATTCAGCTACTCAATATGCTCAGCAAGGAGTTGAATTGGCAAGACAGATAAAAAGCTCTAACTATACAAACTTTTCTTCACTTAGCGGAAATTATTGTTTGGCAAAAGGACAAACAGCTATAGATAGTAGTAATGCAGAAGCTAGTAGTTGTGGACAGAATTTTGATCAGTTTACGCGAGATGTGGCAGTCGAACAGAATTCTTGTGACTGTGGATCTTCTATTGCTAGTGGGCGAAATGTTACTAAGGTTACAGTGTCGGTTGGTTGGTCAGATAGTAAGTGTTCTGCTCCTACACCAATTCCTGGTGGAGCGGCAGGTGCTAAGAAGGGAATTGTTATTGTTCCTGATTGTATTTCGCAAAGTCTTTCTAGTCCTAACGCTCAATTTTGCCATAGAGTGCAACTTGTGTCGTGCTTATCTAATGTCAACGTAGCACCTTCACCATGAGAAAAATTTTCAATCACGATGGGTTTACATTGATTGAAATGTTAGTTTCGATGAGTGTGATTGTGGTAGTAGGTGGATTGGTTACCAGTATTCTAATTTCTTCCCTTCGTGGAACAAATAAAACAAATACTTTGACTTCTGTTTCGCAAAATGGTTCTTTTGCTGTTAATCAAATAGCAAAAATGACTCAGGGAGCGCAAAGTTTTGATGGAGTAAGTACGGATAACACAGCTTATCTTTTAAACTGTGTTATTCCTTCCTCTCCTACGCCAACTCCTACACCAACCCAATATAAATATCTAAAGATTACTTCTTTTGACGGAGGACAAACAACTTTTAGCTGCGATGCAGGTTCAAATATCTTATCTTCAAACAGCGCGTCTCTGATAGATACTAACGCTGTCGTTCTGGCTTCTTGTTATTTTATATGTACCCAGAATACTCCGTATGATTATCCAGTAATTAATATAAATTTTTCCCTTAACGCGAAACAGCAATCAGGAGCTTTACTTCTTCCAGAAAGAACAGCCTCTGCTACAGCTCTTCCCTTCCAGACATCAGTTACAGTAAGAAATATGGCTAGATAGAATATTAATTTGCAGTTGACAGAGTCTAGAATGGTTGATACTCTTAAATAAGTATGAAGTTTCAGAAAGAAGCAGGTCAAACCTTGCTTATTATAGTGTTAGTCATGGTAGTTGCTTTAACAGTTGGTTTATCAGTTGCTTCCCGTTCGATTGTCAATCTTAGAACTTCAACCGAAGAAGACAGTTCTCAGCGCGCTTTTTCTGCTGCAGAAGCAGGAGTAGAACGCGTACTTAAGACAAATCAGCAGATTCCAGCGCAAAGTTCGATTGACCTTGGAAATAATTCAAAAATCTCACAAGTTCAAGTCTTACCGGTTTCTGGAAATGAGTTCTTGGTTAATGGAGGAAATCCTGTTTCTAAAGACGACGGAGCTGATATTTGGCTAGCTACTCATAATGCCGATGCAGAACAAACGATTGATTATTCAACTTCTTTAAGCCCTCAATTTTTTACTATCTACTGGGGATCCTCAGCAAATGGTTGTAGTGAAGCGGCAATTGAAGTAATTGTTATTTCCGGAACAATCGCCTCATCTCTTACGTCAAAAAGATATGTATATGATCCGTGTGGTAGCAGAGTAGCAAGCAATCGTTTTGATAACAATGTTGGTAGCGGAAAAACAATCGGTGGAAAAATCTTCTCTTATAGTACAAATATTACTGGTCCTCATGCAATTCCCAATATCTCCAATGGTCTTCTAGTGCGCGTTATCCCTTTGTATGCAAATACCTCAATAGGGGTATCAACATACAACCCGGGAGGCAACAATCCGACCTCTCTACCTTCCCAAGGTAAGCAAATCGAGTCTACTGGAGTATCAGGTACTACTACCCGTAAAATTACGGTTTTTCAGGGATTTCCAAGTTTGCCTGCAGAACTTTTCCAGTATGTGATGTTTGTGCATTAAAATATGAAAATTAGACCTTTTGGACTTGATATTGGCGCGACAACTATGAAAACCGTTTGGCTTACAGAAGACAAAGACGGTTTTTCCCTTAACGCCGTTGCTACCTTTCCAACTCCACCAAGAGGAATGCTTTCCGAATCTCCTCTTGACCAGGAAGAGATGGCGCAATCAATCCGCTCACTCGTAAAGGAGGCAAAAATAACAACACCATATGTAAACATAGCACTTCCAGAAAATCAAGTTTACACAAAAGTGATTGAAATGCCTTATTTGTCAGATAAAGAATTATCAACGGCAATTTATTGGGAAGCCGAGCAATATATTCCTGTTCCTCTTGCCCAAATAACTTTTGACTATAAAGTGCTTAAAAAACCTCAAGAACAAGATGGGAGTATGATGCAAATCTTACTTGTTGGAGCGCCAACAATACTTCTTGATAAATATAATAAAATTATTGCATTAGCAGGTCTTTCTGCTGTTTCTGCAGAAACCGAAATTCTCTCTGCGATACGGGCATTAAGTACAGATACTTCGTCTACAGCTCTTATTATTAACATTGGTGCATTAAGCACTGCAATTGCCATTGTTAGTCACGGTACAATGGTATTTGCATATGTTATTCCAATTGGAGGAGCAGCAATAACGCGGGCTATTGCGTCGGATTTTGGACTTGATACTTCACAGGCGGAAGAATATAAGCGAACTTACGGATACTCGTCTAATATACTTGAAGGAAAAGTTGGCAAATCAACAGAACCTATTCTTTCATCTATGATGACAGAAGTTAAAAAGGCGCTTGCTTTTTATAGCGAAAAGTACAAAAACGAAGATCCAATAGTCGAAATCATTCTTTGTGGAGGAACAGCAAAATTGCCTGGAATTAATTTATATTTTTCCAAAGAAGCAGGTATTGAAACAATAATTGCTAATCCTTGGAAAATGCTAAAGAATCAGGATATCCCAAAAGAAATTCAGGATAGTGCCCCGGATTACACCATTGCAATGGGACTCGCGATGAAAGACTATGAGTGATATCAATTTACTTCGGAAAAAAGCTCAAAACTCCAAAAGCTCAGAAAGAACGCTTCGTGTTTTACGAAGAACTTCTTTTATTTTTCTTTTTCTTACTGCTATCTCCTCAATTGGTCTTTTTTTACTCAATTTTACTTCTCCCACATCTTCTCTGCAACGCGAAGAATCTAAGCTTACATCAAGTATTGCGGTTTATCAAGATAAAGCAATTAAATTTCTTGTTATCAATGAACGGGTAAAAAATATCTCAACCGTTATAGCAAAAAGAAAATCTTATTGGAAAAATATAGGTGGCGTTATAAACTCTCTTCCTTCAAATGTTGGTGTTGATTCATTGTCTGTTAATAACAATAAGATAAGTATTGTTTCTTCATCTGAATCCCTTTTGGCTATAAATACTTTTTTAGACAATCTGACCTCCTTTTCTCTTAAAAAACAATTTTTTGGAAAAGTTTCGTTGACAGATTTAACATTTGATACAGAGAGAAAACAATATAGAGCTTCCCTGGATTTAGATCTTTTATGAACCTTGATAAAGAAAAAATTCTAAAGTTTAGTTTCGATAAGAGTACAACAAAAATTCTCTATTATCGATATAAAGTATATTTTGTTCCAATCGGAATAATTCTTACATGTCTAGTAATTTTTTTTGTCATTATTACAAATCAAATTAGAGATTTGTTTTCTTCTCAGGCTCAATTATCAGTGGTACGCAGTCGTGTTAATATTTTACAAAATAATCTAAATCTTCTTTCGGTAATAGATGAAAATAAGCAAAATAATGATATTCAAACAGTAACAAAGGCAATGCCTTCGCAAAAAGATTATGCCGGTATCTTAGATGCCTTAGCAACAACTTCTCGTAATTCCTCGGTTTCAATTAGCGATTTTTCTTTCCAGGTTGGAGATTTGTCCTCAAACTTACCTTCCAAATCTCCACTTAGTATAGCTTTATCTTTAAGTCTTAAGACTGGAATAGTTGGTACACAGCGTTTTTTAAGTGAGCTTGCTAAAACTCTTCCTATATCTGAGGTTTCGGATGTAGAAATTACTGCTGGATTATCTACAGTTGTAATTAGTTTTTATTACAAGCCTTTTAGTCCAATACAGCCTGATTTTGGCTCTAACTTGCCTGTTTTGTCAAATGGAGATATCCTACTTCTAAATTCGTTAGGAAAGTAAATCAGGTCTTTTCTCTTTGGTTCTTTTTATTCCTTCTTTTCTCCTAAATTCCTCAATTTTTTGATGGTTACCTGACAATAATATTTCTGGAACTTTTAAACCTTTAAATTCTTCTGGTCGAGTATACTGAGGATATTCTAAATACGGTTCAAAGGATTCTTCAAGACTTGATTCATTTTTTCCCAAAACGTTTGGAATTAATCTACTAACTGAATCAATCACAACCATTGATGGTATTTCTCCTCCTGTTAAAACATAATCTCCAATTGATAATTCTTCATCCGTAAATTTTCTCACCCGTTCGTCAACTCCTTCATAATGTCCACAAACCAGGATCAGATGCTCAACTTTTGATAATTCTTTTACTTTTTTTTGTGTAAATTTTTCACCAGCTGCATCGAGCAAAATAATTCTTTCCTTACAAGAAGTATTGCATTTTGCCTTTTCAATAGCTTGAATAACTATGTCAGCTCTTAATATCATTCCTACTCCCCCGCCATATGGCTTGTCATCAACTATCTTGTGTTTCCCTATTCCAAAGCTTCGAAGGTTAATAAAATCGATAATAATTAATTTTTTTTCAATTGCGCGTTTTAAAATAGAATGTGTCAGAGGCCCATTAAACATCTCAGGGAAAAGAGTAATTATTGAAATTTTCACTTAGCTACATTATCGTTAGTTTCGTTAGTCTCGTCAAAGAGAGTAATATTAATTCTCTTATTTTGTTTAATTGCAGGAATTTTTAATACATTTCTAATAGATCTAATAACTTTTCCGCCCTTGCCAATTACTTTTCCCATATCGTCTTTGTTTACAGAGATAGTGAAATTAATGTTTCCATCTTCCTCTTCTTCTTCAATTACGACATCCTTTGGGTTATCAACTATAGATGTAATGATATATTCGAGGACTTTTTTCATAGAGATATGATTTTGGATACAGTTGCAGAAGGAATAGCTCCTTGTGAAATCCAATAATCTATGCGTTCCTTCTTTATTACTTGCTTATCGTTACCCACACTTTTTTGGTACCAACCTAAGTATTCTATCGCTCTTCCATCACGACGGCTTCGTTTCTCTTTAACGATTATGCGATACCTTGCTTCTCCCTTTTTTCCAATACGAGTAAGTCTAATAACAAGTGCCATAGCTGTATTCTATCATTTATTCTTCTCAGTCTCAAGTAGATGACTTAAAGCTTCTTTAGCAGCGTTTTCTTCTGCTTCCTGTTTTGATTTTCCTGCCCCTTTTCCTAGGAGAGTAGTATCGGCAAATACGCCTACTGAAAACTTTTTGGCATGAGGAGGTCCTTCTTCTGCAAGCACTTTATATAATGGAGATCTCTGCTTTTTAGCTTGAATTTCCTCCTGGAGTAAGCTTTTTGGGTCCTTAAAGTTTTTCTGGCTAACCAGATCATTGGTTTTTACTAACAAAACACTTTCTAAAAAAACTTCCACTTCTTTAATTCCACTGTCTAGAAATAAAGCTCCGATAAAAGCTTCGAAACTATTTGCCAATAAAGTTTCATTTTCTCTACCTTTAGACTCTTCTTCTCCTTTAGAAAGTTTTAACATATTGCCAAAATCAAGTTCTTTGGCAATTAATGCTAAGCTTTTGGTGTTTACGAGCATAGAACGGATATTTGTGAGTATGCCTTCTTTAAAATCAGGATAGGAAGTAAAAAGATATTTAGAAACAACAAAAGAGAGAATACTATCTCCCAAAAATTCCATTCTCTCATTGCTCTCAAGAGGTTCTTTAATTTCGTTGAGATAGGATCTATGGATAAAAGCCTGGTCAAATAATTTTTGATTTTTAAATTTAGGTAGATTTTTCATTAGTTAATACTGTTCCCAAAACTCCATTTACAAATGCCGGACTTGTCTCCCCTCCATATTCTTTAGCTAGTTCAACTGCCTCATCTATTATAACCTTTGGCGGTTCTTTTTTCTCTATTAAAAGTTCAAAGACAGCAAGTCTTAAAATAGCCAAATCTACCCTATTTATTTTTTCAATCGGAAACTCAGGGGCAGATTTTGCAATTGTTTTATCTATTAGCTCTTTTTTGGAAAGAATATCGGCAGTTGTTTTGTTTATGGGTTGTTTATGAAACTCTACTTTGAATAGGTTTTCAACTAATTGTTGTCTTCTTTTATGCCGTGGATCAAGGGCGGTTTTCATTTGTTTGGGCTTTTCTTACTATTGTTTTATTTATTGTTATAACTTGTTTACCGTCATAATAACCGCATGATTTACATACGATATGAGGTACAGTTAGAGCTTGGCAATTTGGGCAATTTATTGCCTGAGGGACAGAATAGCTAATATGAGCTCTTCTTTTTCCTTGACGTTGCCTAGAATGTCTTTTCTTTGGTTCTTGCGGCATATATCTATTAGCTGTATTGTACTTTATTTTGTTTCTTCTTGCAAGGATATGTGTTACAATTCCTGCATGGAACAGCCATCTGAACGACCCCAATTGCTTCCACCAGAAAGTAAAGAATATGAATCAAAAGTTGTGATTATTACAGGAGGTGCTTCTGGAATTGGACGAGCGGTAGCAGACACTTTTATTGAAAAAGGCGCACATGTTATTGTTCTGGACGTTGTGCAAAGACCCGAAGGACTTACAGAATCACAATTCAGGAAGGTAGACGTGTCGGATTGGGGTGTTGTGAGAAATGCAGTAAATGTAATAGCAGAAGAGATGGGAGGAATTGATTATGTAGTAAATAACGCAGCTATGAAAGTGAGCGGTAGCATCTTAGATGTCTCTTCGGAAACTTTTGAAAAATTATTAAAGGTGAATGCATTAGGATTTTGGAATGTTGCAAAAGCAACTCTTCCCCATCTCATAAAATCTAAAGGAACATTAATTGATGTTTGTTCAGGAACATCAGAAAATCTTCCCCCAAACACTGATGCATATTTTGGAAGCAAGGGAACAACCTATTCCTTGACGCATTCACTTGCCTCTACATTTAAAGACAAAGGAGTTGCTGTCAGAGGAATCGCACCGGGGCCAGTAGATACTCCTCTATGGCGAGAGGGGAAAAGCGAAGAAGATATTCAAGCTATGCTTGCAGGTAAACGTGGACCAAAAGTAGAATCACCTAACGCTATTGCAGAGAATATTCTTTCCCTCGCATCGAAAAACAATCCAAATTTTAATGGAAAAATTATCCGCTTATGAGAATTTAATCTGGAGAGATATCTTTGGTAGATATTTCTTTAAGTTTTTCTGTGAGTAAGGGGTAACTGTCGACTTTGGGAAATATTTTTTGAGCTTCGTTTTTTGCTTTTTCTAGAAGTGCATAGTCAGAAAACCTGGCGATTTTAAATGTCGATCTTCCATGCTGCAAAGTCCCGTAAAGATTTCCTGGACCCCGCAATTTTAGATCAAATTCTGCTAATTCGGCTCCAACATTCATGCTTTCCATTGCTTTAAGCCGATAAAGTACTTGTTCAGTTTCTGCATCTGTAAACAATAAGCAATAAGACTGTTTGTCTCCCCTGCCCACCCTTCCTCTAAGTTGATGAAGTTGCGAAAGTCCAAAACGGTCAGAGGCTTCAATTACCATAACTACCGCATTGGGAATATCTATTCCAACCTCAACCACTGGTGTAGCAACTAAAATATCAAATTTTTTATTTCTAAAATTATCTAAAACCTTATACTTATCTTTAGAACCTAATTTTCCATGAAGTAGTCCAAGTTTAAGGTTTGGAAAAACTTCTTTTTTAAGTCTTTCGAATTCAACAGCCGCAGCCTTTACGGTAACGAAGGTTTCTGATTCTTCAATAAAAGGACAAATAATAAAAGCCTGCCCGCCTGTTTCTTTAAGCTGTTTTTCAATCCATTTGTACGCATTTTCTCTTTTTTCAGCTGGCACAAGCCAGGTTTTTATGGTTTTTCGTCCAATTGGCATTTCGGAAAGCATAGAAAGGTCAAGGTTTCCGTAGAGAGTGAGAGCAATAGTTCGTGGAATAGGAGTTGCAGTCATTGTCAAAACATGGGGATTTTTGCCTTTTTGGCGGATTAGTGCTCTTTGTTCAACTCCAAATCTTTGCTGTTCGTCAATTACTACAAGACCAAGCTTATCAAAATTAATATTTTTAGATAAAACAGCATGAGTACCGATTAAGATTTTCAATTTCAAATTTTCAATTTTCAATTTTTGGCTACCAGTAGCTAAATTCACCTGTACGTCAAAAGGATTTAAAAGACTTGAGATTGTTTTAAAGTGTTGCTGGGCTAAGATTTCGGTTGGGGCCATTAAAACTGATTGAAAACCATTTAAGAAAGTCAGATACATTGCAATTGCAGATACTACTGTTTTGCCACTTCCCACGTCTCCTTCTAAAAGGCGATTCATTGGTTTTGATTTTGAAAGATCTGCAAAAATATCTTCAACTGCTCTTTTTTGCGCGTCAGTTAGTTCAAACGGCAATTTTTTCCAAAATTCTTCAATCTGTCTTTTAAATTTAGAGATAGAAAAGATATGGCCTAATAGATTCTCTTCCCAGTCAGACCTTTTCTGAAGCGCATTAAGGTTTAATAAAAACAACTCATCAAATGCTAAGCGTTCCTTAGCTTTTTGAGCGTTATCTAAAGTTGTTGGGAAGTGTATCTCTTCTAAAGCGTTCGTAACTTGCATAAATCTATTGTTATCAATAATTGAATCAGGAAGATACTCGAGTATATTTTGTTTTTGTTCTTGAAGGATTTTATAGATTTGGCGGCGTAACCATTTTGAAGAAACACCTTTTGTTTCGGGATAAATTGGAACAAGTCTTCCGGTATGAATCTGTTCAGCATTTTCCGTAATTATTTCATAGTCAGGCGACTGCAGCACTATTTTATTCAAAAACTGCTCAGTTTTCCCAGACAGCGCAATTTGGTCGTCTTTATGGATTACTCTAGTTAAAAAAGGCTGGTTAAACCAGGTAATTTCAATAATTCCTGTTTTATCTTCTACTTTGGCTTTTTGGATTGTTGTGAATTTTCGGGTGTAAGTATTTTTAATATCTATGATAGTTCCTTTAATGGTGACTATTTCTCCTGGTTGAATATTTGAAATATTAGAAATAAGTGAATAGTCTTCGTAACGGGAAGGAATATGATAAAGAAAATCCTTAAAAGTTACTATGTCTAATTTTTCAAGACGTTTGGCATAAAGCTTGAAGATCTTGCCTTCGTTGGCAATGGGAGAATTTAGATTCATATTATTTTATCTTAATATGAGAGGAAGAAAAGATGACGCGATTAAAGCGATGCTTGCAACTGCGACTACTACTTTCCAAATCCACTGATGTTTCCGAAATGTATCCATATAAAAGATCTTATCATAACTTTAAGAGAAATTCTAATTAGGAATTTAGGCTTGATAAATAACAGTATTTCCTATATCCCCTCTTGATTGTTTTCCTTCAAAGACTATTTGCTCTACAGTTTTTGTTGCTCGTTTTTTTGCTATTACAAAATCTTTACCTCGCCCAACTGCTAATAAAACACGTCCTCCGTTGGTTACTGTTTTATCTCCGCTTACCTTTGTTCCCGCATGAAATATAAAAGAATTATCATCGAGTTCCTGGTTGAGTCCGTCAATAGGATATCCTGTTTCTGGTTTTTCCGGATACCCACGAGAGGCCGCAACAATTCCTAGTACAACAGTATTTTTTTTGAATCTAAGATGCTTTGATTGCAGTGTTCCGGTTCTTACTGCATCTACTACTTCAATAAGATCAACATCATCTTCTAAAAGCGTTAAGTCAACTGGAAGTTCTGGATCTCCTCCTCTAACATTGGTATCAGTTACATACATATTGCCATTTTTATCAAACATGAGACCAAGATAGAGTATTCCTTTAAAATCCAGTCCCCGCTTTTTCATTTCCTGAATTATGGGTATTGCGGCTTGAGTCATTATCCTTGCGTTAACTTCTGGGGTCATGTCTGGATTTGGCGCAAATGCACCCATGCCGCCTGTATTTGGTCCGGTATCGTTTTCGCCAATTCTCTTATGATCTCTAGCGGATGGCAACGGGATAATATTTTCTCCATCAACAAATGCCATAAATGATCCTTCGGTTGCATCTTTTATTCTTTCTTGTATCAAATATAGCTGAGAATCTTTAAACACTCTGTCAATTGCTTCATCTGCTTCTTCTAAAGAATTCCAGACAACAACTCCTTTTCCCGCCTTCAGTCCCTGTTCTTTACCAACAGAATTTTCATATCCTATTTTTTTTACATAGGCCTTGGCTGATTCTTTGTCGTGAAATGCGTAGGTTTCCGGATGAAGAACGCCTGCGGCCCTCAATATTTGAATAGCAAACCATTTGTCTGCTTCGAGTTGCGCTTCATCCTTTCTTGGACCAAACGCATGAATTCCTGCCTCATTCATTCTATCCACAAAACCTAACGCTAAGGGATCTTCTGGTCCAATAATAACAGTGTCTATTCTTCTAGCTTTTGCATCAGCGACTTGTGCATCCATATCTTTTTCTGGAATAGAAATATTATGCACTGCTGTGCCGCCGTTTCCTGGGGTAATATCTACATATTCAACTTGAGGGGATCTTTTTGCCCATTCAAACAGAGCATGTTCTCTTGCGCCTTTCCCTACAATTCTTACCCTTCTATCACCTTTACTTTCTATAGCTGATAAAGGTCTACCATCTATAGCTCTTTCTGGAACTTGCATAATTTTTCTTGAAAAGTAATCTTATACTACCATATAGTTTTGGCAATGCAATATCTAAGTTTAGTGCCAAAAGGCGCGGCGATTTGTAAAAACCATTGCAATTCCTGCTTTGTCTGCTTCCTCGATTGACAATTTATCGTTTAGAGATCCTCCTTGTTGTACAATTGCCGTAATTCCGTGTTCGGCAGCTAGTTTAACTGAGTCTGGAAATGGAAAAAAGCTGTCGCTTGCTAAAATTCCGCCTTTTGTCCATTTTCCTGCCTGTTCGAGAGCAATTTTTACTGATCTGACTCGGGAAGTTTGACCAGACCCGATTCCTCGCGTCATGGGTAAGTTTTTATCTACAATAATTATTGCATTAGACCTAATTCTTGAAATAAATTTCCATGCCACTTTCATCTGACTAATCTGCTTTGCAGATGGTTTATTTTTGGTTACTACTTTCCAATCCTTAAAACTTTTTTCAATATCCATGTCAGCAGTTTGTATTATAAATCCCCCATCCACCCATTTGACGTTCATCAAATGGGAATTTCGAATTTCGAATTTCGAATTTCGAAATTTTCCGAAGATATAGATTCCCATACTTTTTCTAACTAAAGTGAGAAGTTCAAGCGCTTTCTTATCAATTTCAGGAACAGCTACTATGTCGATGTTTGCTTTTCTTTCATCTTTGAATTTTACTATTTCTTTAGCTGTCTTAAGATCCATTTTAGAATTCACAACAATTACTCCTCCAAAAGCAGACTCGCTATCTCCCTCAATTGCTCGTTTCAGCGCTTCGGATGGATTTTTACCAAGCGCAATTCCGCAAGGACTATTATGTTTTATAACAACAGCTGAAGGCTCTTTAAATAACTTAACTGCTTCCAGTCCGGCATTTATATCGGTAAAGTTGGTTAAAGAAAGATCTCTGCCCCAGAGTTTTTTTAGGTTCAGTAGCGGGGAATTTGTATTGGGCGAAAAATAGACAGAAGCTTTTTGATGAGGATTTTCTCCATATCGAAGATCTTTTGATTTTCGTCCGGGAATTGTAATTTCATTTGGAAAAAAATCTGTCGAAAGAAAACTCGCAATTTGTGAATCATAAAAAGAAAGATGATTAAATGCTTTAGCTGCTAGTTCTTTGCGAATGTCACTTCGTTCAGGATGACGATAAAGGTAATCTATTACCATTTGGTAATCATTAGGGTCAATAATCACTAAGACGTTTTTGAAATTTTTAGCAGCAGATCTAATCATTGTTGGCCCGCCAACATCAATATTTTCAATTGTTTGCTTTTGCTCGAAAGGATACAAATTACAAACTACAATATCAATTGGTTTTATATTAAGTTCCCTTGCTTCTTTAACATGAACTGGGTTTGTCCTGTCATATAAAATTCCGCCTTCGATTTGAAAACTAATTGTTTTCATCCGTCCATCAAAACTTTCCGGATTTCCAGTTATTTCGGAGATTGAAATGACGGGAATTTTATCCTCTATGAGGATTTTTGCTGTTCCGCCTGTTGAAATAATTTTATATCCTAATTCATGAAGTTTTCCTGCCAATTCAATAATTCCAGTTTTGTCAAAAACAGAAAGAAGTGCGTATTTGATCATAAGTCAATTCATACGCTCGGTACAAAATTTTCTTGTCGCCCTGCTATTTTTTTCTTTAATGTCTACTTACCATGTATTATGTTTATTACTTTAAAAGTAATAGCTATTATTCGCGACTTGCGAAAATCTTACACCTCGCTTATGTCTTGTTAGGCAGTTTTTATTTTTATAAACTTCCTTTTTCCGACTCTAACAATAGATCCATCAATTCCAGAAAATGGAGCATTAGAATCTATAATAACCTCTTCATCAATTGTCACACCACCCTGCTCTATTAATCTCTTAGCATCGGATTTGCTTTCTGCAAGTTCTGACTCAACGAGAAGATCAGCAAGGGATTTACCAATAGACCATTCAAACGTTGACATATCTTCTGGTAGTTCCTTATGTTGAATAGTTTTTTCAAAATTTCCTTCAGCATTTTTTGCATCAGTTTCATTATTTAATTGCTTCACAATTTCAAGCGCTAACTGTTTTTTATACTTCATTGGATTTTCTCTATTTTTCATTCCTTGTTCAGTCTCATTGACTTCATTCATTGGAATATCAGTTAAATATTCAAATGCTTTGACAATAACATCATCAGGTAAGGTCATTATTTTTCCATAAAGGTCTTCTGGTTTATCATTTAGAGCAATTACATTTCCTTCTGTTTTTCCGATTTTTTTGCCTTCAGAGTCAGTTAGTAGTGGAGTTGTCATAACAAATTTTTCTTTCCCTAAGATTTCCTTAACGAGTTTTCGTCCAATTAGCATATTGAAGGTTTGATCAGAGCCACCAAGTTCTAGGTCAACTTTCATTGCAACTGAATCATAGCCTTGAAGGATTGGGTATATAAACTCTCGCATGTTTACATTTTCTCCTCGTTTTTTTCGTTCTTCAAAAAGATCTCTCTCTTCTAGCTGTTGAAGTGAAAGATGGCCAAGAATCTCAAGAATGTCAACTAGAGATAATTTGTTAAGCCAATCACCGTTAAATAAGATTTCAACAGGATTTTCTCCGTCAAAACGAACAATTTTTGATGCTTGTTTTACAAAATCAGTTGCATTTTTACGAAGTTCATCATGGGTAAAGAATTTTTCTCGCGCTTTTGTTTTCCCAGATGGATCCCCTGCTTGGCCTGTTCCGTCACCTATTAAAAAAACAACATGATGTCCAAGATCTTGCCATTGACGAAGTTTTCTTAGCCCGATCATGTGGCCAATATGAAGCTGGGTACCTGTTGGATCGAATCCTTGATAAAGTTTGAGTTTTTTTCCTGATCGTAAGATCTTCTCAAGTTCGTCTTTCGACGGATATATCTTATCAACACCTCTTGTTAGTAATTCTTCTATCTTATCCACAGTGAAAGTATATCATATTTTATAAATTGTTAAAGGTTTGTTATACTATCTATATGGTCGGGTATAGAAGTAGAAGAAATAGGTATAGTTCAAGCAATATATTTCTAATTAGTAGCGTAACGCGCCTTGTCTTTTTTGGACTCATTGGACTTATTATAATAACTGTTATTTTATTTCTTTGGTTTAGTCGAGATTTGCCTACTCCTGGGAAACTTTCTTCAAGTAATCTTTCTCAATCCACAAGAATTCTGGACCGAAATGGAATTGTTCTATACGATATTTATAACCAGCAAAACAGGACTTACGCCGAATTAAAAGATATTCCAAAAATTCTTCAGGAAGCAACTATTGCAATAGAAGACAAGGATTTTTACACAAATCAGGGATTTTCTGTTGTTGGTTATTTGAGAATAGTAAAAAATGTTCTTTTTTATCGTCAGCTTTCAGGGGGATCTACTCTTACCCAGCAATTAGTAAAAAATACGTTGTTAACATCCGAGCGTTCAGTTCCCCGTAAAATAAAAGAACTTATTCTTGCTACTCAGGTTGATCGAAAATACACAAAAGATCAGATCTTAGAACTTTACTTAAATGTAGCGCCATACGGAGGAACAGCAGTTGGAGTAGAGACAGCAGCAGAAACCTATTTTGGCAAAAAAGCTAAAGATTTAGATCTAGTTGAGTCAGCAATTTTAGCCGGTTTTCCGCAAAGACCATCATATTATTCTCCATATGGACCTTCTCCAAAAGCTTATATAGCAAGAGCCACAGACGTTTTAAGACGAATGAATGAAGATGGATATATAACTAAAAAACAAGAAAAGGACGCGCTTGGCTCACTTGGTTCAATGAAATTCTTAACTAAGAGCCAATCAATTAAAGCTCCGCATTTCTCTTTTTATGTTAAAGATTTATTAATTAAAAGATTTGGGGAAAATATGGTTGAGCAAGGTGGTTTGCAAGTTACAACAACCCTGGATTATAAACTTCAAAAAAACGCAGAGGAGATTGTCAGCGAAGAAATTGAAGCAGCTCGTTATCTTAAGGTAACTAATGGAGCTAGCATTGCATTAAATCCTCAAAACGGCGAAATTTTAGCAATGGTTGGGAGTAAAGATTTTTTTGCATCAGAATCAGCCAGCACGAATGGTTCGGTTTCTTTTGACGGGCAATTTAATGCCTCTGTACAAGCGCTTCGCCAGCCAGGATCTACAATAAAAGCAGTAACTTATGCTACGGCATTAGATAAGGGGTACACAGCAGCTTCCCTAATGATGGATGTAAAAACAGTTTTCCCTAATCAGGGACAAAAGGACTATGTTCCGCAAAATTATGACGGTAAATTTCATGGTCCATTGCAGCTTCGAAGCGCTCTTGCCTCGTCTATTAATATTCCTGCAGTAAAATTATTAGCTCTAGTTGGGCTTAAAAATGTCTTGACTACCGCTTACAACATGGGTCTTACAACCCTAGAACCAACTCAGGAAAATATCAATAGGTTCGGTTTGTCCTTTACTTTAGGAGGAGGAGAAGTTCGAGTTATTGATCTAGCTTCAGCCTACAGCGCTTTTGCAAATAGTGGATATAAAGTTGAACCAATTTCAATTCTTAAAATCACCGATGCAAAAGGTAAGGTGCTATATGAAAAAAAGGATGTTTCAAGACCAAGGGTTTTAAGTGAAGAGGTTGCCTATATTATTTCAAGTATGCTATCCGATAACAATGCAAGACTACTAACATTTGGTACTAATAGTTACCTAAATATTTCAGGTAGGACAATTGCGGTTAAGACCGGAACAACAGATGATAAGCGTGATAATTGGACAATCGGTTGGACTCCAAGCATCTTAGTTGCCACATGGGTTGGAAATAACGACAACAGTCCAATGGGAAATGTTGCTTCTGGTGTTACAGGAGCTGCTCCGATTTGGCGAAGAATTATTCTAGAAGCATTAAAAGGAAAACCTAATGAACAGTTTACCCAGCCATCAAACGTAGTTTCCTTAACAATTGACGCATTTGGAGGAGGTTCTCCTGTAGATGGCAAACCTACACGATCTGAATATTTTATTAAAGGTACAGAGCCGCAAGGGCCTTCCGCAATTTATAAAGATATAAAAGTTTCCAAAGAAGACAAGAACAAACTCGCAAGTAAGAGCGAGATTGATAAAAATGAGTATGAAATACGTAAGTTTGTTGTCTTCCAGGAAAAAGATCCAGTGTCATCCGACGGAAAAAATAGATGGCAAGAAGGAATCGATCAATGGGTAAACGAAAATTATAAAGACGATCCTTTATATCATCAACCAACAGAAACATCTTCTCGGGTACTCTCGGACAGCACTTCAAATGTAACGCCAACAACTACCCCGACTCCAGAACATTAATTTATAGAATTTCTTGATATTTTTAAGAAATAATGCTATTATTATAGTAACGACCCTCCTTAAGTGCTCTTCAAAGCCCGTTTGATGGGTTTTAGAATCAACGAAGGAGGGTTAATTAATTTTATGGATATTAGAAATGTTGCAATAATTGCCCATGTTGATCATGGCAAAACAACCTTAGTAGATGCTCTCTTGAGGCAATCAAAAACCAAACTTGATAAGGAATTTACCGGTTCTGACCTTATTATGGATAGCAATGAACTTGAAAAAGAACGTGGTATCACGATTTTTTCCAAAAACGCATCGGTTATATGGAATCCTTCGAATAACTTAGGATCTGGCATAAAAATAAATATTATTGATACTCCTGGACATGCTGATTTTGGAGGCGAAGTCGAAAGGGTTCTTAAAATGGCAGATGGTTGTTTGCTTTTAATTGATGCAAAAGAAGGACCAATGCCACAAACCCGTTTTGTTTTAAAACAAGCGCTTAGCATGAAGCTTAAGATAATTGTTGTTATCAATAAAATTGATAGGCCTGATGCAAGAGTCGATCATGTTTTAAATAAAACATTTGATTTGTTTATAGAACTTGGAGCAGATGAGGCCGCTGCTTATTTTCCGGTTGTCTATGCATCTGGGAAAGAAGGAAAGGCAGGAGATAAGCCAAATCTATCCGAGATGCAAGACATATCCCCTGTCTTTAGTGCTATTTTAGAGCATGTTCCTCCTCCTTCTGGGGACGTAAATAAGCCTTTGCAAATGCTTATTACATCAATTAGTAGAGATAATTTTAAAGGAAGAATTGCAATTGGCAGAATTTACAATGGTATTTTGCGAGAAGGACAAGAAGTTAATCATATAAATAGAGATGGAGTTATTAAGAAATGCCGATTAACAGCTTTAATGACTTTTGTAGGTTTAAATAGAGTTGAGGCAAAAGAAATTGTTGCTGGAGATATTCTTGCGATTGCTGGAATCCCCGATATAACAATTGGTGAGACAATAGCCGATATTGATAATCCAATTGCCCTTCCTCTGTTAAGCATAGAAGAGCCGACAGTAAAAATGACATTTATGGTTAATGATTCCCCATTTGCTGGAAAAGAGGGAGAGTTTAAAACCTCAAGACAAATTCAAGAACGCGTATATAAGGAATTAGAAACAGATACGGCTTTAAGAGTTGGAGATAACCCATTAGGTGGTTGGACAGTTTCTGGCAGAGGAGAATTACATCTTGCCATTTTTATCGAAAGAATGCGAAGAGAAGGATATGAGTTTCAGGTTTCAAGGCCCCAGGTAATTGAAAAAACAGTTGATGGTAAGAAACTTACTCCTTACGAATTGGTTTTTATTGAGGTTCCGGAGAATTATTCTGGAGTTGTTATGCAAAAACTTGGCATGCGACATGCAGAGCTTACAGAAATGAATACGGAAAACGGTACTACTTTCATGGAATTTACCATTGCGACCCGAGAATTATTTGGTTATAGAAGCGAATTTCTCACAGATACACGAGGTTTGGGAATTATAAGTACAGCTTTTTCTGAATATAAACCTTCTAATACAAACGAAGCTTATAAAAGAGAGCAAGGGTCTTTAGTTGCGCATGAAGGCGGAGTAACTAATTTATATGGTTTAACTAATGTTCAAGAAAGAGGAATATTGTTTGTTGGAGCCGCAGTTCCTGTTTATAAAGGTCAAGTAGTTGGGCAGAATACAAGAAGTGAAGACATGTTTATAAATGTTTGTAAAACAAAGCAACTTTCAAATATGAGATCTAAAGGTGAAGGCGGAAATGAGCACTTTAATACCCCAAAAGTTATGGGACTAGAAGACGCGTTGGAATATATATCCGATGATGAGTTAGTTGAAGTGACTCCTAAAAATATTAGAATTAGAAAAAAGATTCTGGACGAGGCCGAAGCAAAACGTTTAAAATCTCAAGGATTAATTTAATTATTATTCTTTAATTTCTATATTAAACTTTTCCTTAAGATATTTAATTATTTTTTCTCGCATCTCCCCTACCTCTTCTGTGGTTAAATTTCTTTCTTTGTGTTGGTAAATAATATGAAAAGTTCTTGTATCTTCAAATTGATCAAGCAAAGATACATCGTATACTAATGAATTTTGATTCTTAATTTCTTTAATAAGATCGCCTGTTTTTACATTTGACGGAGTAACAAGAGACAAGTCTTCAATTATTGGCGGGTACTTTGGAAGAGGGATAAATTTTTGTTTAGGATTAATCTTTTCTAAAAGTTCCGAAAAATTTATCTCAAAAAAGATACTGTTATTAATCACCTCAATCGAGTTGGATGTATCAATATCTATTCCTAATTGTTCAAAAAGATACTCAAGTATTCCTTTTACTTCAAAGAAGTTTTTTGAATTTGTAATACCTGATAAATAATAATCTTCAATAGCTTTGTCAATAGATTTTCCCTTATAGACTTTCCCAAGTTCAAAAAGATTTATTTGTTTTGCAAATGCTTTATTTTGTTGAAGTGCCTTTTTAAGATTAATTTTAAGAGTTGGTCTTAGGTATTCAAACTCCCTACTAATAGGATTATCAACTCGTAAAGCGTTTTGGGGATTAACTCCATTATCGAGAAGATCCTTTTCGCTAATTAAGCTATAAGTATAAACTTCACTAAATCCTGATGCTTTTAAAATATTTTTAATCTTTTCGTCAAGTCGGTAATCTCTAAAGTAAGGAATTTGCTCAACTGGTATTTCACCACTTGGCAAGGTTTTGGGGAAATTATTATATCCATAGAGCCTGGCTATTTCTTCAATTAAATCCTCTTCTATTTTAAGATCATTTCTGTAGGTTGGGATTGTTGTTTCAATAATTCCTTTCTTTATTTTTGGTGATAAATTAAGACTGTCAAGAATTTTAAGAATGGTATTGTCTTTAATCTCAATCCCTAAAATTTTGTTTAGTTTATCAAGGCGAAGTGTCAATTTCCATGGTTCAAAGTTTTCTTTTTTTAAGTCATAGATTTTACTAGCAATTTTTCCTCCTGCGAGTTCCATTATCAAACTTGCTGCTCTAGAAAGACTGGGAATCATTCCGTTTTTATCTACTCCCCTTTCCAAAATGGCAGAAGCATCAGAGCGAAGAGACAAAGCTTGCGATGCGCGTCTAACTAATGCTGGATTATCTGAAGAAGTTTGCAATAAAATATTTTTAGTTTTCTTTGTAATTCCGCTATTTAGTCCTCCTTTTATCCCAACTAAATCTAGTACTCTGTCTTTATCTTTGATAATAATTGCATCTTTTGGTAGAGAATAAGAAAGTTCATCAACAGAAACAAATTTTTCTCCTCCTTTTGACTTTGTAACAAAAAACTCATGTCCATGAATCTCGTCATAATCAAAGGCATGAAGAGGAATTCCAAGCTCAAACATAACGTAGTTTGTGATATCGACAATATTATTAATAGGTCTAAGACCAAGCTGTTTTAAACGTTTTTGCATCCAGACAGGTGAGTCTTTTACCTCAATATCTGCAATAACCACAGAAGAATAATGTTCCAAAAGTTCGAAATTATTATGAATAATAAAAGGCAACTTTTTAATGGGTTGTGGTATTTCTTTTATGTTAAGTCTAATTTTTTTGTGTTCAATTGCTGCGATTTCTCTTGCTATGCCAACTATAGATAGTAAGTCAGGTCGATTTGGGGTAATTTCTAGTTCAAAAATAATATCTTCGTCTGTCTTTATAATCTTTTCTGTTCCTAAACCAATTTCTGTAAGCCTATCTCCCAATTCTTTTGGGCTTAAGGTTATATCAACGTATTCTTTTAGCCACGATAAAGGCGTTTTCATAAATTAAAATTGTTCTAAGATTCTTAAATCAGGATTCGTTAATAGCCGTAAATCATCCATTTGATAACGAAGTGTTACAATTCGGGACAATCCAATTGCAAATGCAAAACCAGATACTTTTTGAGAGTCGTACCCAACTGCTTTTAATACATTTGGATGAATCATGCCCGCTGGCATAATCTCGCTCCATCCGCTCATTTTGCAAAAACTACACCCCTTTCCTTTACATACCGTACATTCCATGTACGTATCAACACCTGGTTCGACAAAAGGAAAATTTGTTGTTGCGAATTTTATTTTAATCTTCTCTCCCATCAATTTTCTCAAAACATAATCAATTGTGCCAAAAAGGTCTGTTAACCTAACATTTTTATCAACCATAAATCCTTCAAGCTGCCAGAATTCAAATCCATGAGACGCGTCAACTTGTTCGTATCGAAAATTTTTTCCAGGAACAATAACTCTTACCGGGGGTTTCATTTTTTCCATTACTCTTCCTTGCATTGCAGAGGTTTGGGTTCGCAATATAATCTCGCCTGGATTGATTTTTGTTCCATGAGTATCTAAATATAAAGTTTGTTGGGTGTCGCGTGCAGGATGATCTTTTGGAATATTTAAAACTTCAAAATTATATTTGTCAGTCTCGATTTCCGGTCCGTCCGCTGCCTGGAAACCAAGTCCTTTAAATATATCCACAACTTCGTATAAAACCTGAGCCATCGGATGAAGGTGTCCAACCTTGGGAGGGATTCCCGGAGCAGAAGTATCGATTTTTTCACTTTTTGCAAAAGTTTTTTCGCCTAAATTTTCTTTAGCCTGAGAAAAAGTTTCTTCAATGATTTGCTTTACTTCATTGGCAAGCTTTCCAATTTCTGGTCTTTTTTCTTTGGGAAGTTTTGCCATCTCTTTCATGGCTAAAGTTAATTTTCCGCTTCTTCCTAAAAATTGGAGTTTAATTTCCTCGAGTTCCTTATCGCTTTTTGCTTCGATTGTCAAAGATAAAGCCGCATTTTTAATCCCGATTAATTCTTCTTCCATAAAGCTATATTTTTGACGGTAAAACTTCTGTTATGTATTTTTCATATTTTGCGTATTCTCCATGAACCATTTTGTAATATATGTCCTTCATTTCTTTTGTTATTTTCCCAATAGCACCATCTCCAATTTTTCTTCCTTCGATTTCGATAACCGGTGTTACTTCTGCGCCAGTTCCAACTAAAAAGACTTCGTCTGCTTGATAAATTTCAGATCTGTCAATACTTCTTTCTAAAACTGTCAAATGTAAATCATCTTTTGCAAGTTGAATTATTGTTTCCCTTGTTATCCCCTGTAAGATTCCGTCGGATACAATCGGCGTAATAATTATTCCATTTTGCACAATAAAAATATTTTCCGCGCTTCCTTCAATAATATGTCCATCTCTATCTAGAAAAAGCGCTTCGTCATAACCTGCTAGTAAGCTTTCTGTTTTTGCAAGCGCTGTATTCACATATGACCCGGTAATCTTTGCTCTAGGCGGAATTGAATTATCAAAAACCCTTGTCCAGGACGAAATATTACAGCGAATCCCCTTTTCGGTATTTAAATATCTTCCAAGTGGTGTTGTGTAAATTAGAAGATCATCCTTTAATGTTTGTAAATTAAAATTACCAACTGCAGGATCAGATTTAAAAGCAAGTGGCCGAATATAAATATCGGTTTGAGAAAAATTCTTTTGTAAAAGTTCAAGAGTTATTTTACATAGCTGGCTTTCACCATATGGGATATGCATGAAAAGAATTTTAGCTGATTGTAAAAGCCTTTTATAATGATCTGCCATGCGAAAAGCATAGAGCTTGTCTTTTTCTTTATTATAGTATGCGCGTATGCCTTCAAAACAGCCTGTGCCGTAATGTAAGGCATGGGAAAAAACGCTTATCGTAGCCTTGCTTTCATCAACAAATTCACCTTTAAAATATACTACTTTCCCCATATCTCATTTATATCATTTTTCGGAGCTATCTGTGGACTTTTCCATATTCCAATATTTGATCAAATTGGTCCCATGTTAACTGTTGTTTTTTATCTGTTGCAGCAGTTTCGGGATTTGGATGCACTTCAACCATTAGTCCATCGAATTTTAATCCATCGTTTTCATAATCAAGAGCATCTTTTGCGATTCTCATAACATTTTCTACAGAACCGCCAATATGTGAAGGATCTATGATCATAGGTAGATTTGTTTCTCTTTTGACTCGCATTGCCATTTCAAAATCAGGGGGATTTCTTAATCCATCTTTTTCTATGCCTGTTGGAGCAAAGCCTCTGTGGATCATCATAATTTGTGAGTGAGAAGCTCCGCCTTCAATTGCAAATCCTGCAATGCCTTTCCAATGTCTTTCATCCCTCCATGGTTGATTTTTAATCATTAATATTACTCGTGGTTCGCCGGCAACAACTCTTCCAATCTCTCTTTGAAGAAGTTGGTTTTGATTTCTTGATCCAAGCCATACAATAACTTTTGCATCACTGCTATGTTTTATAACTGTATCTATTACTCTTTCTGCATGCTGGGGTAGCATGACTTCTGTTGCAGGCGTTATGCCCATTTGCGAAGCCATAAGTAGTAATGGCAATCCTTCTTCGCCAAGTCCTTCAAACCCTCCTGGTTCTGTTCGTGGTTTCCAAAGACTGACTCTCATTGCGTCAATATTGCGCTTTAATCCTTCTCGTGCGCTTATCTGAATCTGTTCTCCTGGTTCAGCTGAGCAAGGTCCTGCAATGATAAATGGTTTTCTTTCAAATTTATTCATATTTTCAATAAAAAAACCTCCCATTTTTGGGAGGCTCTTGATTATTTGTGATATTGTTTTAGATTTCTACCACATCAACCAACCTCCCGGTTTGGGAAGTAAAATAGCAAAGCCAAAATCTTGATTGATGAATTGTCATAAAACTATACTACTAAAGTTTTGCAGAATAGTCAATAACTAATTATCGTTTTTACCTCCCTTATTTCAGATTTTTTACTTACCAGACATTTGCCCTATCTTTCCTTATTACTTCTGCCTCTTCTCGAGAGTATACAACATTTATAGGTGCTTTTACTTCAGGTCTGGCTACTCTAGATTCTTCCGCGTCTTTTCTTATAACCGAAGTAATTGGTTCTGCACTTCGTGATCCATGCTGTAACGATTCCCATCCTTGAGGACCATATTTTGCAGCTGGTCTCCACTCTTTTGGTGTTGGTTGTTGTTCTGTCATATGTTTTCACCCTCTTTCATTGATTTCCCCCAATAATATTTTCAAAGTTTTATTGAATGAATTATGCATCTTTTTGGCAAAAGGATTTTTAGTTTGCATATCGAAAAAAAGTTGTTCAGAGTCGTTTTTAATAATTGCTGAGTGATCCAGCAGTAGCTGAAAATCATAGGTATCTATAGGCGTTTTTTTAATGTTCATTCTTTGTGAAATCTTCCCAATTAAGTAAGAATATCCAAGACTTTGAGCCATAAATTTGTCATGATCTTCTGGAGATAATTCGATTATCTTAAGTCCTAAGCTAGAAAAAAACTTTTTTGTCTGGCTGTAAGAATTATTTTTCGCACTAACGTTCCATATGACCAGTTTAAGACCACTAAGTTGCTTTTTTATTCGATAAGAATCAGGACCAAACATGGGATGAGTTGCGATAATTTGTAAGTTAGGTATATGCGTTTTCATAATATGGGTTGGAAGAATTTTTACAGAACAAACATCCATAATAATCGCATCATCTTTAACTAAAGAAGATATTTGTTTTATTACCGATTGAAACACAGAAATAGGTACGCAAGGGATAACTACATCAGCATTTTTTATTTCTTTCATTGACCCAACTGTTAGATTTTTGTGGGAAATATTTATTTTCTTACTTGAAACTATAATAATTTTTGCCTGACTGTATTTAAGCAGAATCTTTACAAGTAACTGTCCAAATCTTCCAAAACCGATAATAGCAATTGTTTTATTGTTATCCAAAAAAAGATTTTTCATATTATTTTTTAATAACTACAAACGATGTAGAGTTAAAAGGATCGTCATGAGCTCCTTCAGCTAGAATATTAAGGCCGTAAATTTCAGCCGCTCGTTTTGATGCGAAAACTGCTGCATGTTTATTTATTTTTCCCATCTTTAACATCTTGGCTGATAAAGCTGTATCCATCTCATCCGTATCCGGGTGGATTGGGATATTTGGCCAGCGTTTTTTTAGTGTTTTTCTGCACTGAGCAATTGCTACAGGATGTCCACGAAATTCTTTTATTTCTTTTATTGAAGTAACCTCCGGATGACTTAATATACACATGGTAATTGGCATACTGAATATTGAAATTACTTTAAAAGTATATTGGGACATTGCTTCGATTGAAGCTAAATATGCGCCGGAACCAGAATTTGCAACTGCAAAAATTCCCCGATCAACTTTCCCATCAACCACTGATTTGATAACATTTTCCGAATGAATAAGCTCTTTAACTATATATTGATTTTCCTTTATTTCAAGTTTTTTCTGGGTAAGTCTGTAAAGTGCTTCATCAGTAAAAGAACCGATGATTCCATGAATTCCAATAATGGTCTTTTTTCCAACTAATAAATCTTGCATACGACATTCTTTTTGAAAATACAAATAATTATCCTCGGAATTTTTCATAATGTTATTAATTCATTAACGGTATCTTTGTAAATCTCGTTGAGCAAGCGGAGTCGCGATTGTAAAAATCATTGTCGGACTTCCAAATATATGTCGAGAAACTAATCCTTTTGCTTCCTCAAGACCAGAGCCGGTAGTAATGCATGCGTCTGCTTGTCTAGCAACTACCATTTTGGCTGCTTCGGAATTTGAAGTAGCTTTAATCCACTCTGCCTGGCCAGACTTAACCCATGGGTCAATTAATGGTCTGGGAGATGGATGAGTTGTGACTTTCATGATTCCACTAGCAGCCAAATCTTCAATTTCTCTAACAGATCCTAACTGCATTGCGTCAAGTGGCATGTAATGATGGTCAGCGAAAACTACCTCATTTGGTTTTTGCTTGAATACATCACCCATGCGGTAATACACAGCGCACTCCATATGTATAGGGATAACTCCTGGTTCAACTTGATCTCTTGCTATATCAACGTATCCTACCGGGTTTTTTTCATTCGCAAGCGGTTCAATTCCTCCGGGGTGAACAACAAGTTCTGTTTTTCCTTCTACTCCAAGAGATCTAACATATTGTTCCATTGCCTGGGAAATATTTGTTCCAACAGGACCTAGCGCATGGGCAATAATTTTCCCAACTGATCCTGACTGTAAAATTTTTCTAAAATCATCATTTGACAAAACACTTCCTAAAGCTTCTCTTCGTCGCATAGCCATTTGTTCTTCTAGCTGTCTATCTGATTGGGTTTTTGCATTGCCAATAATTTCAATTCCTTGGTTTGCTACGCCTAATGCGTAAAGAGATGGAGATTGATGTCCTGGAGTTGGTATGTATAGATGTCCCATGAGAAGTTGTCCAAAATCTGGGCCATCAGCAAACATTCTTTTAAACAAAACAGGATCGGTTGCGCTGTGCATTACCAAAGGAATTGCGTCGGAGCTAGGTACTTGCGACGCATCCCGGATTGGATCGTCAGTGGTAATGATTTGAAAATTGCCTCGGTCTTTACCAATAACTCGTTGATATTCAAGAGTCGCCGGAAAAGCGCTAGGTGTAGTAAAAAGTAGAATGGGATGGTCAGTTTGAGCTAAAACCACATCTAATGGCTCGCCTGGGACTATTCCCTTGCCCTCATTAAATCTAGACAACTCTTGTATTCTTATTTGACCTATGCGTTCTCTATCTTTCATAATTCCATAAAAAAACCTCCGCTTAGTTACCAAGTTAAACTTGGCTGCGAAGGTTGTTAGTTATTTATAAAAACCAACCCTCGCTTACGCGAAGGTAAAGTAAAACTTCAATGTTTTTACTGGTTTTTGTGTCATGTTGAGATTATTATATCAATTAGTTTTGACTGTGTCAATAACCCTTTTGAAAGCTAATGGGTCATTTACGATTAAATCACTTAATGTTTTTCTGTCAAGCTCAATACTTGCTGTTTTTAATTTATGCATGAATACGCTATAGGAAAGGCCTTCTTTACTTACCGCTTCTCCAATCCTGGTTATCCAAAGCGCTCTAAAATCTCTTTTTCTTAGTTTCCTTCCATGATAAGCATAAGCTCCGGCATGTAAGGCTGCTTCATGGGCAACCCTAGTAAGCCTACTTTTGGTTCCGCGAAAACCTTTAGTAAGATTAAGTAACTTTTTATGTTTTCTTCTTGATACTACTCCTCTTTTAATTCTTGCCATATTAAGAAGGTTTAATTGATTTTATTTTGTTAGTTAGACTCTTTCTATATCTACCAAATCCCCTATATGAATCGGTTGCTGATCTTTCTGATTTGGTTTCTCTAAAATTTATGTTTTTTCTTGATTGATTTTTCATGCTGCTCCCAACATTTGCTTAATCTTTTTTGCAAACGTTCCTGTTAAATGTCCTGGTTCTTTTTGGCGTCTTACGCGTCTGGCATTCTTTTTCCGCATCAAATGACCCTGATACTGGTGGCTAAAAAGCACCTTACCTGTTTTTGTTATTTTAAACCGTTTTGATACTGACTTCTTGATCTTTTTCATCTTCGTTTGATTCCTCCTCGGTTTTTCCTTTCTTTTTATCAGGCGACATTATTAAGATTAACTGTTTTCCTTCAAAACGCGCCTCTTTTTCTATTTTAGAAATATCCGAAACTGCATCAATTACTTTTTGTAAGATTGCTTTTCCAAATTCAGGGTGTGTTATTTGTCTTCCCTGAAATTTCACTACAAATCTTACTTTGTCATTATCGGTAAAAAAATCTCTTGCCCGTCTTATCATGACTTCCAAATCGTGGTCATTCATAAACGGACCGAGCCTAACCTCCTTTGTTTCTGAAACCTTTGCTTTTTTCTTTTCTTCTTGTTTTTTCTTTGACTGTTGGTACAAAAATTTTTTAAAATCAATAATTCTAGCAACAGGTGGAGAAGCTTTTGGCGCTACTTCTACCAAATCGAGTCCCAATTCTCGCGCTTTTGATAATGCCTCGAATTTACTTAAAACTCCGATTTGCTTTCCTTCAGAATCCAATACCCGAAGAGTATGAGCAAAAATTCGCTCGTTTGTTCTGTAAAAGGTTCCTGAAAACTTTTGTTTTTTAAATCTTTTTATCAATTTCTTCTTGTACCTTTTGTGAGAACTCCGAAATTTCCATTTGTCCCAAATCTTTTCCCGATCTATCTCTAACTGAAATATTTTTGTTTTCGGCTTCTCTATCTCCTATTATACCTATAAATGGCACTTTTTGCAAAGAGCTGTCTCTAACTTTGGCCTGCATGCTCTCTGACCTAGCGTCAACCTCGACTCGAATCCCTTTTTCTTTAAGTATGTCCGCAGCTTTTTGAGCAACTTCAATATGCCTGTCAGCAATAGGAATAATTGAAACTTGAACTGGAGAAAGCCAGGTGGGAAAAGCGCCTTGATAATGTTCGGTTAGGATTCCAATGAAACGTTCTAGAGATCCAAATATTGCTCTGTGAATCATTACTGGCCTTTTCTTTTCTCCCTTTTCATCCGTGTATTCAAGCTTAAACGCTTGGGGTTGATGAAAATCAATTTGAACAGTCGAAAGCTGCCATTCGCGGCTTAAAGAGTCTTTAATATGTAAATCAATCTTAGGTCCATAAAAAGCTCCATCCTTTTCTTTTAAAGTATATTTTAATTTTTTTGATTTTAGCGCTTGTTCTAAATCTTTCTCTGCTCTTTCCCAGTTCTCAATAGTTCCGGCAAAAACATCTGGTTTTGTTGCAAGTCTAAACTCAAATTCAAATCCAAAACTCTTGTAAAAAGTAATCATCATGTCTAAGATACTTGAAACTTCTTGTAGAATTTGGTCGTCAGTTATAAATAAATGAGCATCATCCATTGTTAGTTGTCTTACTCGGAGGAGCCCATTTACTTCTCCTGATTTTTCTCGTCTATGAAGTCGTCCGATTTCAGATAGTCTTAGGGGAAGTTCACGATAGCTTCTTGGTCTAAAGCGATAAATTACAGTTGATTCCGGACAGTTCATTGGTTTTAGTGTATAGCTTATTGGCTTACTGTTGTCTTCTTCGTCAGAGAGTAAGAGATTATACATGTTATGTGCTCCAAATTTTTCCCAATGACCAGACTGTTTGAAGAGTTCGCTCTTAACCATGATTGGAGTTGAAGTTTCTAAATAACCTGCTTTCTCGGTTAACTCTCTAATATATTTTTCCAGCTCTTTAAAAATTACCATTCCTTTTGGGAGCCAAAAAGGAGCACCAGGGGCAATCTCGTGAGTAAAAAAAAGTTCTAGTTCTTGTCCAATTTGTTTATGATCTTTAAGATCGTTCATGGAGACATTATATCAGACAGGAGTTGATTGTTCTAGTTTTTTTATTCTTTTTTCATGATTGTTGGTCGTCTTACCAAGTTCGGATATTTGATGAGATCCAATAGCATTATCCTCTCGAATATTTTGTAGTTCTCCCATGACTTCGTCAAGCCGTGTTAATATCTGATCACGATACTGCCTTGCTGTATCATTTAGTTCTTGCTTTAGTTGATCTAATCTTAAATTAAGAAAACCTGTTGTGATATTTCCTGCAGGAACTTTTTTCATAACAAAACTAGTATATCAAAGTTTTAGCTGAGAGTGTCAAGAAGAAATATTAAAGTCCAAGCTGGCTACTTATTTCCTGCATAGAGGATAAAACTATCTGCACAAATTCAGAAAGAGGGATCTCAAGGTATTTTTCAGCTCGTAAAATTGCATTACGGTCTGCTCCTTTTGCGAATGATTTTTCTTTAAATTTACCAATTACAAAATTTGGCGTTACTGCAGATAATCTTTTTTCAGGACGAACTAAAGTTGCTGCTACTATTAAACCTGTCAATTGATCACAGCACGCAATTGCCCAGGCCATTTTGTTTTGTGGTTCGACTTTTGTATTTTCAAAATTATGCGCCTTTATGGCATGAGCAATGTCTTCTGGAATGTTTTGTTCTTTTTCAAAAAGAAGAAGTCCATGTTGCTCTGGGTGGCCTTTGCAAAGTTCATAATCTGCGTCGTGCATGAGTCCAACAATTCCCCACTTCTCTTCTTCCAAAGGATCAAATGTAGGATTCAATCTTTTATATAACGCCTTCATTGCAGCCTCGGCTGCTAAAGAATGTTTTATTAAGTTAACGTTAGTTAGATATTTGTTTAAAATTGTTTTTGCTTCTTCTCTTGTCATATTTTAGAGTGGGCCCGAGAAGGATCGGACTTCTGGCCTCTTCGATGTCAACGAAGCGCTCTACCACTGAGCTACGAGCCCAATAAATCCTATTGTACCATAGCTCGTGGCACTTTTGCCCAAATCAGATAATCAACGACCGCATGTTGGGTTGTTTTTGCGCTATGATCCCCTTCTGGATAGAGTTTGATTTTGAATTGATTTTTTTTATTGGGAAATTGTCCAATAATCTTATTGTAATAGTTAACGGAATGAATAAAGTTAATATTTTTATCCTTTTTACCATGGCCAATAAATAATTTTGCGTTTTCTAGAAATTTAATATTGTCGATAGGTGAAAGCCCATCCTCATTTTTAAAATGTTTTTTCCATTGAGGAGATAAAATTCCGCGATAAAAATATTTATACCCATCGTGTTTCATTGCATCAAGAAAAATCTCAATGCTTTCTTCTCCAGGCAAAGTCCCGCAAAGTGTATAGTCGGTAACTGGATATAAAAGACAAAGATTCTTAATTTCTGGGTTAAATCTTGGTAATAATGGTACATATGCTCCACCAAAACTTCTTCCTATTAAATGAATTTCATCATATTTTAAATTTCTTTCAATATCTTGATACTTATTTATTCCAAGAGTTCCACTGGAAAACTTTTTATAAAGAGTAAGAAATGTTTTTATGCAATTTTGCGGTGTAAACCTGCCGTCGCTTCTGCCATTTCCAATGTAATCTGGAACAAAAATATCCGTATCAAAGTCTAAAATATATGGAGCATCAGGTAAATTTCTGTTATCAGGCACAAGTGGCGCGCCTAGTCCATAAATAACTATCCTGGAAGTTTTTCGATTTGGAAAAAAATATAAATTTCCAGAAATTCCATTGATCCGGAGAAGTTGAGTTGAGTAGGTTTTCATATAGCTATGCAACCAAGATGTTCAAGGCTGGATGTTTTATCTCATGAGGTTTTCTTTGAACAGCTTGCAATTTTAATATCCATGCTGCGCGTTCCATTCCTAAATGAATATGAGATCCAGATGCTGCTTTAGGAATGCCATGTAAGTACGTATTAACAAATCCTCTGAAGACATCAACATTTCCTCCTAGATTTTCGAAAGCATAAGGCAAAACTTCTGCTCTCTGTCTGGTGCTATATGTGTTATGAGGAAGAAGTGGTAAATTTAAAATTGTTTTTAAATCTTCAATAGAAGGTGTTTTTGGAAGGACTGTTCCGTCCTCCACTACTAGGAATTCAGGAATTTCGGTTTTCATATCTGCGACTAAATCGCTAAGGTTTCTAAAAGTCATGTCTATTCCTCTTGCTCTACAAAATTCTCCAAACAATTCTTCATAAACTCTTCCGTGTAACGCAACTGCGTTTCTATCGGCATCCTCTCTAGTTGCTGCTAAAACTCCCATGTCTCCAAAAGTTGCATTTACTACTAATTGACGATTACTTTTCTGTGCGAAAGCATTCAACGTGTCAACGGCATGCTGTGTTGCTATCCATTTTTTCCCTACTCGAGAATTTAAAACATCTTCTTCTCCGGTTGGATTCAGATTTAGCTTGGAGCCCTGAAGCGTTCCAGGTAAATATAAGGGACATAGTTCCAGAGCTACTGCAAAAGTGCTTTCGTCTTCTGGAATTGAAAGATGATCAGTGTCGTTCCATATAGCATCACTAATGGCCGGAGATCCTTTCATGCTATCTCTAATCTGAGAAAGTGAAGAACGAAGCTCTGCAGAGAATGGTTGAAATACTGTTCTTTCTGCTGGTTGAGAACGGTCAACCGTAGATCCTTGATTTCTTGCAGCTTCCATAACTCTAGCTGCAATTTTTTGTCTCAACCTATCAGACATTGTTTCCGGAACGGGAATCCCAAATTCTACAGCTGCTTCTTTTAAAGCGCTAGGATTAGTAAACAAGTTAGGACGAACAATATATGGTTGTGTTCCTCCTCCCCCATCAAACTGTGAAAAATGACGATTTTCTATCATAAACAAAAAAAATCTCCCTTGTTTGGGAGATTTGTGTTTTAAATTTAGTTTGTTACAGGATCTTTTTCTCCCAAACGTTAGCTCTCCTCGACGAGGAGGAGACTAAGATTAAGGAGAACTAAAGATCTATTTGCCATGTAAAACAATTATAGCTAATCGATTTTTATTTGTCAATAATTACTTAACAACAGGTCCATTATAGCATTCTACTAGTTGTTCAGATACAAATCTGTTAGATTCTACAATCTCATTTGTCCTTAATGTAAAAACGACTGTAGGCTGCTTTTTTTCTGGAACCAAAACAGGTTGTAACAATACAGGATCTAAAAGATCATGAAAAGCTTCTGTTATAGCACTCATGTTTTGTAATTTCTCTTTCATATATTTTCACCTCCTTAATCAGAACTCATTATTATTTTTGTAATAATGAGCCAAGCCACTTTACCACTTGTCTTCCTGCTTCTAAATGCAGTACTTGCCCATTCTCTGGCGTTTGTCCATCTCTATAATCAACAACAGCCTTGGTAATGTCGTATGGTCTAAGAGGAGTTCCTAAGTGTTCCTCCAATTCTCTATATTTTTCAGGATCAACATTCATCATTAAGAGTAATGCGTCTGAAAAAACAGGCCTAATCATTTCTGCAAGATCTGTCTTTTTTTCAACTCTTCCTACTTTTTCTTTCATATTTTCACCCCCCTTCGACTAGTTCGATTGTGTTCTCTATAAATTCGCTCAGGGTCTTTGACCCTCCAAGCCATAAAAAAACCTCCCATTCGGGAGGTTCCTAGTTTTGCCAAAAATTAAAATTTACGCAAAACTACCTCCCTTGAGGGAAGTAATAATAATTTCGGCAGTAGAAATTCTTTGCGTATTCATTTTGATAAATTTATTTTAACAAACCTTTCAGTGTCTGTCAATTATCCAGTTTGTGTTGCTACGACACGTTCATTCGACAAACCAAAAGTTGTACCGTGTTTTTTAAACATGTTCCAATATTGTTTACCCGCTTTTTTACTTTTAAACATTTCAAGCCATGCGCCTGAATCTTCTACTTTGATTCTGGCTGACCTAACCATTATCAAAACCCATTCAAAAAATGAAAGATGGTATTTACCGGGTTTTTCTATTCTTTGTTCAACAGTTACCTCTTTAAATTCAGCTTGCAAAACAGCTGAAGTTTGAGTTAATCTTTTTAATTCAATAATGATTTCCTGGATCTTTGTTTCAATTTCCCTAGAATCTTCTTGAATAGTGCGTTCTCCATATAGAATTTCTCTTCTGTAGTCTATACCAGGATCAATATCTGGCATTTGTTTAGCTTCTTTTCTATCTTCAACGGACGGAGTTTTTTTCAAGTGTATTTCCTGACCTTCGGCTAAATCTCCTCCTTGAGGTTTTTGTCCATCAAAATCACCCTTTATCTGATCAACCATGGCTGATCCAAGGTTTAAAAGAGCCTCAATTGAGTTATCTGCGACAAATTGTCTTTTTTTGGTTTGATTCTTACCTGTCATAGTGGTTACAACCTATCACAAATTCTTGATAAAATCAAGCGTTTTTTGTTGCCTGAGGATGCTGGCAAGGAGATATTTATTCTGTTCTAGATTCTTTCTTTCGTTTTCATCCTTAGCCTTAAGTATTGCTTCTTCGATTTCTTTATCTGATACCGTAATCTTTTCTTCTTCTGCTATTCTTTGTAGGGTAAATTCAAGTTTTAAATCTCCTTCAACCTTTTTTTCATATTCGGCTCTTAGCGCTTCGGGAGTTCTTTGGGTTGAAGCTAGGTATTGATCAAGAGTGAGTCCTAGGCGTTTAATATCGTCCAGAAGTTGAGCGAGTAATCTTTCTGCTTCTTGCGCTATTAAAATAGCAGGGATTTGAGCGGAAACACTTTCTAAAAGCGCTTTAACAACATCTTCAAGCTTTGGTTCCTGTTTTTCTTGTCCTGGAACAATTATTTTTGATTTTGTGGTAATTTTTTGAATATTTTCTTTGTATGAATCAAGCTTAACAACTGGCGCTTCACAGGTTAATGCAATAAATTGCCAATCTTTGCCATCTTCAAGCTTTTGAACATGAATTTTAGGGTTTAAAATAGGTTTAAGTTTATGTTCTGTAACTGCCTGAGTATAAAATTTGGGCAAGACTTTCTTTAATACCTCCTCCTTAATTTTTTCTTTATCCAGTTTTTCTTCAACAAGCTTTTGAGGAGCCTTGCCTTTACGAAATCCTGGAAGCTCTGTGGCTTTAACCATTTCGGCAACCACTTCTTTTCGGACTTTCTCTACCTCAGAAGCAGGAATGGTAATGGTTAACTGAATTGTCCCGTCTTGTTGTTTTTGTATAGCTGATATCATATTTATTGCTTCCAGCCTTTTTCCTTAGCGTCTTTCATAAAATCCTGAATTTTTATTTTTGTTAATCTTGCATCTGAATATGGGTTCACTAATCCATCCTGCATAAGCCTTGCTACAACATCGGGACCGTAATGGTCAAACAGTCCAAAATAATTCCCGAAGAACATCTCAGAAGGAGAAATAGGATGTCCTAAACTTTCTCTTGCTTTTTCAAAATATGGTTTAACAAGATCATAACGAGTTTCTAAGTCAAGCTCTTTTGGATCAGTCAAATCACGTCTTCGTGCCTCTTTTTGAAGAGGATCAAGTTCAGGCTCTTTCCTTATAAGTCTTCTTGCTGAGTGCAATGCTTCTTGTATATTCAATCTCATATTTTAAGTGGGCTGGAGAGGAGTTGAACCTCCATCCCTTACGGGACATGGTCCTAAACCATGCGCGTATGCCAATTCCGCCACCAGCCCTCAAGATAACCAAAATACATTCTATCAAGTTTATAGAGAAATGGAAAGGCTGTAAGACGGATTACTTATCGCAAAGTCGTTTATCTTATTCATAAAATAAGCTACTCTACCTGGCCACATTTCAGAGGCTGCATAGAATCTACCGATTTGATACACATCTTGAGCTCCCCATTTATCCATGTATTTTTCCCTTAAGCTTTTAGATATGGTTTCAATAGCCTCGTCATAAGAGTTAAAATAAATCATATTGTCTCCATAAATACCCCATCCCCAAGCGTTGTAGGAGTTGTAAGGAAGCTGTTGAGCAAAGGTTGATTCCACGCCTGAAATAGAAGCAACTAGCCTCCAATCAATATTGTATTTATCTGCAGCTTTAATAAAGGTTTGGCTAGATGAAACAAGCGGAGAGTTATATTGAGCTAAATAATCCCTTAAGATACGAATTCTGGTGTCAGCTTCAACAGGCACGACAGCTTTTCTAAGCACGGCTGAAGTCGCAAACTCACGTGTGTTTGTTGCGTATACTTTGCTGGGGATGGGAAGGAGAGCTAAGAGGAGAAGAAAGGCGAAAACGAGCCTAATTCTCATAAAAAAATCCTAAAGTACACATTTTAAAAGGCATACTTTAGGATATGAGAAGGATTATAGCACGTAACTATAGGTTTGTCAAGCTTATTACTATAAATGAGTTGTTTAAGGAGTTAGATTGCTTTGATTAGTATTATGTTTTTTACACAAAAATCTTATGGGATTTATTGTAGTTCTTCCATGAAGTGGGTAACTGATCTTGCCCAGCTTCCATTACTGGACGGAGTATACTTACTCATTATTTCAAATGGCGTATCAACCACTTTATTTTTATATTGATTGTCCATTGTTT
>OBEQ010474116.1_pt1 | contig 36215 bp, 35 predicted proteins | sample 1670901 | NCBI WGS metagenome assembly OBEQ01 (sample SAMEA104232315, study PRJEB22302) | groundwater metagenome | biome: forest; feature: aquifer; material: groundwater | place: USA | collected 2011-08-07 | depth 5.4 m | reverse complement strand
ACTCTCCCTTGCCAGTTACTAAAGCATTGTAGAATTTTTGTAACTCTTCCGGCGATACCGTTAGGTCGCTATCCAGGATCATAAGTATATCTCCCGTCGCTGCTGAAAACCCTAGCCTCACAGCGTTTCCTTTACCTTTTCCCTGCTGCGTTAGAAGACGTACTTCTAAATCAGGTCTTGTGTCCGCTAAACGTTTTATTTCTCCAACAGTCTCATCGTCTGAGTTTCCATCTACAAAGATAAGTTCCGTTCGACTACCTAGCTTCTGTACCCTCGAGAAAATGCCAGCAATATTCCCTCTTTCATTCTTACATGGAACAACAATAGAGACACTCGGATCAACTTGCCGCCTCTGGCCAATAGGCTTTGCTATGATTATCTGGCTCAATCCAAATTTCCAAAAAATGGGCAAGTTGACCAATACTCGGTTACAAAAGTTAGAAATTAACGGAATGTAAACCGGGACAAGCACCTTATATGTCCGTTTAATGACCTCGAACCCGCTTAAGTGCAACAAATTGTGTATGTCCTGCAACGTCAACCAACTTTGCGGTGGTAGCGGCATTTTAAGACCCAACTTTGCCGCCCCACGCAATAACCACTCCCAGAGATAGTTGTAATATGTGACAATAATTCTAGTTCTAGGTGTACAGACTGAACGAATCTCCTCAAATACACGTTGCACGTCCAAAAAGTTTCCTATAGCATCCGATATAACAACGTAGTCAAATTTCTCGCCCAAATTTAAATTTTCTGCAAAACAAACCCTAAACTCCAATTCAGAAAAATTGTTTCTTGCTCGCTTGATCATCTCCGGACTAAAGTCAACGCCTACTCCCCTCTTAGGTGCGCAAGAGTGTAGAAGAGCTCCGGTACCACAGCCAATTTCAAGAACGCGCGATCCTTTGGGAATAACGAACCTAATCAAATCGGCTAAAAGCCGATGATAATACCCGTTCTTTTCTCTCCAATAATCTCTTTTCTGTGCGTGCTTATCATAGAACCGAATCAGATCCTTATACGAATACTGAAGCATTTCATCGGCTTTTACGGTTTCGCGCTGCGTTATTTCTAGAGTTAAATCTTTTGGCATAATTTACTTTACACGAATGAAGCTTAAGTACTGCATACCGCGCCCCCACCAAGCAGCAAATCTGCCCCATTCAGTTGTAGAGTTAATATTTGGATACTTCTCGAGCGTAATTAAAAAGTCCCCTAACGCCGCCGCTGTATTGGGTGAAAAGGCGCTAACCATTGCCTGCAATTTATCCAATTCCGTGCAAATCTCATCAATATATTTCCTGTCACGTTCGTGCCCGTAGCGCGCAATAGATTTCCATATTTGATAGCAATGGTGACTCAACTGCATATTATCCCTAATTGATCGTGGCTCAAACTCATAACGATAATCCAAAAAGTTATGAATATTTTTCAGATAACAATCTTTCCCCTTTAAATTGAGCGCTCGCTCATCGCCGTAAACATCCTTATACCAGCGCCAGTCAGTAAAGATATAAGGCGACACTCCGTATACATCAAACGAAGAACCAAGAGCGTCGATAGCATCCTCTATAGAAAACAAGCTGCCATCCCGCCATAATGATTTATGAATAATCGAATCTACCACCCAATCCCGAAAAGACCTGCTAACTCCTTTTAAATTCTTAAGATGTCCTTCAAAAACTGCCAGTAGCGTCTCAATTTGCCGCTCAAACGACATACCATCACTTGTAACAATGGTACCAATCAGACATCTCAATAAGTCAGTCAATAGCCCCACCGCGTCATGACATGTAACAATGCATACCCCTCCGGGCTTGGCAAATCGCGCGATGATTCTTGCAAATTGCTTCGGATCATTTTGACCGGGAATTAATCCTTCGCAAATTACTAAATCAAATAGTTCATCGCTTTGAAATTGCTCAATAAGACACTCGACAAATTCGTACTTCTTTTCCTGAGAAAAATAATTACTGAATAATTTCTCACACTCACGCAAACCCGTTGGATTTCCATCAACAAGCACGTATCGTGAGGGGTTTAAACTATACGTGTAAAGAGCATTATGGCCGCTGCCAGGTCCAAATTCGATGACCGATTTATCTCGAATAAAGGAAGAGACAAGACCCAGCCTCCGATATAAATTCTCTCTTCGATCAAAGTGCTTCTTCAAATCAGAAATATCTTGGGAAACGGGTGAAACTTTATATTTTTTATAGAAATCAACGTAAGGATGGATTTCTTTAGTTGTCATGACTGTTTTGGGTAACATGATCGTTTTTCTTATTTGACATTAACAAAGGAAGGCGAGTTTTCATTGGTTGATAAAAGTGCTCCGTATTTACGCAAAAAATTCCTTCCTAAGCGTGCATTAACTACAGCACCTTCTTCTCCGTATTGTTTTCCGCATTCGGTTGTTACTGAACTAAAAATATTTTGCAATCTTTCATCTTCCTCGCTGTATACCAAACGCCCATTACATCTTTCCAACATCTCCTCAATCAAATCCCTAATGTCTTCTTCGGTATTTGCTATGATTTCAATATTCTCTTTATCATAATTAGATTGAACGGCTGCTGTCCCAATTGAGGGAGAAAATAACTTTCTAAAATCCAATAATCGATTTTCCTCCTTGGATCTGCAAATCCTGGGAAGGAACAAATCATTGCTTGTTAAATAATAAGCACCGCAGGTAGGTAAAAGGTTGGTCATAACCACAGGATTGCCAAAAGTCATGGCAAACGTAAACAACCCGGAGGACGTCGCTATAAAAAATCGGCATTGCGCACACAAAAAAACATCCATCCAATCACTCTTTATAGTGCTATGCGCATAATCAATCACATGATGCATTTCCGGCAACGGTTTCATTGTTGGGTCGCCCATACGAATAACCCATCCTCCGGCCTCCGTAATGGTTTTCATCGCAAGCGTATATGTATTAATATCTGCATTACGAAAATCTTCCGCGGAGGAACCGTTGTCCTTCCATCCGCTTTCTCTGACATGCACACAAACAAACCAGTCGCCGTGCTGCATACCAAAAGATTTCAAACACTTCCAACCGCGCTCATAATCCTCATCCAAAAGTTTCAATATAGGAGGACAACTATCCCTAATCCATTGTTCACGCACAATCCCAAGAGCTAAGAAACTTTTGTGCATTTTTTCGCGTAGAAATATATACCAGTTTAATGGAATTGCAAACCGCGCTTGTAGTGGAGAAAGCATCTCAACTAGTAAGGGGTCACGTATAACGGTAATATAGCTACTCCAATAATTAAGATAGCAGGTATTATTGACAGATACGTTGGGGTCAACTAGTAAAATCAGTTTTTTGGAAGGACGTAAACTAAGCATCATCGCCTTAACATAAATATCAAGATGTTCATAATTACCAATGCTACCCACGCTTAAATATTTTGGGAGAAATTCGATTTCCAAATCGTTAAACTGATGTACCTTTGCCATGCTGCCCTGAACCTCTGCCCTCTTTTGACATACGCCATTTAGTTCTTCCATTCTTCCCTGAAGAAAATACAAGCACCCCAAGATCCCGCTGGTATCCAGCCAATCCTGCATATTGATTAACGCGGGCGTACGATCAACTATAGTTCTAAAATAATCGATTGTTTGATTCTCGATTTCTTTGATTACTAATGGATTGGAATTGAGTTGAGAGCGAAATTTTTTTAGCTTTATGAATTTCATTTTTCCAAAAAAGTAATATGCTTTTGGCCAGTTAATTTTAAAATATACCACCAAGGGCGCGAAAATATTCATAAATAATGAATATGCGAAATTTTTAACCTTACGATAAAAAATGCTAGTACCTCATAATTAATTTAAACTTTTACAAACCAAAATTGCGAATCTTCACTAAAAACCAATAATTTGTATTTATAAACAAATTCTGATACTGCTTTTATCACACCCCGACCTGAAGGGTGTCCAAAATCATCGCCACACATAACACCATATTTCTTTAACTTGGGGTACCAAGCCTCCAAATCATTAAGAACAAATTCATATTGATGATTGCCATCTATATAGATAAAATCAAAATATTCATCATGAAATTTGTTCAATACATTGACCGAGAGGTCTCTAATGATTTCCACTCTTTTATCGTTTTCAAAAAGCTCGTTAACTTCTCTATATATATTGTCAAAATCTCTTCCACTAAGGTCATAACCTCCCCCAAAAGGAACCCAAGGATCCACAAGAACTAATTTTTCTATATTTAAGTATCCGTTTAAGATCTGCTTTGCATGATTACCCTTAAAAACACCGATTTCGGCACCAACTAAAGATTTCAACGGTGGATTTTGTGCATAGGTTAAATTAAATTTTCGGATAAAATGAAAAGGGCTTCTCACACTACTCTTGATTTGCTCTCTACGTAATATTCTTACTAAAAAAATAAAAGGAAAAAGTAATAGGTAATAATTTAAAATTAATAAAAAAATGAACTTATTTTCATCAATTACCGAAACGGAGGGGGGTAAAAATAAAAATATAGGAAAAGCGACATACAGAGTCGTTATTATCCTTCTATATTTTAAAACAGTTTTCAATATGAATTGCATTTCTCTCCTATAAAATTCGTAGCGAAACAGTTGAAGTTATTCGATGCAATTAACCAGACAACTATTCACAACTGTTTTATTTAAAAGTTCTTGGTTTTGACGTAAAAAACCAGCTCCAATTCGTCCCAAAAACTTACGCTTAGTTACGTTATGAACAATTCTACAAAACTCCTGCTGCAACTCTTTATCTTGTTTTGTTTCATTCCAGATTCCATTCAAACGTGCTTCCATTTCGATCGTAACGTCTCTGATTTCGTCTATAGAATTATTAATTATTTCTATGCCCGCTTTCTGATAATCTTCGGTCCTGCAATATTCAGCAACTTTTGTATTAAGCATCTCATCAAATGTCAGCATACGATTTTCCGTTAAGGACCAAAGTTTTTTTGGAATAAACAATTGCCCCTTTATAACTAAATACAGAGCACTGAAAGGTACAAAATCTATCCAAACGACCGGACGTCTAAATATTGTAGGCATCTCAGCCAAACCGTCAGAGCCTGCTATAAAAAAGTGGCAATTAGCGCTCAAGTACATATCAAGAAAATCCGTTCTGTTCTTTACCGCATAGTCAATTATCTTTGGATTATTTATTTTTAGTTCTTTTTCGACAAATCGTCCCATTCTGATAGCAAAATAACCCATACTTACTAGCTTCTCAACAGCCGGGACATAGTTGCTAATATCAGCATTCCGAAATGAATGATAATTCCAATTTATTTGTGGCTGATGTGTATTTAAATAGGCCGCATCACGAGCATGAAAACAGATGAACGGATTGTTTTGATACACTCCTAACTTTCTAAGCTCTCGTTGACCTTGTTCATGCTCTTCTTCCGAAAAACTTAAATTAGTGGATCCTGTGTCAATGAGATCACAGTGCAATCTAGTTCTGCTTGAAACTACATGTCGTTCCCATCCGGGTATGTGCCTATTCACTTTATCTACCCAAAAAGCAAAAGGAAATATTGGGATGGTTCTTTCCAACATTTTTTTTATCTGATAATTAGCGACTTTGCCCCGATTAAAACAAAACACGTCAAAATTATGCGAATCGTTCAGACTTGCTTCACGCCGAGAAATATACATGTCAAAGTGCGGCAAAACATGCCCAACTCTACTGAGATCCAAAACAAAGATCCGTACATTCACAAACGGAGATAATATCCTCATCAACAAAACAAAAGGCAACGCGAGAACCGCCAAGGTTAAATTGACTATCTTTCCGAGAACGCGCATTAATTAGCTTCCAAAACCGTCTCTAAAGATTTACCCTTAGAAACCAAGCTAAAAATTTTTTCTGCCAATTGATGGGGCTGTAACCCATATTTTTCTAGAAGCGAATCTTGATCTCCGTACTCATGCACAAAAGCGTCCGGCAATCCCATACGATAAACGGGAGGAATATTTACAAGAGCAAACTTATCCGTCAGTAGCTCCATACATGCGCTTCCTAACCCCCCGACCAACGTATGCTCTTCAATAATGATCGCCATTCTTGCTTTTTTTATCTGGCCCGCAATGCTTTCGTCTAGAGGCTTCACGGTGTGCACATGCAAAACCGCGCATTCTATCCCCCTTGCGGAAAGTAGCTCAGCGGCTGATAACGCTCTATTTGTCATCGCTCCATTTGTGATAATCAGAATATCGCCTTCGCGCATCAAAATAGCTTTGCCGATTTCAAAGCCGGCCTCTGCTTTGCTGACAATCGGCTTACCGTACTTCGCCATTCTTATATATATTGAGCCGGGCCAATCCAGCGTAAGGGGCATCAACCGGTTGACTTCATCTGCATCACAAGGGGCAATAACAGCCATATTTGGGATGGCGCGCATTATAGCTACATCTTCAATCGCCGTATGAGTTGGACCGAGGTGAGCTGTTGACAAGCCGGCCCCCATACCAATTAACCGAATAGGCCTATTTTGCAAGCATGCATCAAGCGCGATCTGTTCATAACATCTTCGAGTATTGAAAGTCGCATGGTTCAAAATGTAAGGTATGTATCCGTCAGATGCCAGTCCCGTTGCCATTCCGACAATGTTTGCTTCAGATACAGCTTCCACAAAATACCGACCAGGAATAACTCCTCGAAGTTCTACACCCGGCCCGTGGTCGCAACAAATTAATACCACGTTAGGGTTTGTTTTCGCCATTTCACAAATCATATTCATGCAAGCTCTTAGCATTAATAGTTCTCCAAAGCTGAGCTCATGCGACTAATTAATGCCTCATCAATTTTATTTTTCCAATGCCATTCTGAACTTTCTTCCGCAAAAGAAATACCTTTTCCTTTTATTGTATGACAAATCACGACAACAGGCTTTTCTGGCAAGTTTTCAAAAACGGATCTAAGTTCATTGACGTCGTGGCCGTTCACTTCTATCGGTTCAAATCCGAAACTTTTCCATTTATCCGCTAGAGGTTCAAGGCGTGAAACATCATGAGTAAAGCCCGAAAGCTGCACTTTGTTGTAATCAATAATCGTGACCAGATTTGATAACCGGTGCTTTGAAGCACACATAGCAGCCTCCCAAACAGAACCTTCTCCCAGTTCGCCGTCGCTCAATAAAACATAAACCTTATTGGTTCTATTTTTCATCCTGCTTGCCATCGCCATTCCAACACCAACGGACAAACCGTGACCTAAAGCTCCTGTGGTCGCTTCAATTCCTGGAACGATGATTTCGCAACAGCCGGCTAGTCTTGAATCCTTCAAGGTATACGTTTTTATTTCGTCCGGATGGAAGAACCCTTTGTCGGCCAAAACGGCATAGAGACCCAAGCACCCATGGCCTTTACTCAAAATAAATCTGTCTCTTCCGGGCCAAAGAGGGTCATCAATCTTGTACTTCATAATGTCGTCGTACAGTACTCGGGCGATTTCTATAAATGACATAGCCGAACCTATGTGGCCTTTCCCTGCTCCTTGCAACCCAAGTATTACAAGCTTTCGCAAGTACTTGGATCTTAGATCAAGTTTTATTTTTTTCGCTTCTTCAGCAAATTTGGCTGTACTTGTTTCCATACTGAACTCCCTGAAAATCTTCGTAAATTGATTTTGTCAGGCTCGTAACCCGCTCAAGTTGTTTATCATTTGCTACCGCAGATTGGGTAGCAGACTGATATCCGGGCAAAAACTGATTTAGCATAATCGTGCACCATTTCAATCCGAACAGCGGATACAAGAATTTAAACCGCAGGAGAAACGTGTTATCACTATCAAAAATCCGTTTAAGCCCTGAAAATAAAATTTGTTTCATTCCATCATCTAACGCCATACCGGGATGCTGAAGTGTATCGGCAACCAACTTGACCGGATCGTCCCATCCAAAGAACTCGAAATCCAGAAAATAGAATTTATTCTGTTTCCTCAAAACATTATGAAAGCCAAAATCCACAACGCTCAGGGTTTGTTGTTTAAGAGAAATATTTTCATGAAAATTCAACGCAGATTTTTTATACTGCTGTTGGCTCCAATTCAAAATTTCATCCAGTGCGGGCAAAAATTTATTATCGATAAATTCGCGCAATTCCGGATAGATACCTTTGGATGCTTCCAACCTGCTTAATCGCAAATTAATTTGTTTGATAATTTCATCGCCATTCAAACAGGCTTCCGTGGCGTATCTAATTTTTTGATTGACGGCTTTGGAAGCGATCTTATGCACTTTCTGGATGAATGAAATCAGCGCGTTGATTTCAACCTCACCATAATTATTGACCCGTTCAGCTTCGATCCATTCCATTAATACACAGTTATTCACCCTATCCTTGGCAATAACTCGGGGCGTTTCTTCTATTCCGTACTCGGCAAACAATGATAAGGCTGTGGTTTCCGCATCAAATCTCTGCCTCTGCCCTTCGTTATCCGGCCTGAAAAATTTCAAAGCGAAAACTTTACCGCCATCTTCTACGCGATAAATACGGCTGTTTCTTCCGCCTTCGACCGGAAAAATATTCAAAGTTGTTGTTCCGCAAAAAGCGCAAGCGATGTCATGTGCGAATTGATTGCTGCTTCCCGTTCCGCTCATCACACTCTTCCTCCGCTTATGGGAACAATAGAACCCGCCGCAAAAGAAGCTCTGTCTGAGGCTAACAATATTACAAAGGGTGATATTTCTTCGGCAGATGCAAAGCGACCTATCGGATAATATTGATTTAAGAATTCATCAACACACTCAGGATCTTTTTTCTTTAATTTGTCCCAGTGTTTTCCTTTAGAAAGAACGGCGCCCGGCATAACGGCGGTCACGACAACATTATCTTTTGCCATCTCACGGCCCAGACCTTTGACGTAGGCATTCAAATATGCTTTTGCGGCTGCATAAGGAAGGGCGCCCCCGAACGGTTCCATCAAAGGGTCTCCCAATTCCCCAGAAATGGAAGATATATGAACCACCCGGCCCCAACGCTGCTTTTTCATCTCGGGCAGCAAAACGGCATTCATTTCAATAGCTATCCCGACGTTAAATTGCCAAACGCTCAGCCAATCTTCAACCGGACTTAAAGGGTCCTTTTGACCAAGCCCGCCACCGACATTATGCACAACAATATCAACCTTCTTATACTTAGCTATCAGTTCTTTAGCGACTCGCGTGGGCTCCCCATGATTTCTCAAATCTGAAACTATGAATTCATGGCCTTTACTCCTACCGCCCAATTCATGGATTTTTTTCTTAAGGCTCTCTTCGTCGCGGGAAACAATCGATACTTTGCAACCTTCATCAGCAAAGCCTTTAGCTATAGCGCCGCCGATTCCTCTGCTGCCACCTGTTATTAAAACTCTTTTTCCTTTGATACCCAATTCCATGAAGATGCCCTACTCTTTAAAATTTTACGATGCAACGGCCAGGTATATCGCCCCTCATTTTCTCTATCGCGTCATTGATGTCATCAAAATCCGCCACATGCGAGATTAATTTCTTTAGTTTCAATTTACCTTCGTTTTGAAGTTTAAAATAGGCCGGTACGGTTTCGTCGGGATAAGTTCCTCCGCCAAGCGAGCCTAAAATACTTCTCTCGTGCATTACCGCGTGCGCTTCTACTTTCATATGAGCTCCTTTTGGAGGCACTCCAACGATATAGCACTCTCCCGGAACGGACGTCATCTCCACGGCTTGTTCAAAAACTTCTATAATACCGACGCAAACAAAAACTTTATTAGCGCCTCTTCCTTCCGTTATTTCCAACACACGTTTTAGAGCATTCTCTTCTCTCGCATGGATAATATTTGTCGCACCAAATTCCTTTGCCATATCTAGAGCTCTTTCATTAACATCGATAGCGATAAGCTTCTTGGGCTTCTTTAAATGGGCTGCTTGAACCGCGCACAATCCCACTCCTCCGCAACCATAGATAATAACCGTATCATCCGATTCCACTTTCGCTTTATTTAAAATAACGCCTACACCTGTTGTTGCAACACAACCAAACAATGTAGCAACTACAAAATCACTTTCCTTGGGAATAACGGTCAGACGATTCTCAGACACAACGGCATATTCATTAAAAGTAGTCACCCATCCGGAGTTAATCCGAATTCCGTTTCTATAATAGAGCGGCGTTTCGGATTGAATTCCGCTTCCTTTTCTCCAATGTAAAACAACAATATCACCTTTCTTTGCTTTGGTAACCTTAGGCCCGATATCTATCACTTCCGCACATCCTTCATGACCCAACAGATGTGGAAGAAAAGGATCCGGCGCTTTACCGTCTATTTCATCGGTTTGCTTTCCGCAAATACCGCTGTATTTCATCTTAACCAAAACCTGCCCATCGACCAAAGGTCCTTTAAATTCGATATTATCCAGAGTAAGAGGCTTACCAATCTCCGTGAGAATAGCTGCCTTAAAAATTAACGGATAACTCATCTTGCATCCTTTACTAGGCTTTTCCATCTTCAGCGGAACAGGTCGTTAAATACGACTTGAGTTTAGCGGTATATTTTTTTATGTCACTTTCACAGCTTCCATCAGGAGCCCACTCTGGATATAAACTGTCCTGCTCACCTCTGAACGGACCGGGTCTCGATTCGTGATAAATTACATAATCGCTAAGGGGCACAGTCGCATGATACACATTGAGACAAACTTTATACATCAAGGTATGTGAAGCCTCCATGATGCATGCATCGATCACTTCTCCAGCATCGGTAAATGTCAAAACGCCCATTTTGCCTTCAATGATATGAAAGACCTCCCCTTTTTTTAAATGCTTATGCGGGCGACCGTATTTTGTACCCCATTCAAATATAACCATTTCATGAATATCTGCGTCTGGATCACTATGCAAACATAAACGAAGGTTTCTTAACTTGTCTCTCAAAAACTTAATCCGCAACTCCTCAATAAGCGCTCGATCCACTCGTGCAGGCCCTTTTTGACAAAAATAAGCAACGGCTTTTTTACCTTCATCGATTCGGACTTGCTGAGAATCATCTAAATCAATGGTGGATATATTCTTTAACGATGTTTTCACAAACTTGATCCATATCGGTTAATTTGATTCGCGTTGTTCGAACAAATTTATGAGACTGCATAGAAAGATTAAGTGGAGTGTTTTCAGCCCACGGAAAATCCTTAATCAAACACCTTTCAATTGTAATATCTAACGGCTTTACGCGCTGAAGATGACTCAAAAGTTTTTCTAACAGCTCAATACGAGTAAACTCTTTACCGCACGAAATATTAAAAGTACCGCTCTCGTTATGATCTATAAACCACAATATCGTAGAAACAACGTCCCCAATATAAATAGGCGAGAATCGTTGATCCGTTGCGCATTTAATCACCTCTTTTGTTTTAAAATCCTCCAGCCAGTCCGACAAAAGAGATCCGTCATTAACCTTATCGCCGATAACCCTAGCCAAACGTAAAATCACATAATCCGTGAACCGCGCCCGGATGTATTTCTCGACATCATATTTTTGCCTTCCATATGTCAAGATTGGCTGAGCCGAGTCTTCTTCAGAATAATCTCCCCTTTTTCCATCATAAACCGACTCGCTAGATGTAAAAATAGGACGAATATTCCATTTCTTCAATAAATCTAACAAACGATACAGGCTATGAACGTTGAGTTCATTAGACCGTTTCATATCCCTAGCGCAAGAATTGGGACTTGTATCTCCTATAAGGAGAACTGCGTGAGAAAAATTATTCGGATCAAGCACGATATCTTCTAGAGACATCGATACCGAATCAAAATGTACGGCATGGGGAACTTGCGTTCTATTGTAGGTTGCTAAATAATCCCGCGGATTAAGTACGTCCATCAAATACCGACCAACAAAACCCGAGCCTCCAAGAATAAGAATTTTCTTTTTCACGCGTTAATCCATTTTGACAACGATACGTCCACCCTCATCTACGCCCTAGCTTAAAATTACTCCGCCTATGTTAAAATAACCCCAAAAGTATTTTTTAATTTGTTAATATTTAAATTTTGCTCTAAAGGCTTTGCGCTTCCTTCAACAGGTGTAATTTTACCTTTCCACTCGATTCCTAATTCGTCACATAAAGCACAAAGCCTGTCATAATAATTCATCATCTTAGTTCCGACATGATACGTGCCGTAATTCGTATCATTAATAAAAATCTCGAATAAATTAATAAGTTCTTCTATCCTTAGAAAACATCTTGCAACATTGCTAAACACAGTAACTTTTCCCCCTAATTTAACATCGATGATCGCTCTGTCTATAAAAGAACCCCGCTTTGCTCCTGTACACTTTCCCAAGGAATGAACGATTGGAAGTCTTACAATATGAAATCTTTCCGTTTTCTTCTTAATCATTTCTTCGCATTGATACTTAAGATCAGCGTATAGCCATAACGGCTTAACTTCTGTTTCTTCGTCGGGGTTGGGGTCAGATCCATCAAAAACCTTATCTGTTGACGGAAAAATAATATGGGCATCATCGGACAAATTATCTAAGATATTTTTTGTAATACCTAGATTAGAATCTCGTGCAACTTTTGAATTTTCCTCGTTTCTTTGAGGAGACGATAAACCAGCAAAGTGGAATACTGTAGTAGGCTCATATTTATCAAATATTTCTTTTACTCTCTCTTCATCTCTTAAATCAGCTTCTACAAAATTGTTGTTATTAACGTTTTCTCTTAAATTAGAAACAACACCTACGGGATAAAAGTATTTTAATTTTTCAAAAAGACTTCCACCTATAAATCCTCCTGCTCCTGTTATTAATATTTTGCCCGAACTTAATTTATTTTTCATGCCGCCTATTCAGACAGATTCAATTGTGAGCGTTTCAAAAAACATTATCTCCGTGATCCATCGAAATCAAAACGCGCCCCGCTTCACCTCTACGAATAACATTAAGCGCTTCGTTGACTTCTTCTAACTTGAAGCGATGTGTAATAATCCCGTCTAATGTCATCTTGCCGCGTTTCACAAGTTGAATATACCGCGGAATCTCGAGATTGGGCTGAATGCCGCCACCATGCGATCCTTTCAAGACCTTTTTAAAATGTAACGGAAGCGAGTAGATAGAAATGTTATCCCCCTTACGTGGAACGCCAACCAAAATGGTTTTACCGTCCGGATGAGTCATGGCATAGGCTGTTTCTATAACGCGTCCATTTCCCGTTGTGTCGATTACAACATCTGCTCCCTTATCTCCAACAACCTTATAAACTTCTTCTTTCCATGAGTCTAAATTTTTTGAGTTGAAACAATGCGTGGCGCCAAAACGTTTAGCCCTATCTAATTTTTTATCAAAAAGATCAATGCCAATAATCGGATTCGCCGAAACCATGGCTGCCGCTTGAATAATATTCAGCCCAACCCCCCCGACTCCAAAAACAACAACCGACTGTCCAACTTTGACATGAGCATCGTTGTTAATTACCCCAATAGCTGTTGTAACGGCACAGCCAAACAAGGGCGCGATTGTCATATCAAAATCATCCGGAATAACCGTCAGCCTGTTTTCAGATACAATGGCGTGATCATTAAAAGTAGTAATCCACCCGGCGTTAACTATTTGACCATTCCAATTATAACTAGGCGGCTGACATTGGATCCCTTCGCTTTGACGCCAATGCATAACAACATGGTCGCCTGACTTAACGCGTGTAACCCCTTCGCCCACGGTCAAGACCACCGCCGAGCCTTCATGCCCCAGTAGATGGGGCAAAAATTTATCGGGCCCCTTGGCGCCCCCGATTTCATTAAACTGGGCCCCACAGATACCGCTGTAATGGACTTTTACTAACACTTGCCCAAACGACAAGCGGCGCGGAAGCTCTATCTCGGCAACAACTAACGGCTTATTTAATTCGACCAAAATAGCCGCCTTCATGGTTCTAACCGATACTGCTATTTTTTCTAATTCCATTTGCGCTTCACTCATATCATTTCCCGTCATTTATTCAAAATAGATAAACTCGTAATCTCCTGTATATCCAAAATGTTTATACAGCCAGATCCATTCTTCCTTGTCAAAGAATGATTCGCACGTCAAGGCCCAGCATTGTAAATTAAACAATTCCAATTCATTGCGATAACTCTCAAGCATAATGTATTTATTTTTACCGACCCGCTCGACCTCTTTAAGAGCTGTTTCAAGTTCGAATATGCGTAGATTGTGAAAACAACCTAAAGAGAGAACCAAGTCAAAATAACCATCTTTAAAGGGGTATGGATCTTGACCTCTGTGTATACGAAGACTTCCGCGTATCTCCTGGGGTGCATCTGCAATACCATGCTTGGAAATATCGAAGCCGATGATTTCTGCCTGGGGAAGCAGTTTTTTTAATTCATAGATCAAGTGGGCTTTACCGCAGCCCACATCAAGAATTTTTGCATCGGCCTTAAGGCTATAAATTTTGATCAGCTTCTCCGCTACCACTTTCCAGCGGCCATCATATTTATAACCGCCATAGCCGTAACGACGATCGCCATCCCAATAATCAAACTCGTATTCCTTCGCTTTCAGCATGCAATGGACTTTGTCATCCACCATACGGTCAATATAGCCTCGCTTGGCCCTTTTATGTAAAGGTGTAACAATATCCAACAACTTGCCCATCAACAACCCCCTCTATGCCATTCCGTTTACACAACTTGTTTGCTTCGTATTTTTTGAGCATGTTTGATTGATACGACTAAATTCTCCTCCGTGATCGCATATTTCTTCAATTGATTCTCTTGAGAACCGTATATATCCGGAAAAACATCAGGCACCCCGATTCTTTTAAAGCTTTTTGGCGCATCAAAGCTTGCTTCGGCTATTACCTCAGCCACGGCACTTCCTAATCCGCCAATTATGGAATGTTCCTCAATAACAACGATGCACGAAGTCTTTTCACCGTACTTCATGATTGTAGCTACATCCAAGGGCTTGATTGTCGGAACATGGAGAATCGTTATCTCAATGCCTTGATTACTAAGCGTGCCGGCCGCTCTTTGTGCAATCCCCAAGGTGATACCCGTCGTGATAACGACGGCATCGCTCCCTTCTCGCATTACAAAAATCTTCCCGATCTCAAAAGGCTCATCGTCTTTCGTCACAATAGGATCGTATCCTTTGGCTAGCCTAATGTAGATCGGGCCAGGATAATCTACTGTTAACGGCATCAACCGACGCATTTCATTGGCGTCGGCCACGGCAATGATTGTCATATTAGGAATAGCGCGTAAAATTGCGATGTCATCAAACGCTAAATGCGTTGGTCCAAGGGGGGCATAAACCAATCCGCCGCCATTGGCAATCAAACGAATATTGACATTATGCAAACAGGCGTCCAATACAATTTGTTCAAAGCAACGGCGCGTAAGAAAAGTTGCGATCGTATTGACGTAGACAATTTTACCTTCAAGAGCCAGACCGCAACCCATGCCGATCAGGTTGGCTTCGCTAACTCCCTCCATGAGAAAACGCTCCGGCATGTCATCTTTAAACTGTTTAAGCGTTTCATATGTGAGATCAGAACCAATAAAAAATATGCGCCTGTCCAATTTCGCAAGCTTATAAATCATGTCGAGGCAAGTTTTTCGCATTAAAAAGCTTCCAATTCAGTAAATAGCCCTTCAATTTCTTCGTCTGATATTTTACTTTTATGATGCCACTCTAAATTATTTTCAACATAACTAACGCCTCGCCCTTTGATCGTATGGCAAATAATCGCATTGGGCTTATCGGATTCGAAAGGAATCTGCAAAAAAGCCGACCTTAATTCTTCAACATTGTGGCCATCCACTTCCTTTGTAGCGAATCCGAACGCTTTCCATTTATCTGCAAATGGTTCCAAATCTAAAACTTCCGAGGTCGAAGAGTACGACTGCTGTTTGTTGTAATCGACGATTACCGTCAAGTTGCTTAACTTATGTTTTCCCGCGCACAAACAAGCTTCCCAAATAGAGCCTTCATTGCATTCGCCGTCTCCAACAATAACAAATGTACGATAACCTGCTTTTTCATAACGCGCGTTTATGGCCATCCCAACACCCAAAGACAAGCCGTGTCCTAAACTGCCCGTGGACGCTTCGATTCCGGAAACCTTATGTTCAGGGTGTCCTCCTAAATTGCCGTCGGCCTTACAAAATTTCCATAGCTCCGACTCTGGGAAGAAACCCTTTTCGGCAAGCATGACATAAAGAGCAAGACAGCCATGCCCCTTGCTTAAAATGCAACGGTCGCGATCAAACCATTTTGGGTTTTTAGGATCATACTTAAGAACATCATCATAGAGAACTCTTAAAATCTCAACCAACGAAAAGGCCGCTCCGATATGGCCTCTTCGCCCAGCCTTTAATGCTCTGACTATAACTTTTCTTAATTCTCTTGATCTTTGATCTAATCTCACCGACACCTCGTTCCTATTAAAGAAGTATCGTACGGAAACTCTTGATAGGTCTGTTTCATTTTATTGAGCATCTTTTTAGCTTTTAAAAGTTGTTCCTGATATATGACTCGCTTACTAATTATGTTGATTTGCGCAAAATCTCGACGGCGGAAATCCGCTGGGATAAACTCATTTAATAATATAAGGCACCATTTAAGCCCAAAAATGGGGTATAGAATCTGAACCCGATGTTTTAATTGCGTGGATTCCTTAAATAATGTAAGAATTCCGGTTACAAATTGCTGTTTAAGACTTTCGTCAAGCGACATGGCAGGATGAAGCAGAAAGTCTGAAATTATTTTTGCAGGATCATCCCAGCCAAAATGTTCGAAATCTATGAATATAATCTGTCCTTCCTTATTTCTTAAAGCATTATGAAAACCAAAGTCCGAAGGACTCAGAGTTCTATCGTTCTTATTTATGCTGTCGACAAAGGACAAACCTAAGTCTGATAGTTTATTCTTAGCCCAATGCGTCAGAGATTCCCAAAAAGGAATAAAATCATTAGCTAAATAATTCCGTAGAGAATCATGTTCCTCTCCGCCTCGTTCAATTCCCATTAGCCGATTAATCCTCATCTGGATATTCTCATATACATGACAAACTGAAAAAAATGCTTCCGATGCAGGAGAAAAAAGTTTGCCGGCGGTCTTAAGATTTTTCAGTTCTTTAAAAAACTCAACAGCACTTTCAATATCTCGCGTTACTATTTTTTGTGGAGAGATTTTCTCCCCCGCAATAAATCTATAAATAGCGCACCCTTTATTTTCATTAACGGCTATAGGCTCGGGAACGCACCTCACTCCATTCTGCCAAAGAAAGCGTAGACTCAAAAATTCAGCTTTCAAACGATCTCTTTTGCTCAAATTATCGCGATAATAAAACTTTAAAACGTATTTTGAAGCATCCTTCGTAATCAATAGATAAACCCTGCTATTAAGTCCTCCCCCGATTCTTTCTAAAGAAATAATTGGCATCGAAAGAAGTCGGCCCGCAATGCTCTTAATATCAATGTCGGCTTTGCTATTTTTGTCCAGTAAAAAAGTAGCCATAAACCTCTTTCCACGTAGCAAAAGTCTTTACGCCATCCAGGCAGGAGCGCTTCTCGGAATAGAGGATTCTCTCAACATTAGACGGAAAGGAAGTTTCTAAGAAAGTTTCTTCTAAATCATCAATGAAGTGCGTGCAGCCCAACCGTTTAATCCGTTCAATTTTCTCCTGTCTTGTTGATTCGAAATATATTTGATCGGGCAGCAACCCCAACCCTTCGTGGTCAAAAAATCGATTCTGCTTCATCCAATTGATCGCCGCGTCTCTAAGGTTGATTCCGCCACCACCTATCGAAGCAAATTGGGTCTTGTGACTTATAATAGCTACGTTAATGGCCGCGTCTCGACAAGCGTCAAAAAACGGCTTTACTCCTTCAGGCAACGTAGAGTTTTTTATTCCTTTACTGTATATAAAAGCCTGTAATTTCTGCCATTTGGCTTCACCATCTTGCAAAGCGCGGATTTGATCCCGAATGTCCCTTTTATTTCTTTGTATATTCGCAGTTACCAGCCCAAGGTGAAGTGCGCGCTGATAAAGAACATCGTCATAGTTTGCTAGAGTGTTATCAAAATCAATTCCTAATGTTAGATTCACAACTTTATACACACATCTCAGTATTTAACACCTTCAACCTTTTGATATTGTAGTAACGAGTATTATTCAATGGGTCCTCAAATTTACCGGCTTGAAATGCTTTTATCAAATCCCGTACAGCATCTTCAAGGGTATGGGAAGGAATAAATTTCAATTCCTGTTTAATTTTTTCCGATGAAATACGGTAGGAACGAATATCATCGGAAGGCCGCGTTTCAACAGTAACCGCCGGCCTCTCGGGAAATTCTTCAGCCATCACCTTACGCACAATATCAGCAATGTCGGCGACCGAACGGTTCTGATAGCCGGCGTTGAATGTTTTTCCTGCAATTTTTTCGTCGGGTAATTCAAGCAGCAGGCAATAAAGGTCGGTCATATCTTCGATATGAAGATTTGGACGCTCCTGCTTACCGCCAAAAACAAGAATATGATTATTGTTATAGGCATGATTGGTTAAAATATTTACTGTGAGGTCAAACCTCTGCCGAGGAGAATAACCACAAACGGTGGCTGGTCGGATGGTGACTGCCGTAAACGTCGGCGATTGATATTTCCAAAGAATGGGCTCGCATAATCCTTTGTATTTGTTGTAATCCGTGATGGGAACCAACGGATGATCTTCGGTGACATTTTCGGCATCACTAACCCCATATACACTACAGGTCGAGGCATAAATAAATCGGCCTACGCCGCTTTCTTTGCTAATACGCACCAAAGGCTCGAAAGCTTCATAATTGACCTTACGGCTCAAAGTGGGGTTAAGTTCAAAAGTAGGGTCGTTGGAAATACATGCCAGATGGATCACCGTATCACACCCAGACAAACTACTTCTAAGTGCTGCCACATCACAAATGTCACCCTTAATCTGCTGAAGGCAAGATTTGTCTTTAATCCCATCAAAAACGTCCGTCCCGTATGTGTATAAATCTAGAACCTTAACCTTGTATCCTTTGTTCAATAATTTTGGAACCAAAACAGCGCCTACATATCCGGCCCCGCCGGTCACCAGAATAGTTTTTAATTTACTCATTAAGCATGTCCTTTCTTGCGTGATACTGGGTATCAAAAGGTTGAAAATGGATGGGAACTTCTGATTATTAGATATTTATATCAGATGAATTTTAAAAGAGATACATCGCCTGTTACACATATTTCATTTCAATAATCGCGTGATGAATTTGACGAGATCCACCGTTTTTACCGGTTCCCGGTTACAGACAATCTGCACTGCTAGCGAGCCTACAGCGTTACCTATCAGGGATACTACTTCTTGCGGCATACCGGCAGCAAAGCAAGGCGCGATAAAAGCGAAAAGAGCGTCTCCTGCACCAATTGGATCAACTACACGACTAGAAAAAGCAGGAGTCTCATGGAAACCATTTTCCTCGGAATAACACAATGACCCGTACGGTCCGCGTGTAGCTATGATATGTTCACAGTGGAGCTGTCGATATACTTTCTTTGCGTGAGCCCGAAGATCGCTAAAGCGCTGTTGGGTAGCGTAGCGCAATTCCAACTCATCAATGCATACGCAGTTTGCTCGAGGATATTTTGTGACAAGATTAAATCCGATATTAGCACTGTTGGTTTGGACATTGAGCGCGAGATATCTGGCCTTTGTACAAATTAAATCACGGATCTTCTTTGTTAAAAATCCGTGACCGTAGTCTGCAACAATCACAAGATCATAATTTTTGATTATTTTCTTAAGATGCTTAAGCACCTTATCTTCTTCCCGGCGGGCAATATCAGCATCATTCATAAAACATATCTCAAATAGCTTGCGATTCTGAATCCTGCTGACATACCGTCTCTTTACAATCGTTCCGGCGTCTGAACGGTAAAAAAAAATGGGGCGCACATTAGAGCCCAAATGATTTTCAATAAAGCCTTGGTATGACTTTTTTCTACCAAGAATGGTCATCAGATCCACTTGTCCACAAACACTTGCTGCATTATTGGCTGTCGCAAGACTACCGCCGGCGAACATTTCCTTGCTATCGTACCGATTGACAACCAAATGCTCCTTAGATGACTTGCCCAATGGGGAACAATAATGATATTCATCGATAATCGTATCCCCAATCACCAACGTTTTTAATCTTTTCAAAGTCTCAATAGATTTAACAATATAATCAGTGGGATAACGCTTGCTTATCGCCTTTAAATATTTCACTGTGCGCGGGGGGTACGCATCAAGATAATCATTAATCAACTTAGATGAGCTGAAGGTAATATCATCCGTAAAAAATAAGCGCCCCCCTACAGCCTTGATAGCTTGCTCCTCTTCAAAGATTTTTCCGGTTACATCTTTATCCTTTGCTTTGTAATCTGGACCTTTTGCGTAAACATCCGGTCGTACCTTTCGAATAAAATCAGTAGCGGTGGGGGCATCTACTATAGATACGAAGTCCGTCATAGCTAAAGAGGCCAGTGTCTCGGCACGCAAGCGGTCATTGAAAAACGGACGTCCGGGCCCACGTTTGACATACTTATCCTGGGTAAGCGACGTGATCAAAATATCCCCCTGCGCTTTAGCCTGATTAAAGTGCCGTATATGCCCCAGATGCACGATATCAAACACGCCGTGGCACAAAACAACTTTCTTCCCCTTCTTTTTTAGATCGCTAACAATCTTTGATAGCGTAGACACCGGGAGTATTTTTTTAAAAGTTTTTTGGTCCATCTCAAGCCTTTACAAGATACTTAAACCAGTCCTCGGTAACCTTTTCAATGGTTTCCGGCGTCCAAACTGGCGCTGTCTTCCAATAATTGATATGCTTAAGAACTTCCTGAACGCCGTCGGCAAAAGACACCTTCGGCTCCCAATGCAACATGGATTTAATTTTACTAATATCCGCCCAAGTACAGTCCGGTTCCCCGGGACGCTTGGGAATAGGAATTCTTTCTCCTCCTAAAAGCGAAACCAGTGTATTGACACTTTGTGGAGTTCCTGTCCCTACATTAAAAATCTCATTTTTTACCGACGAAGAACCGGCGGTAACCATCGCATTAGCCACATCGGTGACATAAACAAAGTCTCTTGTTTGGTTCCCGTCACCTACAACCGTAAGAGGTTTTTGGGCAAGTTTCTGGGCTAAAAAGACACCAAAAACCGCTCCGTAGGTTCCGGATGTGCGGGAACGCGGCCCATAGACATTGAATAACCGTAGGGAAATAACCGGCAAATTGTACACCTGGCCCCAATGAAGAGCGGTTTGTTCGCCTAGATACTTCGTCAATGCATAAGGATATTGGGGAGCGATAGGAGCTATTTCAGGAGTGGGATAAAATTTCTTTGGCGGGATACCATAGCAGGAGGATGAAGCGGCATAAACAAGCTTTTTGACTTGCGCCAAACGCGCGGCCTCGACAACATTCATAGTTCCCAGGACGTTGGATGCGTAATATGCACGTGGGTTGACGATTGAGGGAATAATGTCTGCTAACGCAGCGATATGAAATACAATGTCCTGCTCTCGAAAATGCGGTGAAATGTTCTCGAAGTTCGTAATATCGGCTTCAATAATCCGGACATCGTCTCTTCGATAGTTTAAGTTTTCAGGTCTTCCGGTTGAAAAATTATCAATGACAGTTACTACGTCGCCTCTTTCGATAAGTTGGTCAACCAAATGGCTCCCGATAAAACCCGCGCCGCCTGTTACCAAAATATTTTTTCTACTCATCGCTACTTCCCATCAAAGCCAGCAATTCATTACTCTCCGGTACGTCGTCCATGGACCAACGTGAATTCTCAATGGAATAGTCATCCGATATTTTTTCGACCAACCGCCTCAAATCATCCACGCCCAGCCATTCTGTATTATTGTCAGAGGTATACGTAAAACCCTCTCGGCACAATTGACCATTGTTATTGCCTGAACGTGTAAATTCAAACAAATACTCCCTCGGCTGATTGTTGGGCTGCACTATAAAACATTCTTTAAACTGGACGGCATTTCTTGCTTCATCCTCACTTAGAAGTAATTCATGAACTTTTTCTCCAGGCCGTATTCCAATAATTTCTATCTTGCAGTCTGGAGCAATAGCTTTGGCCAAATCGACAATCTTCATTGACGGAATACGGGGAATAAATATTTCTCCGCCTTTCATTTTCTTTAACGAGGCCAAAACAAAATAGACGGCTTGATCGAGCGTAATCCAGAAACGCGTCATAGCGGCATCCGTAACAGGTAAAGCACCTGTTTGCGCACGTTCTTTGAAAAACGGGATGACAGATCCCCGGGAGCCCAATACATTTCCATATCGCACTACAGCAAATCGTGTTGCTTTATTAGAGCCAGCATATACATTAGCTGCCGTAAAAAGTTTGTCTGAACAAAGTTTTGTTGCGCCGTAAAGATTAATCGGATTGCACGCCTTATCGGTAGATAACGCGATTACATTCTTAACGTTGTTATAAAGACATGCATCAATAACATTCATCCCGCCTAAAACATTTGTCTTAATGAACTCTTCAGGATTATACTCTGCGGTCGGTACCTGTTTTAATGCTGCCGCATGAATCACATAATCAACTCCACTGAACGCCTGATACAGCCTTTCCTTATCACGCACATCTCCCAGCATGTAACGGATGCAAGGATACTTCTTCATGCTAAATTTCTGAGACATTTCAAATTGCTTCAATTCGTCGCGACTAAAGATAATTAATTTTTTTGGCTTAAATTGGGTCAGAATTATCTGAACCATCTTTTTTCCGAACGACCCTGTACCACCCGTAATCAAAATGCATTTGTTATTTAACACGGTGCAACTCCTTACAACTTTGGCTTCCCTTTTTTAATTCCAAGATCAGGTATGCCACGATCATATGATTTAGAACCAAATGGATATCTTCAACCGGTCCATATTCTCCCTTATTACTCTTTACGTGGACTACGTGATCACAAATTTGCGCTAACCGGCCGCCGTCGAAGCCCACCAAACCAACCGTCACGCCGCCTTTTTGTCTGGCCAGCTCTACCGCTTTAACAACATTAGGACTGTTGCCACTTGCTGAAATAACAACGAGAACATCCCCAGCATCAAAATTATTTTCGATTTGCAATAAAAACACTTGCTCATAGCCATAGTCATTACTAATAGCCGTCACCGCGGAAACATTATCATTAAGACTTACCGTTCTGAAACCTCGTTCTTTAATCTTCCGGCCAACCTCTCCCATATCCTGGGCGAAATGGGAGGCTGTAGCCGCACTTCCTCCGTTGCCAGCAAAATAAATAGTCTTATCATGATCTCTGGCCTGCAAGAAGCAGTCGGCAACTCTCTTTACAGAACTGAAATCAATCTCGGAAATAAGTTTATTTACATAATCACAATACTTTCTGAAATATTCTGTCTGTAAAATACCCTTCTCAGCAACTGCATCTAAAGTATCCGTAATAACCTCCCGCCTATTGGCGTTGACCGATCAATCTCAAAACGCCCTATTATCCTTGACTCTGTGCTAACTCAGCTTGGCTGGATTCCATGGAATACTGATTTTCCTTGGCCAATTCACGGATCAGATTCACATGATTATGCAAAACAAGATCATCCTCAGGAATATTCTCTCTGCAAACCAAAAGCGTCCCTTTAATCGCCGTTTTAGGAACTTCCTCCAGTTTGCTAAAAGAACAATCTTTGAGCAGCGCCTCTTTGGCAACGATTTCAATCAGAATGCTCAAATCGGATTTTCCAACAATAAAAAAGTCACGCGTGCCTTCTTTATGCAAACCAAGCAGCATTTCCCGAACACGGGACTTGATCAAGCCAATGGAATTTATAGTTTTTAGAGTATAATTAATGGATTTGCGCATTTTTTCAGCAAATCCCTGGGGGGTGAGAATATATTCTACCTTGCGGTTATTAAGTTGTTTTGTTCTTATATAACCTTTAGTAACCAACCGGCGTATAAGCATATTGGTCATACCTAGAGAAAGATTCATGAGGCGGGACAAGCGTCGTTGATTGGCGCCTAATTTCGCGCCAATAATATTGATGAGCTCAAATTCGCGTTCGTCTAGAACTTCTTTTGTCATTCCGTGACAGTATCATATAACATGTTAATATATCATGTTCAATTACTGAACACATTATAGATAGGCCAAACCAAGTGTCAAGATCAATTACGGGGCAAGACCCGTCCCTGCCAAATGGTATTAGCTACTCCTTGAATAACCCATCAAAGTTCCTAATAGAAACCAAAAAAATGTACTGAGTTGCAGAGACTGCAGGTCAGTCTCAACGCAGGAGTGTAAAAATAACGCTAACCCGCTCCAAATTAAGCATTGTCCGCCTAAAGAATTTTTAAAAACAGCTGACCAGCCCTTATAAAAAATATTTCCTAAGAGAACCGCAAGCGCAACCAATCCCGATAAACCCGTTTCGGCTAAAACTTGGAAAATAATGCTGTGCGCATATGCGCCGCTTTGCAAACTCACGTAGCGTAATTCACCAACTTGGTGCGGAAAATTACTCATATAACTGTTAATCCCAACGCCGAACAAAGGGTGCCGCATAAACATTTCGACCGCAATTCTCCAAAAAAACAATCTCTCATTTCCGCTTCGAATGGTAATGAGGCGCTGACCAAATTGAGTATCAAAACCCATTCGCACCGCTACCCAAATGCACATCAACGTAAGAAAAGATAAAACAAATAACCGGTTCGAGTTTCTAAAAAGCGATCCAAAAGCTAAAATAAATATTAAGACAATAAGCGACGAACGCGATTCGGTTAGCATTAAAGTAATAAATGCGAGCGTAGCAACTGAAATCTTAAAGAATCTCTTCGCCCCGACCTGCTCTGAAAAGAGTGCTATTGTAATTACAGTAAGTAAATAAGCGCCAAAATTATTCGGATGATTAAATGTAGCAGAAATGCGTCGAACATTCTGATCCAAAAGAAAATCTCTGCTGTGTCTAAAATTCCAACCTGTCCAATATTGGTAGAAACCGTCAAAGCAACCCAAAACAGCGCTTATAAGTACAACTTTTATTGCATAATTCACCCGTTCTTTGGTTGTAAAAGTTTCCGCCGCAGCACAATATAATAAGAAATACTTAGTCACTTTCTGAATGCCTCTTAACGAGGCGGCTAAATACTCGGAATTAAAAACAGATATTGCACATGCGAGAATGTATAAAATATATATTCCTTTAAAGGGCACCTGCCGAAGAAACAGATCGCGATCGATTATCTTTCGTAATAACCAAGCCGCAACACCGATGAAAAGATATATCTCTATCACGGCTTTGGCAAAAGGAATGACTGCCAACATTACAAGCAAAGACGCGTAGGTAATTTGATCTAGGCGATCCGAAGAGAAGAAACGAAGCGGTTGTGCTGCTGAACGCACCTGCTTCTTTACGATTTCTTGAACATATTTCAACATACTTTGACTACGGAAGGATACTTCACATACCATTGGATTATACTGCCAAGCCCATCACGAAGTGAAATTTTAGATTTAAAACCAAACGAATGGTAAGCACGTGTGATATCCAAAAGGCGACGAGGTTGACCGTTGGGTCTTGATTTGTCCCAGATGATTCTACCTTCGTAACCTGTGATCTCTTGGATTAAAGCGGCTAATCGGGAGATTTTAATTTCTTCACCGGTACCCAGATTCACAGGATTTGACCCGTTGTATTGTTCCGCAGAAGCAATTATTCCGCGCGCCGCATCATCGCGATAGAGAAATTCGCGGCTAGCCGTACCATCGCCCCAAAGGACCACTTCCTGATGCTTAGCCTCTTTGGCTTCGATAAATTTTCTAATCATCGCAGGAATAACATGGGAAGTTTCCAGATCAAAATTATCTTCCGGACCGTACATATTAACCGGCAATAGATAAATTCCATTAAACCCATATTGCTGACGATATGCCTGCAACTGAACCAATAACATTTTCTTCGCCAATCCATAGGCAGCGTTAGTTTCCTCAGGGTACCCGTTCCACAAATCCTCTTCTTTAAATGGGACGGGAGTAAACTTCGGATAGGCACAAATAGTTCCAATGCAAATGAACTTTTTCACACCACGAAGACGGGATTCTTCAATCAATTGAATTCCCATCATGGCATTGTCATAAAAAAATTTCCCCGGATTGACACGGTTGGCGCCGATGCCGCCTACACGCGCGGCAAGGTGAAAAACGACGGTAGGATGGACATCGTTGAAACAGCGCTTGATGGCTTCGCTTTTTGTGAGGTCATATTCGGCGCTACGAGGAATAAAAATATCTCCGCAACCCTTTTTACGCAACTGACGGACAAGTTCTTTTCCGAGAAAGCCAGCGCCGCCGGTAACTAAAATGCGCTCTTTAATGAGATCTAATTCTTCATTCAATTTTTATCCGCCTTTTAAAGGAGCAACAAAATTAGAATAACGTATAGATGAAAGGCGCGAGTGCCGAACCTTCGGTGAAAATAATAAGAATTCCTAAAAGCAAAAGCATGACGATAATGGGCGCTAACCACCAGCGCTTACGCACTTTCATAAAAGCCCAAAATTCACCGAATATTGAAAACTTTGATTTAATGTTGGCCCACATTCCCATGATAACTCTCCTGTTTACGTTTTACGTGATCAATCCGGCGCAAATGCCAGTTGTGGCAAAACTTTTCTTAGCGACTCGGGCATTGCTTTTTTATTCAATAGAAAATTACCCAGCACAAGATAATCCATATGGGTATGAAGAAAACAACGAAAAGCATCTTGCGGAGTACAAACAATCGGCTCGCCACGAACGTTGAACGATGTATTGATAATAACCGGGCAGCCGGTACGCTTATAAAATGCTTTGATCAAACGATAAAATTTTGGATTTTCATGTTCGGCAACCGTTTGAACGCGCGCCGAGCCGTCGACGTGCGTGACAGCCGGAATGACTTGTTTATCCGGATGAACCTGTGCCACTAAAAGCATGTAAGGACTCGGCTGATTCAGGTCAAAATATTCCGTCGCCTGCTCGGCCAAAACCGAAGGCGCAAACGGCCAAAAGCTTTCGCGAAATTTAATCTTGAGATTTACGCGATCGCGATTTTTCGGATGCCGTGCATCGGCCAGAATACTTCGATTTCCCAGTGCGTGCGGACCGAATTCCATTCTCCCTTGAAACCATCCGATCACATTTTGCTCATCGATTAATTTTGCCACTTCATGCGCAAGCGATTCTTCGTCCAATTCCTGGTAAGGCACACTTTCTGAATTTAAAAGCTGTCTTATTTCGTTTTCAGAATATTCCGGCCCTAAAAACGGCCCTGGCCAAATCGGGTGCCGTTTATTTTCAAGCACTTTAAAATGAACATAAGCCGCAACGCCAATCGCTCCGCCGGCATCACCGGCTGCAGGCTGCACAAATAATTCGCGAAAAGGAGTTTCTTTAACAATACGGCCGTTTGCCATACAATTAAGCGCAACATCCCCGGCCATGCAAAGTTTGGTTAATTTGGTTTCTTTGTGCAGAGCTCTGCACATATGAAGGACGATTTGTTCGGTTGCTGATTGGATGCTAGCAGCTATATCCTTATGAAAAGCCTCCAGCTTCGTTTCGGGTTCTCGCTCGGGCTGACCGAATAAATCTTCAAAATGCCTATTAATCATACGCAGCCCGTGGACATAGGAAAAATATTTTGTATTAATCCAGAAGCTACCGTCTTCTTTTAATTGCACCAATCGGTCAAAAATCAATTTTTCATAACGCGGCTCGCCGTAGGGCGCGAGGCCCATGACTTTGTATTCCGCACTATTTACCTTAAATCCCAGATAGGAGGTAAAGGCCGTATAAAGAAGTCCGAGCGAGTGCGGAAATCGAAGCTCTTTGGTAATTTTTATATCTGTTCCATTCCCCACCCCCATGGTCGTCGTGGACCATTCGCCCACGCCATCGGTAGTAAGAATGGCCGCTTCGTCATAAGGAGACATGAGAAATGAACTTGCCGCATGGGAAAGATGGTGATCGATAAAAATAATTTTCCCGGTGAAATCCAATTCTTTACGAATAGTTTTCGGAATCCATAATTTTTTATGCATCCAAAGAGGAATAGATTTTATAAACGAAGGGAAAGAACGTGGAAACGTGGCCAAGTAAGAACAAAGGATACGTTCGAATTTCACGAATGGCTTTTCGTAAAAACCGGCATAGTCCAGATCTTTTTTCGTAATATTTCCAGCCTTCAAGCAATACTCAACCGCATTTTTTGGGAAATCTTGATCATGTCTTTTTCGGGTAAAACGCTCTTCGGAAGCCGCGGCAATAAGCTTTCCATCTTGGATTAAACAAGCGGCCGAGTCATGATAAAATGCCGAAATACCGAGAATATTCATTTAAAATTGCCTCTGTAGCCCTTCCGGACTCTCGTCCATGGGTACTTTAACTTGCCAGAAAGAATCCCTTTTTTCTGGTTGAACGAACATGATATTTACGCGAAAAATTCGAAGTACAGTGGAAAGAGGTCCTAAAATAAAGGCGTAGAGCACAAAAAGAAGGATTCTGGTTTGAACATAACCGAGCGCTTTTGCAAACGCCATCCATCCTTTCCATAATACCGAAAAAAAATTCTTTAGCATGCGGCGGCTTTGGGTAGTCTCGCCGAAGATGACGACGCAATGGGATCCATAAAACGCTTAGTCACCTTCTCGTAAACCGACTCGATTCCTTCGACCATGCGATCGGGAGAAAAAGACCGCAAAGCAAATTGAGCTCCTCTTTCGGCTATTCTTGTTCGAAGCGTTTCATCATTCACAAGAGTAGAAATCGCTTCGGAAAGAGCGTGAGCATCGGAAGCCGGAACCAGCATTCCCGTTTCTTGATCATGAATCAAATGCCTGAGAGCCCCCGTGTCCGACACTATCACAGGCAGTCCGCAAACCATAGCTTCGGCAATGGAAAGGCCAAAACCTTCCTGCCAAGTATGCGCCGAAACAAATACATCCATCGCGCGGAGCGCGGGAACGATATCTACAAGTTCGCCGGCGAAAACAACACGATCCGAAAGTTTCTTTTCCTCTACCCTTCTCTCAAGAGACTCCTTTTCCTTTCCCCCACCAACCAGAAGAATCTTTAAAGAAGGAATCTTATTTCTTAAAATTTCCAGCGCATCCAGCAAAAAGCTTTGGCCTTTGACTTTTTCAAGCCGCGCAACGCAACCGAGAACAAAATCGGAACAATCAAAACCAAATTTCTTTCTGACTTCATCCCGGTTATGTGTGGCAAACGAAGATAATAAATGGGAAACGGGAACGGCATTCAAAACCACGGTAATATCGCTTGGATTTACACGCAGCACTTTCTCAAGATGCTCTTTAACTTCATAACTTATCGCAACTACGCGATCGCCCCAGCAAGGAAACATCCGTCTTCCCCAACGCGGAGGATAAAAACCATGGCACGTAGTCACTAGAGGTTTATCCAGTTCTTTACAAACACGTTCGGCCAGAACTTGCGTAACGCGGGTATGCGCATGAACAATATCTATTTTTCTATTTTGAATGATCTCGGACAACGCCTTGCCCGTAGACCATAATTTAGGATGCCATTCAAATTTCGTTTCAATAGGAAGAGATACAAAAGGGATATTTTCGGGGGTTAAAAGCGAAACGGCCGTATCGGAACTTCCCGCAATCGTTACCTGATAACCCCGCTGCTTCAACCCAGAAGACAATACATGAATATACGAAGCGATGCCGCCGATTCTAAATCGGGATGTCAGTTGAAGAATATTCATGAGAGATCTGTTTCAAACCGGTCATTTTGACCAAGGCGTGCACCGTTGGCAAATTCTTTGGCCGACATGGGCTTTCGATTTTCTCTTTGAACCTGATAAATAAGCAGTTCATCTTTACCCGAAGCAACGGACAATGCGCCATCCGCATGAACGGTTAAAATTTGGCCGGGAACTTGAGTTTTGTCACCCCCGCGCAGGCAGGGGTCTAATTGGATTCCCGCTTTCGCGGGAATGACAGTCTTTAAAATCCGCACCGTCTCTCCCCTGAAATACGTGTATGCGCAGGGCCAAGGCAGAAGTCCGCGCACCCGGTTATGGAGCACCTTCGCCGGTAATGTCCAATTAAGTTTTGCGTCGGTTTTACTTAATTTTGGTGCAAGCGTCATTTTAGCGTGATCCTGCGGAGTAAACGTAAGTGTGTTTTTTTCAACTCGATCAAGAACTTCTGGTAGTTTTTCAGCAGCCATGCGCGAAAATTTACTACCCAACGTTTCGGCCGTCTCATTCAAACCGATAGATGATCGTTCTTGCCAAACGATATCGCCCGAATCCATTCCCGCATCCATCCGGAAAATGGTAAGCCCGCCGTATTCCTCACCGTTGATAAGTTGCCAATTAAGCGGCGCAGCTCCCCGGTATTTTGGAAGAAGCGACGGATGGATATTCAGCGCTAACCGGCTTGGAATATCTAAAACGACTTGCGGTAAAATTTTTCCGTATGAACAAACCACAAACACGTCAGGCTGAAGCGCGCGAATGTCCGCAAGAAATTCTTCACCGCGTAATTTTTCAGGGCACCACAACCGTATTTTTTTTTCTTCAGCCCATTCGTGTACTTCGGTCTTTTGAAGCACCTGGCCCCGGCCTTTTTTAGCCGGAGGTACGGTCACCACACCGGCTAAAGCATGCTTCAAACCGGCCAAAACCTTTACCGGTTCGAGCGAAAAATCAGAGGAGCCGAAAAATACGACCTTCATCCGAGGTCGAATCGCTATCTGTGGTTGAACCGGATTCGTATTGGGCTAACAATTTTTGACGTTCCGCGAAACTGACGCGATCGATAAAAAGCTTGCCGTTCAGATGATCGTTTTCGTGTTGAATAATACGCGCTAGAAAATCATCCGCTTTTAGCCGAAAGGTCTCGCCTTTTTCATCAGCCGCTTCAACCGTAACTTGCTCAGCTCGAATAACATCACCTGAAATACCGGGTAGACTTAGGCATCCTTCCGGACCTAAAACCTCACCCTTATGTTCGCTTAAAATGGGATTGATAAAAACAAACTCAGGCCCGCCCTTTTTACCTTCGGGATTGGCTATGAAAATTCTCGTGGATACACCGATTTGCGGCGCCGCCAAACCCACGCCTTTCTCACGATACATAATCGCAAACATATCTTTAATAAACTGCTTAGTCTCCGAATCGACTACCGAGACGGGTTCGGCTTCCTTGGATAAAACTGCGTTAGGGTAAATGACGACCTTGTATTGACTTAGCTTATTTTGAACCATGGCGTTCCTATAAATATTAGAGATATCATAGCAAATCACGTATTACATTCAAACCTAATATTTAGTTATAACTTGATAAAACAAGGACCTCTATTAGAATGTTGAACCAATCGGAGCCAACATGATCGAATTGCCGCCCCAGCTTAAGTATTACTACGACAAGAGCTTAGAATCTTTCCAACACGGGCATTTTATCTACGCCATTGAAATGTCCAAGGCGGTTATTAAGCAAGTTCCCAATTATTCCCCTGCTTATAAATTGCTGTATCAATCCGCCCAAAATTTAAGAAAAGCAAAAACCAGAAATATTTTCTCGTCTTTTTTAAGCTACCTGAAAGTTTTTTATTATAAGTTTTCTTCCCTCTTCCATTCGATCACCAAGAACACCGATCGGGTCCAATGGAATTATATTCAAGGTTTGATTGAGCAACCGAGCGACCGCCAGCTCCTCAAAGGCTGGCTTCAACTCGCCATGAAGCAAGGTTGGCTGGATATCGCCATTGTTGCGGCCGAAGCGCTTTGCGAGGTTAATCCCAAACAAGCCGAAGGCTATCTTTTACTTTCAAATTTATATTTGAAAAAAGGCACGGCGGATAACGCCAAGTCCGTCATTCAGAAAGGCCTTTTTAATCTTCCCGCCGAACCACAATTAACGAGACGGCTTAAAGAAATCGAAGCGGAAAGAACCATGCGGCGGGGAGACTGGGGAAAAACTTAAAGAATATTTACCGGATCCACATCCACGGCCATCATCACAGAATTCATCTTACGCACGCCGGCCACGGCCGCTTTTAGCGATTGATTCATCATCTTCATTTCGTTCCCCTTTAACATAATGTGCCAGCGATAATGACCGCGCAGCTTAGGAATTGGGCAAGGCGCCGGTCCTATGATGGAAAAAATATTCGCATTCGCAGCTTTCTGCTCCAGTATCATCCGTAAACTCAAAATATAGTTTTCTACATGCGCATTGTTCGGCCCGCGGACAATCACATTGATAAGATGCGAAAACGGCGGATAACCCATACGCTTTCTCGACTCGATCTCGGCTTTGTAAAAAGCCTCGTAATCCTGTTTGGCGGCGGCTTTAATACTATAATGGTCGGGAGAATACGTTTGAATGACCACCCGCCCCTGCTTTTCTCCCCGGCCCGCGCGGCCGGCCACCTGAACCAATATCTGAAAATTTCTTTCACTCGATCGGTAGTCCGGCAAGGCCAATGCTAAATCGGCCATAAGGACCCCGACCAGCGTAATCCGCGGAAAATCATGACCTTTCGCGATCATCTGTGTACCTACCAAAATATCGATTTCATTCTTGGCAAACGCCTTTAAAATTTCCTCGGCTTTCCCCTTTTTCCGGGCTACGTCGCTATCCAGCCGCGCAATTCGGGCTTGCGGAAACCGGCGGGCAAAGTCGCTTTCGATTTTCTCAGAACCCATGCCGAGGTATTGAAGGCCGTGGCTTTTACATGTAGGACATTCGGTTAATTTCGTCCAGCGAAAATTGCAATAATGGCAAACCGCCGCGTTTACTTCCTGATGAAAGGTCAGCGAAACAAAACAAAACCGGCATCTCGCAATTTCCTGGCAGGAAGAGCACCGAAGCTGTGTTGAGAAGCCGCGCCGATTCAGAAAAATTAAAATCCCCTCTTTTTTCCGAAGCGTTTCTTCAATAGCGCGCTCGAGCACGCGCGAGCAGATCGGATTTCTTTCGCCGCGTAAATCAACAACCTCAATTCGAGGCAGACTGTGCGTAGTAACGCGTTCCTTGAGCAAGATTTTTTCGATCTTCTGCTCGTCGGCTTCAAACATAGTTCGTAGCGCCGGCGTTGCGCTTCCCAAAATCAAAACGGCATCTTCGGCTTCCGCCCTCCATCTTGCCACTTGTCCGGCATGATATCGCGGTGATTCCTCCTGCTTATACGTGTCTTCCTGTTCCTCATCAATAATAATAAGGCCTAGGCGTTTTAACGGCGCAAACACGGCCGAACGCGGCCCTAAAACAATCCTGCACTTCCCTTCACGGATTTTTAACCAGCCGTCGTAACGTTCCCTCGGCGGCATCTGAGAATGAAGAACGATGATTTCATCATGAAATCGTTCCTTAAAATAATTTTTGACGTGCACCGTAAGTGCAATTTCCGGCACTAGCACAATAGCCGTACGATCTTGTTTAAAACACGCCTCGATGGCTCGAACGTAAACCTCGGTTTTCCCGCTGGCTGTTACGCCGTACAGCAGAAAAATTTTATTTTGAAAAGCGTCCAAGGCTTGCGTTATTTTATCAAGCGCGCTTTGCTGTTCTTTGCTTAAATTATGAACACCCTTAAGAGCCGGCTCTTCATCGGCCGGCAAATCTTCTTCTTTTTTCTTTTTTCGTTTCTCTGCGACCGGTGTTTTTTTCTTGACCAGCTGCGGAAGCGCATTGGCTATGGCCTCGCCCCAGGAACAGCAATAATATTCGGAAATGCGTTTGGTCAGAGCAAGCATGGCGTCATCCAAAATTAAGCCATCGTCGAAAAGTTGAGTTACCGCTTTTGTTTTAAAGGAAGAACTTTCCTTGGAAGCGCCTACAACGTAGCCCAGAATTTCCCGGTTTTTAAAAGGAACAAGTACGCGCGTACCGCGCCCGGGAAGGGACATTTTGTCGAGATGTACGTGGTAGGAAAAAGGATCGTCTACGGGTAAAGGAATGGCAACATCGATAAGAGCGGTAGAAGAATCTTTCATTTAATAGGTTTCATCCCTAAGATTTCCCGCACGCGCTTTAAATCTTCCCAGGCTTTTTTCTTGTCGGCGGGATTTCTAAGCAAATAGGCCGGATGAAACGTCGGAACGCAAGGAATGCCATTTAAATCGAAGGTTTCTCCGCGGAGCTGCGTAATGGATCGCGTTGATTTTAGAAGAGTTTGGGCCGCAAAATTTCCCATCGCGCAGATTGCTTTGGGTTTAATTAAGGCCAATTGGCGTTCGAGATAAGGCCGGCAGTTAATAATCTCTTCCGGCGCAGGATTTCGATTGTTGGGCGGGCGGCATTTTAGAACATTGCAAATGAACACATCGCTTCGTTTAAGTCCCATCGCTTCGATCATGCGCGTTAAAAGTTCGCCGGCTTTTCCCACAAAAGGAAGACCTTGTTGATCTTCGTAATAACCCGGCGCTTCGCCGACAAATACCAAGTCAGCATTCGGATTTCCGCTTCCAAAAACAACAGTATGCCTTGTCCGCGTCAATTCTGAGCAGCGCGTACAAGCAAGGACTTCGACTCGTAGCTTAGCGAATTCCGAATCATCATTGCGAGGACGCGAAGCGCCCGAAGCAATCTCAGTGCTTGTAGATTGCTTCGCCGGCATTACATCAAAACCAAAAGTAGTTAATTTTTCAAGATGCTGCCTGGTTTGATCCGCCAACTGCGCCAAACGATTTTCCATCGATCTAACCTTTTTTCATTTCTAAAAATGATTTTATAAATACCACGACTTCCTTAGCGGCAAACGGTCTTGCGACGGATCGGATTCCTTCGCGCCATCTGCGCATGGCTTCGGGCTGATGCAGGAGATCGTTTACGACTTTTTCTATTTCCTGAGGCTTTTCGATCTTACGCGCTGCGCTATACTTTAAAAGCAAATTAACATTTCTCTCTTCCTGCCCGGGAATGTAGGAAAAAATGGCCAGCGGCAATCCCACCGCCAAAGACTCACACACCGTGGATCCGCCGGCTTTGGCAATAATCAAGTCACTTACCGCCATGAGCTTCGGCATATAATCTACAAATCCAAGAATTTTTAAAGGCAGAGTAGTCTCGAGACGCTCCAGCTGTTCTTTTAATTGGGCATTTCTACCGCTGACAACGATTAACTGAATACGGTCCGCATATCTTTCAAGCGAACGGATCATCGGCACGATGGGGCCCATGCCGAATCCACCGCTTGTGAGCAAGATCGTTTTTTTATTCGTATCAAGACCGAGTGAGTCTAAAACCTCCGGCCTATTGTAAAGTTCGAGAAATTCCCGGTTCACGGGTATGCCCGTTACAAAAACGCTTTTCTCGTCTCCGCCCCGCGCCACAACGGTTTCAGCCGAATCGGGGTGCATAACAGCGTAGTAATCCGTTCCGGGATTAACCCAGAGCGTATGTGCGGAAAAGTCGGTAATAACGGTAAAAACAACGGATTCGATTTTCTTTTTTCTTTTTAATGCTGCGGCGATTTCGGCGCTTTGAAAATGAGTCGAAATAATGATATCGAACCGCTCTTTTATGAAAAACTTCTCGAGTCCGTGCACTTTAATACGATTAAATATTCTTCGAAGGGGGCGCCAGAACCAGAAAACTTCCTGTTGATCAAAGAAATCATAGACCCATCCCCACAGACCGGGCGCTTTCGTTACCAGAAATTTATAGCAGGAGGGATAACTCGCCTTGAAAAAAGGATACGTATAATCCAGGGAATCCCTGCAAACAATTTGAGTATTCTTATCGAAGGTCGCAACCAATTCATCCCGAATAGATTCGGCCACTTTCCGGTGGCCTTCACCCGCATTCGCGTAGAAAATGCCTATTTTTGCCATGCTTTATTCCCCGATAAAACGATATTTACCGCATCTAAGAAACCGTCGACGATAACATCCGGCCGAACGGTCGTAATCAGCTTTTCTTCCATCGTGCCGTGCCCCGTACGAAGCATGATTACTTTGATTCCAAATTTCTGTCCTGCCTCAACATCCGAAATTTTATCACCGATAAAAAAACTTTTGCTTCGATCGATCGTAAAATCTTTCGTAGCGCGCAGGAACAAACCGGGTTCGGGCTTACGACACTCACAACCCGCCTCTTTTCCATGAAGACAATAATAAATTCCGT
>OBEQ010287201.1_pt1 | contig 36263 bp, 33 predicted proteins | sample 1670901 | NCBI WGS metagenome assembly OBEQ01 (sample SAMEA104232315, study PRJEB22302) | groundwater metagenome | biome: forest; feature: aquifer; material: groundwater | place: USA | collected 2011-08-07 | depth 5.4 m | reverse complement strand
TACCGGAACCTCAAGACGTACCTCTTGGACGATCTCTTGGTGAAGATGGATCGGTGCACCATGGCCCACGCCTTGGAAGCCCGTTCACCGTTTCTCGACACCGCGCTGATGGAGTACGTCTTTCGGTTGCCAGACGCCATGAAGCTGCGCGGGTGGCGGACCAAAGTCATCCTGCGGTCGGCATTCGCCGATCTGCTGCCTCGGGAGATTCTGACGCGGGGAAAAATGGGCTTCGGCGTGCCCTTGCGGAGCTGGTTTTGTGGCGACATGCGTCAGTACCTCCAAGACATGCTGCTCGCACCAGATGCCCGGCTGAGGCGATATGTCGACCAGGCCTATGTGGGACGGCTTTGCGCGGCTCACCTGTCCGGGCGGGCGGATCACTCCCACCGGCTCTGGACCCTCCTGACCTTTGAGGTGTGGCTGAGGCAGTTGCCCGCATGGGGGGCATTGCCAGTGGCCAATGCGGTTGCCACCCCGTATGGCGAACCCGTCTCGAGCGAGAGGGATTTTCGTTGACAGTGGTTGGGGCGTGTTATACGTTCATACAATGAACACGTGAGCTCTGCGGGAGTTATTTCGGATTGCGTCACACCTGATGAACGTTGAATCCTATCGAGAACTCAAAGTCCTCGAAGAGCTTGCCACCAACTCCCAATTGACGCAACGCCACCTGGCTAAGGAGCTTGGCGTCGCTCTTGGGTTGACGAACCTCATGCTGCGCCGATTCATTAAGAAGGGTCATATCAAAGTGGTCAATCTCCAGCGCCAACGCATCCAGTACCTCCTTACGGCACAAGGCATTGCAGAAAAAACACGGCTCACGTACGAATACCTGGAGTATTCGCTGTACCTGTATCGCAATGTCCGGCATGTCCTTCGAGCGAGCTTGCAGCAGATCGTCCAGTCCGGCGGGCGGAATGTCGTCATCTTCGGAACCGGTGAAATTGCCGAAATCGCCTATTTAACCCTGCGAGAACTTGGGTTAAACCTGACGGGCATCATCGACGATCAGGAGGCCGGAAGAACCTTCCTCGGGTTTCCGGTCTTGGATTTTCAAACACTTGCGACGCTGCCATTTGATTGCGGGATCATCAGCGCCATGGACCACGAGGGGATCGAAGGCGCGCGCCGTCGGCTCCAGAAGCTCGGCATTTCAGACAACAAAATGATCGAGATTGAACAAACGCGCTCGGAGATCCGGAGGGTTGTTCCAGTCGAGGCACGGTCCATATGAGGCGCGCGAGATCCGTGACCCGTCGCGATTTCAGTGTCGGCATCGTCCTGCTGTTGGCTGAACAGGTCCCATGAGGATGTTCCCAGCGCAACCATTCCAGAACGTGATGGCCGTTCGACAGGAGACCCTCCGAATGCTCTGGAGGCTGGCACGTCCAACCCGGCTCATGTTTCTGGCAGCCTTTATCGCCAATCTGGCCGCCGCGCTTTTTGAGGGAGGAACCATCGGTGCGCTGGTGCTTGCTCTCAAGACCTTCAGCGGCCCGCCGGTCGTGTCCTTGCCTGCGGTCTTGGGCCGGTTGGGGCCTCTGCTTGGCGGGTCACAGGCCACGCTCGGCCGCGAACCGCTCTTTCTGGGTCTTGTCTGTGTGGCGGTCCTGGCGCAGGTCCTACGGAGCGGGCTGCAATTTCTCGGGGTGGTGGCCACAGCCACGGTGCAGGTTCGGGTGCAGAGCCAGGCGTACAGCCAGGTCTTTGCGCGGATCATGCGCCTCAGTTTTCCAGCGGTCAGCCGCTACCGGCTTGGCGACCTGACGGATTATCTCAGCCAGGCGAAATGTCTCAATGAGGTGTTCGTTCACCTGAACGTGGTCGTGGGCCAGGTGCTCCTCGTGATGATCTACGTCGTCCTGCTCCTGTGGATTTCCTGGCCGATGACCCTCGTGGCACTCGCACTCTTTTGGGTTGTCTCGCGCGGTCTTCGAGCGATCATTGCCAATGTTCGCCGCTATGCCGCTGGCGTCACGGAATGGGCGACGACCTTCACCCAGCAGACCACAGAACTCCTCCAGGCCGTGCGGCTCGTACATATCTTTGCGAAGCAGGAGCAAGTCATTAAAACGGTCGATGGGCTGACGCGCGAGTGGATCGGCGTGCGCCGGCGCACGACCGTGTGGGGAGCGACGGTGCCATTGATCATGGACACCGCGACAGTTCTTGGCATCGCGGCTTTCCTCATCGGCGGCTATGTGGTCAGCGGCTCTAGCAGCGGGGCGTTGCTGCCTCACCTGCTGGCGTTTCTCCTGGCGTTGCATCGGATGGCGCCACGGTTGGGGACCGTTCACAGCAGTCTTGCCATGCTGGCGAGTTTTGCCCCAAGCGTGGCGCGCCTCGGTGACATCCTTGAGATGGAGGAGGGAGAAGAGGCGGCTGCCCTGACAAAAACGGGCAGGAGTTTTACGGGGTTGCGCGACGCGATTGAGTGCCGGCATGTGACGCTGCGCTACCATGCCAATGAGCCGCCTGCGGTCGTGGATCTGTCGCTCAAGATGCCGCGGGGCAGTTTTACCGCCCTGGTGGGGGCCTCAGGTGCCGGAAAATCTTCGGTTGCTGATCTCTTGCTGTGTCTCTACCGGCCCACCTCCGGCACACTGCTGGTCGATGGCATGGATCTCAGGAGGCTGAACCTGACGTCGTGGCTCGAACGGCTCGGGGTGGTGAGTCAAGAGCCCTTCCTGTTCCATGCGAGTGTCCGGGAGAACATCGCCTTCGGGAAACCGGACGCCACCCCAGAGGAGATCATGGCTGCAGCACGGGCCGCTCATGCAGACGAGTTCATCGTTCGGCTTGGGCAGGGCTATGACACGGTCGTGGGGGATCGGGGCTATCGGCTGTCCGGCGGGCAGCGCCAACGCATTGCGCTCGCGCGCGCCCTCGTGCGGCAGCCGGATATTCTGATCCTGGATGAGGCCACCAGCGCGCTCGACAGCGAGTCTGAGCACTTGATCCAGCAAGCCATGGATGAGCAGCGCGGCAGGCGGACCGTCTTTGCGATCGCCCACCGTTTGTCAACGGTGGCGCATGCCGATCAGATTCTGGTGTTGGCCGAGGGCCGGCTGGTCGAGCAGGGAACGCACCAGGAACTGCTGATGCGCCAGGGACTCTACGCGCGCCTCTGGCAGCTGCAGTCCGGGAACCAAGAGCTGCGACGTGAGGCCGTGTCGCTGGGGAAGCGATCATGACGATGCATCCTGTGAGCATCGGTAATCGGTTGGTCGGCCCAGGCCAGCCGGCGTTCTTTGTGGCCGAAATCGGCATCAACCACAACGGGGACCTCGACATTGCGAAGCGGTTGATCAGCGCCGCACAACAGGCCGGGTGTGATGCGGTGAAGTTCCAGAAGCGCACACCAGAGACCTGCGTGCTCCTTGAGCAGCGCGAGCAGATGCGGCAGACCCCGTGGGGCTACCTCAGCTATTTGGAGTACCGGCGGCGTATCGAGTTCGGCCAAGAGGAGTACGAAGAGATTGATCGTTACTGCCGGGAGCAGGGGATCGTCTGGTTTGCGTCATGCTGGGATGAGGCATCGGTGGATTTCATCGAACAGTTTGATCCGCCCTGCTATAAGATCCCTTCGCCCTGCCTGACCGATGATGCGCTCCTGCGCCATCACCGGATGAAAGGGCGGCCCATCGTGCTCTCAACGGGGATGAGCACGCTCGAGCAGATCGACCGTGCGGTTGAAATCCTTGGGCAGGACGGGCTGATCATCTTGCACTGCACGAGTGCGTACCCCTGCAGCCCGGAAGAGCTCAACCTTCGGATGATCCCGAACCTGGTCGACCGGTATCACGTGCCGGTCGGCTATTCAGGGCACGAGGTCTACCTCTATACGAGCCTGGCGGCTGTGGCCCTCGGCGCGTGCTTTGTCGAACGGCACATCACCCTGAGCCGCGCGATGTGGGGGACGGATCAGGCCGCATCGGTGGAGCCGCAAGGCATCGCGAAGCTGGTGGGGAACATCCGCGTCATAGAACGTGCGCTCGGCGACGGAAACAAGCAACGGTACGACAGTGAAATACCGGTGATGAAGCGGTTGCGTCGTGTCGGAGTGTGATGACCGGCGCGACCACGTCGTGGGAGGCGTCATGAATCTGATCGGCATTGTCCAGGGTCGGCTGTCACCACCGCTGCCTGATCGCCTGCAGGGTTTTCCGTGGCAGACCTGGGAGCAGGAGTTCGAAGACGCGCGCAGGCTGGGTTTCGATGCCATCGAATGGGTCTTCGACGCCGAACGCGCACAGGACAACCCGCTGCGGCACGCGGCAGGACGCGCGCGTATTCGGCAACGATCAACCCAGACCGGCCTGCGCGTCTACTCGGTCTGCGCCGACTATTTCCTCACGCATCCGTTCTTCCGGGTGACCCCGGCGGAGCAAGCCAAGAGCGTTCAAGTCCTCCTCGAGCTGATCGGTGAGGCTCGTGCCGTGGGCTCGACAACCGTGCTGCTCCCGGTCCTTGAGGACGCGGAGATTCGCAGCGCGCAGGATCGGACGGAGCTGATCGCGGGTCTGCAGGAGCCTCTGGCCCTGGTCAGGTCGCTCGAGATGCAGCTTGGGATCGAAACGGAGTTGCCGGTGATTGAGTACCTCGCGCTCATCGAGCAGATCGGGCACCCATTCGCCAAGGCGTATTACGATGTCGGTAACGCCGCTGCCAAGGGCTATGCGGTGGATGCGGATGTCCGCCGCCTCAGTGCGCACTTGGGCGGGGTGCACATCAAGGATCGTCTCCTCGGCGGACCGAGCGTCCCCCTGGGGCAGGGTGCTGTGGATTTTCCGCGCTTTTTCGAAGCGCTCGGCGAGATCGGCTATGCGGGGCCCATCGTCCTTCAGACGGCCTTCGGAACACGCTACCGCGAAGACGCGGCAACCCACTTGGAGTTTGTGCGGCGGCATCTCGGGCGCCGTGCTGAAGGCGCGGAGATAGGAGTGCCGGTTCGGTGAAAGTCCTGGTGGTTGGTCTTGGGAGTATCGGACAGCGCCACGTGAGAAACCTCCGGACGCTGCTGGGAGACAGCGTGCACATCGGCGCGGTGCGGCAGGTCGGTGACAACCGTGTGCTCACCGATGATCTCCACGTGCTGCCCGGGGAAGACGTGCATGAAAAGTACGCCATCAGGCGGTTCGACGATCTGCAGGACGCCCTCGCCGATGGGCCGGACGTGGTGTTCGTCACAAACCCAAGCTATCTCCACGTGCCCGTGGCCTTGGCTGCGGCTCACAGCGGCTGCCATCTCTTCATTGAAAAGCCCCTGTCGCATACTTGCGAAGGGATCGAGGAGTTGATCGAGGTGGTCGAGCGCAACCATCTGATTGCCTGTGTGGGCTACCAGCTGCGCTTCCACCCGTGCCTGCGTCTGCTCGTCGAAACGGTTGAGCAGCAGCGGATCGGCCGCGTCGTGGCGGCGCGGTTTGAATCGGGGGAATACCTCCCTGGGTGGCATCCGTACGAGGATTACCGGCAAAGCTATGCGGCGCGACGGGAATACGGCGGAGGCGTCATCCTCTCGCAAATTCACGATTTCGATTGCGTATTCCGGCTGTTCGGCGTGCCAAGCCGGGTGTTTGCCTTGGGGGGTCACCTGAGTCGTCTTGAGGTTGATGTGGAAGATATCGTCAGCATCCTGCTGGAATGTCGAATGGATGGTCGCGCCGTTCCGGTATCCCTCCACCAGGACTATGTCCAGCAGCCGCCCTCCAGGATCTACGAGCTCATCGGTGATCGGGGCAAGGTCATTGCTGATTTGATCGCTTGTCGCGTCCGCTTCTTCGATGAGAACGGCCGTGTGGCCGAGGAGCGGGCGTTTGCGGACTTCCAACGCAACCAGCTCTTCCTGGATGAGCTGCAGCAGTTCCTTCTGTGCCTCAAGGGCCAGCAGACGCCTCTGGTGAGCCTGCAGGAAGCGGCAGAGAGCCTCCGCATGGCGCTCGCGGCCCGCCAATCGCTTGAGCGGGGACGGGTGGTCGAATTGCCGAGTCTCGCGGTCCCGGGGATGCGTCAATGACGGCGCCGGGCGCGAGGCAGCGATTTGATCTCACCGGGAAAGTCGCCGTCATCACCGGGGGGGCCGGTCTGCTGGGCCGGCAGCATGCCGCGGCCATCGCGGAGGCGGGCGGGCGCATCGTGCTGATCGATCTCGACGAGGCGCAGGCGGTCAAGGCGGCTGAAGAGATCACGGCGGCCTTCCGCGTTGAGGCCATGGGGCTGAAGACGGACATCACGCTCAAGTCTGAGGTCGACGCCATGGTGGAGGTGGTGCTGAAGCGCTTCGGCCGCATCGACATCCTGATCAACAACGCGGCGCTGACGGTGAAAGGCGGGAGCGCGCGGGCGAAGGAATACTTCGCGCCCTTTGAGTCCTACCCGCTCGAGCTCTGGGAGCACGCGCTGAAGGTGAACTTGACCGGCATGTTCCTCTGCACGCAGGCGGTCGGGCTTGTCATGATCCGCCAGCACAGCGGGGTCATTTTGAACATCGCCTCGGATCTCGGCAACGTCAGCCCCGACCACCGGATCTATGAGGGCGTCGTCAACCCGCATACGCATGAGCCGTTCAACACGCCCATCGCCTACGCGACGACCAAGGCCGCGGTGCTGAACTTCACCCGGTACTTGGCCACCTATTGGGCCGATAAGGGCATTCGGGTCAACTGCCTGTCGCCCGGGGGCGTGTTCAACGACCATGAGGCGAAGTTCGTGCGGAGGTTCTCCTCACGCATTCCGCTCGGGCGCATGGCACGCCCGGATGAGTACCAGAGTGCGGTGCTCTTTCTCGTGTCCGATGCCTCCTCCTACATGACGGGGAGCAACTTGATCATCGATGGGGGGCGGACGGCATGGTAGCAACCGCGCCAGCGGCCGCAACCCGCCTGGTGGATGTCCCCGCGCGCATCAGCAGCTTGGCGGCGCACCGCCCGGCGAGCCGTCCTTGTCTGGGGTGCGGGCACGATCAGGTGGTGACGTTGAGCGCACGGCTCCGAGACCGCGACGAGTTCTCGGTCGTAGGGTGTCCGCGCTGCGGCTTGAGCCACTTGGAGCCTTTTCCGACGCAGGTGGGCGCGTACTACCAGCGGACGTACCGCGAGGAGACCGATCCAGACATCTTGGCGGTGCGGGCGGGTTGCGCAGAAGACAACGACCGCCGGTGCGAGGCGCTGATGGCGCATCTGGGCAGGCGGGAATGCCGGCTGCTCGATCTGGGATGCGGCTCAGGGGTGTTTCTGCACGCCGCACGGCAACGGGGTCGCGCGCAGCTCTTCGGTGTGGAGCCGCACGACGCGTTCCGCGCCTATCTGCGCAACGAGGGCTTCGATGTGCGTCAAGGCCTAGCCGCATATGATTCCGCGTCGTTTGACGTGATCCTGCTCAGCCATGTCCTTGAGCACTTTGAGGCGCCCATCGATATGCTCGTCAGCCTCCGCCGCTACCTCGTCCCGCGCGGGCTTGTGGTCATTGAGGTGCCCTCGCTGACTGATGCCTTGCTGTGGCTCTACCGGATCCCCGCGTTCTGGCGCTTCTACTGGCAGTTCCCGCACATTTGGTATTTTTCGCCGGAGCCGCTTCAGCGCGTCATTGAACAGGCGGGCTACCGGGTGGAGAGCCTGCGCGGCATGCAGCGCTACGGCCTGCGCAACCATCTCCAGTGGCTCAACGAGGGAACGCCTGGCAAGGGCGAACAATTCGCGCCGCTTGTCTCCGAGGCGATGGACGCGCAGTACCGTGAAGCGCTCGTCGCCAACGAGGCCTTCGATACCATCTGGATGGAGGGCTCGCCAACGTCTTCCCATAGGCCGGTTGTGGGTGGGGCATGATCATTCCGACGGCGACCGGTGCGGTTGAGGGTCAAGAGGAAGGGCTTCGCGGGCTGCGCGTCCTTAACGTCTGGCATATCGGGGCCTGGAATCGCAACTATGGCGACTGGGCGCTGGCGTACCAGATGCATCGGCTCTTCAACGAGCAGGCGCGCGAGCGCGGCTGGCATCTGAACTTCTATCTGGTGGATGGGCAACGGACGCATTTTCATCCGCAGCTGATCGATCAGATCAATGAGGAAGCCGATCTCGTCGTGCTGGGCGGCGGAGGCAACATCTTCCATCGGCCCGAAGACCACAGCCAGTCCGGCTGGATGCTGAACATGTCCCTGGCGGATCTCGACCGCATTCGGGTGCCGATCGCGGTCTATGGCGTCGGGTACAACCGCTTTCCCTATGATCAGACGGAGTTTCCAGCCGTGACCAGCCGGCATCTCCAGCGTCTGCAGGAGCGGTCCAGGCTGTTTTCGGTGCGTGACCAGGGCACCAAGGATACCCTCATGACGCAATTCGGATTACGTGAGCAGAAACTTGAGGTGATCCCGGATCCCGGCATTTGCTTGTATGATCGGCCGATTGCGTTGCCAGGGCGCAAGAGCCGCGCCCCGGTCATCGCCATTAACTGGGCGGGCGATCGTCCGCATCACCGGTTTCCTGAGCCGCACGAGGCGAACATGCGGCATTTCTTTCAGACCATCAAAGGCGCGCTGCGTCGGTGCGTCGAGGAGCTGGGTGCGCAGATCATGTTCCTGCCGCACCTCATCCGGGTGGACTCCGACATCTATCCGGAGTTCGCCGACGGGTTTCCCGCGGGGAGCATCTTCAGCACGCATGAGGCGGTCCCGTTTCTGTATCCGCCTCCCGGCGAATTGCTGTACCCCCACGTGCCGTTCTTTACGAACCTCTTTCGCCAAGCGGACCTGGTGCTCGGGATGCGCTTCCACACCTGCGCCTTGGCCTTCGGGGCGCACCGGAAATTCATCCCGCTGGGAGCGCATCAGAAAGTGCGCGTCTTTGCTGAGGAGGCGTGGTTGCCGGCGGCGTACCACCTGCGCATGCTGGAGCCGGGATCGCATGCGGTTGAGCAAACGTTCAGGACGCTGCGCGCGTGCCTTGACGACGTGGAGTGCGGAGAGCAACTCAAGCGCTCCCACGCGGCGCAGGTCAAGGCCTTGCGGGCGTTCAATGAACGCGTCTTAGATCTGGCACCCGAGAAGGATTGATGCCGGTGCGTGAAGACACCGTTGCTCCAATTTGGGAAGACGTGCGGCGGAACGCGGAAGCGTCCAACGCGGTCCTTGATCTGATCATCCGGGGGCGGGTCGGCGTCTTGCCGCTCTTTGAGTGCGATCCGGCGCTGTTCGCCGAGGTGCGCGATGAAGCGGTCGCGTTGTCCGATGCCCACAGCGGACAGGCGCTGGACAGCCAGCATCCGACGGCAAAGTATGTGAAGGCGAATGATCCCTCATGGTCGGTCAAGCCGAACACCATCCATCAATACAGTTTGTACAATTCCCATAACGACGTGCTCTTCAACGACGAGGATCATCATTGGCACGCGACGCCTCGCCGGTTCAATTCACGGCTGACCGCCATCCCGAGATTTTTCCACCGCTACTTTGGAGGCTCGGAACTCCAGAACTTCCGCATGCAGTCGATCCGAGGCGGCGGGGATCTTGGGCTGCACCGGGAGAAGATCGTGGGCATCCCGAACCGCGAACAGCACTACAAGCTGCGCTTCCACTTGCCGATCGTGACGAATCCCGGCGTGCGGTTCATGATGGACGGGCAATCCTACACCATGAAGGCGGGCTGGGTGCATCTCTTCAATCAGGCCTGTATGCATGGCGTCGAGAACAAAGGAGATGCGCTTCGGATTCATCTCGTCTTCGACTGCTATCTCAACAACTGCATCCTGCAACAAGTGATCGCTCCAGCACTGACTGCGACCCTATAGTCAGACCTTACATGATGACGCAAACGGGAGAGGGTACAAACTCCGAGGGGTATGTGAGCAGCCCTACACACGTCTCTAGGAGCGACGCGCGGGTGTGGCTAGCAGACCTCACCCATACACAACAGCTGATTACGTCAGATGTCATGCCTTCCGCCATTGGGGGCATTGCCACCTTTACGGAGACTCAGATCCAGCTGGCCAGCAATATTCGTCTGTTCAAGTACCCTGAAAAATTAGCTCAAGCCTTGGAGAAGGAACTGCCAGACGTCATGGGGTTTAGTAATTATATCTGGAATTTCCGTCTCTCCTATAAGTTCGCCTCCGTGATAAAGCGATTGAATCCAAAAGCCGTCATCGTCTTCGGGGGGCCCAATTACCCTACAGTGCCAGAGGAGCAGGAGGAATTCCTCAGGCGATTTCCCCTCATTGACTTCTATGTCATCAAGGAAGGTGAACTGGCGTTCTCTCAACTGCTCAACCACCTCATTGCGAATGGACGAGATGCCGTCGCCGTCAAGGCAGGTTCCGAGGTTCCCTCGGTGCATTGGCTGCGACCCGACGGAAGTCCGACCTTGTCCCCTGCCGCGGTGCGTCTAAAAGACCTCACCGTGATTCCCTCTCCCTATGCGACGGGACGACTCGATGAGTTTTTTGATGGCAGCCTCATTCCGATTCTCCAGACGAATCGAGGGTGTCCATTCACCTGCACCTTCTGTGTCGAAGGCGTCTCTTACTATAACAAGGTCTATCGGAATTCCTACGAAAAGATTGCCTCAGAGATCGACTATATCGGCCGCAAGATGTCTGAAGAGCGTGCGCGGGGATGGAGGAGAGACCTCTATATCTCAGACTCCAACTTCGGGATGTACAAAGAAGACTTGGACATCTGCCGGGCCTTAGCGGCGTCGATGCAGAAGCACGGATGGCCAGAATATATCAACACCACAACAGGAAAGAACAATAAGGAGCGTGTGCTAGAAGCGGCCGAGCTCCTCAAAGGAGCCCTGCGACTGTCCGGGTCGGTGCAGTCGCTGGATCCAGAGGTTCTCAAGAATATCAAACGGTCCAATATTTCTGAACAGCAGATTTTAGAGTTGGCGATCAAATCGAGTGAACTGAAGGCCAATTCCTACAGCGAGATTATCCTCGGGTTGCCGGGAGATTCCAAGCGGGCCCATTTCGACTCCGTTCGTACCATCGTGAACGCGGGTTTCAATAACGTCCTCACCTGGCAACTGATGTTACTGCCTGGCTCAGAACTGTGTACCAGAGAGAGTCGCAAGCAGTACGATATGGTCACGCAATACCGGGTTCTACCCAGATGCTACGGCCATTTTACGGTCCGTGGCGAGCCCATCGTGGCTTCCGAGATCGAGGAAGTCTGCGTTGCCAACAGCACGCTCTCGTTTGAGGATTACCAGGCCTGCCGAAGGCTCCATCTCATGATTTCGATCTTCTACAATGACACCATTTTGGCGCCCTTGGTGAAGTTGCTCAAGATGTTGGGTATTTCACCGTTTCGCTGGATGGAGGTCATGGCGAATTATCCTGTCACCGGACGTCTCAAGGAAGTCTCTGACAGCTTTGAGCGTCAGACGCGCGAAGAGCTCTGGGATGACTTTGATCAACTGGCGGAGTTTGCGGATCGCAAGGAAAACGTGATTCGGTACATTAACGGGGAGATCGGAAATAACGTGCTCTTTATCCATCGAAGCATGGCGCTGGTACATTACACAAAGGAATTGGCGGATTTTGCCGGTAAAACGGCGAGGGTTGTCCTCCAGGAAGCCGGGAAACTGACCCCAGGGCTCGAGGATTTCATTGAGGATGCTTTGACCTACATGGTCTGCCGCCTCCAAGGCGTGTTCTTCAACCGCGAGGTGCCGGTTCATGCGATCTTGCGCTATGATCTTCTGGCTTTTGAGAACGCCCTGAAGCCTGAATCGATTGCGTCCTATGCGCACGTTTCCCCAAAGGAGTACAAGTTTATTCTTGATGCCTCCCAAGAAAACGTCATCGCTCGGTATCTCAGGATCTATGGGTCCACGCTCATCGGCGTGTCGAGAATCTTGATGAAACTGTACGTGAGCAAACTGTTTCGCCGGGCCGTCTTGAATGAGTGGCAAGGAGAGACGTCGGAGGCAAAAGCAGGGGAATATGTGATTTCCGGATTACAGGATGCGATGTCTTGAGCCATAGGCGAGGATCGAGAGAACTCAGAAACCCAGGGGGAGAAAAAGCTTGAGGAGCTCTCGCATGTCTTACACTTGTTTCGGAAGACGCCCGATCTATGAGTAAGCCGGTCATCGCGATTATTCCCGCGAAGGCAAATTCACGGCGGGTTCCCAAGAAAAATATGAGGCCATTTAATGGCCAACCATTGGTGTACTACACCATCCAACGGGCTTTGGAGAGCCATGAACTGGACGAAGTCTATGTCTCTACCGATTCCCAGGAGATCCAAGAGTATGCAAAACACTTAGGGGTACGAGTTCCTTTTCTCCGACAACCTGAACACAGCGGGGATGAAGTTCATGCGGTGGTACCAGTGCTTGATATGCTCGAGCGGCTTGGTGGTGCGACGGTCTATTCCTACTGTGTATTGCTGTCGCCGACCTTTCCATTACGAAAGACTCAGACGATTGATGCGGTCGTTCGGCTCGCGAAATCCAGAAACCGCAACGTACTCTCGGTCACCCCTACGGGCAAGATCGCGCCACATTTCAGAGTACTCAATGCAGAAAATATTCTGCAGCCCGTTACAGCGGAAATGGTCTATAACTTCCAAACGCAGGATGCTCCACAGGTGGTCTACATCAATGGGTCGACATACTGCGCGCCTGCCTCAGAGCTATTGTGGCAGCGGACATTTCAGTATGGCATGCCATTAGGATATGTGATGAACCCTATCGAGGCGGTTGATATCGATACCAATCTAGATTTTCTCATCGCAGAGCGGCTGGCAGATTTGGCGGCGGGAGATGTGTCGTCGGGCGCGGCCACAGAACTGCCACACCTTAGGAGCGCAGGCTCCTCAGGCGTATGACAGGTACACCCACTATCCTGGTGGAGATTGATCAGGCGTCGCGAGACGCGTTTAGCCAACTCTTAACCGTTCGGTATCTTAGGCGTAGAGGGGCGCGCGTATTGATCGCTAATCAGCACACATTCATTGGTATGTGCGAGCGCTACCGCCCAGCTGTCGTCTATGCCACATGGTTAACGGGCGGGCCGCTGATGTCGTACTTAATCCAATACGCTCGGAGAGGACAGGTCGCCCTCATTGATCAAGAAGGAGGTCGAATTGGAGAAGCGCCATTTAAACGGTCCTTTACACGGCTAAAGGGCATTCGAGCAGAGGTGGGAAAAGTTTGTGCGAAAGTTTTCTCCTGGGGCAACACTCAGGCCGGGTGGTTACGGGAGCTCGGTTTTGTCCCGGCTGATCGGATCGTCGTGACGGGTTCGCCACGATTCGACCCCTACCTCGTCCTACAGGAGCGCCTTGCCACACGCCATCTTGGTGTCACGTTGCGTGGCGACGCTTTGACATCGCTTCCGAATCGACTCATGGAACACGTGTTCTTCTACGCCCAAGCTGATGAACGAGATGGCGTGAGCGTTGGCTATCCACTCGGAGCGCAATTTGAAGACAAGGTCTGGCATGTGGTGGCCACGACCCGGTGTTTGTTTAAAACGGCGAAAGCGTTCTCGCAAAGCAGCCAGGCGCGGATTGTCTTTCGGCCGGGGCCCTGGGAGCAGGTCCAGCAGTACCGGTTCCTGTCCCAGACGATCGCGTCCGCGTCCGTCAATGCGTCGACGCCGCAGCATGAGTACGTCCGGAACGCCTTTGCGTTGCTTGAGGAGTCCTCCAGCATGGGCCTGGAAGGTCTCGTGAGCCGCGTCCCAGTCATCTCCGTGCACGCGCTCATTCCCGGCCTCAAAGCGCACTTGAGCGGCGAGGGGGGCGGCTTGTTTAGTGCGTTATATCTGCCGTTCTACTGGAAACCAAAGAGTGTCGAGGAGGCCGTGGAGATGATCCTTGAAGCGGAACGAGGACGTTTGGCTGCCACTCCGGACCCCGAGGGCGCCCAGGAGTATCTCCAGGAGCACCATGGCTGGCCCCGCAGACGGCCGAGCAGCTTTGAGATCGGTGATCGCCTCTTAGAGCTCCTCAGGACCCAGCCCAGCGCTGAGCGCGGATCGGTTCAGCCAGAACCGGTCGATCGGATGGCTCATTTGAAACGCGCAGTGTACCGTCATGTGCCCGGTTCCGTGCACGCCCTGAAGGCAACGCTGCTCTGCCGACAGGCCATGTCACCGGAGCGCGCCCTGTGGTTCCGATACCATTACTCGGACGTGTTTTACCCGCACCACCAGACGGTAAGGGCCATCTTTGACTCATTGTGGCGGATGCATGGGATGGCTCCACGTCCTGAGCCGGCGCCTATGCCGGTCGCCGAGGAGGACCATGCCTACTCGCCGAACGGGCCATCGCCGGTCGATGCAGAAGGAAGAGATGCGCAGTCTTCCGTCGCGCGTTCGACACAAGGGGGGATATGACGCACATGCCGGCCACCGTTCAGGCTCGTCAGAAGCGGAGCGCCAAGGCCAAGGATCCGCTTCAGTTTGCCACGGATCTCATCCAGAAAGAACCGTGGCCTATCGCCCGGCACGTCTTCGTCATCGCGGAGATCGGGATCAATCATAACGGCGATATGGAGATGGCCAAGCAGCTGATTGACATGGCCAAGGCGGCGGGCTGTGACGCGGTGAAATTCCAGAAGCGGACCATTGACATCGTCTACTCGAAGGAGTTTTTGGATTCCCCGCGCGAGAGCCCCTGGGGGGTCACCCAGCGAGCGCAAAAAGAGGCGCTCGAACTGGACCAAGAGGCCTACGACGAGATCGACGCCTACTGCCGCAAACTGAAGATCGACTGGTTTGCGTCAGCGTGGGATGTGCCCAGCCAGATGTTCCTCAGGCGTTACAACCTCACGCACAACAAGATCGCTTCGCCGATGATCACGCACAAGGAGTTGCTGGAAACCGTGGCCAAGGAAGGCAAGCCCACGTTTATTTCAACCGGGATGAGCCTCTATGAAGACATCGACAAGGCGGTGGAGGTGTTTCGGCGACACGAGTGTCCGTTTGTCCTCATGCATTGCGTCTCGGAGTATCCAGTCCCGGAGCAGGCGTTGAATCTTCGGTGCATTACCGAGTTGCGGCGCCGATACGACTGCCCGGTAGGCTACAGCGGACATGAGGCGACGATGATTCCCGGGGTGCTCGTGGCGATGATGGGGGTGGTTGCCGTCGAGCGCCATATCACGTTGGACCGGTCCATGTATGGGAGCGATCAGGCGGCCTCGCTTGAAAAGCGCGGACTGGAAATACTCGTGGGATACATCCGGACCATCGAGACGGTTCTCGGAGACGGGGTCAAGCGGGTCACGCCTCAGGAGCAGACCAATGCCGAGAAGCTTCGGTATTGGAGGCCGGCGGCCGATCGAGCCAGATGAGCGCACCTGGTGGCGGTTCGAACACGTCTCGCCGCATCCTCCTCATTCTTCAGGCTCGCATGGGCTCAACGCGCTTGCCGGGGAAATCGCTCTTGCCGTTGGCCGGCGCGCCCCTGGTCGGCCGCATCCTCGAGCGAGTCAAGCGGTGCACGGAGGTGCACGGGATTGTCCTCGCCACCACGCAGCAGCGCGAGGATGATGCGCTCGAGGCGCTGGGCCGCCGCCATGAGGTCGCGGTCTTCAGGGGCTCGGAGCACGACCTCGTGGATCGGTACTACCAAGCGGCGAAAGCGTTCGGCGGGCAGGTGGTGGTTCGTCTGCCGGCCGATAATCCCGTGCCCGAGCCCGGCGAGATCGACCGGATCGTGCGCTATCATCTGGCCGGGCAAAGCCACTTTTCCTCAAATCTGGCCGAGGTGCACGGAAACGGCTATCCAAACGGCATCGGCGCGGAGGTGTTCGACATCGAGGTGCTCGATCAGGTCTGGAATGCCTGCCAGGACCCGCGCAAGCGGGAGCATCCGCATCTGAATTTCTACGATTACGCGACGCACCAAGACGCGGCTCCCGCGGTCTACCGGGTTGGCACCGTCGAGTGTCCACCCGCGTTTCGGCGTCCCGACCTGGTCCTTGATGTGAACACGCGCGAAGAGTACGAGTTCATGGCCGCGCTCTATGCGTCGCTGTATCCGAGCAACCCGCAGTTTTCTATCGTCGAGATTATCGACTGGTATGACGGCGTGCATCGGTCGCACGCGCGAGGATTCGAAGCCAGCTGCTCGGGAAGGTGAGGACACCACGAATGTCAGACTACCACAAGTACGTGTTCGATACCCAGCACCAGAAGTTCGTCGGGCAGTTTGAGCAGATGTATCGCGGGGAAGAGTTGGAGGGGTTTGATAGCTGGTTCGAGCGGGACCTTCGTCCGCTGCGAAAAGCGATCAGCCAGACCATCCTGAGCCAGTACCAGTTCTCGCGCATCCTGGATGTGGGCTGCGGGAAGGGGACGTTTACCCATTTGCTGAAGAAGCAGAACAACCGGGTCATCGGCGTCGATGTGTCGCCGACGGCGATCCGCAAAGCGAAGGAGAGCTTTCCGGACATCGAGTTCCGCCATATGGACGTGCGGGACCTCGCAGGGCTGCATGACACGTTCGACCTCGTGGTGGTGATGGGCACGCTCGCCTATGTGGAAGACTGGCCGCGGCTGCTGGAGACCATCGCCGGCATGACGCGGTGGTGCTACGTGGCCGAATACATCCCCCCCGAGCCGATCGGGTTTGTGAAGTCCGCGGGTGAGCTGATCGCCGAAGTGGAAAAGCGGTTTGACGTTCACACGCGGGTCTTGCTGGATGACGTGAATTGCCTGCTGTTGGCGCAGGTCAAAAGCCGCGCGCCGCAGAAGGGCGGCCGGGGTAACGGCGCGGCATCTGCCGCGTGAAGGATCCCATGGCCAGCTACTGTTTTGACATTGACGGCACCCTGTGCACCAACACGGACGGCGAGTACCTGGAGGCGCAGCCGCTGCCGGACGTCATTGCGCAGATCAACCGGCTGTACGATCTGGGCCACCGGATCATCCTCTACACCGCCCGCGGCAGCCTGACGGGGATCGATTGGCGCGCCCACACGGAGCGGCAGCTCCAGGAGTGGAACGTCCGGTATCACCAGCTCTCGATGGGCAAACCGGCCGCGGACGTGTACGTGGACGACAAAGCGCTGCACGTCGAACACTGGAAACAGCGCGGGTTTCAGATTCAGCTGTCGGAACCGGAGAAACCACTGCAGGTGAAGCGTCATGGCTGAAGCCGGACGGGTGGTGTGGCGCAATGGGGAGCTCATTCCGGAGGCGGAAGCGCGCGTCTCGATCTACGATTCGGCGCTGATGTTCGGGGACACGGTCTTCGAGATGACGCGGTCATTCCGGAAGGCGCAGTTCAAACTGCGGGAACATCTCGACCGTCTCTTCGCGTCGATCCGCATGGCGCAGATCCCGCTGACCCTGACGGAGGACGCCATGGAACAGGCGGTCTACGAGACGATCGAGGCGAATGCGCCGGTCTTTGCCGATGACGACGAGCATCGCGTGATGATCAACGTCTCGCGCGGCTTGCTGTCCGTCTATGAGGAGGTGGTCGGCGTGCCCCCGGGACCCCAGGTGATGATCGCGGATTTTCCGCTCCGGTGGACCGTGGCCGGTATGGGGCGTCTCTTCGATGACGGGATCAGCGCGGTGGTTCCTTCTCAGCGGGCGATCCCCGCGGAATTATTGGACCCGAAGATCAAGCATCGAAGCCGCTTGCATTTCATGATGGCGAACATCGAGATCTCCCGGTACCGCGGGACGAATAATTGGCCCCTCTTGCTGGACCCGGATGGCTTTATCGCCGAGGGAACGGGGGACAACTGCTTCATCGTGAAGGATGGGGTGCTGATGACGCCGGAGGGCCGCAACGTCCTGCGGGGCATCAGCCGGGCGTACGTCCTGGAGGAGCTGGCCGGGCAGGTGGGGCTCAAGGCCGTCGAGAAGAACATCGAGCCGTATGACGTGCTGTCGTGCGATGAAGCGTTCATGACGGCGACGCCGTTCTGCATCTTGCCGGTCACGTCCTTTAATTTCACCCGGATCGGCAGCGGCAAGATGGGCGACGTGACGAGGCGGTTCCTGGAGCGGTGGAGTGAGAACGTGGGGATGGACATCATCGAGCAAATCAAGACCTGGGATCGAACGCATCCGGTTCGTGAGTCGGACGCGCCATCCCCCTATGTCTTTGGGGCCAAGCGAGCTCGTCCCGGCCATCCGTGATGGATTTAGGCCTGGACGGCAAGGTGGCGTTTATCGCCGGATCGAGCCGGGGCATCGGGTTGGCGATCGCCCACGCCTTTCTCCGTGAAGGGGCCCGTGTGGTGGTCAGCGGCCGTCGCACCGAGGCCCTCCAAGCCGCACGGAAGGCGCTCGACGAGAGCGCGCGGAACTCGCAGGTGTTAGCCGTTCAAGGCGATCTGACTGATCCGGCGAGCATTCGACGGGCCATTGAGGACACGGTGAACACATGCGGCGGGATCGATGCCGTGGTGGCCAATATCGGCAGCGGAACGGCGCGCGGTGGGTGGGACCTTGGCCTCGAGGACTGGCAGTCGGTCCTGAACACGAACCTCATCGGCGGGATGATGCTGGCGGGTGCCGCCCTGCCTCATCTGATGAAACGGGACGGCAGCAGCCTCACTTTCATTTCCTCGATTGCGGGCTGCGAGGCTATCAACGCGCCCCTGACGTACAGCGCGGCGAAAGCGGCACTCCAGAGCGCGGTCAAGAGCCTTGCCCGTCTCGTCGGCGCGCGAGGAGTCCGGGTGAACGCGGTGGCGCCCGGCAACATTCAATTTCCCGGAGGCACGTGGGACCGAAAGCTGGCCGAACGCCCGTCGGAAGTTGAGTCCTACATTCGCGCCGAGGTGCCCTTGCAGCGGTTTGGCCGGCCGGAGGATATTGCGGATGCGGTAGTGTTCGTTGCCTCGCAGCGGGCCTCATTCATCACGGGAGCGTGCTTGGTCGTGGATGGGGGGCAGACACGGGTGTTTGCGTGAGGTGGCCAGGCGGATGAACACGTTCGTCTTCGTTGAGTGGGAATCGCAGATCTCCTCGGTGCAGCGGTTGTTGGCCGAGGAGCCGGGGGCGACCCTCGTGGCACTCACCGCTCATGCCGAGCGCGGCCTGGAAGCGCTTGGATTGTGCCCGACCACGCCTGAGGCCTTTTATGCGGAGGAGGAACTGGCCCGCGAAGGCCTGGCCAATTTTGGCCGGCTCAGCAGATTCTGCGAGGAAGCTGACGGCTTTCTCCAGGCGCATATCCCAGTACTCGCGCAGACGGTACTGCGGCCGTTCGCCTACCATCTGTTCCCGCTGAAACTATGCCTGGATGGCGCGATGTGGAGAGTCTTCGCGATTCAGCGGATCCTTGCCAAAGAGCGTCCGGACAGGGTGGTGTCGTTTGACCCCGGTCCAGAGCGTCCCGTGACTGACCTGCTGGCCTATCGCGGAGGCTCGATGTGGAGCAGGGCGATCAGCGTGGCCTGTCGAGAGCAGGGCGTGGCACAGAAGATCCTGACCCAGGACAAGCGCTCCCAGCGGACGTGGACCGGAGCGAAGGAAGACCTCCCTGTGCGCCTGTCAGTGCGCGCGCGACTCTCCAGCGCCCTGCGCAATCTTCTGCGCGCCCTGGGGCGAGGGCGCTACGCGGCGCTGCCGGTGTGGTTGATCGTGTATCCGATCGGTCGTTTGCTGTTGCGATGGCAAGACTCCCGGCGGCCGCTCGTGATGGCCATGGATCACGATGAAAATCTTGAAGCCGTGATCGCGCTGAGCCGGCGTCTTGGGACGCTGCGGATCGTGCGATGGGCGGCGATGGAGCTCTGCGAGCGCGAGGCTCCGGCCCGCGAGCGGCAGCGGCAGCGCCATCTCAAGAAACAGCTTGAGGAGCTCTGGCCGGCATTCGTCGCGCAGTGTCAACATCATCCCGTCTTCCAGGTCGGGGATGTGTCGTTGTGGTCCATGTTGGAATCGCGCCTGCGGCATGTCTGTATCGACGGCACGCTCGCCAGCTTACGTGTCCATGAGACCACGGTGCGCCTCCTGGCCTATGCGCCCGCGGCGTTCATTGCGAACGATCTCTCGACTCCGCGCAATAAAGCGATCGCCGATGTCGCGCTGCGCCGCAACGTGCCTGTCGTGACCTACGTGCATGGGGCGTTCGGCTGGGTCGATTGGCCTGGTTTTGTGGTCAATGATCTGCAATGGTCAACCCACTATTTTGTGTATGGGGAGGGGATGCGCGACTACTGTCGATGGCGCTGCGGGGAGCGCCTTCAGGCCATCCCGGTCGGATCCACCGAGCTGGACGCGCTGGCGCGTCGCGTTGAGCAGTGCGACGTCAGCAAGGAACGAGTCCGCCTCGGCCTTCGGCCCGACCGGAAAGTCGTCGTGTACTGTACGACCGCCGTGCATCTTGACCTGCGGCATCTGTTGAATACCACGCCCAGCGATTTCTACTTCAGAAACCGGCAGCGGCGCATCCTCAGCGCTCTCCAAGGCGCACCGCATGTCCAGGTGGTGTTCAAGCTGCATCCGAGCCGTACCATCCCAACGCCGGCGGTTGCCATTGAGCTGAAGGCGCGCGAAACGGCCCCCTGCCTGATCTCGCAATCCGTGCCGTTCAATCACTTCGTGCCGGTCGCCGACGCGTTCGTCCTGGATATCGCCACCACCTGCCTGCTGGAAGCGATGGCGTCGGATAAGCCGGTGTTTCTGCTCAACGACTATCTGCCGCTCGAACCTGGAATCGCCGAGATGCTGGCAAAGCGCTGCTACCTGTTCGATGACGTCGACGAACTCGCCGCGAGCCTGAGGACATTCCTGAGCCGGTCCGACTGGCGGAATGAGCGGCATGATGGGGAATTCTTTCGGCTGTTCGGCCTGCCGAGTCATGACGGCCAGAGCGCGGCGCGAGCCCATGAGGCATTGCGTGCCATTGCCACGGGCTGCGACCTGCAGGCAAGAGCCATGGTACAGGCGCACACGTCCTTGCGTCAGCGCCAACAAGGCGCTGCTCCGCATCTTGTCATGGACCCAGGCCGTGCACAGGTGGAAGAGAAAAAAAAGGGGGTCTCGTGGTCTTCATCTCGCCTAAGCCGTACTTAGAGAAGGTGTGGCGGATGCCGCATCCGTCAAGCACCCGCCAGGGACTCGAGCTCATGGATCGCAACGAGCGGACGGTCGACTTCCCGCCACAGGTGGTGGAGGAGCTGCGCCAGCGCATCACGCCGTTTCTGCTGCGCGCGTATCCGGAGCCCGGCGTGCTCTATGACCGGCTCGCCGCCTGGCTCGGCGTTCCGCGGGAGATGCTCCTGCTGACCATGGCGGCTGATGGGGGGTTGAAGGCGCTGTTCGAGGTGTTCGTGGAGCCCGGGGACGAAGTCATCAGCGTTTCGCCCTCCTATTTGATGTATCCGATCTATTGCGGGATGGCCGGCGCGGTGTCCCAGGACGTGCCATTTGACGACGATCTCTCATTGCCCATCGAGCGGATTCTCGAACGCATCACCGACAAGACCAAGCTGGTGGTGCTCGCGAATCCCAACCAACCGGTTGAGCGGGTCTATGACGATGCTGAGAGCACGGCGCTGCTCGACGCCTGCGAGCGGCACAACGCGCTGTTGGTGATGGATGAGGCGTACCATCACTTTTGTCCGCACACCGCACTCCACCGGCTGAAAGACTACGGGAACTTGGTGGTGATCCGGACGTTCTCAAAGGCGTTTGGCATCGCGGGTGTCCGGTTGGGCTATGCGGTCAGTCGACCGGAAAACATCGCGCATCTAAGCCGGGTCCGCCTCATCTATGAGGTGCACGCCCTGGCGATCGCCATCGGTCTCTACCTGCTCGAACACGATGAGCTCATGACCGCGTATGTGACGGAGACGAAAGAGACCATGGCATGGCTGGTCGGCGCGTTCCGCAATCTTGGATTTCCAGCCTCGGGTCGGTGGAGCAACGCCATTCTCGTTCCCGTGCCGGCCGACCGGCCCGTCAAGGAACTCGCCGAGGCGCTGAAGCGGCGGGGATTCCTGATCCGGGCGGAGACGAAAGCCCCCCTGCCGAATCATCTGCGCATTACGGTCGGCCCGCGCGACCAGGCGGAGCGCTTCTTCGCGGCGTTTGAGGCCGTGCTCGAGGAGCGGAAGGGCCACGAGGTGGTCCGATGACGCGCGCCGCGGCCGGCGAGAAAAACTATGCGGCGTGGTCGCATGGGAATGTGCTGCAGTTCTACACCGGGCAGCGCCATACGGTCGATGAACTGTACGAATCGGAACGCGCGGTGCTCATGCCGGCCATCGCCTCATGCGCCAGCGTGTTGGATGTCGGATGCGCGGCGGGCGGATTTTACGACATCCTGCAAGCGTTGAAACCAGGGATTGCCTATGCCGGGGTCGATGTGGTGCCGGAAATGATTGCCGCGGCCCGTGCGCGCCATCCGTCGGTGCGGTTCGAGGTGAGCGATGGAGCGACCCTTGATTTCACCCAGAAGGCGTTCGACCTGGCGTTCTGCACCGGCGTGTTGCTGCACAACCCGAATTATGAAGGCATGCTTCGAGAGCTCTACCGCGTCGCGTCACGCAGCTGCATCATCGATCTGCCGCGGTTGGTGGCAGCACCTTATACGTTCCGGCTGGAAACCTCCCATATGGTCTTGAAGCGCCGGTTTCACGACGTGGCCGTGGGGGTGGATGAACAGCAGACCAGCGTGCCCTATGTGCTGGCGCAGCCGCAGCCGATGTTCGAGTTCTTGGTGGAGGCACTGGATCCCAAGCCGCGCGCACTCGTGGCGGTGGGCTATTACGGGCATCCCAACGAGTCGGTGGTGTTGCCGGTCAAACCCGTCTGCTTCTGCGTCGTGTATCTGGCCAAGGGAGATCGCCGGACGACGCGCACGAAAGTCCTGCTTGATCTGCCGGACGACATCGCGGCGCAGATTCGGTTGCGCGACGTCGAATATGTCCAGGGCGGGAAAGCGGCCATTGCTGGGTTGATCCGGAACGTGTGAATCATCTCATGTCGAAGCGCGCGGCAATCATCGGGTTTGGAAGCATGGGTCAACGCCACCTGGCGGCGTACCGCCGGGCCGGGATCGACGTGGTGGCCATCGCGGATACCAGCCCCGGACAATTGGAACAGGCGAAGGCCCAAGCCGGCTCGGCGCGGCTGTATCACGACGCCAGCGAGCTCCTTCGCGCGGAGCAGGACCATCTCGATGTCGTCAGCGTCGTGACGAACGGTCCCTCGCACGCCACGGTGACGATTGAAGCGGCGCGTGCCCGGGTGCCCAACATCCTCTGCGAAAAGCCCATAGCGACGAACCTCCGCGACGCTCAGCAGATGATCGACGTCTGCCAACAGTATGGCAGCCGGCTGGCCATCAACCACATCCGGCGGTGGAGCCGCAACCATCTGGAACTCAAACGGCGGCTGGAGGCGGGGCTGATCGGGCCATTGCGGCACATCTACTACCAGAGCGGATCGACCGGCCTGGGCAATATGGGCACCGTTTTCTTTGACACGATGCGGTTTTACGCGGATAGCGAGGTGGCGTGGGTGGTGGGGTTTATCGACCGCACCGGGACACCGAGCGTACGCGGCACGCAGTTTGTGGATCCGGCTGGATACGGTTTGCTACAGTTCCAGAACGGCATCCGGGGATTCCTAGACACCTCAGAAGATACCGGAGTTCGTTACCTCCTGCACCTAGTGGGAGTCTATGGACGGGTGATCGTCGATGAGTTGAACAACTCGTGGATCGTTGAGGCCCGGCCTGAGGCAGAGCGGCAGAAGCCGCTCACGCTCTACGTGGCGCCGATGGAGCGCGTCCCATTTGACCTCGATGAAGCGTGGGATGTGGTGGCGTTGACCAGCCAGGCACAGTCCACTCTTGTCTCGGGAGGGCCCACTACGTGTGACGGGGAAGCTGGATTGAAAGCGTTAGAAATCGCGCTGGCGTTTCATGCGTCAGACCGTCGAAATCACCAGCAGGTCGCTTTGCCCCTCGTGGATGGGACGACAACGCTAGATATCCCTTTCGCCTAATGCATTCTGTCCACCGATGTGGGGTGACAATGGACAGCAAAATGATCTCAAGTTGACAGTTCTCGACGGAGGGGCACATCTCACATCATGCGTGTCCGTAGAGTGCTCGTGTTTCCGTTTCGATTAGTTGCTCACATTGTGAAACAACCATGGTTTCGCTATACCGGATTCGGAATGGCGCTGAACAGCATGTGCGCCTACACACCGAAAGAGCAGATGGTTTCTAATGCGATGTGGTTTTCCATGTTCAATCATGTTGAAGGAGACTATCTGGAATTTGGTGTTGCGACAGGGGACACTTTTTTGGCGGCCTACCATCTCGCGCAGTACTTGAAGCGCACTCCACTGCACCGCCACTCGAGACGTTTTTTTGGATTTGACTCCTTCCAGGGACTTCCTCCGATCCAAGGGTTGGATGCTGAGCAGGGCGCGCCCTTCAAGCAAGGGGATTATGCGTATAACCTCACCTACGTGCGGAAGAAATTCGGTCGACAGGGTATCGATTGGCGCCACGTGACGCTCGTCCCCGGTTGGTTCCACGATACCCTCACGCAGGACACGAAGCAGGCGCTTGGCCTGTCGAAAGCTGCCATCATTTGGATCGACTGCGACCTCTACCGCTCGACGGTTCCCGTCTTGCAGTTTATTGCGGACCTGATTCAGGATGGCACGGTCATAATTTTTGACGACTGGTTTGTGTTCCGCGGCTCGCCTGACCATGGGGAGCAGCGGGCTTTTAAGGAGTGGCTGGAGCAGCACCACGACATTCGGGCGACTGAATTTGCTCGATACGGATGGCACGGCATCGCATTTCTCCTTCATCGTGCTGGGGCGGGATCGGAACCGAACTTCGAAATGGCAGCAGATCGTAGCCAAGAAACACCTGTCAGCTGAGACGAGGCGAATGGATATGACCAACGCGGTTGCCGTGGTCTTTGGACGAAAAAATAGCCGGGGATTACCGGAAAAGAACGTGCGGCCAATTCTTGGACGCCCTCTGACAGCCTATGCGTTCTTGGCGGCGAGCCATGCCAAGACGGTGTCGCGCATCTACGCGTCCACCGACTCCGAGGAGATCGCCCGGGTGGGCGAGACGTTTGGCGCGCGGTGGTTGCCGCGTCCCCCTGAGCTTGCCAATGACCGCGCATTGCTTGAGGATGCGATCGCGGCAGCCTTCCGCCAAGTCTGCCAGCGGGAATCATCGGTTCCGGAGTATGTGGCCGTCCTGCTGTCGAACGCGGCGACCATTCCGCCGGGCGCCATCGATGAAGGGGTGGAGCGGTTGCGCCGCGACCCGCAGCTGGATTCGGTGGCGACCGTGACGCGCTGGAACCAGTACACCCCGGTCCGGGCCAGAATCATTGGGCCGGATGGGCTCTTGGGCAATTACCTGCCGGATGCGCAGGTCACGCAAGCGACCTGCGACCGCAACACGACGGGAGACATTTTTTTCGTGGACGCCTCCATGGCGGTGGTGCGCCCCAGGGCGCTGGAGCGCATCCATGAGGGCCTGCCGCCGTTTCGGTGGCTCGGGCGGAAGATCTGGCCGATCGCGCAGCAGGGCGGCTTGGACGTCGACGATGAAGAGGGCATGATGCTCACCGAATTCTGGCTGCGACGGCACGGATTTTCCGAGACCGCGACTCCCTACGAAACCACACCAGCCTCAACGGCGGCGGTCCGCTGACGGTGCATGATGCTGCCCATTGGACTCTCACTGTTCAGCTTCGGGTATCTCGGCGGATTCGCCCGGCGTGAGCACGAGCGACACCAGCCCGCGCTCTCGGTCGAGCAGCTGCTCGCGCTGGCGCGCACGCATGGGCTGGCCGGCATTGAGCTGCCCCTAGCCCGGTGCTATCCCGGGCTGCCCGAGGATGAGTTGAGGGCTCTTTGCGAGCGGCTGGCCGCCAGCGGGTTGTTTTTGTCCATTGATGCCGAAGTGGTCGATGACGAGACGGTCGATCCAACGCTGCGAGCCGCGGCAGCGCTTGGCGAGCCGTTCATCCGCGTCAAACTGAGCAAGATCCTCGGGGGCAATCGATATCAATCGCATCTCAGCTGGAAGGCGTGGTTCGAAGCGGCCTGCCGGCGCTTGGCGCCTGTGGCCGCCCGCGCCCGTGACCATGGCGTGGCGATTGCGATCGAGAATCATCAAGATGTCACTTCAGAGGAGCTCGTGCGGCTGATTCGCGAGGTCGGCGAGGACGTGGTCGGTGTCAACCTAGATACGGGCAGTACGCTCGCGACGTGCGAAGACCCTGCAGTGTTTGCGAAGGCCGTGGCACCGTACATCCGCAATGTGCACCTCAAGGATTATCGCCTGTATCGCGGGCCCGGCGGGTTCCGGCTCGTTCGGTGCCCGCTCGGACATGGCGTGATCAATTTCCAGGAAATCTTCCAGACACTCGATCGAGTACCCCACGCCCCGCGCGCGAGCATTGAATTAGGAGCCGTCGTGGCTCGCGAAGTCCACTGGTTGGAGGCGCGGTATTGGGACGCGTATCCGCCCAGAACGGTGGCGCAGATGATCCCGTTTCTGCGCCTGCTCTTCGCGCGCATGGAACCTGATGATGGAGACCGCTGGCAGACGCCATGGGAATTGGGGGCGTCACACGAGGTGCTTGAGCGGACAGAGCTCGAGGAATTATTCGAGAGCGTGCGCTTTCTCGCGTCGCTTGGACGCGGTGTGACACCCGAGATCGGTCGGCCACTGCACGCGTTGTCAGAGCTGCAGGGAGACGTCACAGGAGTTCCACGACGATGAGCGGACGCCTTGAAGGAGTACGCATCGTGGTCACCGGAGCCGGACGCGGGCTTGGGCGCCATTATGCGCTGCATCTGGCGGATTGCGGAGCGGACGTGGCGGTCCATGATATCAGCGAGCAGGCCGCTGCCGTCTATGGAGAGGCCGCCTCATTGGCGGAAACCGCCCAGGCCATCCGCGCCAAGGGACGGCGCAGCGCGAGCCTCACGGCGGATCTGACTGACAGCGCGGCCGCTGTGCGCCTGGCGGAGCAGGCGCATGCGGCGCTGGGCGGGGTGGACGTCCTCATCAACAACGCCGGCGGCGATATCGCAGGGACCGATACGGCGGCGGCGGGAGGCAAGCCGTTTCCCAATGATGTGTTCATCCCTGAGGCGCAGCTGATGGCTGTCCTCCATCGGAACCTCTTATCGTGCGTGCACAGCTGTCGGGCATTTTTGCCGATGATGCTGAAGGCCGGGCAGGGCAAGATCCTCAATGTGGCTTCCGTCGCGGCGATCAAAGGAGTTGGGCAAGAGATCGCCTACGCCGTGAGCAAGGCGGGGGTCGTACATTACAGCCGGTGCCTCGCGACGCAGTTGCGACCGAAGGGGATTGCCGTCAATTGCATCGCACCCGGTCCGACGCGGTCGGGCCGGTTTCTGGCCACCCTGGCACGGCGCGGAAAAATCGATACCAGCCGGGTGGCTGCGACGTCGCCATTGGAACGCTTGGGGGAGCCGCACGACATTGCGAAGGTCGTGGAATTCTTTTGCAGCGATCTCTCGGATTTTGTCAGCGGACAAGTCTTGGTGGTCGATGGCGGGCAGCACTGCTTTGCGGCGTAGGATGACCCTGCAGATGTCACCCCATGCTTGATCTCGTTCTGGACGGAAAAGTGGCGCTCGTGACCGGCGCGGCTGGCGGGTTGGGCGCACCCATTGCCAAGATGCTGGCGGCTCAAGGGGTGACCGTTGCCCTCGTAGGACGCAGAGCCGAGGCGCTTGAGCAGGTGGCGCGCGAGATCGCACAAGCGTCACGCGCATCCGTCGCGGTGCTCCCCGGTGATGTGACGGATGAAGCGCGGGTCAACGCCACGGTGGACGAGGTGCAGCGGCGGTTTGGCCGCCTCGATATCTTGGTCAATTGCGCCGGCATCAACATCCGAAAGCCGGTCGAAGAGCTATCGGGCAGTGATTGGCGCGCGGTGATGGAGACCAATCTGACGGGACCGTTCTTTCTTTCACGGGCGGTCCTGCCCGGGATGATTGAGCGGCGATTTGGGCGCATTGTGAACATTGCCAGCATCTTTAGTTTCGTGACGTGGGAGCGGCGCGCCGCGTACTCGGCCAGCAAAGGCGGGCTGCTACAGTTGACCCGCACGCTCGCCCTCGAAGTGGTCATGAAGCAGATTACCGTCAACGCCGTGTGCCCCGGAGTGTTCCGGACCCCGATGAATGAGTCGTTGTTGACGAATCCCGCGGCGCAGGACTTCCTGAACGCGATTCCGATGGGGCGGCTCGGCGAGCCGGAAGAAGTCGCCGGGTTGGTGGCATACCTGTGTTCGCCTCAGGCGGCCTACATTACGGGAGCGGCATTTGTCGTGGATGGCGGATGGACAGCCAAGTGATCGCGCGGGCATCCGGACGGAGCAGCGGCCGCCGGTCCGCGCCATCGTCAGAAAAGCCGTGGATCGCGGTCACGATCTGGCTGTTCGGGACGGTGGGCGGGAACCCGGTCAAGCGGTTGGAAGAGGCCGGGTTTCGTGTCCGGCGTAACACCCGCTTCCGGACGCTCACCAACACAGAAACGTCGGCGATGGCCCGGGACGCGGTTGGGATTATCGCTGGGGTGGAGCATTGGAGTGACGAGATGCTGGCGGCGTGTCCGCGGCTGAAAGTCATTTCGCGCATCGGCGTCGGCCTCGACAACATCGATCTGGATGCCGCGCGTCGTCGAGGTATCGCGGTGACAACGACGCCGAGAGGCAGCACCCAGGCGGTCGCTGAAGTGACACTCGGGATGATCTTGAGCCTCTCGCGCCGCCTGCCGGTGTATTCCGAGGCGATGTCGCGCGGCACGTGGAAGGCCGTTCCCAACGGGATGTTGACGGGCAAGACGCTCGGCATCGTGGGGCTCGGACGGATCGGCCGGCGGTTGGTTGATCTGGCCAAACCGTTTGGCCTGCGAGTGCTGGCCAGCGAACCTGAGCCGGACCTGTCGTTCGTCCATCAACGCGGCGTGACACTGGTCAGTCTTGAGTCTTTGCTGCGAGCGTCAGACATTGTGAGCCTGCATTTGTCGTATTCACCGTCGGTGCGACACCTGATGAACCAGAAGCGGTTTGGATTGATGAAACGCGGGGCCCTCTTCATTAACACTTCCAGGGGAGCCGTCGTCGATGAGACGGCGTTGCTTGCCGCCGTGCGCTCCAAGCGTGTGGCCGGCGCGGGCTTGGACGTGTTTGAGACTGAGCCGTATCGCGGCATGCTCTGCCGGATGCCGAACGTCATTACGACTCCGCACGTGGCGTCGTTCACGCAGGAGTCGTGGAGAGATATGGAGGAACAGGCGATTGACAATCTTCTGGCAGCGCTGTGTCCCGCGAGATCGCGGATGGCCGCTGCCGGCAAAGGAGCGCCATGATGAAAACGCTGGTGGTGGGAGGCTCAGGATTCATTGGCAGTCACGTGGCTGATGCGCTGACCGCCGCGGGCCTATCGGTCAGGCTGCTCGACGTGGTGCCGTCGCCCTATCGCGTGTCCGCTCAGGAAATGATCGTGGGCGACTGCACGGATGGGGGTGTGGTCAAGAGGGCCATGCAGGGCTGCGACATTGTCTACAATTTCGCCGGGCTCTCGGATCTCGATGAGGCGCAAGCGCGCCCGCTCGATACCATCCGGACCACCGTGCTCGGCAATGCGGTGCTGCTGGACGCGGCGCGCGCCGAAGGCGTCAACCGCTACGTGCTCGCCAGCACCATCTACGTCTATAGCCGGGCAGGCGGGTTTTACCGCTGCAGCAAACAGGCGTGCGAATTGTATGTCGAAGAGTATCAGCGGAACTTCGGGCTCGACTATACCATCTTGCGGTACGGCACCGTCTATGGCCGGCGCGCCGGCGAGCGCAACAGCGTCCACCGGTACTTGAAGCAAGCGCTCGTTGACCGGCGGGTGGTCGGCTACGGCATCGGCAATGAAATCCGCGAGTACATTCATGTGACCGACGCCGCCAAGAGCAGCGTGCAGATTCTGGACGGCGCGTTCAGAAATGAGCATGTGCTGCTCACCGGTCCCAGCGGCATGCGCCTGCTCGATTTTCTGGAGATGATCCGGGAGATTGTCGGAGCTGAAGTGCAAGTTGAGTTGCGCAGCCCCCAGACCAGGCAGGATTCCGAAGGGCCGATGGGCCATTATTCCATCACGCCCTATTCGTTTCGTCCGAAACTGGGGCGGAAGTTGGTGAGCTCGTCCTATGTGGAGTTGGGGCAGGGGTTGTTGGATTGTTTGGAAGAGCTGCATGTCCGGTTGTCTCAACAGGAGATGCCGAATCAGGTCTCCGCAGGAGCGCCTCGCGCCTGATGAGTGCTTCGGCGGGATCCAGCATGCTGGTCACCATCTGCCACGCGCCAAACCGTCGAACCACCGCTGCGGTGCAACGGCTCCTTGGCTCGGGGGTGATGGCATGGCTCGACCTGTCCTCCGGAGTGTTCACCAAAATGTTCGATGATGCGCTCCCCCATGGGGTGCGGGTGGTGGATCCTGAGCGGTGGGTGGGTGGCGTGCGGGAGCGGATGCAGCAGCAGGTTCCGGAATGGCTGTCCCGTGTGGCCGACGAATGCGGATTGACGAGGCTCTACATCTGGAAGCGGTGGATGAGCATTTGGTGGTTGATGCCGATTTCGGCGATGAGCCCGTTCCGGACGCCCCTCTTTCACGATCTCCATCAATTGCTCCTGATCGATCGGATGCTCGCGGATGAGCGGCCCGAGCGCGTTCACCTTGTGTCGGATGATCCGGTCCTCCTGGGCGCCGTCCAGCAGGTGGTCCGGCAGCGCGGGATCGCGCTGGGTCATGTCGTCCGGCTTGGCCGTCGGTACTCATGGCGGCGCGCTGCCGTTCTGCAGGGATGGCCCCGGCGGTTCTATTATCTCGTCAAGCGCCTTCCATTGCTGGCGCTGATGCGGGTCTTGAGGTTAGGGCAAGCCGCGGTGGGCGATTCTTCACCACGGCACCGGCAGGTATGGTTGTTCACCATGTTTCCGGCGCTGTGGGAGCCGGCGCCTCAAGGAGATCAGCGGCGCGATCGTGTCTTTGGCGAGTGGCCGGAGGAGCTGAGCCGACATGGCTACGAGGTCGTCTATCCGGGCATTCTGACGCTCGGCTGGCGCGAGCTGATACGGCATGCCGGCCGGCTGCGGGAGCAGCTACGGCACAACCGGATTCTACTGCTCGAGAGCGTGCTGGGGATCAGAGAGCACGCGCGGATCTGCCTCAACCGCGAATGGATTCGTCAATACGCCGTGTGGCGTCGAGACCACCAACGCCTCAGCGTTCGATTCGACGGCATCGAGCTGGGGTCGCTGCTGCTGCGGGAGCTGGACCGCGACATCTGGAGCAATGAGATTCCGTTTGATCTCTGCGTCGCCGAGGCCGTCAGCCGCCTTGTGGCGCGGGGGGGGCGTCCCGCATGCGCGATGAGCGCGTTTGAATATCAGCCGATTGAGCGGGCCTTCACCATCGGTCTTCGCATGGCGGATGAAACGATTCCGGTGGTCGGGATTCAAACCAGCATGTGCGGCGCCAGTCACTTGGGCTTCCGCTTCGCTCAGGCGCAGGCATGGCGATTCGACACCGAGGGACCGCAGCCCCTGGCAGCGGCCCTGCCGGATTATGTCGCAGCCCTGGGGGTCGTCACGCATCGCCTGCTTCGCGATCGGCTGAGCCCGGCACGCGTGGTCCTGACCGGCCCGACACGGGCGATGGCCAGCGGCCAGCGGATTCCTGAAGAACGCCGGGCGTCTCTGGAACGGTTTTGTCGGTCCCACGGCCTTCCAGAGGGCGTGCCATTGGTGACCCTTGCCACCCCCACGATGCAAGCGGAGTCGCTTGAGATGCTGGAGCTGACGCTGCACGCGATGCGCCGGCAGCGCGACGCGTTCCTCCTGGTGAAGTTCCATTCGCTCTGTCCGCTCGGGCAGGCATTGGACCGCCTTGCGCGCCGGTACGGCGTGCAGCGCTACCGCGCGCTCACGGTCAATATCTTGGATCTTCTGCGCGTCTCAGCCGCGGCCATCGTGGGCACGTCTTCGGTCGGCGTGGATGCCATCGCGGCGGGGTGTATGCCCATTGTGTATCGCGTGCCGCAGGAGTACGACTTCAGCCCCATCGGCGACATCGAGGGGTCGGTCTTTACGTTCCGCCGAGTTGGCCAGTTGGAGCGCGCGCTGTGGGCTTGTCTGAAGCAGGATGAAGCGTTTGAGGCGAGGCGCGCTCGGTGGCCGGAGGCTGTTGAACGCATGCTGTATCGGAATGACGGGGGCGGCGCGGCGCGGCTGTACGCGTTCTTGGAGGGCCGTGGCGTGCTGGCCCATCATGCTGGCGCCTCACATCAGCAAGCGGGTCAGTTGGCCACAGACGGCATCGCACGTTCCACAGCAGCGGACACAGCAACTTCAAGTCGTGAACCGAGTTGCGTGAGTATCGAGGAACGGGTCGTGTGATTCTTGACAGAGCGTCACGCTCATCCGACCCGAGTCAGTGGAGCGACACCACCCGAGACTGCGTGAGCACATTCACCCCGTACCACGCGGAAGCCCCGCCTATCAAGGCGGGGAGGAACGGGGCGCTTTTCCCGAAGGGTAAGACCCCGAAGCCACGGCTGTGAAGCCGTGGTACGGGGTTCACCATAGGATGACGGCCAATGGAGCCTGCAGATGCAATCCACTAAGAAGGTATCGCCAGGCGTACTCACCCGATTGAGAGGGCATCGCGTCCTGATTACCGGCGGAACAGGCTTGCTGGGCAAGGCCCTGATCGAGACCGCACCCGCGGGATGGGAGCTCGTGGCGACGTACTGCCACAACGAGCCTCCGGCGGCGTGGCGCGAGCTGTTTCACCGCCTCGATGTGCGCGATCCGGTCGCCGTTGAGCAGCTTATTGCCGCGGTCCGGCCACGAATGATTATCCATGCGGCATCGATCGGTGGTGTTGATGAGGCCGAGCGGCATCCTGAGCGCGTACATGCCGTCAATGTCCAGGGGACGCAAGCGGTTGGGCGCGCCTGCGTGCGCGTGGGCGCCTCGCTCCTGTTCATTTCTTCCAACGCGGTGTTTGATGGGTGCGCAGGACCCTACGACGAAGAGGCGCCGGTCCGCGCGGTGAACCGATACGGCGCGCTCAAGATCGAAGCGGAGACCTGGGTGCGCCGCTGCCCAATCCATTGGGCGATCGTGCGTCCGATCCTCATGTATGGGTGGCCGCTGCCGGGTAGCCGAACCAACGTCGTCACGCGGTGGCTCGCTCAATTTGAAGAAGGCCGTCTGGTCGAAGTGGATACCGACCTGTACAGTACCCCCCTCCTCGCCAGTAACTGCGCCGAGATGATTTGGGCTTGCGTGGTCCGCGAGCGCACCGGCATCTACCATGCGGCAGGCCCTGATCGGCTTAGCCTCCTAGCGTTCGCCCACCAGGTCGCGCAGGTGTTTGGTTTTGAGCCAGCGCTCGCGCAGCCCGCATCTGCGGCTTCACTGAGCCAATTTGCCCCCAGGCCGCGGGATACCTCCTTGGTGACCAGCAAGGTGGAGCGAGAGCTCGGCGTGCGACCGATTGGGACCGCCGAGGGGTTGGCGATCATGCGACGGACGCAAGCTGCCGCGCCGCAACGGCTGCAGCGATGCGAATCTTAGTCGTCGGACCAGCACTGAAGTTCCCGTGGGTGGAGTATACCGCGACAGCCTTCCGGCGGCTGGGCCATACAACCAGCGTCTTCTGGTACAGCCGCATCTGGGCGAACCGGATCTTTTCGCCGAAGGTCGGCGACCGGCTGGCGGGCGCGCCGGCACTTCTGGAGTGGTGGAACGGCCGCGGGCGATATTGGCGGCAGGCGAGAGACGACAGCCTGGTCGTGCATGCCCGGCGGGTGCGACCCGAGTTGACCGTGGTGCTCAAGGGCGAACTCCTGACGGATGATGGGGTGCGTGCGCTGCGGCAGGAAGTCCGCGGGCCTGTGGTGACCTGGTGGACGGACGACCCCTGGCGGTATCCAAGCTCTGTCGAGCGGTGGCGGTTGTACGAGCATGCGTTTATCTTTGATCGGTCCTACGTGCGGCGACTGGCATCAACCGGGCTGACGCAAGCCCATTTCTTGCCCTGCGCCTGTGATGAGTCGGTGTACTACCCCCGACGGCTCAGCTGGCCCGAGCGGATGCGCTACCAGTGTCAGATTGCGTTCGTGGGGTGGTATGATCCGAACCGTGCCAACGTCGTCAGGACATTGAGCGGGTATACTGTCGGGATCTGGGGGCAGGGGTGGACGAGTCGTGAGGCGCGACGCATCCTCAATGGTCGGATCCCGCGGCTGCGCCTGAGAGGGTATGTGCGCGATGCGCAGGCGGCGAAGATCTACAGCGCGGCGACGATCGGACTGAATATCCATCACGGACAAAGCTGCGAAGCGGGATTGAATACGCGGACCTTTGAACTGCTCGCGGCCGGAGCGTTTGAGTTGGTGGATGCTATTCCAAGTATGGATGAGTTGCTCACTCCGGGCGAAGAAGTCGTGACCTATCACTCACCTGATGAAGCAAGAGCGCTCGTGCGCTACTACCTCGACCGGCCGGCAGAGCGGACCCGCATTGCGGAACGCGGACGAGCCCGGGTGCTCCGCGAGCATACCTATCTGAATCGGATGCAGACGCTTCTCAGGACGGTACGCCGATGACCCCGCAGGGGTCTGTCGAACACGTCGGGCAGATGATGGCACCGGCCATTGACGCGGGCCGTGCGTCGCGCCCAATGGAAGTGACCTCTGTTGCGTCGCATGGGATTCGCTCGCGTGCTCGAGCTGCGCCATGGACGTCCCGATCACTTGCGGAACGGGGTGCAGGTGGAGCATGTCCAGAACGGCAGGATCGATAGCGCCTATTGGCTGAACTATCGGCACGAGAGCCTGTTGCACTTCAATGATTGCCCGGTGTCGATGCCTTGGCTGACCGAATGGATGAAGCGCCACCCATGGCCGAACGTTGCGCTGGCGGCGTTCAGTTACGCGAGTCCCTATCCGGTGTGTTATGACATTCGTGGTGTGGACCATCGCAAAGTAGTGGCCGCGTCCGTCGAACGCGTCCTGGGACAGTTGACCGACATCATGGCGACCCTGCAGCCGCGGTACGCCGTCCCGTTTGCCACGCGGTACGGCTTTTTGGCGCCTGATCAGTTGTGGATGAATGCCTTCACGCCGAGCCCCCATGAGGCGGTCAACGCGCTCTCCGTCCAGGGCGTTGTCCTGAATCCCGGCGACCGGCTCTCGCCGCGGGACGGGCCGATGCCTTGCGGGCCGGGGTTTGATTGGGACCGGCGCGAGGCGGCGATTGGCCAGCTCGCCGAGACTCGGGCCGTTGAGGTGCGAGAGGCGCTGGACAGCGAGCCGCAGCCTTCAGACCAGTTCTTTGAGCCGTTTCGCGCCTATTTCGAAGCGCTGCTGAGCCGCAACTGGTTGATGCGGCAGCGGGTCGGCATGCCCGTTGCGTTTGTGGTCGGTGCTCCTCAAGAGTGCTGGGTCGTCGATTGCATGCGCGCATCCGCTCGGATCACGTGCCGGCCAGCTGAGCCGATGCCGATTGAGATCCATCTTCCCGCATCCGTGCTCTCTGCCGCCGTGAATGGGCAGATCCATTGGGAAACCCTCGATCTGTCCAACCGCTTGCGAGTGAAGGTGTCGTCGGAAGATCTTCTGGCCCGGGCGTGGGAGTGTTGGCGGATGCTCTTTAATTTCCCATCCGGTATCTTGCGGGATCGCATGCAATGGCTCACGCCGCGAGGCCTCCGAGTGGGATGGCGGCGCCGTCGGGATCTGCTCCGGTTGGTGCGCGAACGCCCGCGGATGTCTTCCCACCGTGAACCCTATCGTGAGACATGACCGTGCGGGCCGGGTGGGACCAATGCTGACAGGGAAACGGATCGTGTGTCTCTCGTCCATCAATTGGGATTTCAACTGGCAGGGCCACCAGGAAGTCATGGCTCGCCTGGCTGCGGCGGGCAATACCGTGCTCTTCGTGGAGAACACCGGTGTGCGCATGCCCAGATGGCGGGATCTCTCGCGCCTTCGCGCACGCTTTCGTGACTGGAAGAAGGGCACGCAGGGCATCCGCCAGGTTCGAGAAGGGCTCTACGTGTGCTCGCCGCTGGTCCTCCCGTTCCCCTATTCGGTTCTTGCGCAACTGGTGAACCGATGGCTGTTTATCGGAACCATCCGGCGCTGGATGGATGCGTTGGGATTCGGCCGGCCGATCATCTGGACGTTCCTCCCGACTCGGTTTGTGCTCGACGTCATCGATCAGCTTGATCCTGAGGCGGTCGTG
>OBEQ012181910.1_pt1 | contig 36264 bp, 41 predicted proteins | sample 1670901 | NCBI WGS metagenome assembly OBEQ01 (sample SAMEA104232315, study PRJEB22302) | groundwater metagenome | biome: forest; feature: aquifer; material: groundwater | place: USA | collected 2011-08-07 | depth 5.4 m | reverse complement strand
GGTAACGTTTGCCAGCAACCGATAGCCGCCAAGAACTTTGGACCGATGGACGACTCCTGCCAGCAAGTATATTTAGACACCGCCACCCAGTTTATTAACGAAGCCAACGCCCGGGGTATTAGCCAAATATTCTTCCACGGCGCCTGGGCACACAACACTTATGTCTATGTTAACTACGACAGCCAGCGCAAACCGGCTGGCTTCTCGGTTACCAAGGCCGGGCAATACATTTTTGACTACGACAAAGCCTATTACGCAGTTCATTAGTAAGATGCTTTTTCCCAACGCCGGCTGATCTTCTTAATAAGCGCAGGGAAGGGCTAAATACTCAAAATTAGGCTGCACCTTTTGCTACAGCATAATTTTATTTACAAGCTTGGAATTTTGTGCTACAGTACAATCAAAAGGAGCCCTTTTATGATCGTCTACAAAGTGGATAAGCAGTCCCAAACCAAAGCCAGTACTCATATTAGAGATATGGCTACTGTGCTGGCCGAAATTGGGCCAACCCTAAAAGTTCTGCAAGAAACTATCGTTGAACTGGAGGCCGGGATCAGCTCGCCCAGTATTAATCATTATCGCAACGAGCTGCAGCAAATGATCGACCAAGCCATTGGCCTAACGCATACCATTACCGAAAATTCGCAAAAATTAGCGGCCGTCAGCGACCAAGCTACCAAACACGTGGTGGCCATCGAAAACCACTTCGACTCCATCCTGCGCGCCAAAGAAAGCTAAAGCTTCTTTCAAAGCCTCGGTAGCTTAAATTACTACAGCCTTGCCAGCTAAGCCGTGATACTGTTAAAAGACATTAACAATTAATTTGCTGGAAGTTGGTGAGAATCCAACACTGTGCCGCAACGGTAACCCCACCCAATTTGCTGCTGCAAATTGGGGAACCCAAATTTTAGAAATTTGGGTGGGGAAGTCCGATACAGCAGAGCCCCACCCAATTTTTTTACAAAAAATTGGGTGGGGAGTCTCGAGCAAGGCTTTAGGATTTTATGCAACATAGTCCTTCTTGTCTTCGAGGCGAGGAGGATTTTTTATGATCGGCCCGTCTCAATCATCAATTAAAAACAAACTAATGGCGCTACTGGTGCCGCTGGTAATTATCGGCGGAGTGGTGGGCGCCGTAACGTCACACAGTGCCAGCCCGGCGCACGTGGTTAAGCAGCAAACGCAAACCGTCGATATTAGCTACCCAGGCCAAAGTGGGAAAAACGCCCTGGATTTACTTAAAAAGTACGCCAGCGTGGAGACTAAACATTACTCGTTTGGCGACCAAGTTATTTCCATTAACGGTACCCCCGGTAAGGGGCCAAAGTACTGGTCTTTTTACGTTAACGGCAAACTGTCCAATGTCGGCGCCAGTACTTATGTGACTAAGAGTTCCGATAAAATTGAGTGGAAGTTGCAGCAGCTATGAATTTTGTTAAAACAACGTTTAGCCCTCACCCTTCACCGTTAACTACGCATTATCCGTCTACGTATAAAGTAGAACGTATAAAGCTAGTTCGCCGCGGAGGCGAACTGCAACTACGGCCCTTTATACTTAATACTTCTCCCGTTATACGTTTTGGCGCTGGGGGCGCGGGATGAGGCGTTCATACTTCAATATGTCACTGGCTATTTGCCTGATTCTGCTGGCCGTATCGCTGCGCATTTTGCCGCACCCGGCCAACTTTGCGCCGCTGGCCGCGGTTAGCATTTTTGGCGGCGCGGTCTTGCCGCGCCGCCTGGCGCTCTGGGTGCCACTAGCGGCCATGGTGCTATCAGACGCCGTTATTGGCTTCCACAGCTTGATTGGCCTAACTTGGGGCAGTTATGTATTAATTGCTCTGGCCAGCAGCTACCTGCTGCGCAAACCTTCCTTCCTGAAGGGTGGGGTATTAACCTTAAGCTCCTCGCTGTTTTTCTTCGTTGTCACTAACTTTGGAGTCTGGGTAGCCAGTGGCATGTACAGCCACACTTGGAGCGGGCTGGTCCAATGCTACACTTTGGCGCTGCCTTTCTTCCGCAATACCTTACTTAGTGATGTAATCTACACCGGCCTTTTGTTTGGAACCTTTAGCTTAGTAACTAAAGCCAATTACAAACACCTAAAATTACTCGTTCAAACCAATAATTAAAAACTAGCTAAGATTAGCCGATAAAAATACTTAACTAGTTAAGTATTTTTATCTCTTCAGTTAGTGGGAGGGCAAAAATTGTGCCGGTTTTAGAAAGATATCCCGATTTAGCGGAAAAGCCAAAAAGTTTTGACGTTTTGGCTAGTGTTGATTTGTACCGCTTTGACCTACAGACCGTTGGCTATATTAGGCCCGAAACCAAACAGCGCGTATATGACGAGGAGATGGTGCTAATTGCCGAGGGCATCAACCAGCCACTGGCCACCGAGTTCCGGTTTCAAAACCTAAGCGGCCAGCTGGTCTATTTTGACTCCGGCGTTTGGCGGCCCTATCTAGCAACTCTGATAAAAGGCTGTCAAACTGCCGAGCGCGAAGCCCTGCAGGACGCCCGCAAGTTTTTCTTGGCCGAGCGGGCGGTGGAAGATTTAAAAGTTGGTTATAAATTATTAGAACTTCAGCCGGGCCAAAAGCTCAACTGGTATTCGCCGTTTCCGGATAGGCAACGCAACCTCTACGGCCAGGAATTTATTGGCGAGCTTGGTTTCCAGCCAAAACGCCGGATGGGCTTTTTATACCAAGCCGAAAAACATCCAGATGGTAGCCTAAGCTTGCGAACTCAATCGGTAGACAATAGCGATGAACAGGCCTTTGCCGCGGCCCTGGCCAAAGGCGCCGATTCCACGGCTACTTTGGATGATCTGCGCGATGCTTATGACGGCGTGCTAGAGCAGAGGTACGGCCAGACTTTTTTTGCCGGGCGGGCCAGGGGAGACGAGCCACCCGAAGAAAATGCTTGGTTAACGGTTAGTCGGCATAAGGACTTAATAGAGGACTTTTACTTTAAAAAGATCGAAGACTTGGCGGGCTTAGATGAAATTCCTAGATCAATGCTAGAACGGGCTAAAAAACGCTTAACTTATGGGGTGTGGGCGGCGCTTAAACAGCGGCTAGATAAAGGCAGCCTCAATCTTAGCAGCCCGCGGCGTTTGGGTGGCTCGATTCAGCAAGAGGTTAACGCGGCCTACAGTAGCCTAGCCGCTAAAGGCCAAGTTTTGTTTGGCTGCGGCGGGTCAATATCCGGAGAAGTGGCGCTTCTGAAGGCCTCGGCCTACGATGTTCACAAGGCTATTTTTAACAAGCAAAGGATGACCTGCCCGTTTTGCGGTGATAAAGATCAATACGGCGATCCTTGCTCGCCTAATCAACACTGCAGCGCCTGCCAAGCCACGGTTGAAAAAGGCCAGGTAAAATCAAAAGGTCATGGCCGCCACCAAGCTAAAGATAGGGATCAAGCTGGGGAGGATGGTTTTTTTGAAATTCTGGCCCGCGGTTCGGCCAAAATTAAACTAGCCATAAAGCTTAGCCGTTTTTTGCGCCGCCAAAAAGAACTGCTGGAAAAATCGTCGCAAATGGACATGGCGGTGGTAAAGCATCACCAAAACTGGCTCAAAAAGGAAGAGAAAGAATTAACCGAAAGTGGCTTTAATTTTGGCTGGGGTGCTTCTCAACTTAGGGTCTAACCTTCAAAGTGGAAGTCATGCTCTTAACGATCGTCCGGCCCAGATTTTGGGGGTGGGCTTTGCCGATCTTTTTTTCCAGCGCCCCGTAATGCTTTTCTAAATATTCCAGATGCTTAACCCGTTGTTTATGAAAGGCCTGTTTGGTAAGGCCAGATTTACTAATAAACGAGCTAACTTTTTCGCTGCCGATATAGTGCGGCAAAATCACGTAGGTGGCGCCTTCTTCGTAAAGCTTGGCCGCCTCGGCCGGGTCATCGGCGTGCATGATGGCCACCGCCCGGGGGTTTTTGGCCGCCAAGTATTTGAGCAAGAAAACATTAGCCTGGGGGTCGGGGATAGTCGAAACTACCAGTTTGGCGTGCTCCAGCCCGGCTTCTTCTAGCAGCTCCATATCGGTGGCGTCGCCGTACAAGTAATTAATCTTGCGATGCTCCAAAGTATCAATCACCTCGGGGTCGTAATCAATCACCACGTATTTTTTCTTGAGCTGTTTAAATAAATTTACAAACTCGTGGCCGCCCCTTTGGTAGCCAAATAAAACACACTCGTAATGACCCTCTAACTTTGGTTCCAGCCGGGTCTTGCGCCGCTCGAACATATCCAGATATTTTGCTAAAGAACCGTACACCTGGTCGCTGAAGGTTACTAGATAGGTAGAGATAGCGATCGAAATCAGCGCGATGAAGGTCAGGATGGTTACCACGTGTTGGCCGATCAGGTGCTTTTGGACGCCCAAAATTACAAAAATAATCGAAAATTCGCTGACCTGGCTCAAAGTAATAGCCGTTTTAAAGCTGGTGCGCTTGGTGTAACCCAGCAGCCCCAGGGCCGTCAGGATAAAAAAGGGCTTGAGCAGCACCACAATCAGCGTGCCGGCGACAATTGGCCATAGCAAATTGCCAAAATTGTTAAAGCTTAGCTGCGTGCCCAGGGCGATGAAGAAAATAATTACAAAGAAATCGCGCAGCGGCCGCAGCCGCGCCGAAATTTCCTGGGCGTAGGGTAGCGAAGCCAAAAAAACTCCGGCTGCCAGCGCCCCAACTTCCAGCGAAAACCCGGCCTTGGCTAGCAATGCGGCGCTGCCCAAGCCCCAGGCGATGGCCACTAAAAACAGTAGTTCTTGGTCACCGGCAATTAATTTTTGGCCATGCGGCAGCACGTAAGCGGTGATGATGTACATCAAAGAGAAAATCACCAGGCCCTTAAAAGCCAAACTAACTAGCGGCCCGACGGTCAACCATTGGCCGTTTTGGGCCGAGGCCACTAGTAGCAGAGCGGTGGCCGCCACGACGTCTTCAACTAGCGACGCGCCAATAGTTAGTTTGCCGTACAAGCGGCCTTGTTCCTTGCGGTCGCTTAGCAGCTTAAGCGCCACAATAGTGCTGGTAATGGCCAGTCCAAAAGCTAAAAACAGCGCTTCGCGGTGGCCTAGGCCCAGGCCGACCGCCACCAGCCAGCCAATAGAAGTAGTGATGGTTATTTGGGATAGGGCCACGATGGTGGATGGTTTGCCCACCTCCCGGACGACCCGGGGGTTCATGCCCAAACCGATAATGAAAAGTAGCAGGGCAATGCCAATATCGCCAAAAACTGTGAGGGTATCGGGGGATTTAATAACATGCAGCAGCGCTGGGCCAACAATAATACCAGTCAAAATATGGCCAATCATTAGCGGCTGGCCAATGGCCCGCATAAATAATGCAACAGCCGCGCCGATGGCGATGATCAAGCTCAGTCCAGAAAAAATATTATCCATCCCGTTAGACTCCAAAGAGGTTACAGTGTTTATAATATCGTCGAAGCAAGCACCGAGCTTCAAACATTAACCAAGGTAAGGAGGTTAAGTGGAGTCTAACGGGATCCATCACACGCCGCCTCCGGCGGCCAAGCATCGTATAACGGGAAACGTATAACGTATAACGGGGTAAGTATAACGGGAAACGGATAGTAGCAGTTCGCCTCCGCGGCGAACTGGCGTTATACGTTCTACTTTATACGAACTATCCATGCTTGCTGTTATTTTACCTTGAAAACGCTTTTGTTTAGAAAAAGGAGAAGATAGCTGCCGCGCCGGCCACCGCCATCAAGCTGGTCACCAGCCAGCCAATAAAGCTAGTCGATTTTTTGTTTACCCAATTGCCCATAATGTGCGGCCGGCTGCTAATAGTCACAATTAGCGCTAAAATCACCGGCGCCACAATACCATTAGCCACTGCCGAGTAAATCAAGGCTTTTATAGGATCGATGCCGATAAAATTAAGCCCCAGGCCAATGAGTACCGAGATTATTAGCATGCCGTAAAAAGCGTGGGCTTGTTTGAGTTTATGGTTAAGGCCGTTCTTCCAGTTAAAGCTTTCGCTGACCGCATAACTGGTAGAACCAGCCAGCACCGGGATAGCCAGCATGCCGGTGCCAATTATGCCGATGGCAAACAAAAAGTAGGTAAGATTGCCAGCAAAGGGCCGCAGCGCTTCGGCGGCTTCGGCGGCGGTGTGGATATGGGTAATCCCCTGAGGGAATAAAATGGCCCCACAAGCCGCGATTATAAAAAACATCACTAGGTTAGACAGCAACATGCCGCTCCAAACATCTATGCGCATGGCCCGGATCTCGTGTTTGTTGGAGCCCTGGCGGCTGCCCAGAGTAGTTTTGCCATCCATAATCTGATTTTCAACTTCTTGCGAAGTCTGCCAAAAAAACAGATACGGCGAAATAGTGGTACCTAAAATGGCGCACAGCAGCAGTAGCTGGTCTTTGCTCCAGCTTATAGATGGCACAATCGATTTATGCAGCACCGTGTTCCAGTCCAGGTGCGCCATAATCGCCGAAGCTACATAGGCTAGCAGTATCAGCGCCAGCCACTTTAGGTAATGCGCGTAACGCGCGTAAGGCGAATAAATCTGCAGTAGCAGGCTAACCACTGCAAAGCCAATGACCGCCATATAAAAATTGATATTGCTGTCCAGCAGCTGCACGGCTTTGGCCATGGCTCCCAGGTCGGCGCCGATGTTAAAAGCGTTAGCTGCAAACAGCAACAAGGTACAAAGATATAAAACGCGCTTAGAAAAATGGGCCCTAATATTGCCGGCTAGGCCGCGCCCGGTAACAATGCCAATACGGGCGCACATTTCCTGCACGATGGCCATTAGCGGAAAAGTCACGACGCTTAGCCAAAGGAGTTGAAAACCATATTGCGCGCCGGTTTGCGAATAAGTCGCAATACCAGAAGGATCATCATCGGATGCCCCGGTCGTTAAACCAGGGCCTAAAATGTTCCAATATTCCTTAGTTTTTTTAATACTCTTAGCTTTAGGAAAGGCCTGCGCCATTTGGCCGGTTTTGGTTACGGTAGAATCAAGCACTGCCGCCGGCGCGCCAATGACTCTCTCTATAATGTGTTTGTCTTCGCTCATTTTTTATTTACAGATGATTTGGACTAAGCCTAATCTTATAGCTTCTTAGAGATTAAGGCAACAGGGCAAAATTTCTAATTAACCTAATTGCACTAATTTCTAAATAAGTCCAAAGCTCCAATGATTAAATATGTTTGGAATTTAGTTTTTTCGGAATTTGTTAATGTTTAGGTTAATTAGAATAATTAGGTCAATTAGGTTAATTTTTATTGCTTGTGTTTTTCTTATCTATTTCGGCTTTTATCACGGCGCCAATTTTATCAGCGCTGGGGCCGGTAGTGGAATCTATCAAATCGGGGTTATTCAACGCCGTGCCATTTAAGAAAAAGGTCGGCGTAGCTTGGTCTTTGCCGGTTTTTTTAAAGGCTGCTAAATCGGCATTAATGGCGTCGTTAACTTTGCTAGCAAAGTAATCTTTTTTAAACTGTTCCACGTTGAGTCCCAGCTGTTTGGCGTAAGCATCGAAGAGACTCAAGGGGTTATTGTTGGTTGTCCACTGCCGCCAGTTGCTGGCTTCGTAAAGCATATCGTGCATTTCCCAATATTTATTCTGCAGCCCGGTGGCCTCGGCGGCCCGGGCGGCGCTAAAAGCGTTAGGGTGCACGCTAACCAGTGGCAGGTTTCGGAACTGAAAATGGATGTCGGGTAAATATTGCGCAACGGCCTGCTTGACCGGAAGATAATAAGCCTCGCAAACCGGGCACTGGTAATCGCCGTATTCAATTAGGGTCACAGCCTTTTGGCCGCCGCCCATCACGTGGTTGGTGGCTTGGGGGCCGCCAGAAGTTGATTTACCGCCCGAACCGCTGGCCATAACAGCAATGGCGATGAAGATAGCAGCCAAGCCGGCCAAAATTCCCAAAAATCGCTTGTCCATAATGTCCTTCTATCATACCACGCCAGTTTTCTGGGAGAGCACAAGGTAGAGTAAGATAGAAATGATGAGAAGTGCCGTAGTCGCAATTTTGGTTATAGTCTTTCTGATGAGTGTTTTACTGGATAAAACTTACCGGTCTTTGCCGACTCACGAGTTGCGGCGCCGGGCCAGAGCAGGCAAAGACAAAAACGCCGCGGCCATCTATAAAATGGCGGCTTACGGCCACTCCTTAAAAATACTTTTGTGGCTAATTGGGGTAGGCAGCGCCACGGCGCTGCTTTTGCTGGCCAGCCGCGCGGCCTGGTGGTTGGGTCTAGCGGCCGCCTTAGTTTTAGGCTGGACGGCGCTGGCCGGCCGGCGGCCCTTCAAGAAGCCCAGTGGCTGGCCCTGGAAAATCGCCGCGGCGCTAGCCCCCGCGCTGTCCTGGCTGCTCTCTTACTTGCAGCCGCTGTTTGGCCGCATCGCTGAATGGCTCAAGAATTTAGAGCCTCTGCGCCCCCATACTGGTCTTTATGAAAAAGAGGATTTACTTGAGCTTTTAGACCGCCAGAGCAGCCAGGCCGACAACCGTCTTACGGAGCTAGAAATTAAAGCCGCCCGCGGCGTTTTGGAATTTAACGATAAAACAGTGGGCAGTGTGATGAGCCCCCGCCGGGGCGTTAAATTCGTGGCCGCTAGCGACCCCATCAGCCCGCGTTTAATGGACGAGTTGCACGCTACCGGCTTTAAGCATTTTCCGGTCGTCAAGGAAATTACCCCCGCCAGTAGCAAAGCTACAGGCGGGGGCGAGCCCCATGTGCTGGGCATTCTGTATCTTAACGATCTGCTTAAAAATTTAGAAAAACCCGGCAAAATCAGCGACCTTATGAAAAAGGACGCCCATTTTATTAACGAAACCCACACTTTACCCCAGGCGCTGGATGCCTTTTTAAAAAGCCATCACCATTTGCTGGTAGTCGTTAACAATTTTGAAGAAGTGGTGGGGGTACTGACGCTCGATGATGTACTGGAGCAAATCACCGGCCAAAAAATCACTGATGAATTCGACCGCTACGATGACCTGCGCGCCGTCGCCGGCCACAACCCCACAAAAGACCAGGCTCACCATGAGCAAATAGCCCCCTCCCAAAAATAGCAATATCAACTTAACATTTAACTCCTCCGTTTCATCAAAGTAGCAATATCAACAACTTGGTACTTAACTCCTCCGTTTCATTCCAGTCCCAACTCATTTTTTGCGCGGTCGGGTAAATTTTGAGATAATTAAATCTAAGATAGGAAACGGGTGGGCTAGAAAGTAGCCCGTGGAAAAACCTTTAAGAGAACGTTCGGCATTAGTCTATGTGCTAATTGCCTTAATTCCGTACTCTAAGCCCAATATGCTATTGGCTTTTAAACCCCACTTGTTTTTTAACGAGCTCGAGGGAATATCGAGGTATAAACAAGCTGTTTTAAGATCCGCTTACTGGCGCGCCCAGCGGGAAGGCTTAATAGAACAACGCCAAAATCTACTAGTACTCTCTGATAAAGGCCGCAGAAAAATAGCACCTTTTGTGGCCGAAAATCTCCAAAATTCGCAGTTGATGGTAATTTTTGACATACCCGAAGATCAAAGTCTGAAGCGGCAAAAATTCAGGCATATCCTTAAAACATGGCGCTTCCGGCAGGTCCAAAAAAGTGTCTGGGCAACCAATAAGGACTACCGCGAAGAACTACTAGATTTAATTAAAGAACTAGACCTCGGTGACTACGTGGAGCTTTATGAATGTGTCCGTCAATTTCCTAAGTAAATATCTCATTTTTTGCCCGATCGAGCATATTTTGAGATGAGATACGGATGTGTTCGAATGTTTGCAATCTGTTACAATTGGTGACATGAATCGAGTTTTGAGCCGCGACGTGAAAGCTCACGTGGGTAAAGATATTACGCTGCGTGGCTGGCTGCATAAAAAAAGGTTGCTGGGCGGCCTCAATTTTATTTTGGTCCGCGACCGCAGCGGTGTGGCGCAAGTAGTGGTGGAAGATGAGGCCGAGGTTGAAAAGCTCCGCGGCTTACATATCGGTACAGTTTTAAAAGTCGTTGGCCAAGTTTATGAAGAGCCCCGGGCGCCCAGCGGCGCCGAAGTCCGCCAGCCTAAAATAGCGGTCGAGGTGCCGGTAACCGAAGAGCCGCCGATTGAAATCGACAAGCCCCTGAGCCACAAGCCCGAAAACCTGGATACGCTTTTTGACAACCGGGCTATTGGCCTGCGCAACCTTCAAGAAACCGCCATATTTAAAATACAGTCCAAAGTTTTAGAAGCCGTAGACGAGTATTTACGCCAGCACGAATTTACCGAGATGAACACGCCCAAACTGCTAGCCGGCGCCACCGAAGGCGGCGCCGAAGTTTTTAAACTAAACTATTTTGGCAAAGAGGCCACCTTGGCTCAAAGCGCCCAGTTTTATAAGCAGATGATGGTGGGCGTTTTTGAGCGGGTGTTCGAGATTAATCCTACTTACCGCGCCGAGCCTTCGGCCACTACGCGGCACATGACCGAATACATCACTATTGACGCCGAAATGGGCTTTGTAACTTTTTCCGAGCTGCGCAACTTGGCCGGCGGCCTGCTGCACCACATCGTCAATAAAGTCTGGCAAGACTGCGAAGCCGAGCTCAGAATGTGGAACGCCACCAAACCGCTGCTGGCCGACCCCATCCCCTCCATGACAATGAAAGAAATCCATGAGCTTTATAGTAAAGAACACGGCCAAGATACCACCGGCGAAGCCGACTTGCGGCCCGATGAAGAGCGTTGGATTTGCGGCTACGCCAAAAAGAACCTAAAGAACGAGGCCATTTTTGTAACCGAGTGGCCAATTAGCAGCATGAAGTTTTATCACAAGGTCAATGAAGATAACCCCCAAGTGGCCGACCGCTCAGATCTACTTTTCCGCGGCGTAGAAATTGCCACTGTGCCAATGCGCGAGCACCGTTACGAAGTTTTAATAAAGCAGTTAAAAGAGATGGCCGGCGGCGATCCAGAACATCCCGGCTTTAAATATTATCTTCAAGCCTTCAAATATGGCTTGCCGCCACACGGCGGTTGGGGTTGGGGGCTAGAACGCACAGTCGAAAAACTTATCGGCCTGGATAACGTCAAAGAAGCCACTCTCTTCCCCCGTGATATCAACAGGCTAACACCGTAACTAAAAACCGTAACGATGAAATTAATATGAGCCAAAAAATTATCAGGTCTGTCTGTCTTTTTACTGATATTGCCAGTGGTGAGGATTTACAAAGATTAACGAAAATTGCAGATAGTTTTGGAGCTAGAGATTTTGAAATCCAAACAAAACGGCTTTGCTCTCCGGACTTTAGCAGGATTCTTGAACTAGATAAATCAAATGACGGGAACTTGTATTTCAGCGTCGGTGAGCTTGATTATGATTTCGCGCTTAAAAATCTGGATTCATTATTGAATACCAAAAATGTCTCATTCAATACTGACCTGACAAGCGTTAATATAGAAGGTAAGCATATTACCTTATTGGATGAAATTATTAAAAAGGCGCCTCAACAAACCTTTAATTTTACTTACACCTTTAATAATCCTGCTTCGAGTCCTTACTTCCCGTCAGCTGTTTATAAGCAAAACGGCTTTTCTATTGGGCTGCAGCCAACCAACCTGGCCGAAGACTGCCAGACTCTGGAAGAATGGTTAGAAAAGATAAGTAAGGTGTGGGCAGAAATTGTTGAGGTAGCCTCTAGCGAGCCAGACTTTTTGGGCATTGATTCGTCGATAGCTCCTGTATTTAGCGGTAGTGGTAGTTTGGTGAATTTCATTAAACGTTTAGGTCTGGATTTTAATCGTTCAATTACAACTGACGCATATTTAAAAATTACCGAACATATTAAGACTCAGAACCCAAAGCCCACGGGCCTTTGTGGTTTAATGTTTCCTTGCCTGGAGGATTTTGAACTAACTGACGAATACGAAAAAGGTGACTTTTCAATTGAGCGAAATGTTTTTCTAGCTTTACATAGCGGGTTAGGTATTGATACTTATCCAGTTGGCGTCGATGAAAGACCAGAGAGATTAGTAGAAATCCTGCGTTTAGTGCAGGGATTATCTAATAAGTATAAAAAACCATTATCTGCGCGCTTTGTTTCGGACGGTAAAGCCAAAATTGGTCAAAAATCTAATTTCCAAAACCAGTATCTTAAGGATGTAACTATAAGGTCTCTTTAATCTATTTAGCTGTAGAATAAAAGAATGATTGTAATAACCGGCGCTAGTGATGGTTTAGGGCACGAGGTGGCCAAGCTTTATAAAAAGTCGGGTAAAATTGTAGTTAATGTATCGCGCCGCGAGTGCCCGGAAGCGGACAAGAACTTGCTACACGATCTACGCGAAGGCAAAGAAATAATTGCTGCCGCCAAGGAAATTCTAGCTATGGACGAGCCGCTCGAAGCCGTAATCAATTGCGTCGGCGTTTATACCAATCAATCACTGGGAGAGATCACCGAAGATGAAATCAAACGCACAATGTCTACTAATGTTAAAGCGCCGATTTTGCTAGTCTCAAATCTTATCGAGCGCATCAAAAAAGACAAGGCCGATATCGTTAACGTGGCTTCGACAGTTGGTACCAAAGCCTACCCCAACGAGGCAGTTTACGGTGCCTCGAAATGGGCAGTCCGGGGCTTCAGCGCTAACCTACAACTCGAGTTAAAAGATTATCCTTGCCGGGTAATTAGCTTTTGCCCTGGCGGCTTCAAGTCTAAACTTTCCGAAAAGGCTGCGGGCCGGGACAATACAACAGAAGGCGAATGGATGCGTACTGAGGATGTCGCCAAAGCTCTCAAGCAAACACTCGACCTACCTAAAAATATGGAGGTCTCGGAAATCATCATCAACCGCAAACAAGCCAAGTAATCTAGTGAATCCTGGCGAAAATCCTAGAGCTGCTTAGTTGAGCTAGGAAAAGAATTTTCCTAGTTTGTTAAATGTACCAACCCAGCCTTCATCGTGTTGGGCGCGTGATTGCTCGTTGGCAAAGCCGGTATGCTTAAGTGCAACTTCGGTTTTATTGTCGTCTAGCTTTTTAAAATCGACTCTAACTACCGAATCATCATGGTTCCAGGTAAACACCAGTTTAGCCTGCCCTGAGCTTGTCGAAGGGTTTGGTTCCTCATACTCTAAATATTTACCGTGCATATCGAACTTTTGTTCGCCCATCTTCATCTGCACGTGATATTTGCCACCTTTTTTATTGTCGCTGGCGGCTTCGGGCGTAGTCATACCTTCTGGACTGTACCACTGCTTCATTTGCTCCGGCTCGGTCCAGGCCTTAAAAACCTCTTCTATCGACGCGTTAATAACCCTTTTTACTTCTACTACTAAATCAGCCATTTTGGCTCCTTTCCATGTAGTTCTTTAATGAATCAAGATTTGATTCCCAAAAATGAGTGTAATAGTCAATATACTCGGCGGCGTCTTTAAAAGCCGCCGGCGCTAAACTTATGAAATGTTTACGTCCGACTTTGCGCTTGATGATAAAGCCGGCTCTTTCTAAGATTTTTAAGTGCTTAGAAATGGCAGGGAAGCTGATGTTATAGTACTCAACAATCTGGCCGACCGTTAGGTTATAAGCGGCCACTTTGCGCAAAATGTCCCGCCGGGTAGGGTCGGCCAAAGAACCAAAAACGGCATCCAAACTTGTTGCCTCAAAACTCGTTGCGTTAGCTTCCATCAAAACTTCTCCTCATGCTTTTTTCTACTCCCCTTATGCTTCTCTAACTTATATTTAACCTTTTGGTTAAATATACAGACACAACTCTATACTGTCAAGCAGTTTAAGTTAGAATAGGTAGTAATAGTGAGTCCTTTTGAGAAAATTATCGAATTGTTGAAATCAAACGATGTTTGGTTTGAGACTATTGAGCACGAGCCGGTTGCGTCTTTCTGAAGAAGCGATGATACTATATCTCTGAAGCAACCTTAAAGAAAAATGCCTCAAACATTACAAAAAATTCAGGAAAAGTATCCAGCGCTCGCGGAAAACTTGAGCTATTTGCCACCGCGATTAGTAGAAGAAGTTGGTCAAGCTGCCTTATTAATGACCCATATGGGTAGGCGCCGAGATAGAGCTGAACTTATGGAAATATTACAGGATGAGGAGGTAGATAGGGTATTTTCCAATCCTAAATCGGATATTCATGAATTCGCTAATGGAGCTATAGAACCTGAGCTTGGCGGCCAGGAAAAGTTGGCAGAAGTATTGGCCAGGACATCGATTCTATTGAGGGCTGCCTATGAGAGGGTGAAAGAAAACCCGGATCCCAGCGTAAATGAAGAACTGCGCGAAATTTGGCAAAGGGACCAGATTTTCGCTGAGGCTTATGATTTAACCACCGAAGCCGCCTTAGCTGCCGAAAATTCTGGTGATGAAGGTCTTTTAACGCAAACCCTCGAAGACTTAATATTACTGAGGCACCTTCAGGGTTATGATTCTTTGGATAGAGCAAGGCCCGCCTTTAGAATACTTATTCAGCGGGGTTTGACTGATGAATTACTAGACGCGATCCGCGAATCAGGAAAAATATTCACCCATTCAGTCTATCCGACAGTGGCCGATAGTTTATATACCGAAAAATCATTGCTGGAACTGGCGTCTGGCAAAAAACTTGATGATAACTTCGAGCTTCAAGGAGAAATTGACATAAACTCGCGATTAGTGCTCGGACGCTATAGCGAAGTAGTCGACTATTTAGCTATAGTCACCAGATCTGGTTCAAGCATTCCCGTAGAGCAAGCCATGCGCCAAATTCCCTGGGATTTCGTAAAAACTTTAGAGAAGCGACTTCAGGCTTCATTGCAGCCGGAAATAGACGAGCTTTATACGACAATTGCCAAAACAAATAACGCCGATGATATGAAAATAGTTCTAATGTTCCGCCAGCCGCAAGCGATAACTGAGGCCGCTAAAAAATTAGGCGTCCCACTTTGGCGAGCCGAGATACTTTTCGCAAACTGGCACTCTGATGAAGAGCTCGCAACCATCGACCCGGTCCAGGTAGAAGGTATGATGCAATTAAAAAACAGCTATCCCCAGTATTTTGATGAAATAACGAGACACCTTGATGCGACTAACTATGACCCGTTGGAGTTAAAAGCGGGTTTCGATGCATTATCGCGTGATGGTCTCAATATTCCTGATCTACTCGAACTCTTTACGAAATGGGCCGACAAAGATGAATTTATTGAAACCACTCATAAAGTTGCCCAGAAGTTACGCGCTGCCGGCGTCGATCCCGCACGGCTGGCTTACTTAATTAAATGTAGCGCATATCATGATTTGCCGGACTTTATTGATGCTTGCAGATACCCAGATGGAGATATCGATCAAGAAATCGAAAATTTACTCATCAGCGAAGACCTAGTTGCTAAATATTTAGAGGCTTACAGCCAAATTAAATATCCCTTGTTTAGTTTTCGTAATGTAGATAATATACGCAGTCTGAAGGAGCTACCTCATTTGCAGAAGCGTTTATTAGCTCTTGGTCTAAGTGAAGATTTAGCCCAATCACTGTTTGCCGCCTGGACAACCTATAGTGCCTACACAAAAAATTTCTACAAAGATGATGAATTCAAACTGCCGGAAGAAAGTCCAACGGAAGAAGAACTGTTTAAGATTGCTACAGATCAGATGGAGGCCCTGGAAAGGCAGCTAGAGAAAGTTGAGCTATACATAGTAAAATACGGACTTGAATCTTTCCAAGAAATTATCAAGCATTTTAATACGCATCATTTCGCGCGCTACACTGCAGGGCAACTTTTCGATCAAAACCAGCGTTGGCTAGCGGGTGAGCCAGCGAAAAACGTCATAGTCAATGCGTTGAGCGATTGGAATTCGTTCACCGCCAATAATATAGTTTTTGAAAATCCGCAGGATAATGAGGGCACATTTATTTTTGAAGCCGGCTCGGCTCAAGAAACTGGAAGAATTGCTGTCAAAGTCGGCCAGCGGGAGAGGGCTTTTGATAGAGAGCCTGACGTTAAGCGCTTTATTATCCATGCCCATGGCAGTGCCGATGGTATGACGATGGGAGTAAATGGCGAAAGCATTGATCTAGGGTTATTCCGAAAAGCCGCCAGTAATGCCAAAAAAATGAAGTCCAGGGCTAACAATTTTCGCCGGCATTTGGGCGAGGATTTCGAAGTCATCCTGCAAGCTTGCTCGGTTGCCAATAAAAAAGTTCGGCGCAATATCACAGGGGCGATTAGTAAACACTATGATGTAAAAGTTCATGGCTCGGGCGTGACTATCCATGGTGCCACGCTCAAAAGCGATGGCAATGTGGTATATTCTGTTGACGAAGGCAGCGGAGAAGCGATTGTTTATGGAAGCTAATAGCTTAAACCGGTACGAAAAAATTGTTGAGCTGCTGAAATCCAACGATGTTTGGTTTGAGACTATTGAGCACGAGCCGGTCTTTACTTCCGAGCAGGCTGCCGCGGTGCGAGGATTGAAGATTGAGCAGGGCGCGAAGTCACTGCTATTTAAAGCCGACAAGGGTTTTGCTTTAGTTGTTTTGGGTGGTGATAAGAAGGTCGATTGGAAAAAACTCAAGCAAGTTTTAGGCGCCAAAAATATTCGGCTGGCCAGAGCCGAGGAAGTTGTACGACAAATGGATGTCGAAATCGGCGCCTGCTACCCATTTGGTAATGTAGCCGGTTTAAAAACTCTCGTAGACAAATCTCTAGCCAAGCAAGAAATCATCTCGTGCAATCCCGGCCGTCACGATGTTTCGATTAAGTTCAAGTTCCAAGACTACCAAAAACTCGTGAAGCCCGAGATCGTAGACGTTATAAGCTAAACTAGGTAAATGAACTTTGTCCTAGCGGCGATTTTTGTCTGTCTGTCTTATGGTATAGCCGACAATATCCATGCCTATTTGTTAAAGCGAACCTCGGCCTTGAAATTAGGTTTTTGGGTATCGGTTTTCGAATTTTTAATCGGCATACCATTGCTGATTTTCATTTTTAGCGATGAAATTCATAAGCTTAGTTTAAGTAATCTAGCTTGGTTAACAGGTACCGCTTTATTAGTGGCAGTCGGCTGGCTAGCTTTTCTGATGGGCCTAAAAAAGGGCAGTATAATTTTGACCGGCACTATCTCGGGAGCCTATCCAGTAGTTAGTATTTTTATTGGTTTAGTTTTTTTCAATGAAACGATAAATGGTGGTCAAATGCTGGCAATTGCCCTTACATTGATTGGCGTTATTTTGTCGTCGGCTGGCGGTCAGCTTTCCAAGATGCTTAAAAATATCCAGGGATCCGTCCTCCTTTACGCTTTTACGGCCTTTATTTTATTTGGTGTTTCGCTGGCCGTTGTAAAAGTCCCCGTAGAGAACGTTGGTTGGTTAATGCCGCTGCTTTTTATTGATTTAGTCTGCGCCATTGTCTACTATCTTTTTGCCAAGAGTGTGAAAGAGCCTAATTTTTTGAGTCTGCCCAAAAGCAGTGGTCTGGTTTTTATTTCAGCCGCCATTCTGGTAGCTTCGAGCTTAATGTACTATTACGCTATTACTAAAGGCCCAATAGCTATAGTAGTGCCTATCACAGGTAGTGGCGTGGCTGTTTTTGTATTGCTGGCCCATTATTTCTTTAAAGAAAAATTAACCAGCTTACAAAAATCCGGCATAGCGTTGACCCTTATTGGCGTTATAAGCCTCTCGTTCTTAAGCGCCTAGGAAGCGTACAATAAGCTCATGGTTAAAAATCAGGCGGGCTTTCATCTAATCATAATACCTATCGTTGTGGTGGCTATCTTAGCCGTTTTTGGGCTAGTTTTTCTAAAAACCATGCACCCGTTATTTAGTTTTGACCCGGCCAAAATTCCGCCAATCACCGCCAATCCGGTCCAAGCCGACAAAGTTTTTGCGGTTTCGCAATTTCGTTCCGGCGCCGGACATGATTATTCTTACGGCGCCTGGGACGGCGAGACTTGCCGCAGCATGAAACACTATTTTAACTTCGGCCAAAACCAGGTTAACAATATGCCGGTCCGTTCTACACCCAGCCCTGGCGAAGCTAACATTAATATTTACGCGCCGTTTGACGGCAAAATTAGCGCCAACCAGTCCGAGCATACGCCGATTGGCACCCAGATTCACATTGCTTCAGCTATGAACTCAGCTTACTACGTAAAATTGTTTCATATTGACCTGCTATCAAGTTTGAAAGTCGGCTCTCAGGTTAAGTCCGGCCAGCTGGTCGGTACCATCGGCCCCAAAGATGGTACGGATGTTGCCTACGAGGCCAATTACAAGTTTGGCAAAACTATTTATCTATCGATTTTCGACTACATGACGCCCGAAGCTTTTGCCCCTTACGCCCAACTTGGCCATAAAGCCAGCGATTTTGTACTCAGCCGGGCGGCCGCCGACGCCAAAGGTTATAAATGTAATGGCGAGCAGTTTGTTAACAGCGAACAGGGCCAAATGGCCAATGGCAGCCCGGCCGGCTACGTTTCTCTCCGGCCCAACCCCTACGCTAGCCAGTACCCGCCGGGCGGCCGGTAGTCTGATAACAAAAATCGGCTATACCTTCAGCAAGTATTTTGTCTGAACTCATAACTCTCTCACCCAGCGCAGCATAGTCCAATACTAACGGTAATTCGGTACAACCCAGGATAATCGCATTAGCTCCTTGGTCAAGCATGGATGACAAAACTTTAATGTACTCTTCTTTAATGAATTCAACTGACTGTCCGGCTATTACTAATCTAATGACTTCATCACATAACTTTATTTGTTCTTCACTAGGATGGACCAGCTGAATACCACGAGATTTTAATGCTTGATCGTATAGCCCAGATTTAAGGAGTACGGGGGTACCGAGTAGTGCAACTTTTTTATAGCTCAAGGCTGAGCATCTATCGGCAACCAGCTCGACCATAGAAATAAATTTTGCGCCAGTTTTGGCCTGCAATCTTTCTAACAATATGTGAGCTGTATTACTGCCGATACACAGTGCATCACATCCAGCATTAACTAGTCCTTGAGCGGCTTCCGCCAGCATTTGCTCGGCTTTTTCTAGATTTTTGGTGTCGGAAATAAAATCTGGCACAGGAACAGAGGCAAAGATTACATATGGGTAGTCATCATTATTTTTGGCGTTGTACTTATTTTGGGCAATCTCAATTAGCCTCTGGTATATGAACAAAGTCGCTTGTGGCCCAACTCCACCCAATATTCCAACTTTTCTCATGAGGATGATTATACCTTATAGAGAAAGCCTATGCGTCCACAATAAAATACTTAACTTGTTAAGTATTTTATTGAATTCGCGGCAGTGCACAAAGCCTGGATGGACTATTTGGGCATGCCAAATCTTTATGATGATGCCCATAGTGTGGAACCTGGCTGTTTTGTCCTCGGCCCAGTGAATGGATAAAACGCTTAACTTGCCTGCTCTCTAAAAAATGCTTGACTAGTCAAGCATTTGGAATATCCTTTAATTCTACTGAACACTCCAAACTGAATCACCCAAAGTATATTCAACCAACTGGTTGAATATATATTAGGAGGCTGTAAGTTGAGTTGAATTTGGGTTGGGAAGAATGACTATTTTGAAAGGTTGAAATAATTTGCTCATGCTTGCGATGAGTTCAAAAAATATCTAATGTAGGCCCATGGCTAATACTGAAATCATTGTCGAGCGCCTAGAAACCTATACAGAAGAAGACGCCAAAAATTTGGGCCTACTGCGAAATGCTTTAAGTTCAGACCGCTCCAGCTCACGGCTGAGAGAAGACCGGATACGTAAATTTGTTGACCAGCCAGATAGGTTGCTCGTAGCTGCACGTGCAGCTGAGACAGGGCGGATTATTGGCGGTGAGACTCTTGTAACGATTCCTATACTCGAAGCCAATGATGACGAGGTAGACGGCATCGCGTGGCTGGGCTTTGTGTCCACTCTTCCTAAATATAGAGGCCAGGGTATAGTTAAACGTGTGACTCTCGAAGGCTTGCGCTGGTGCGTAGAACAAGAGCTGGAAGATATAAAGTTTACATCCAATTCTCATAATCCAGAACGTGATAATGCACGAGCATTTTATTTAAAGTACGGAGCCGTGATAGTTGCTAAAGGAGTCGGGCCAAAAGATACTGACTTCTTTAACTGGAACGTCAAAGTTGGACTGGACGTCCTAACTGCAGATAATCCGAGCTCCGGATAAGAACCAACTTAACGCGTCACCATCATTTCGGTCAAATACCACGTCGGGCTTTAGGTTTTCGAAAAGTATGTAAATCTAGACATTAAACTAGCTGATTATCGTATAAACGGGAAGGGAGTTACCCTTAAAAAAAGAGAGGTATACTTAAGAATATGGCGGAGATTCTGAATACGTATCGTCTTGTAAAGCTTATTGACAAATCTGCGAAGAGAATTGAGAAACAGTCCCCAAAAATAAGAACAATTCCAGAAACTTATGATTTTGTCGAACCAGCAACATCAGATGTAAAAAGGCAATATAGACACAAATATAAATTTACTTCGGATAGAACACTGCATTTACTAATAGCGAGCGCAAAGAAGAAAAAATATATTGAGGAAGTTCGGACTTTAGACAAGGAGCTGGAAGTCGTGATTAATGTTTTACGTATAGTTTCGCCAAAAGGCTGGGATCTAATTGAAAGGAGTTTATTCGGATTAATTCCGAAGGGATTATTGCTCGCTTGGGTTGAAAAAAATAAGGATTTTTCATCCCTTGTGATTGGTTTTATAGGTGGCATTGTGGTTGGTACTATCGGTATAGCTATCGCTATAATAAAACTACACAATAAGCATTGAACAAAAAACTACTCTACTCTTCTTCACGCATTTGTTTTTCTTTACCGACTCTAGCGTCGTCGTAACCCATTTCATAGTATCTGGGCATGTCTTTATCCCAGGCTTTTCCGTAGCCTTTTTCGTGACCCCTACCGTGCCCAATTGAATAGCCTATGCCGCCTACAATCAAATAAAAGATGATGTCAATAACGTCTTGGAATATTGCCATGCTGAAATTATACGCTCAAGTTTAAAAGTGTTATCCTTAAGAATGGAAAATATACATGTTAAAATTTTAAATGCAGTTCAGACTCAGCTCTGAACTGCGGTAAACAGGCCCGGGGTTAATTGCCTCGGGCTATTTCATAGTCCCATAAGGACTTTGGTTGACAGGCTTTAAACTGATTCCAAGTTGACTAGCTTTTTCGTAGATCTCGGCAACGGTACGCCCCATTTTCCATGCGATTATTCGCGTAGGAGTATTTTGAGCGACCAAATGTCTTAACATAGCTGTGTCAGCCGGTGTCCAGATTTTGGCCATTTTTTATTCCTTTCTTTGCGGCAAAATAGTATGGTACGTTGTCGCATATACTCTGTTAGATAAGCTGAGCAATTAAAAAACAGAGTACGTTTAGTCCGTACCCTGCTCGTTAGAATTTTATTTTTCTAATGAAAAGGGTGCAGGCTAAGTGTAGCTTTTTGCAGTCCACCCCCTTGCACTCCCTGTGTCTCTCACGACACATTTTTATAATATCAGAAACACTAGCAATTCATATGTAGTAGTTTTTACGGCTGTCTAGACACTACATATAGCGCTTAAATATCCTTAAAACCCGCCCCGCCCGCCTGTGATTATTTCCTGAATTTGCTAAATACCCAGGCTCCACCTGATGCTAGAAAAATCGCTCCTAAGACCACGCCTCCAACAGAGGAATGTTTATCTTTATTGGGCTGAGGTGCAGTTGTAGCAGATAAGACTTTTGGAGTAACGTTGGTAGCACGTTCAATAACTTCGTTCACGGGGTCAGTGATGGTTTCATCCTTTTCCCAGGCTTTTGATTGATAAACGCCGTCAGAATAAGTTGCGATATAGTATTTTCTTAAAGTGCCGTTAGTCCCTGCCGTAAGTACATGAGTTGTCCCTTTGTCTAGCGTGGGATTGTCTTTGTAAGTTGTAGTAAACGGAATGAGGGTATCTTCATAAATTTCCTTCGAAGTGACCGTTGGTGCGGCAGGAGTCGTTGGGCACTCCGAGTAATAACCAAGATCACCGCATATGTAGCTTCCGGTGTCGCTTGGGCAGGAATGCCAGCGATGGCATCCACTTCTATGGGCGTCGGCTGAGTGGTAAGGAATCACGAATAGAACCAACAGCAAGGCCGCTACCAGTCCTAATTTTTTCATAGCACACCTCTTATGCTTAATCTAAGCTGAGTATGCGCTCAATCCTCTGAGAAATAAATAGTTTTGGTTTTTTAGATGAGGTTATTGAACAGCGCTTAAATATCCTTAAAACCCGCCCTCGCGAAATCCCAACAAGGAATACCCCAGCACTAAAATCTTGAAGCTCCGCAATCCGATTACCGACTGCTTAGCTCAGGATTTAGTGCGGGGCAAAGCTTGACTAGTTAACTTTATGGGTCGTACCCATAAAGAATTGTATAATTAGGCTGTAAGCTAAAGGAGAAATAAAATGCAATGTCCAAAATGTAATGGTGAGACCGATGGCTGGAAATGCGCCATCTGCGGCAGCGAGTCGGATAAGCACGACGAAAACCACAAACACGCCGGTTCAGACCGTTATTGCACGATGAAATGCAAGGAATGCGCTAAAGCAGACGTCCATTGCACTTGCCAATCCAAAACTTAACCCTAATCTCTAATTAACCCGCCTGCCTATTTTCGGGTGGCAAGTCTGTTGTAGAGACTTGCTACAACAAATCCTAGAACCCAAAATACGGCTGCTTCAATGACTGTACCAATCAAAATATGCGTCAGGCCGGACTCTGACTTATCTACACGTACATCCAACCCAGCCACAAACAGATGCATTAGTTTTTCATACGATTGAGCGTTTATCCCAATCCAAATGTGAAATAACGGGTGAAGAACAAGATCTATAATCGCAAAAGTATTCGCTAGTGCAAAAGCATTAAGTTTTGCGGCTTGGCCTGAGTTGTTAGCCATAGCTCGAATTATACGCCCGTACCCAGGAAAATTTTGCCTGCCTACTACTTATTGAAAAGATCTTTGTTTATGCCCGACTGTCGAATTATCGAACGTAAAGTGCCGTGGGGAATTTCTTTCCTTGGTACAGGTACAATGGCGGTATTCGAGCCTTTCCGAAATTTAGCGTGGCTGCCGCGCTGCGAGATAAAAATAAAGCCCTCCCGCCGGAGGACTTTCACCACCTCAGTGGAAGAAAGTAGTTTAGGCATTTTGCAGGTAAAGGCTTTTCAGCTTGGGGTCTTCAACCAGACTGCTATCATTCGGTGAGGAATCTTCAAAATAAAGTTCTAGCGCTTCTTTTAAGTTAGCTAAAGCTTCCTTTTCGCTTTTACCAAAGCTGGACACGTCCACATTAAGACACTGGGCGACAAAATATTTGCCGTCCTTATAAACTACAGACTTAAATTCCAGGCTTTTCATAACTCCTTCATTATACCAAACGCCCAGGAAAATTTTGTTGCCACCTCCTGTCTACTAAGTTTCGTGTTAAAATTTATTTTATGAGTGACAACAAAGATTATACTGGCGTACTTCTTGAGGATATGAACGGTAAAATGGACGCTGTTGTTGAAGCAGCCGGTCTAATAAATGATCAGATCAAAGTTTTACCGGCTATGCAAAAAGATTTGGAAGAAGTTAAAGCAGATGTTAAGACCATAAAAACCGTGGTAACCAGCCAAAGCGGGCAACTTACAGACCACGAAAAACGAATTACTGCTCTAGAAACTATATAAACACTACGCCTAGGAAAATTTTTGCTTCCCCGGGAGAAGTTGTAAATATTTCATCAAAATGATATGATTAAAGTAACCAGTCGACACTAGTACGTACGCTATTTGAAGGAGGGTGTTACTAAACTGCCGGACGCTGCTGCTTAAGTTTAGAAAGGCTCGTCCAGATGAACCGCCCAATACAATTATTCGCCTCGATTAACATGCTCGAGGCAGTTAACGCGGCGCTTACAAAACGCCCTCTGCGCCTAAGAATACCCAGGCCTGCCATCTTAGTTCGCCGGCAGACTAATAAAGAAAAGCTTATGGACGTTACAGTCGGGGCTCACGATGTAATCTTTACGGCCAGTACGGTTTTTCCATTTGTGCTTTTTCCAGATAGTATTAGCATGGACAGGCAGCAGCTAACCATTATCCACCGCTCATTTTTTAGAACAGCTAATACAATCAGTGTGCGGGTTGAGGATATTTTGAACGTAGAGTCAAACGTCGGACCGTTTTTTGGCTCAATCCATATATTTTCTAAGTATTTCACCAATGATATTAAAACAATTAGTTTCTTGTCACGAGCTAACGTTCTAAAAATCCAAAGGCTAATCCAAGGCTATATGATAGCCCACCATCGGAAAATTGATTGCTCGACTATCGAAAGAGACCAGTTAATTGTTTTGCTGAACGACCTTGGCCAGGGCGCAGCGAAATAACAGGACATAAGCACCGCGCCGACCTGAATTGACGGAACTTAGGACTTTTTGGCGTGGGCTTTTGGCCAAGCGACAATCTCTGCGATGTCCAGCTTTTTGAGCGCCACTTTTACGGCAAAATCCTCCAACTCACCTGGTTTGGCACTGAATTCTTGGCCGTTTCGCGCCAAAAACATGATGGCAACTGCAATACCCGTGCGCTTATTGCCATCTGCAAATGGATGATCCCCGATAATATTGCGGGTATAGACGGCGGCTTTTTGGAAAAGATCGGGGTATTGTTCCCGGCCAAAAACTTCCTGCGCGGGGGCAGCTGTGGCCGATTTTATCCGCTCCAGATCTCGTACACCATGGCTGCCGCCATAGCGTTCAATCAATTTAAAATGAGCCAGGAGAATTTCTTCCTCGCTTAAATATTTGGTCATCGCTTAGCGAGATTTTTGAGGTCTTGGTCGTAAATGTCCATGAACTTATCAAGCTCCTGGGCAAATCTTTGGTGTTTTTTGTTTGCCGGCTTGATATTTAACTCAACCTCGTCACCAATACGTAGACCCAGCTCTTGGAGCTGCTTTTTGGGGATCGTTACACCGGCGCTGGAACCGATTTTAATAACCTTTTGTACCATATTTAAATTATAACAATATTATAATATTATATCAACCCCAGGAAAATTTTGATTTACCCCGTAGTTAGCCGGCCGTAGGTTGGATATACTATGGGGCTTTCCCGGTTATCTTTTCCTAGAACCGTCCTTGGAAATTAGCGTAAATAGATTCAGCGATCGCTGAATCTATTTACGCTTGACTTGTTAAGTATTAATATTGGCTATCAAAAAGACACCAAACCTGAGATATTAAATACTTAGAAGAGAGACTATATGAGCAAACAGGTTTTTACGGGCGATCATCCACTGCCATTTTCTGATTTGATAATTCAAAACGGCACGGCCTATGTGGCTGGGCAGGTGGGTTTCGATAAGGACGATAAACTGGCGGATAATATCGAGGACCAAACCAGACAAACGCTAGAAAACCTCAAAAAACTGCTGGCCAAAGGCGGCCTGGGTTTAGAAAACGTCGTTAAAGTTGGTGTCTACTTAGTAAATAAAGAAGATTTTGCCGACTTCAATAAAGTTTACAGTGAATATTTTAAAAACGATAAACCCGTTAGAACGACTATTTTTTGCGGTCTGGCCAAACCGGAATTCCTAGTCGAAATCGACGCCATCGCCAGTCTATGAAAATAGTTATACCCTACGACGTTGGTATACCAGAAGGCTATAACCAAAGATTAAGAGATTTAGGAGCCGAAGTTTATGAGGGGCCACGGCCTGATCGATCGGAGTTCATAAGACGACTGAAAAAGGCTGAGATTTTTGTAGCAAATATTAGCGATAGAGTTAGTGAAGTTATTGATGAAGCTAAAGATCTTAAATATTTGATTTTATTAGCCGCCGGCTACGAGACAATCAATTTATCACGCTTGCGGGAGGCGGGCATAACGGTCGTGACTTGTCCGATCTACAGTGCTCAGGCGGTGGCCGAACAAGCCATAGCTTTATTTTTTGCCGTCGCCCGAAAGATTGTCTTGGCAAATCAAAGCCTTAAAGCCGGCGAGTGGCGGGTCGAAGACTTTGAAGGTACGGAAATTGCTGGCAAAAAAGTCGGCCTTATTGGTCATGGCAATGTCGGTAAAAAAATTGAAAAGCTGGTAGCTGGATTAGGCGCAGGAGCGGTCCACGTTAATTCAAAATCGGCTTCAGAAGATATAGATAGTCTTATTTCTGGCTCTGACATTGTTATTGTCTGTGCTGCCTTGACACCTGCCACGAAGCACTTAATTGACGCCAGGAGACTCGGGCTTTTTAAACGGGGAGCTATACTGATTAATGTTTCTAGAGGCTCAATTATAGATCAGCTAGCTCTTTACGAGGTTCTTAAAACTGGCAAAATAAGCGCTGGCTTAGATGTTTATGAAAACGAGCCTTCTGGCGGTAAAATGGCCACCGATCCGCCAAACCAAGCTATTATGAAGCTGGCTAAACTACCAAACGTCGTAGCTACTCCGCATATTGCCTTTAATACCAAAGAAGCGCTCGACAGACTTGGCGAAGAAATTATTGTTAATATCCAAGCTTGTTTAAAAGGCCAGCCAATTAACGTGGCCGGAGAACATGTATGAGGGTTTTGGTTTTTGGGGCTAGCACCACGCAAGGCTATTGGGACACAGAAGGCGGTTGGGTAGCCCGGCTGCGAAAGTATTACGACACCAAGCAAGTTAAAATCCAGGCCGCCGGAATTAAAAACGAGAGCCAGCCATCAATTTTTAATCTAGGTGTTTCGGCCGATACTTCCAGGGACGTATTGAAACGCTTTGAAGCCGAAACGGTTGCCCGCCGGCGCGGGCCACTGGCTTTTATTTTTTGTGTGGGCGGCAATGACGGCGCCATTGAAAATTCTAAGCCGCGGGCCACGGCAGAAGAGTATAAATCGAATATCGAGCTCCTTATAAAAACAGCCCGTAAGTTTTCTAACAAAATATTGATTGTTGGCCTAAACCCGGTTGATGAAAGCCGCACCACCCCCGTTTTTTGGGCGGATGTTCACTTTACGAATAGCCAAATGAAAGTCCAGAATAAAATCCTTAAGGAAATTTCTAGCCAGGAAAATATTCCATTTGTGCCAATTTTTGAGGCACTGGAAAAGCGCCTTAAAGCCGGCGAAGATTTATTAATTGACGGCTTACACCCCAATAACGAAGGCCACGAAATAATTTTCCAATTAGTCCGTCCAGAGCTGGATAAACTTTTGGAAAATACTTGACTAGTCAAGTATTTCAAGCAAGTCCTTTTATAAACAACCAAAACCCCTTGCAACCTTTGACCGCAAAGGTTGCGCCAAACTCTCGGGCTACTGCCTCACCGTGACTACCTGTTAGTCAAAATTAGGCTTGCTAAAGAACTCCTCATAAATATGCTCCCAGCATATTTACTTCGTCAAACAGGCTTTAGCAACCAAGTGCGCCTAATTATTAACAACATCTAATCAGGGCTCGGCAGAGGCCCGAAAAAAACATCTGCTCAGGTTGCCTACGCACGGCCGAGATGAAACACTTGAGGACAAAACAGAGGCTTGAATTATAGCAGGAGGTAACTGATTCTTGGCAAAAGGTGGGCGAAGGCTTATAGTTTTAAGCATAAGCTAAACTATGAATCCCTTTAGAAGTAAGAATTTGAAAAATTCTGCCGGTTTGCCTGATGCGAATTGGACTTCTAACGGGATGGAGGACCAAGAAAAGAAGGAATCAACTGAGGGTCAAGCTCAAAGCCCGGATGGGCCGCAGCCGGCTGGAGAAATGCCGGCGGAGCCTGACGAAGATACATCGGATGAGCTTTCGGAAGCCGGGGAGGCCAGCCAAAAATCCAGCCAGCCGGCCAAAAAGCCGGCTCATCACCGCTGGCTTGACTGGTACAAAACTCACAAAAAATGGTCCATCCCAGCCAGTGCTTTGGCTCTAATTTTACTTTTAGCCCTCATACCCTGGAGCCGCTATTACGTGGCCGGCCTGGTTCTTGAGAAAAATTTTTCGCTGCAGGTAGTAGACGGCGAAACCAACAGCCCGGTTAGTGGCGCAACTGTGGCAAGTAGCGGGCAGTCGGCAGAAACTGACGGTAGTGGTAAGGCCAAGCTTCATTTAAGCGTCGGCCACCACGCGCTTAGCATCACCAAAAAATACTATCAAGATAGGCGAGCCGATGTTTTGGTGCCTGTACTCCGTGAAAAAAGTGCTCCGGCTATCGCTTTTGTGGCCACCGGCCGGCAGGTAAAAATAACGGTTACTAACCTTATAAATCATAAAGCGCTGGCCGGCGTTGATATTAAAGTGGCCGGCACCAGCGCCAAAACCGGCTCCGAAGGCACGACCATGGTAGTCTTGCCAGTCGGGGTGAGCACTCAAAAAGCCAGCCTCAGCTCCAGCGGTTATAACGATGCCCAAGTGTCAGTCAAGGTTAGCGATCAAACCGTCCAAGAAAATAATTACGCTCTAACGCCAGCTGGCAGTATCTACTTTCTGTCTAAGCTGAGCGGTAAAATTGACGTCGTCAAAACCGATCTGGATGGTAAAAACCGCCAAACGGTGGTAGCCGGTACCGGCAAGGAAGACGATAGCGGCACGGTGCTGCTGGCCTCCCGCGACTGGAAGTATTTGGCGCTGCTAGCCCGCCGCGATAGCGACCTGCCAAAACTTTATTTGATCGACACCTCCGACGACCGCCTAAGCACCATAGACGAGGGCGACGCTAACTTTACATTGGTGGGTTGGAGCGACGACAACTTTGTTTATCAAGTCGACAGAACTAATTACCAGGCTTGGCAGGCCAACAAGCAAGCCCTTAAGAGTTTTGACGCCAACAACCGCAACATCATTTTGCTCGATCAAACTACAGCCTCTGGTACCAGCCAGTATGATTACGTCCGCGAGAATTTTGGCCCCACCTACGCCGACGATAATCAGGTGGTCTATATCAAAAATTGGAATTCGGCTTATTACCCTACTGCCATGGCCCAACTAACTACCAAGCAAGCCACTTTTAACAGCATCCGGCCAGATGGTAGCGGCAAACGCACCATCCGGTCTTTTGGCGTGGCGCCCGGTACTCAAACTAGTTCAATCTTCGTCGAAGAAAGGATAGAAAACCCGGTTTCAACCTATTTGAAGTTCTCGGATGGGGCGGCCGAGCACTTTTATGAATATAGCGGCGGGCAGGTCAAAGATAACAGTAACTTAACCGCCGAAAGTTTTTACCGCGCCAACTACCCAACATACCTACTTTCGCCATCCAGTAAACTGACTTTCTGGAGCGAATCGCGCGACGGTAAAAACACTCTGCAAGTCGGCGACCAAAACGGCCAAAACGCCAAACAAGCCGCCACTTTGAGCAATTACAATCCCTATGGCTGGTTCACCGAAAACTATTTGTTAGTCAGCAAAAATTCCAGCGAGCTCTACATCCTACCGCTGGCCGGCATAAAGGACGACACAGCGGCTATAAAAATTAGCGATTATCATAAGCCGGCGCAGACCTATCCAGGCTACGGCGGCGGCTACGGGGGCATCTAGGGCGTACGGATCGCACAGGCTTGCCTTCTGGCGGAGCCAGAAGCACCGCCTGCGCTCGCGGCAAATCGCGGTGTTGCTGGCTGCGGTATTCCCTCGGTGTATTTCAATACACCTCAGTCCATTCCTCGCCAGCGCCTAGCGCTTTGCTTACGTCCGTACGCCCTAGAAAATATGGCTTTGGCTAATGTACTTGTTCTAACGCCATATATTTTCAGTCCGTTGCTCGCTTCTTCCTTGTACTGCATCCAGATGCGAGCTTAAAGGATTTACTTTATGCTTTGAATTCCGCTCAAGCACAAGGCCTCAGAGAAATGGGATAAATATTTAATATGCTAATCTGTAAAGTTGACTTCCACACGAGGTGAATAGTCATCGTCTATAGGTGTTACTGTCCATACACCACCGTCAAAACTTCTTCGCGTGAATAAACCTCGCGCGTAAACTTTAAACCTATTGTTTTTGGGCTCCGGAAAATCTAAAATTGTTCCTTTAATTTTTCCACGATCGTCTGGGCTTTTACGACTTAGCGCACCACGATCAGCTACTACTTTATATTGCCAGGCAAAGGGCACATCATCTTCACTTAGCCTTCTAACTATTACAGTCCGATTTAGGGCTCTTTTACCCACAGACTGACTTAAAGATGCTAATTCTATCTCTAGCTCCCTTTGTCGTAAAAGCTCAATATGCACAGTTAAACTATGCGTGGCTAAGTTATTAGGATCAAAGCCTGCGTCTACCGCAGCTGCCAGCTCATCACCATCTAAGCCCTCAAGTAATTTTTGACTGGCTAACATCCCTAGGAGTTCTTGTTCGCCAACCTGGACTATATGCTGCCGTTTTTCAATAAGAGCTGCTAGTATCCTAGCTTTTTGATAATCCGCTAAGAAGTCTCCGCCAGTGTAAACCCCCTGTTTAGTCTCTACTGCTGCCATAGCTCCTCCTTATCTGGTCAAATTGTCTAATGTAAATGGATATAATGTCAAGTTTAGTGTCATTTAGGACAGCCCATCGGCAGAATTCAAAATGGGTTATAATCGGCTTTCATGAGCTATGTGACTGATCATTTCGATGAGGAGGTGGTACGGCTGCTGAAAAATGGGGCGGTGGGGTTTATGCCCAGCGATACTATTTATGGGCTGTCGTGCCGGGCGCTGGATAAAAAGGCCGCCGAGCGAATTTATAAACTTAAAAAACGCGACAAAAATAAGCCTTTTATAGTGCTAATTGCCGATCTGTTGCAGCTACCTAAACTTGGAATTAATAGTTTTCCTGAAGACTTGGTTAAAAATTATTGGCCCGGAGCACTAACAATAGTTTTTGATAGTTCTAAGGTGCCTACATGGCTACAGCTGGGCTCAGCCAGCCTGGCCGTTCGCCTTCCGGAGGGTACGACCCTCCGGAAACTAATCGGTGATATTGGCCCAATTGTAAGCACCAGCGCCAATCTGGCCGGCGGCCAGCCAGCCCAATCCGTAGCCCAAGCCAAAAAATACTTTGGCGATAAGCTGGATTTTTATGTAGACACGGGCCGCTTGCGGGGCAAACCTTCGACAGTCGCTAAATTCAATTTTGACGGTGGCATTGAGATTATCAGGCAAGGCGCCGTAAAAATTTCCACTCGAAGATAGTTATGTTTTTAAATAGATTGAAAACACACTCCATATCTCATTTTTTACCCGATCGGGTAAAAAATGAGATATGGTTGTTGATAGATATCAAACCCTCGCAATAAGCAAACTGAGGATAGAAGTACTTAACTTGTTAAGTATTCATCCAGATTTCTTATGTTACATACAAAAAAATGACATATGTTCAAAATATGTATACGCTGTGTTTGAATGATTTTTAGACTAATAATGGTAAAGTAACTTTAAGAGCGTTAAAAACAAGAAATGCCACCACAAAACACTTTACCTAACCAGCTTAGCAACCAGCCGGCTAGCAATTCGTCAAAGTTAAACGTCCCAGAAGTGCCGCCAGCTGGCGCGAATCTCGAAACTAGCGACGTAAATCAAAGCGTTTGGCGCTACATTAAAAGCCAAAAGCTTAGACAACTACTGGTACTAATACCGCTACTAGTAATCTGGGAAGTTTTTATTATTATTTTGGCTGTTAAATCAATTGCCCTAAGTCATGGCGGCGGCCGTTTCTTTGGCGCTATGATCATGCTGCCGTTGATAGTCTTCGGAGCCTGGTTTTATAGATTGCGGCAGCAGTTTGAAGCTGCTTTTTTGGAGCACTTCGCCCAGGCCAACGGTTATTCTTTTAGCAAAAATGGCGATGTGGACGAAACCTATGGGACCATCTTCCGGCTTAATGGGAGCCACGGCGTCTCCGATATTATTACCGGTTCTTACCATGGCAATAGCCTCCGGCTTTTTTTGCATAGTTTGACCGTTGGCTACGGCCGCAACCGGCGAACATACCAGAACACAGTTATGGAGCTTGACCTGCACGGGCAACTGCCAAATTTGTTAATGGTTAGCCGGCATGCTGGTTATGGGCCTAACCTGGTCGGGGCTTTCGGTACTAAGAACGCTATATCTTTGGAAGGTAATTTTAATCGGAATTTTGAGCTTTATGCTCCTAAAGGTAATGAGTTAGAAGCTTTAGAAATCTTTAGCCCGGATACCATGGCCTTGATGGAGGACGAATCCAAGGGCTACAGAGTGGAATTCAGCGCCAACCGGATCTATATTTACGCTAATGGTTATGTTAGTAAGTCAGCCGACCTCAAGCAGATATTCACCCTGGCTAAACAGTTAATTGATAAAATTGGACCCTTGGCGGCTAGGCTAAAAAATGATTCGGCGATTGTGCTGACGCCGGCCAACAATATTAAATCACGCAAATTATATAATAACTTTGACACGGTTATTTCGGCCCTTAGTATCGGATTCGTAATTTTTATGTTTGGTTTTACGATCTATTCACTTTCTAAGGTCGGGCCGCAGTCGCGCGCTCAACTGCCAGAGGCTATTAAAGTTAGCGGTAGCTATTTACAGGACTTAGCGCAAAACGACTCCGCGGCGGCTTTTAGGTTGGAAGCTCCTCATTATCAGCAAAAAAGAAATGAACAAGCCCAGTTGATAGACCCAGCGGTTTACGTTCCGTCCGGCGAACAGGTAATAATTGATAAAACCGCCGGCCAAATAAGTAGCCAATTCTTAGCAGCGGTAGTGTATAAATTTTCGGATCCAAAAGGTCCATTATATGTCGAAGTTTGGCTGGAGAAAAATAAGGGCACCTGGCAAGTTTATGGCTTTAACTCATCGCATACGCCCATCAAGGCAAGAATCATTCTATAAATCAGATAATAGTTTGACATGTTGAGCATTTACTAAATTACAGGTTTAGTGCTTGTGCTAAAATTTTGGGTAGAGAGGTGGGCGTAAAATATGAAACTGACTAAGTTCGTACACTCTTGTTTGCTAGTTGAAACAGATGAACTTAGCGTTTTGATTGACCCTGGCAAATTTAGTTGGCAGAGCCAGCTTTTAAAGCCCAACAAGCTGGAGCGCCTGGACTTTTTAGTGATTACTCACGAGCATAGTGACCATTTTCATCCGCCGGCCATCCATGAGCTTACGACCCGTTTTCCGCACGCCCCGATTGTGACCAATAATGACCTGGCCGAGAAGATCAAAGAACTAAATTTGCCAAACCAGATAATCACCGGCAGCCAAGAAAACCTAGAAGTTTTTGAAGCGCCACATGAAGCGTTGCCGCTCAACCAGCCAGCGCCGCTTAATATTGGCGTGCATATAGCCGGCCGGCTAACCCATAGCGGCGACGCGCTGCACATCCGCGCCAGCCGCGATATCTTGGCGCTGACCATCACCGCCCCGTGGACCAGCCCCAAAAATTATTTAGACCAAGTCCTAGAGCTTAAACCTAAAACCGTGTTGCCGATGCACGATTGGTTGTGGCATAAGGCCGGCCGCGAATATATTTATGAAATGTGCGGCCGGCTACTTAAACCCTACGGCGTTGATTTTATCGATCTAGAAAACGGCGAAACCGTGGAGCTTTAAATCCCAACCTCACAGACTCTCATAACTAATGTCTAATATATTATGCGATCGCATAATATATTAGACATGTAACCACAACAGCTTAAATGTCGAATTCCAAAATCAGGGCTTTGTGGTCGGATACAATTTTGTCTGAAACACTGAATCTATTAATTTTTATATTGTCACTGTAAAAAACGTAATCGCAGGCCACTCTATCTTTATCCTCTTGGGGTGCTCTGTGAATGGAGCTTAAGGTAGTTTTGACGTTAAACTCAACTGTTAAATTTCTAAGCCCCAGCTTTGTTAGCGGCTCCAGGGCCGGGCTGCTCGGTATAAAGTTAAGATCGCCGCAAAAAATAAGACAGTTTAAATAAGGCTGCAAGTGCCGGGCTACTTTCTCGGCAAAGATTATAGACTGCTCATCTCCAAGCGGGTTAGGACCCGCTAGATAAGCCTGGTGATTGGCTATATTAAGTCGCCGGCCTGAAATTTCTAAAGAGCAAATTTGTAAGTTTCGAATGTTAATATCGGCATTTTGAAAAGTTATTTTCTGCTCATATTGACCACGTATAAAAACAGTCTGCTGGTTGGAAATAGGGAACTTGGAAAAAATGGCATTGCCAATTTGCACATCGGTTCCAAAAGCTTCAAAGCTCCAGGTCGGCGAAAAGAAATGATGGCTAAAATCGCCAGCTTTTTTTATATGCTCTAAAGTTTGGTAATTGGCCGATAAACGTATTTTTTCTTGGCTGTTTAAAACCTCTTGAGCACAGATAATGTCTGGCTGCTGCTCCGAAATAAAGTTTAATAGCGGCGCTAACAGATGTCCTTGTTCAGTGTTAACTTGAATCAACTTCATAGGGTGAAGTGTTGCCGCAACCACTCATCCAAGCTGCCAGCGCCGCCGCCGGCCATAGCTACCACCATGTCGCCAGCTTTTAAGTGCCTCTCGATTACAGTTTTAAGTTGTTCGTCTCTTTCCATTGGCTTGGCAATCACTTGAAGCTGGGGGCTTAAGTTTTTTATGAGCTGGGCAGGCGAAAGGATAGGCAAATTTGGGTCCTCGCGGGCCAGATAGCTAGGCAACCAATAAATGGCCGAAGCGCCCCCAAAAACATCGTGGTGGGCGGCCGCTAAGTGGTACATGCGGCGGTTAGTTAGCGGTTCGTATATAACCACGATTTTTTGGCCGGTTTTGGCGGCCAGCTCGCCGGCGACGTTCATACACCCCTGGATTTTTTCCGGGGTGTGGGCGTCGTCGCTGTACAGGTTCTGGGCGATCCGCTCAAAGCGCCGGCCGACGCCGGGAAAACGGTTAATGTGGGCAATTAGATCAGAAGCAGGCTGGCCGGTTAAGTCGCTTACGGCCGCCACCGCCAGCCAGGCGTCGCGCCGGTTATACAGACCCGGCAGCTTAATATTTTCAATTGCCGGATTGTCCTCCTGCTCTACCCTGACCGCCGAATTACTTAACATGTTAAGTAATTCGGCGTCTTTATCCCACATCACGACTTTTTGGCTTTGGGCTATAAAGTCCTTAAAAGCCTGATTATATTCAGCCATAGTTTTATAAATTTCGTGGTGGTCGTAGCCTAGGCCGGAAATAATCGACAGATACGGCTTAAAAGTTAAAAATTTACGGTCGAATTCGTCGGCTTCCAACACAAAGTATTGACTGTCTTTATGAAACTCACCTATCTTGCCAAAACTGATTTGGGCGCCTACGGAGTGGCTTGTGGGAATATCTAACTGCTTAAACAACCAAATAACCATGGCGGTGGTAGTAGTTTTACCGTGTGTGCCGGCAATGGCTACGAGCTTAAACTGATGGTCGATAATTATCTTGTTAAGCAGTTGATCGTATCTATCAACTTTTATATTATTTTCTTCGCAAAACTTAACTTCGGGCTGGTCGGGATTTTCGGTTAATACGGCAGATGTGTAAACAAACCAATCAATTGGCTTACGGGCGTGCACCGCGGCTATTTGCTCGCGGCTCTGGCCAATATGGATATCAAACATTGGACTAGCCTGCCCGCCGGAGCCTTGGCGTAGGTGGGTTAAGTATTTTATCGATTGGCCGTCTTTGATATCGGAACCGCTAACTTCATAGCCGGCCTGTTTGGCAATAAGGGCCAGCGGGCCCATACCTGCCCCACCGATGCCAGAAAAGAAGATATGCATCACCTTCACACCGCCCCAGCCTGCCTGCTAGCAGAGCCAGCAGCTCTGCTGGGGCTCTTGGCGCTCCGCGGCGTTGCCGGCTGCGCTGCTCCTTCATCGTATGGCATATACGTCTCAGTCCGCTGCTCACCGGCGCCTTGCGGAGCATCCAAGTGTGAAAGGTGAGTAGTCATAAAATAAGTTTAGCAGTCTGCCAGTCAAGCAGTCCATCAGTGACGTAAAGCTGGAAGCCTAAAGCGTAAAGCTTCACCAAGACTTAGGGTAAACTAGGAGCTGAAAGCACTTATGGCCAAAAAGAAACGAACTTGGTTTAAGTACCTAACGCACGGCGTTCTTTTAATGCTGTTTATAGTTAGCACCATAATTTCTATTACGGCGCTTCGTAACAACAATTTACAGATGGTCAAACTGCGCGATGCCGTTTATGCCGCCGATAAAAACGGCGGCGACATTAATACGGCTCTAAATAATCTGCGCAGTTACGTTTATGCTCACATGAACACTAATTTG
>OBEQ012667969.1_pt1 | contig 36294 bp, 29 predicted proteins | sample 1670901 | NCBI WGS metagenome assembly OBEQ01 (sample SAMEA104232315, study PRJEB22302) | groundwater metagenome | biome: forest; feature: aquifer; material: groundwater | place: USA | collected 2011-08-07 | depth 5.4 m | reverse complement strand
GTGCCGACAAGATCGGCCGGCAGAAGATCCGGCGTAAATTGAATCCGGTGAAACGCGGCGCGAATACCTTTCGCAAGCGTAGAAACGCTGAGTGTCTTGGCCAAACCCGGCACGCCTTCGAGAAGTACATGGCCGTTGGCGAGCAGACCCACCAAAAGCCGGTCTACCAGATATTCCTGGCCGACGATTAAACGATGCATCTCATCGCGAAGTTTTGAAACAAATGCACTTTCTTGCCGAACCTGATCGTTTAACGCTTGGATTTCTTCTTGTTTCATGTTTGCATTCTCCTTTTATTTGTCTATAGTTTCAATTTCGTCTTCTTCGCTGACTTTAGGAATCAGCGATTTAAAATAAAACTCGATATCGCGCAAGAATTTTTCCTGCTCATCTTTGGTTGGATAAAACCCGCTGAAGCGGACGCGTTCCGAAACCTGGACAGTCTTCGAGTACAACTTTGTTAACTCTTCGGGAATCTCTGAAGCGCCGTATTTAGCTTCGACATAATCTGTGAGAATCCGTTCTGCTTCGGCGTAAAGAGGCGCAATATCTCCGGAAGTTTGAAACATGCGGGTTTCTTTTAACTTTGCCAGCTTTTCTTTTTCCAACGTAAAGCTGCTAGGACTTGTTTTCTTTTTGAATCTTCGGAAAATTCCTTTTTTCCATAAAAATACAGGTAAACCAACGATGAGAACGATACCGATTAAAACGATAAAAATGCGTTGTAACTTATTCAATAACCCTTTGTGACGTGAAATAATTTTGATCTGAATCGATTCGCCCCGCTTCGAGCTCGGATCTTTCTGATCCGGAGAAGTAATGTATTCAACCAATATCGGATCCAAAGTAGCGTCACCGGTCTCTGTAGCCATAAAGGTATACCGAAGCGTTCGTGTACCTGTAGGCCCTTTGGAAGTTAATTTTGAAGCGGTCATTTCTTTTGAATCTAGAAGTGTGAGAGATTTTGAAGCGGGTGGGTCTATATGAACAACAAATATATCGTTACCCTGCGTTTGCTCCCATTCCATGGAAACGACAACTTCGAGACGTTCTCCCACTGCTAATTGCGTTTTATCAACCGTTGTTTGTAACGAGACATCGGCGTATAAAACAGCCGGCGTTAGAAGAAGTAAAACGAGGAATAGTTTCTTTACTGATCGCATTGCGGATTTTTCTACTTTGGCCACCATGTTACTTTTCCTTTCTGGTCAGTAAGGTAGCAAAGCAATCCTTAAACGATCATGAAGATTTCATTAAAAAATCTTAATTTGCTAACCCATTCATTTGAAAAAACTTATGGCGCCTCAACACCGTAACGGTCTATAATATTCCCCGTTTTAAAAGGAACTTTTTATGATGATGCAGCAATTACAATCGGTAAAACTTCTTACTCCTGAAATCAAAGAGCTGATTCGGGAGCAAAACTATTCGCTCCTGAAGGTTGCCCTTAAGGAATGCAATCCCATCGGTCTTGCCGGCGCGTGGCATGACTTTACGGAAGAAGAACAGCTTCAAATCTTTAAGGTTCTTTCTGCCAAAGCCGCCCTTAGTTTGTTTGAAGTACTTGATATCGAGGCCCAAAGTAAACTTCTTGGGAAATTGGGCGAAGAAAACGTTTCTCCGATTTTAAACAACATGGCTTCCCCGGACGTGGCCAAAATTTTCAACAAACTCCCCTCGCGCGCCGTAAAGAAAATGAGAAATCTCATTCAGCGGCAAAAAGCCCTTTCTCATGTAGATCTTCTTATGGCTTTCCCCAAGCATTCCGCCGGAAGCTTGATGCATCCGGAGTTCATCAAGCTCGGCCCCAAAATGACCACCAAACAGGCCTTAAATCATATCTCGGCCATCGCAAGGCCGGGGCAAAAGGAATATCTCTTCTCGCTATTCATCACCGATGACGATGGAAAAGTAATCGGCGGCCTGAGCCTGCACGATTTATTAAGCGCGCCGGAAAACGAGAAGCTTTCCGAATTAATGACTTCGGTGGAAGACTTTAAGATCAGCCCGGAAACCGATCAAGAAGAAGTGGCCAAAATTTTCTCTAAGTATGATTTGACGGCGGCGCCGGTGGTGGATAAAAGCGGAAGATTAGTAGGCGTTCTTTCGGTGAAGGACATTATCAATGTTGCCCAGCAAGAAGCCGAAGAAGACATTGCAAAAATGTTCGGTACGGCACCGGTCGATGCTCGCCACACCTCTGTTTTCAGGGAACTTTTTTACCGGATGCCCTGGCTCTTACTAACGCTCGGCGGGGGCTTTTTTACTTCCTACATCATTAAATCCTTCGAACCCATTTTAGCCAAGGTTATCGCTTTGGCTTCGTTTTCTCCTCTTCTTGCCGGCATGGGAGGAAACGTGGGTGCCCAATCCGCGACTCTTGTTGTGCGAAGTATTGCTTTAGGGCAACTCAATAAAAAGACGGAACAGATTCAGACGGTATTCCGAGAATTAAAAGTGGGCATCATGCTAGGCTTAGGTTACGGAACTACCCTTGGATTTCTTTCTTACTTACTTTATGGAGAGCGTTATCATTGGCAGTTTTCATTTTGTGTGGCTTTTGCGATGTTTACTTCGATGACCGGCGCGGCATTTTTAGGAGCTATTGAGCCTTTATTCTTTCATAAAATAGGTATCGATCCCGCAACATCCACCGGCCCGCTCATCACAACGATGACCGATATTCTCACCAACCTCACCTATTACACCCTCGCCACGATATTATTAATGAATATGTAAGACTGCTGCTTGAAAGATTACGCAGCGGTGAGAACAGCTTTGAGGGTGTTGCTTGCGAGTGTTAAGTAATTACTCAACGCGCTTTGGAGAGAGATATTCACGCGGAAACGTTCGGGAACCATATTCAACATAGCCGCTTCTTCTTCCGTAAGAGCTACCCAATCAGCCGCCAGCATGACCGAACGGTCACCTTGGATTTGACTGAGTCTGCCAGCAATTCCCGATTTGATTAAAGCAGCTTTTGGGAAAACATCGCGAACAATGGCGTCGATTTCGTTCAAATAATTTTCGTCAGGCTGCGCGCGGAGCGGGATGATTTCGCGTACGTTTGCGAAAAGCGAAGCAAATTCATCTTTCTGGGCCAATTCCGCCAAAGCTTTCAAACTCTCTACGCTGGTCACAAGAAGTGTCGTAACATTATTTCCGCTGTCTCCAAATTCGGCACGCATAGCATGCGTGAGATCCGTTTTTGCCCCTCCAATCCATTCAGGCCTTTTTGCCTCGATAGCTGCGAGTACCTTGCTCGCTAAATCAACCGTACGCCTCGGCTCTTTTTCTGAAATAGCCGCCGCACCGAATCCGGATGGAGATAGCGAAGATCGGCCGGCAATTTTTTTCTGCTGAATGGCAGCACGACCTTGCGCATAACGCTGGTAAGCAGTACGAGCATCGCCGCTAAACATAGCTACACGGTCAAGAAATTTTTTCCTCTCGGATGCAGAAGGACTCGTATGATAATGAGCCGCCCATCGATCCGTAATACCTTGGGTATCAGAGCGAAATCTTATATCAAACGGAACATCGCGAACCTTAGCTTTTTTGGGGAGACGAATTCGCAAGGCATGATGGTACGCATGAAGAACCATGGTCAAACGCAAGCGGTCATTGTTTTTTAAAGTGCGCTCCCATTCACCTTTATCTTTTGGTTTGCGAAAGTTGGCGGGAAGGCCGGCCATTCCGAGAATCGTACGCCGATAATTTTTCCACAGGTCATTAAGCGTCATAGGCATAAGCATGGCCTGGGAAACAGCATTGCTCAATCCGCCATAGACTGTCGTGGCACGCAAAAGATCGGACTCATGGATCTCTGTCCACAGGAGAAGATCGGCCACAGCTTTGCGGTCTGCCGAGGTAAGGCTGGAATAGGGCCTTCCAAAAAATTCCTGAAATCTTTTGGGGGATGCGGCTTGAAAACGATTTATGAGATCATCACCGAGCTCATAATAACGTTGAAGCTTCCTAACGGTATCTTCGGTACCCGGCTTGAGACCTTTTTTGTTATAACCAATTTTTGCAGCCGCTCGGATGGATACTTCCGCGCCAACAGCCACGACGCCTGCCGAAGCAACCGAACGAGAATGAACCGGGGATTTTGTACTTTTTGGTCCGCCCAAAGCAGCAGACGAGAATAAATTGGCAATGCCAAAAAGCACGCTTACGCTCGCAACGCGCCAACTCTGTAAGTATTTTGCTTGAGCAAAGGTTGCCGCACCAAATCCAGCGGCGGATCGCGTTCTTACAAGGCCGCCCGCTTTGCTTTCTCTCAAATCTCGTACTTGAAGGTAAATACCCTCGATCCGTTCTGTTACCTCACGGCTTCTTTCATTCTTTCTTGGGTGGGATTTAATACTTTGAATAACTATCGCCGCTTTGTCGTAAACCTGAACTGTTTTTTCTTGCTCAGGGATTTTGGCAAGCAAAGGAAGCACCATCCATACAAAAAATCCCGCTTTGTCCGGATGCGTCTGAGCGAGCGTGCCTTCCGGCTGCGCAAAATTGAACAAAGCATCGAGTCCTTCGCTTCCTGTAGATATAAATTCTTCGAACAGATCCGCGAGTCCCGCGCTTTTTATTTCAGAAGGGCTGGTTAGCCCCAGATCAAAAATGCGTTGGAGAAGCGCTTCGGCAGTTCGACTCTCGGGGGAATCTTCTAGACGCACGCTATCTTGTCCCCATTCACGTATTACACCGCGTAAGTCGACGGCCGATCCCCGACTTAGCGCATCGATTTGCTGTCTGATTCTTTCTATGCTTTCTGTTTCTGCCGGATCCCTTTCATTTACCGCTCCCGGATTTTCAAGGATTCCCTTAACCGCTAGCGATGCGGGAAGGTAATGCCGCATCATGGTTCTCTCATCCTCCGGAACGGAGAGAAGGACGACAAGCACCAACTCGGCAAAAAAGCGTCCGCTGCCGGGGCCCGCCTGATCAATAACATGGCCCGGTTTTGTAGCTTCATGCAAAGCTTCAAGGCTCTCGATTCCCCTACTTCTAAACTCTTTGAGAAGTTGTCCGACGGTACTTTCGCTAACCGCTGCTGAAGCTACGAATTGGGCCTGGGATAAAAGTAATTGAATGGTTTCTCTCAACTCAAAAATGCGCTGTAGAAGCGCGTCGGCCGTCCAACTCTTATACTCCTCAGTTTCTGCGCCAAATCCAGATACCGAAACGGGGGAATGAATTGTAACGTGGCTTATAGCCGAAAACAGTTTACGCTGTTTGGACAGCACATCTCCTCCCTGCCGGACAACATTCATAAGAATCGGGTTTAAGGCGCCAAATCCGACAACACGATCGCCAACAACGATGGCGGTGTTTTGTGTCTGGCGTCTAAAGATTTCCGATTTCAAATATTGCGCGGCTAGCTGAGGATCGTCTGCTCCGACCGGTAGGGGAATTCCGAACGAGGTGGCAGTTGCCTCCAATTCGGTTTGGGTAATATCGCGATAAGGCGCAGAAAACATGGCGTTCATTCGGTCCATGATGCCAAGCTCGCCATAATTAGCAACAGCCAGAGCAATATTATTTGTTCCCGGAGCAATACTTAAAAGTTGTCCGCTTGCTCTCATCAGATCTAAATATTTCTCATGATCGGTGAGACCGTCGATAACAGGTGTAATCACCGCATAAGAAATATTTTCGGCTCGGAAACGCTTTAACATGCCTTCGCGGTGATAACCGCCGGTCACGAGAACGGCGGATTGCTCAAACCGCATAAGCATTTCCCTTTTGAGCCTCTTCTCAAATTCTTTTTCGCGCGCTTCTGCGCCTTCGTAAAACCGGAAAATTTGTGCGATGTAATCATCAAGCGGAATAGAACGCATATTTTCTAAATAAGATGTGTCCAATGTATGCTGCGTCGAAATACTTTCCATAAATGAGATAATCTTGTCCTGCATAAAATCGTTTTGCATTCCCTTAAGTCGAGTCACATCTTCCCGGGTCAGTTCGAGTGAGAAACCGTGTTTAAGAAGCGTTAAATAACGTTCGAGCCGGATAAGCCGACGGGCCTCCTCGCTCTCGGCAAGTTTATATTTCAGCTCGAAGGACAAATGTTCGATCTCATTAAAAAGCACAATGGGATCGACCGTTTTAAATTCTTCACGTACTTTTTCTTCCGCCATCTCTCCGTTTTTAAGCTGTTCGGAATGTTCCATAAGTCTGTTTAAATGCGCGTAGTCGTCAAGCGGCTCGCCCAGTTCGTCGGCTTTGGCGCGAAGCCGGTTAAGGAAAGAAAGCAAGTCGGTAAATTGAGCGGTATGTGTTTCAAGAAGGCGATCCAACTCGCGAGCTTCCTTGGAATAAAGAACCGTTTTAAGCTGCGTAGCGCCCAGCTCCGCTTTTCGAATAAAAGAAAGTCCGGATTCTCGGTCGCTGAGTACCGCAAGAAACTGGCTCAGGTTTTCTTTGTAAAGCTCGCTCTTGTCTACTCCGACAAATTCAAACGGAGTCTTTCCGGTAATCGACGCGTATTGCGGCCCTCCGATTTCACCTTTGCGCATAAACCGGTCCATAACGCGCTCGGAGACTTCGGGAATGGGAAACGAACGGAAAAGTTCGGTTTCGATATCGCCCTGGGCGGCTTCGACAGTAACTAAATGAATTCCATGATCCGAGACAAGCCTATTGATAATGGCAGCAATATTTTTCTGAGCACTGTAATTGGTATGCGCATCTTGGATATAGATGACTAATTTCCCGCTCGAACCTTTAAAGCTTTCTTCGATTTTTCCTAAATCTTCCGGAATGGGAATGGAGGCAGGGTCTAATAAAGAAACGATTCCCTCGTTCGCGGATAAGGAATAAGCCGGTATGGGCAAAGACAATGCGAGGCAGACGGATAGCAGGGCGGAAACGAAACGAAAAAAAATAGCCCCCCTCTTTGAAAGCAAGTGTCAAACCCCTTTCGAATGTAGTTATATATATGTCTTATAAGATTTAATAAAGGCTACTCTATTGAAGAAATACAGTCAAATTTAGGGAGTCAAAGGAGAGAAAATTCAATGTAACCCATTTATATTGAATGACTTACTTAGGAAGGAAATGCGACCGTAAAGATACTGCCCTTACCGGCTTCGCTTTCGACGGAGATTTTACTGCCGTGAGCGCGTGCTATAGCATCAGCAATGCTTAATCCGAGACCAACCCCGCCCTGATCTCGAGACCGGGATTTATCCACTCGGTAAAAACGTTCAAAAATTTTCGACTGTTCCGATTTGGGAATGCCAATGCCCGTATCGGCTACGCTTGCAAGAATTTTTTCGCCATCGCTTTTAAGCCGGACCGTAATACTTCCGGAAGAGTTCGTGTATTTAATAGCGTTTTCCAGTAAATTTGAAAAAAGTTCCTGAATTTTCATGCGGTCCGCTTTGACGAAGCCAGCCGATTGGCCTTCGAAAGAAAGGGTTATTTGCTTCTCTTCGGCAAGAGGCTGGTAAAAATCTACGAGCTTCGCCAGCACATCTTTCAAATCAACTTCTTCGTATTCAAGCGGTTCTTCCCCGCTATCGGTACGCGAAAGCGCAAGAAGTTGATTGACCATGCGCGAAAGCCTGTTGAACTCTTCGATAATATCGGCGAGAACTTTTCTATATTCTTCTAATCCGCGCTCTCGGCTGAGCACAACTTCAGCTTCACCCTTAATGGCCGTGATGGGAAGCCGGAGTTCGTGGGAAGCATCTGCGGTAAAACGGATAATGCGCTGATACGATTCCCGGAGGCGGGCAAATACTTCGTTGAATGTAATGGCCAATTCATCCAATTCATCACCGGTTCCCGCTACAGGCAATTTCTTATCTAAATTTGTAATCGTTATTTCGCGCGCCGCCTTGGAAAGGTTGTTAATCGGCTTTAGCAACCGCCGCGTCAGGAGAAAACCCCCACTGAGCGCCAGGACAAGAATAACCGGAATAGCCAAAAAAATAGCTTCCATAAGTGTGTCCATATTTTTAGAAATCCCTGACTCATCCAGACCGAATTGCAAATAGAAAAGCTTTTCGGAGCGATCAAGAAATGCGGCGGTAATCAAAAATACACGCTGACCTTTGCCGGAACGCACGGTTGTTTCAAAAGGAGGAAATACCTCGGCATCTAGGTACTGTATTTTAGGTTGATACGCTTGAACGGAAGCGATATCTTCTGAAAAACCTTCGGTACGAGCAATCACATGAGCTGTCTCATCAAACAAGGCATAATTCAATCGATACGGACCTTTTCCCAGCATGGTCTGCCTTGATAAGAAATTGGACATAGTTGTCGGATCAAGCACGTGCGTTCCAAGACTCTCGACGGTAGCCTGAAATTCCGTTCGGAGAATACTTTTCATGGTTTGAACAAGGTTTTGTTCTACCTGAATATAAAGGTAGACGGAAATGATCAACATACTGGCCAGCAGAACAAGCGCATAACCCGTGAGCAGGCGCGTGCGGATCGACCGGGATTTAACCCCTCTGTTCGAGGACATAGCCGACTCCGCGGAGCGTGTGTAAAAGAGGTTTTGGAAAATTTCCGTCTATTTTTTTCCGGAGATTATTGATATGCACATCGATCACATTCGAAGCGGTGTCGAAGTGATAGCCCCAAACATTTTCGGCAAGCATCGTACGCGTAATCACGTCCGATTTATGCTCCATAAAAAATTGCAGAAGAGAAAACTCCCGCGGCGTGAGCTCGATGACTTTTCCGTTTCGTTTTACGGTGCGCTTCCGTAAATCAAGAACGAGGCCGCCTTCTTCCATCGTATCCGCCTCCTTACCTTTACCGCGCCGCATAAGCGCGCGGAGGCGGGCGGAAAGTTCTGAGAATGCGAAAGGTTTTACGACATAATCGTCGGCGCCCAGCTCGAGACCTTTCACACGATCGTCCACCGTATCTTTGGCGGTAAGAAAAATAATCGGCGTCTTGTTTCCCTTGGCGCGAAGCTGTCTTGCTACTTCATAGCCGTCTAAATTCGGAAGCATGATATCGAGAATAATGCAATCGTACTTCTCGCCCTCAGCCAGGAAATAACCTTCTTTCCCGTCGGCAGCAGCATCGACGCAATGGCCTTCTTCTTCAAAACCCTTTTTTACAAAATCCCGAACTTTTTTCTCATCTTCAATAACCAGAATCCGCATATACTTCCTTATTTGCTCAAATCTTCCACGTCGAATGAAATAATGCGGCCCCAAAGTGCACTGAGTCCCGCGTAAATTTGAGTAAGCATTATCCAAATGGGCGCAAGCAACGGTTCTAGCTGATCAGTCGCAGGCGGGTAAATATGCCCATGTCTGATCATGAAAAGCGACGAGATGATCAATGCAATCCCAAGGAAAATATCAAGATACCCATTAGCGCGTTTAATCCAAATACGTGCGCCCTGATAAAAAAACCAAACTCCCCCTATCGTAAGCAGTATCAAAACCCAGAGCGGCTGATTTTCCATGCACGTTTCCTATGGTTACTTTACTTAGCGGAAGCTGTTTCTTTTTTATGAATCAAATCGGTAATACGCTTATTTTCCGGCGTCGGAATATTAAGTTCTCCACCAAACCGGTATACGGCGCCGTTCAGCGAATCGATTTCCGTTCTTCGTCCTTTGTGCAAATCTCTAAGCATGGACGGATAATGAGCCGCTGTTTTTGGAATTAATTCTTTGATCAACAAATCAAAATACTCTTTAGCCGTAGCGGGGGCAAGAGCAATTTTCTTAGCTTTCCCAACTTCGTAGCATTCTTCGACGATTTTTCTCATCGACTCCATACGCTCCTGCCGGTCGAGCATTTTCCCATAAGGAATTTCTAAAACACTGCATAGCCCGTTTAAAGCACAATTATAAATCACCTTGGACCAAATCAGCGTTTCGATATTCGCAACCGCGCGCGCCGGAATTTTACTTTGGTTACATAGATCGGCAAAAAATTCGGGCGACCTAATAGGTTTCGTGCCGGGAACTTTTCCTATCGCCAAAGCATCGGCCGAGACCGTGACTTCGATTTGCCCCGGAACCAGATCGACTCCTGTAATAATACGGCCGACAAGATACTGTTCGGGCCGCACTTTTCTTAATATCGCTTCGATATTGCCAAGGCCGTTTTGAAACGATAGAAGCATTGTACTATTTTTCATTAACGGGACAATTTCCGAAACGGCTTTTTCGGTATCGAACGATTTTACCGTTACTACAATGAGGTCAAATTCATGGCTCGCCAGATCTCTTACGCTTGAATAAAGCGAAAAAGATTTAACAACGTGCGTTCCCCAAATACCTTTAATCTGTAACCCATGTTTTCGAATCGCATCCAGATGAGCCGAACGCCCCAACAGCGAAACATCATGCCCGGATTTGGCGAGAAAACCGCCCAGCAAACTTCCCACCGCTCCCGCGCCAAAAATAAGAATGTTCATAATGAATACGAGAGCCCGTCCGGCAATTCGTTTTTATCGCCACGCTCAAAGGGAAAGTGAGTTTTCAGTACTTCCCCGATTTTTTCTATAGCTTCGGCGAGCCCTTCGGCGAAGCGGTCTTCGCGCAGTTTCTCCGATACATCCTCGGCCAGGGTTTTCCAAAATGCTTCGGATATTTTTTCATAAATGCCCCGGTCGCCCAAAATCACAAACTCGTGATTCTTAATGCCCAGCAGAATAAGAACTCCGTTGCTATCTTTGGTTTTATGCATATCCAGCCGCTCAAAAATACGGCGGGCACGATTCATCCCGTCTTCTTTAAAATGAGATTCCACATGAACCCGGACTTCTGCGCTTGTTCTCTTCTCGGCCTTTCGAATGGCAGAAACAATTTCATGGGTTTCGCTTCTAGAGAAAAAAAGCGCCGGATTTTTTGATCGCATCACTTTGTTTACCATCGCCCGCTTGCTCCTCCGCCGCCGGACATTCCTCCACCGCCGGAAAACCCGCCGGAGCTAAATCCGCTTCGTCTCCCGGAATACCCACCCCGGCCTGAAAGCATGCTGTAGAAAATAGCTCGGGAAATAAGATTTAAAATAAAAAGAAGGAAGCCGAAACGAAGCCACCATTCCCAAAACGTATAATGATTTCGATATAAACGATGTCCGGTGTGGTAGATTCCATAACGGATAAGATCCGCAAGAAAAAGGAAAAAAGCCGCGGCAAGAATAAAGTTCCAGAAATTTTCAAAATCTTCAGAAGTTCCGCCGTACGAAACATTCCGGCCTTGGTATTCTCCCTTCACCGCGCTTTCTATCGCATGTACACCGGCTCCGACTCCTGTCTCGTAGTTTCCTTCCTTAAAATAGGGTGTCACAACATCGCGAATAATTTGGCCGGCCAACGCATCGGGAAGTACGCCTTCCAGGCCGTATCCTACTTCGATTCTCATGGCGCGATCGTTTTTGAAAATGAGAAAGAGCACGCCGTTATTTTTATCTTTTTGCCCGATTTTCCAAGCCTCAAACAAACGTACCGTGACATCTTCGAGGGATCCGCCTTCTAAACTTGGGAATGCAGCAACAACGATTTGATTGGAAGTGGCTTGCTCGAAAGAGGCTAGTTGAATTTCCAATTGCTCGCGGAACTGGGGTGAAAACATTCCGGCCTGATCATGAACATAACCGTCCGGACGGTTTGGAATGTCTAATGCGTATGTTTTAGCGGCGGAAAAAAGGAAGGCAAGCGTAAGAACAAACAGCCGCATGATCATTTTTCACTTCATTTGAACGAAACCACCGGAGCCTTTTCGGCGCCGGACACTGCCTGAAAATAAGCCTTGCCCGAGAATCCGTAAAGGCGGGCGATCAAATTGGTTGGAAAAGTACGGACCGCCGTATTGAATTGACGGGAGGTATCGTTAAATCGCATACGCTCAACCGTAATCCGGTTTTCCGTTCCTTCAAGCTGCGTCTGAAGCATGAGAAAATTCTGGTTCGCTTTTAAATCGGGATATTGCTCTACCACCACCATAAGCCGGCTAAGCGCAGAAGAAAGTGATTCCTGTACAGATTCAAAATTAGCCAGCGCCTGGGGATCGTTCATTAATTCCGGTGTAACATTGATACTGGACGCTTTGGATCGTGCCTCGACAACTCCTTCGAGCGTATCCTTCTCATGAGCGGCGTAGCCCCTTACCGTTTCAACGAGATTAGGAATGAGATCGAGCCTTCGCTGATACACGTTTTGAACCTGCGCCCAGCTTTCTTTAACAGTCTCTTCAAGCCCGACAAGCTTGTTATACGTTCCGCCAAAAACAGCCCATGTGATTACAACAATTCCGACAAGAATTCCGATCGTAACGATCGCCCACTTCGGCATAACTCAACTCCTTTGTTTTGGATGATTATAGAAACTAATGAACATGCTTTCAAGCCGTTGGTACGGTGGATGTAAAAATAAGGGGGCGGAAATTGCCCTCTGGGAATTATGCGCCGGAAACGGCGGCGAGACCTTTTTTGGAAAGATGCCTTAGTACTGCCTTAATTGAAATCCAGCCGACGGGTCTGTTGCGATCGTCTATGATGGGAATATGGCGAATGCCGGCGATGGACATTCGATTGATCGCAACAGCCACCGTATCGCCTTGATTGAGCGAAATGGGCCGCTGTGTCATGACCTGAGAAATCTTAACACGCTTAAGATCTTTATATTTAAGCGCTACTTTCATGAGCGCGTCACGGTAGGTAACAACACCGGTCAATTGCCCCGTTTCATCAACAATAAGAAGGCAGCTCTGTTGATGTTCTTGAAAAGCCTTGATAGCGGTCTCTACCGATTCGGATTCTTTAAGAATAATCGGTTTCTGACCTAAATCGATGGCTTTCCACACCGTTTCTTCCATAATCATTCGGCCGAATCTTCCCCGGTGTGTGGGCGGAATGTAGATCTCGGATAGAGAGGCCGAACATTTTTCGCATTGATCCGCACCCGGATAATTCAAATGACCGCAGGAAGGACATTTCATAGCAATACGCTCCTAGTTAACGCTCCACATACTTCCGGAATAAATTAATTTCTTAAGATCGCCCGGCCCTTGCTTCTTAATAGCAGTTTGAACTTGCTCTTCCAACATTTCTTCGTAGGTCGGACGTTCGACACAGCGGAATACGCCGAACGGTACGGGCATATTCGGATGTTCCATATGCGTTAAAAGGTATGCCCAGGTAGCATCGGAAGATTTCTCGTCGTGCACCACAATTTCTACGTCGGGCTCTTTCGCCAACTCGACGACTTCGGGTTTTAAACGTTTGATCCGAATGCCTTTTTCTTTGTGTTGCCCGAAAATAAGAGGCTTTCCGTGTTCGAGATAAATCATTCTTTCTTCCCGATGCTCACGACCGGTGACGTCCTGAAATGTGGCGTGATTAAACACGATACAGTTTTGATAAATTTCGATAAACGAAATGCCCTTGTGCTGAGCCGCGCGTTCCAAAACATAACCCATATGCTTGATATCGGTATCGAGCGTTCTAGCTACAAAGGTAGCTTCCGAAGCCAGCGCGATACAAAGCGGATTAATAGGATAATCAATAGAGCCCATCGGTGTAGAGGCGGTGCGCTTACCCATCTCCGAAGTTGGAGAATATTGGCCTTTGGTCAAGCCGTATATGCGATTGTTAAAAAGAAGGATCGTCATATTGATATTGCGGCGCATAGCATGAATCAAATGATTTCCGCCGATGGAAAGGCCGTCCCCATCGCCCGTAACCACCCATACATGAAGATCGGGGCGCACGCATTTAAGTCCTGTAGCAATGGTCGGCGCCCTTCCATGAATGGTGTGAAAACCGTAGGTGTTCATGTAATACGGAAAGCGGCTCGAGCAACCTATGCCGGAAACAAACACATGATTTTCCGGATTGATTTTAAATTTCGGAAGTGTGCGCTGAACTACGGATAAAATAGCGTAATCACCGCAACCGGGACACCAACGTACCTCCGAGCTTGATGTAAAATCGTCTTTCGCGAGTTCTCGCGGCTGGGCGGTTTCGTTACTCATAACAACTCCTTTATCTTTTCTTCGATCTCAATGACTTTGAAAGGCTGCCCTTGAACTTTGTGATAACCCACGGCATCAATCTTGGGATACCGGGCCCGAAGCATGAATAGCAACTGGCCGAAATTGAGTTCGGGAATAAGAATCTTTTCAAATTTTGAAAGGATATCGCCTAAATTTTTTGGAAATGGATTCAAATAGCGCAAATGGCACATCGAAACTTGTTTTCCTTGCACGCCAAGATTTTCTACAGCCGAGAGAACCGCACCGTAGGTTCCTCCCCAACTAACGACAAGAAATTTTCCTTGCTTGGGGCCAATCACCTCGGCGGGAGGAATATCATCGGCAATGCGTGCAATTTTTTCTATCCGAAGGCGGCACATCTTTTCATGGTTTATGGGATCGTAGCTGACATTCCCGGAAATATCGGATTTCTCAATCCCGCCAATTCTATGCATAAGACCCGGTGTTCCGGGAATCGCCCACGGGCGCGCGAGGGTCTTCGGATCACGGGCATACGGTTGAAATTCATCGCTCGATTTCGGATGTTGTATGGAAATCTTAGGAAGCGTCGTAACATCGGGAAGTTTCCAGGGTTCGGCGCCGTTGGCAATATAACCATCGCTCAAGATTATAACGGGTGTCATAAATTTAAATGCAAGACGCGCTGCTTCAATGGCTATATTAAAACATTCCGCCGGCGTCGCAGGCGCAATGACGGCCACCGAACTATCGCTGTTCCGGCCATACATAACCTGCAAGAGATCGGCCTGCTCGGTCTTGGTTGGGAGCCCTGTGGACGGCCCGCCGCGCTGTACATCAATGATAATGCACGGCAGTTCCGTCATAACGGCAAGATTGATAGCCTCGGATTTTAAACATATTCCCGGGCCGCTCGTGCCCGTCACTCCCATATGACCGCCAAACGCCGCACCGATGATCGAACCCATAGCCGCTATTTCGTCTTCCGCTTGAAATGTTTTTACGCGAAAATTTTTATACTTTGAAAGTTCGTGCAGTATTCCGCTGGCCGGAGTAATAGGATAACTGCCGTAAAATAATTCCTTCCCGGCCAATTGCGCGGCGGTGATTAAACCTATAGCCAGCGCTTCGTTTCCGGAAACTTTTCGGTACATGCCGGGCGCGATGGCCGCTTTCTTGACCTGATAGCGTACCGGGAAAAGATCCGTAACGTCGGCATAACTATAGCCCGCGCGAAGTGCCGTTGCGTTAGCCTGGGCAATCTCAGGCTTCTTAGAAAATTTCTGCTCGATCCATTGAAGCGTATTATCCGGAACTCTATCGTAGAGCCAGAAAATTAAACCCAACGCGTAAAAATTTTTGCAGCGCTCTACTTCCGACGGCGAAATTTTGCAATCCTTTAAGGCCTGCTGGGTCAGTTTTGTAATGGGAATTTTAACAAGGGTGTAATCTTTAAGCGTGTTGTCTTCGAGCGGATTGGTTAGCCAGGAGGCTTTCTTTAGATTTCCCGGAGTAAAGGCGTCGGAATTTACGATAACCCATCCGTTTTCTTCCACATCGGACAAATGAACTTTTAATGCTGCCGGATTCATAGCCACAAGCGTCTGCGGACGATCGCCGGGCGTGCGCGTTTCTACGCTTCCGATATGCACCTGAAAGCTCGAAACCCCGGGAAGTGTACCTGCGGGTGCGCGGATTTCGGCGGGATAATCGGGAAGCGTACTGATGTCGTTTCCCATCACAGCAGATGTATCGGTGAACCGGTCCCCGGTTAACTGCATGCCGTCGCCGGAATCACCCGCAAAACGGATAATGGCTGTTTTAAGAACTTTGTCCGGGCGTTTTATTTTTGAAGCTTCCGGAGTTTTTCCCGCGTCTTGGTTATTCGTGTTATTCACAGCTTTCTCTTGCCCTGGTGAAACCGGCGTCATAGGAGTTACCCGCCTTCACGCGAATGGGTGATTTGACCGCTCCGCGGCGGAAGATTCAAAACTTCGGCCGGAAAATTCTCGGCCAAGAAGCGGATAATAGCCCGCGCCGAAATAATACCCTGAAGCATTCCTTTCTCATTAATTAAAGCAACGTGTCTGTATTCATACGTATGCATGAGATCAATCGCAGCACCTACCGAATCGTTTAGCGAAAGCGCGCGCAGAGGAAATTTACAGAATTTCGTTGCGAGCACCTTACTCCAATCCGGCTCTTTAAAAAAACAATAAAGCGCGAGATCCTTTTCCGTAAAAATGCCGATGACTTTTTGATGGTCCGTGATGACCACGTAACCGCTTTGATGCGCTTGCATAATTTTGACGGCCTGTTCTACCGTGGTTTCCGGACCGCATTCGACAGAGCTGGCGCGTTTCAAATTTTTAATGAGAACTTCTCTGAGCAGTTCCTCGATTTTTTTGGCCATGCGTTACCTCGATTATCGCTAGCTAAATAAACCCTTCGTAATAGTACCTAATAATCCGTTAGGGTCGGTTGGAAGGCGGGGAAATCAGCTAAAAATCTAGTAAATGATATCACAAAGGTTAAAAGCGTAGGCTTGAAAAATTCTTACTAACACTTATCGGACTATAATTTATTGTGGAAGCTGAGGCGGTGGCTCAGGTTGCCAATCCCCTTCAAGTGATTTCATAAAATCTACCAAGTCTTGTTTTTCCTGATCCGTTAAACTTAGCGCCTGCATTCTCTTGTCTAGCCACGGATTCGGTTCTCCACCTTTATTATATAGCTCTATTACCTCTTCCAGCGTTTTCATACTTCCATCGTGCATATACGGCGCGGTTTTTAACAGATCGCGGAGAATGGGAGTTTTGAATGCTCCCTTGTCGGCTTCTTGTTTGGTAATCTCGTAACGGCCAAGATCGGGATTTTCTTTGCTCATACTAACGCCGAGATTGTGAAATAAACTATCCGATAAATTAAATCCGACGTGGCATTGCGTGCACCGGGCTTTTCCTTCAAATAATTGAAGGCCGCGTTTTGCGGATTCGGATAAAGCGCTGGGGTCGACATTTTGCGTAAATTTATCCCACGCTGAATTTCCCGAAAGAACGGTGCGCTCGAATGTAGCGATGGCTTGCGCAATCCTATCGATGGTCACCGTAGAATCTCCGTAAGCACCCTCAAAATATTTTTTGTAGCCGGCAATATTGGCAATATTTTGAACGGCGCCTTCGTGCGTATTTCCCATTTCCACCGGATTTGCTATGGGACCTTTTGCTTGATCTTCAAGCGTCATAGCGCGCCCATCCCAAAATTGAAACGCATTGAACGTGCTGTTAACCACCGTAGGTGCGTTTCGCGTTCCTGTCTGGCCGCGAATTCCTTTAGAGAACGAAAGTTGATCGGTAAAACCTTTTTGGGGATCGTGGCAAGTCGCACAACTAACCGTACCATCCGCCGATAGCCGTGGATCGAAATAAAGCATTTTCCCCAACTCAACTCTTTCTTTCGTCATCGGATTGTCGCCGGGAACAAAGAAAACGTCCTTGTCTACACCGAGCGGAAAAACCGGCTCAAATTTTTCTTCGGCAAACGAATAAACAGAGACTGCGAACGCTATAAAAAGCAGTGCCATAAAAATTTTTGCTGTTTTCATAACGCCTTTCTTGGATCTATCGGTTTTCATCGTCCACTTCTGTCTTGACCAGATCGACGATACGTTCGTAAATAATATTCCGCGGCCCAATATCGATGATCTGAATCTCAATACGGTTGAGATAAACATGATAAACAATACGGTATCTACTGACTCGAAAACTTCGGAGACCTTTCAGTTCGTCCCTCAAAAGCTTTCCCATGTAGGGATCTTTTTGTATTTCCTCAAGGGCAGAGCGAATTTTCTTTTTAAGATTGGGCGAGAGATGTGTAATCGTTTCTTCGACAGGCGGCGGAATAAGCAGCTTGTATTTCAAGCCGCCTCTCCGAAAACTTCTTGGATGGTTTTCCCACGGCTACCTTTCTTAAAGTAGGACAGATTCTTCCGGATTCTCTTCATCGCATTTTCATCCAAAAGAATCTCGAGCGTTTCTTTCCAACTTTCCCATTCATCAAAACCCATAATCACGGCGGCGGGACGGCCATTCTTGGTCACTATATATTCCTGACCCAACTTTTGAGCCCGGCTGAGTATTTTCAGCAGCTTAGGCCTCAAATCAGTAACGGAGACAACTTTGGTTTCCATGGGAAAACGCTCCTTCTGCTACATAATTCTGTAGCACTCTGAAGTGTAGCTATTCCCCCCATCAAAGTCAACTCCTAATACCGCTTGGCTAAGCGCCGGTCGGGCGCTTGGTGCAGCGGTACTGCGCAGTCCGCGCAGTAAAAAATGGGGCGTACAATTTGTACGCCCCACTATTACAGATCTTACGAAAAACTTTTGGATTACGCAGCGGCTCCGATCGCGCTTCGCATTTTATCGAGCAGAGTAAGATTATAAAGAATCTGTTCCAGCTCGGTATTTCCTTGCAAAGATAAAATGACCCAAGGATCCATGGTTCGATCCATAATGTCGGTTATCTCACCGATAAGCTGTGCGTAAGAAATCTGAGTTAGCTCGTTAATAGTTTCCGCATTTGGATTCACCAAGATCAACGTCTTGCGCCTCGGAAGCAGTTTTTCCAACTCATCTTTTACTCGAGCGCTCTCCTGCTCAGTTATGCCATCAAGAAATACCACGACATAATCAAGCGCTTGGCCAATGAGCGCCGGCAAATCGGTCTTATTTTCCTTAAGGCCTTTCTTAAATAGCGAAAGCCCGGGCTCTCCGCTGATTACGACCGAACGAAATGTGCCGGCATTGATATCAGAAATTCTACCAAGCAATTTTTTCTTTTGAGATTCAATGGCTTCTAAAGCCTGGCCGACATCATTCGTTGCATGGAGAACTTCTGAAACCAGTTTGACAATTTCAGGACGATCAGACATTTGCGCAATGCTCAGCAAGTCGTCAGCCATCAATTCACTCATCGCATCCAACCGCATCAAATCCGCCGGCGATAATTTCTTTTTCTCAGGCACTTGTTCAATCCCAAATCCGCTTGGAAATGCGCCTAAATCGCCACCGTCGTTCGCTGCACCAATGGCCGGGGAATTAGGCGCGAGATGAAAGTCCGGCGGATATTGATTGGGAGCAACGAAAAGCGGATCAGAAAAAAGCATATTCTCGCCCGATGATATACCATACGCATCGGTCACCGGAATCGCTCTACCTCCTTTAACGTAAACCAGCGAATAATCGATTGAATTTCCCTGAAGATTTGGCCCAAACGCACCCAGACCTTCCGCAAATTCTTCAGCGCTGGCATAAATGATACTATTTCTGATTTGGTTAAAGGACGCGCCAGTTTCTATTTGTATCCCTATCGCATTAACGGAAGCGCCTTGCGCAACGACAGTCGTTTGATCAATAAAATTTTCATTCCCTCTTATTCGCAATGCGCCATCAATTGTCCCTCCGCGTGGACCATACCACGGAAAAGGAACAATAAGTGTTCTACGAACAATATTTTGATTACCGCTCAATCCCAGAGCTACACTTTGAACCTCAGAATCAGAAATTATATTTTTATTTCCGATGATATAAACTGGAAGGCCTGGATAAAAACCGCCAAAATGCACATTTTTGAAAGACATATTATTGCCAAAGATCCCACCTGCCGGATAAAAAGACAAGGCTATATTTTCAAAATCAATTTTATCCGCATTTTGATAATACTTCGCAGTTATAACGGTTGAATTTCTATCCTCTCCAATAATTTTTAAGCCAGGTTTAAATCGTAAAATACCATCAGGAAATTCAGGGATAGAATATATACCGCTTTTTATAAAAATCGTGTCGCCCTCATGAGCCCGATCTATCGCGGCTTGAATCGAATCGCCGGGATTAACGATGATCACATTACCCGCTTCCGCTGGAAGTATATTCATTTGTATCTGAACGCTCATAACTTGTCCCTCTGCGTTCGGTGAGGCTTCGGCGATGGCAAAAATATTGAAGACGCGTGTGAGGTCAAGTCCTTGTGCAATAAGTCGGTCTAGGTCTTCCTGTTGGAAAGCAATGATGTTAGAGCCTTGGTTGAGTCCTGTAATATACCGGACTGCACGGTTCTGCGACCCATCCGGTGCCATACTATTAAATTCCAACTTGAGGCGTAAGTTCCCTTGGAGATACCCTATACCTTGGCGTACATCTAGCTCGATCACGTAAGGAGCATTTGAAATATCTTCGGGTCGTTCCCAGTCTACTTGAAGCCCTCCGCCGGCAAACAAATTCCGCGTTCCGATATTAACGCGAGGATTTACAGAAAGGTCGAGACGAACGCCTCGTCCGGCTTCTTTCGCTTCGGCAATACTGGTGCCACCAAGACCGCGATCATCAAAAGCTATAGCGCTACCTCCCACACTGAAGAAATCCAGATGTGTGATATCCTTCGTTGTTAAATCGCCGGAAGGGGTAAGCGCCGGTCCTGGGATGACATTGATAGATTGATCGTTGACGAGTTGGTCTTCGAGTAGTTGGCTTGCCACACCATATGGAAACTGGGCCAAGCTATCGATCAGATTTTCATCGAATGGAATGGTGTGGGTAACTACGTTACTTCTATTCCACATTTCGATGATTAAAGCTTGGTTGGTTACATGAAAATCTTTGATGGGAATACGACCGCCTTTAATGGACGGCCTCAACAACTTGAAGACCGTTACTTTATCTGTGACGGGTTGCCAAACATAGAATTGATGGCCATCACGAGTCACCACATGTTCGGTATCGGGAGAGGTTTTGGAAACCCCTTCAACAATCAAGGCACCATTTTCATCAAAGTTAAGATCCAACCCCTCATTTTGAGCAAGTAATTTTAACCGCTCATTTTCTTCGGCTTGCGCCCGGGCAATAGGAGCTAAAGCCGCGGTAAGCATGACAGCTCCGCCCAACGCCATTTTAAAAGCATTCGATACGAGCCGGCGTACTCGAGCTGCACCAAATCCGGATGGCGCATGATTTACAGCAAGCTCGGCTTCGATAATTTCACCGGAGGGATCGTAGGGAATTTCCGCAATGGCAAAAATATTACGTACATGAGTAAGATCCACCCCTTGCGCTTTCAGACGGTCTTTCGCGGCTTGGTTCAACGCCATAATATTTTCACCGGATAGAAGGTTATCTAGATACACCACTCCACTATTACCGTTGTAATCGATAAATTCCATCTTGATACGAACTTTATCGAGATGTTCGGCACCTCTAATAATATCCAAGCCAAAAACAAATGACGCGTATTGATCAATATTTCGAGTATGTTCAACCAAAGCGGGAGTTCCAGGAAATTGATGGCCCCCTCCAGCCCAAAGATGGCGTGTATGAGGCGTGAGAATGACCCGAGGATCAATAGAAAACTTAAACTCCGCCCCGCGAGTAGTAATTTGAGCAAACTCGGCGCTACTCCCATCCGCAGCAAAGGTTACGTGGGAAGAATTATTGTACGCCAGATCTAAATCCGAAATATCGGCACTCGTTAAATCCGACGAAGGAACTATGGGCGAGCCGGGAATAAGATCCTCAGATCGGTCGTCAACTTCTTGATCTGTTAGAACACGATGAATCATTCCCCAACGACTTAACTCATCCGTCATATTTTCATCGAGCTGAAGCGTTATGGTTTGAATCTGTTGGTCGGACCGGATGGTCAGTATAAGCATATCGTTGGTTACACGGTAATCTATTGCGTAGTAACCTTGCTGTAGTAATTGTCCTGCAATCTTAAAAACGGTTACTTTTCCGGTAGCCCATTCGATTACGTAAAACTGTTGATTAGGCCGGAATAGTTCACCCTCTAAAACTACGGTACGTTCCGTATCCGGTGAAGTTTCAGACGCACCCGTTGTAACGAGCGCGCCGGTGGCGTCAAAAACTAGGTTAAGATCATTGCTTGGAATTGCCGGCCCTTTGGCCTGTACCGGATGTATATTCATTTGTAGTTCGACGCTCATTATCTGATCTGCTGCATTCGGGGAAGCTTCAGCAATAACAAAAATATTAGAGACATCTGTGAGATCAAGCCCTTGTGCAACAAGACGATCTAGATCTTCCTGCTCAAAAGCAACAATGTTAGATCCTTGGCGAAGCCCTTCGATGTACCGGACCGCCCGTTGTTGTGTACCGTTAAGTGCCGTGCTGTTGAATTCCAGCTTCAGGCGTAACTTTCCCGCCTGGAGATACTCTAAACCTTGGCGAATATCTAATTCGATTACGTAAGGAGCTGTTGAAATATCTTCCGGCCTTCCGCCCGATGCTTGAAGCCCTCCTCCGGCAAACAGATTTCGAGTTCCGGCACGATTAAGGCGGGAATCCACGGAAAGATTGAGAAGTACACCGCGGCCGGTTTCTGTGGCCTGTGCAATACTGATACCGCCAAGGCTGCGATCGTCAAACGCTATGGCTTGACCGCCTACGATAAAGAAATCAAGCGGCGTAACATCTTCCGTTGTTAAATCACTGGAAGGCGTAAGCGCCGGACCCGGAATCACATTCGTGGATTGATCGTTTACGCGTTGATCCTCCAAAACTCGATAATCTATTCCCCAGCTATCCAACTCATCCGTCATATCTTCGTCGAGCTGAAGAGTTACGGTTTGAATCTGCTGATCGGACCTCAGAGTCAATATAAGCGTGTCATTTGTAACGCGGTAATCTATTGCGTAGTAACCTTGCTGTAGTAATTGACCCGCAATCTTAAAGACGGTTACTTTCGAAGCAGCCCATTCGATTACATAAAACTGTTGGTTGGGTCGGAATAATTCGCCGTCTAAAACTACGGTGTGTTCAGTATCGGGAGATGTTTCGGACATGCCTTTGGTAATAAGGGCTCCGGTGGAATCGAAAGTAAGAGCGACAAGAGTCTCTTCGCTTGGTGGCTGCACAATAGGAGGGTTTTGTGATTGGCCTAAAATTCCACAGCCCGGACAAGCTATTCCTGCGGCAACAGACGCGGCAAACATTCCGATATTTTTAAGCGCTCTTGTATAATCGCGCATCGCACCGAATCCGACAGGTACGGCAACTTCGGTTTCGGGAATACTATTTATTTTTGGAAGAGCGGTGTCGGGCGATTCACGATCGGCCAAATATCTGGCATAGGCTTCGTTTGGTTTCATATCATGCTGCAATCCAAACCTTACTCCTTCGTGATCCAATTCACTCAAAAGCGAATTTAAAGTCGGATTTTGTTTTCCGATGCTGCTAAAAATAGAAGCTTGTCCGCTTTGCGTTAACGCGAACACATCGTTGGGACCAACGGGTCTTAACGCTACATCGGGTGCGCTACTCCACGCTTGAATGAGTCCCTCGGCAGAATCAAAAGGACGATATCCGCCGGCTTTGCTTTCTCTTAGCAACTCACCTAATAGGCCGCGAACATTTCGTTCGGCGGCTTGGGGAAGCATCGGATTTTTAGGAAGGTTGGACGGCAAAGCAAGCGTATCGCTTTTACCGGATCGAGCTTCGCCGGAACGCGTAAGGAAAGTACCGTAGAGCTTCATGAGGCCTAGATAATCTCCGTGCTCTCCTAATTTTTCCATGGCCGGCGAGATCACAACATAGGAAATGCCTTTCTTCTTAAATTCTTTGGTGATTCCTTCGCGGTGGTAACCACCGGTTACCAACACGCCCAAATCTTTTCCTTGGGTTTCCATTTCGTTTAGCAGCGATTTAACAAAGATCCGGTCGCGCTTCTCGGCAATACGATAAAAATCAACTAGTTGTCCGGCCAAATTTGAAATATCAAATGCCATCGCGTCGTCTTTTAGCACCCGCGGGCTTATTTTATGCTCCGAAAGGGCGCTTAGAAGTAATGCATGAATACGATCGCCGGTATATTTTCTTGTATATTTTCTAAAGAAACCCATATCCTCTCGGGTCAGGCGGAACTCCAAACCTTTCTCAAGCAAATTAAGAAAATCACTTACTTCAACAAATTCTTTTTCCTGGTTTGTCCTTGCTAAACCCAACCGTATCGTCCGTCCAGCTTCGGTGATTTCTTCAAAAAGGTCTTCGGTTCGGATCTCCTTTAAGAATTCTTTGGAATCGGCTATTTTTGAATCGGTGTTCGCATTTTTAATTTTTTCGCGCATCGCTATAATTTTTGTAAGATTCGGTCGATGTGTTTTTGGCGTTACGTTCTCCGAAAATTTCTGGAAAGCATCTAAGAAGCTATCGAAGTCAATCTTGCCGTCCTCAAAACCGGAGAAAAGACTGTCCAAAGCCCTTTGTTCATCGTTATAGATAATCGCTTTCAGGTTGGACAACGTTTGCTTAAGCGTTCGAACATAATTTTTTCCGCTTTCTTGGAACTCCATGATAGAAAGCATCCGGCGCATATTTTTTGAATAGAGATTTCGATCGTCTACTCCAAACAAATCAAAAGGAACATCACCCGTGATAGATAAAAATTCAGGGCCGGTAATGAGCCCCTGCCGCAGGGCGCGGTTAAAAACATTTTCTTTTACTTTTTCGATGGGAAATGCGCGAAAAAGGCTGGTATCCATAGTGCCTTCGGCACCTTCGACGGCTACAGGCATTGTTCCGTAATTTTTAATAATTTCGTTCAGCAGAAGCGAAATATTCTTTTGCGCATCGTAATTGACGTGGGCATCTTGAATAAAAACAACCGTAGGCGCTTTTACCCCCGAATGGACATGGGTTTCCATAATTCGCCCCATCGTATCCGGAATAGCGTAGGTTAAAATGGGATGAACAGAAATAGCCGGTTGCGTGGACATTACGTTGGAAAATAGACTGGATGGAATCAGCAGTTGAAAAGTCAAAAGCCCTGCAATCATTTTGCTGGGTGCGGAAGAAACAAACTTCATAAGTCCTCTCTTTCGTTAGCCTTAACGGTAACTACATACAATTTTTAGGACATTTTAAGACTGCTTAACTTCTCCCCAAAACAAAAAGAGCTTAGCGTTACCGCCAAGCCCTTTTCACGTCAAATTTTTTAAGACGTTTGAACTCTAACACACCACTTTTAAAAATACAAGCTTTTGATAAATTTCATTCGCCGGTGAAGTTTAAAATTCCCGGCGCGCCAGCCATAAGATAAGGGCTGAAATAAACTTAATATACTTATCTCCAACCTCAATTCGAATCTTAGAATTGACCTTAAGGACTTTTCTTCTGTTGCCCCAATCGACAAGGCCGCCGCACCAATGCGGGGCGAAATCCGTGGTGAACGCGGCAATGCGTTTGTCCGGGTTTTTGTCAATAACAAGCAAAGGGTATTCTTTTGGGTTTAATGTTAACTGTAGGGGCGGGGTTTCCCCGCCCGGGCGAGGAGACCTCGCCCCTACTATCGCTCTCGCTGCAAGAATTACCTTCGCGCTTTTCTTCACTCGGACTTCATTTAAACCGCAAAGAACGGGCGGGTTTGTAAACGGCAAATTTCCCAGCATAGGGTGCTTTGTCTTACGAACGATAGTTAGTCCGCTCCAGATATTTCTTCTATCATCTTTAGGAAGACATGAAACGGGAAGCAATTTTTCAATCAAAGATCCCCGCCATTTTCCGGAAGGCCCTGAAAACGAACCCCATCCGCCCACCATTAGAAGTCCGGCTCCGGATTTTACTTGCTCGGCGATTAATCGTTCGGAAACGGCGGGAAGATCTTTGCGCGAAAAATCGCTTAAAATAATAGCATCGTAGCGTTTCTTTAAAAAACGCGGTTCAAGACTTTTCCCAGGCGGAATATGAGTGACGTCGGCTTTAAGAAATTTGAGAATACCGAGTAAATAATTGGCCGGTCCGCCGGCCGGACTATCGCCTGCGTATAAAATGTTCAATTCAAATCCACCATTTCATGGATGTTTCCCTTTACCGGATTTTTTTTGAATTTTCTATCTTGATCAAAAATGGTCATGGGCATGCCGTGCTTCGGCCCCATCGTAACCACCAAATGCCGATCGATCCGCGAACCGGGAACCACGCTCAGGCGGAAGCGCTGAACAATAATGGCTAACGCGAGTTTTAACGCCATCGTTGCAAAACCGCCGCCGATGCAAGACCTCGGCCCCGCACCAAAGGCCATATATTCATAGGCTTCCGGCGAATGGGTAAGCCAACGTTCGGGTTTAAATTTCTCAGGCTCGGGATAAATTTCAGGCATGTGATGTGTAATGAAATGGCTCAGAGCAACGGTGGTTCTTTCCGGCAAACGGTACGGCCCCAATTCAAACGGCGCTGTGCTTAAACGATAGGTATACACCGCTGCCGGCAAAATTCGCATTCCTTCTTTAATGACCCGATCGAGCAAAGAAAGCTGATTTAATTCTTCGAACGTAGGCGCCGAACCTTTCAGCCTCCCTTGAAGCTCATCTGCCAAATCCGCGTATACTTTCGGATGCTGGGCCAGCAAAAATAAAATCCAAGTCAGCGAGCTTGACGTTGTCTCGTGACTTGCCGCAAATAAAATATTGGCCTGCCCGATCAATTCATCGTTGGTCATCCTCGTTCCGTCTTCATCATGCGCACGAATAAGAATGGAAAGCACATCGCTACCGGCCGCTTCTTCTCCGCGCTTTTGATCGATCATGGAAGCAATCGCGCTTTCCAATTTTTCTGCCATCTCGAGCATCGTGCAATAAGGAAAAAACGGAACGTCAAACGGCAAAAGCCGGGTCTTCACCGAAACGTTCAAATCAAGCCAGCGTTCCATCAACTTACTTACCGAAAAGGCACGGGATGTCACGTCGAGGCCCAGAAGAACTTTAGCGGAAATGCGCCGCGTAAGTTCTTTCATCTCTTCGAACATATCGCGATTTGTTCCGGTTTTCCACCGGCCGGTCACGTCTTCGATGATTTGCACGATTTGATCGCGGTAAGCCACAATATGATTACGCTGAAACGGCGGCATGATAAGCCTTCGCTGCTGCTTGTGCTGGGCCCCGTTCATACTGAGAAGCCCGTGCCCGACTTTTCGGTGCGCGGAGCCTTCGGGACCCAGATGCGTAATGCCGACCGAGTTGAATAAATCGGGGTTGCTTAGAATTTGCTGATTGTATTTCGGATGGAACGTAAAGATCATCGTTCGCCGGCCCTTTACGAACGCGGCGATTTCGCCGTAATTGCGGCGAAGCATTTGCATATAACGGAGGGGGTCGTTTAAAAATTGGAGAAGATTGCCACGCCAACCAAAAATCGGGTGTGGCATCGGGCCTGGGATTTTGTCGAAATCGGTTTGAGCTAAAGGGTCGGCGGTAAGCGGCATACGGTTACTGAGCGGTCCAGCCCCCATCAACGGGAATGGCCTGCCCGGTCACAAAGGAAGAGGCGCTTGAACAAAGCCAGACGACAGATTGCGCGACTTCTTCGGGCGTTCCCATCCGGCCCACCGGTTCCAATCCGATAAGATGGGCTTCTACGTGCGCGCTGCCTCCGGTTTGGCGAGCGGTCATGGGCGTACGAATGAGGCCGGCACAAATGGCGTTTATACGAATGCCTGATTTGGCGTATTCAAGCGCGGCGCTTTTCGTTAAACCCACAATCGCATGTTTACTGGCGGAATAGGCGGAAAGGCCGCGAAAACCAACCAGCCCGGTCACCGAAGCCGCGTTTACAATCGCTCCTCCGCCCTGCTTAAGCATGCGTACGATTTCATATTTCATGCAAAGCCAAGTACCTTTTAAATTTACCGAAAGAACGCGATCCCAATTTTCTTCCGTAAGATCCGCAGTTGAACCGAGGCTTCCTTCCGTTCCCGCATTATTGTACGCAAAATCCAAGCGGCCAAATTTGGCAATGGTTTGCTCAATCAAATTTGAAACTTCCGCCGATTTTGAAACATCGGCTTTAAAAAAAGAAGCTTCCCCGCCTTTTTCTTGAATCAATTTTACCGTCTCTATACCGCTTGCCCTATCAATATCCGAAACAGCTACGCGTGCCCCAGCGTCGGCAAAAGCAAGCGCCGAAGCCTGGCCAATGCCCGACCCAGCACCCGTTACAAGTGCAACTTTTCCTTGAAATTCTGTTTGCGTCATCTCACAGCTCCACTAAAATGGTTCAAATTATAACAAAACTAAAAGAAAAGGGGATTTTTAAAAAGTAGCTTCGAAAAATGCCGGGCTATGCTAATATTGCTGTAGAAAAAAGGAGGGTGAACGCTTGATCAGAACATTTAAATTCGGTCTCTCGCTACTATTTCTTGCCGTGTTTCTAATTTCAATGAGCGGATGCCAATCTCCCGAAAAAGAAATGGATATTCCCCACCCTTCGCTTAATCAGGGCCCGTTCCGGCCAAAAACAGCACCTGCATCTGAAAGTGTCCGGCATCAATCTCACTACACGGAAAGCATCTCGCAGCTGAACAAAGTGACGCAGGGTACGCCCTACGTGGAATTGCCGCTCGCCGAAATAATCAAACTCACCAAAGATACCGAAAGCGAACGGGAAGTATACAAATATGCGGCGGATGCGTGGAGCCATGAATTTTTCTGGAAATCCACGGCCGAAAACGGCGGAGGAAAACCCAGCGGCGAAGTTCTTGAAAGTATCGAAAATTCTTTCGGGAGTTACGAGCAATTCAGATCGGTCTTCCTCGAAATAGTCGATCGACTGGAAGGAAGCGGATGGGTGTGGCTGGTTCTTGAAAACGGTGTTTTAAAAGTCCTAAGCACTTCAAATTACGATATTCCCGTCGAAACGGCAAAACCTCTCTTAGTGCTGGATGCTTGGGAACATGCTTACCTGGCAGAATTCGAAAATAACCGGCATGCCTACGCGGAACATTTTCTAGACCATCTTGCCAACTGGAAATTTGCGGAAAAAAATCTTACCTCGCTTTAATTCCCACTCACCATATCGTTGGCTTTAAAAATTTCGATGATTTGCTCGGGCTTTTTAGCCGAGAGAAGATGCTTGTGAACAAGCTTATGCTGAAGAAGGCGCGCCACCCGCGCGAGTACTTTTACGCGCTCGCCAACATCCTTACCCGAATACACAAATAAAAATATGAAGTGGACGGGCTCCTTGTCTATACCCCCAAAATCAATTCCCTTTTTCGAAACGGCGAAGAGTCCTTTGGTCTGTCCGATTTCAGGATAGTCGACGTGGGGCACGGCAATGCCGCTGCCGATGCCGGTTGATTCCAACTGTTCCCGCTCGATCAACGCTCTCAGCAATTTTTTATCGTCGACGCGCGGATTTTGTTTGGCAAATTCAGCAGCCAATTTAGAGAGCGCATCGTTTTTGCTCTTGGCTTCAAATCCAATGAGGATCGATTGCGGTTTGATTAAATCGCCGATTTTCAAATGCCTTACCTCAATTCCTTGTCTTTTTTAGCTTGTTCCTTTTCCAATTTCTCTCTGGCCTTTCGCTCGAATATACTCTCTTTTACTTCACCGGACTTATCTTTTTCCCAGCCTTGTTTCTTTCCTTTTTCCCAGCCGCTCGGAATTTTGTCCTTTTTCTGCAATCCCTTTGGCAATTTCCCCTTCTTAGCAAGACCGGGAGGCGTAGATCCGGTTGCATCGCTAACCGAAGAATCCGGATTAGAGGCCGGCTGCGTTTGGGGCATAGCGGTCTTTTCTTTCTTCATAGGAGCAGACGATTTGAGCGGACTCTTCGAATGAACCGGAACGACGGTAATACCGCTCGCTTTGGGTTGGACAGCTCCTCCGGCATCGAGCGCTTCACCGTCCGCAGCGATAGACGCAACCGGATTCATCAAGCTCCATATTAAAAATGCAATAAAGAGAAATGTTTTCATAGACACGTCCTTTTAACTAAAGGTTACAGAAAGCGGGATATTTTATCATTCTTGAAGCCGCTTGGGGCGGGAATTTTAATTAAAGGCGCGGGGTGTTAGGGCTAAGAGCTTTTTCGATGGCAGCACATAATTCATCTAACGCGTAAGGCTTGCCTACAAACGAAGCGACACTCAACTGCCGAAGATCGGGACGATCCCCAAATCGCTCCCGAGAGCTAAGTACGATAACCGGCCGCGATCGGTGGGATGCGGCGGAAGAATCGAGGAGCCGAATTTCTTGAAGTGCTGTCCAGCCGTTTTTTCCGGGCAAATTGATATCTAAGAGAATTAGCTCGGGATCAAATTCGGATACTTCACGGAGCGCTTCTTCCGCATTGTGGGCAATTTTAGCGAGATAGCCAAAAGATTCGAGGTGATGGCCTAAAAGAAAGGCGACTTCGTATTCGTCTTCTACAATAAGAATACGTTTCCCGTTGATTTGCACGCCGTTTGCCCCTTTCTTTCCGCCCTAAATAAAAACCGGATTATCGAAGTCCATTTCACTTTGATAATCCGGCTTAGAACGTCCGTCGTTCGCCTCAAACAAGCTTACCCGGCAGAGAAGGCGATTGCAAAAAAGAGGAATTCGGACAGTTAAACCAAGGCGTAAAAAAATACGAGCAATCCAACGAAAAATGAATAATAGCCAAAAACGTGCAATTGACCGCGGCGGATCATTTTAAGCAAAACAAAAATCACCAGAAATCCCACAATACCCGAGGATAAAAAACCCGCCCAAAGCGGGCCGGGAATTTCCTTTGCCATCATAAAACTTTCTCTCCCTTTTATTAAAATGGCGCCGAGTACCGCAGGCACAGAAATAAGAAAGGAAAATTCAGCCGAATCGCTTTTAGCATACCCAAGATAGAGCGCGATAAGAATTGTCGCGGCCGATCGGGAAATACCGGGAACAATGGCCACCCCTTGCAAAACGCCGATGAGTAGAGCGTGCATTACGCTCATATCTGCTAAGGTTTTTGTGCCGTTTTGAAACTTTCGGCTCTCCATAAGAAAATATCCCACCGCAATCCAGGTGACGCCCACTAACAATATGGAACTAAACATCGATTCAAATAAATCCATAAATACCAAACCGATGATACCTGTCGGCACAGAAGCCACCACTATGAGAAATCCTTTGTGCGCGTTGGGTAAACCTTCGAATGACGCATTGCCTTTCAATATAACATTGCCAACCCATCGAACGGTTTCAATCATAATCACCCAAATGTCTTTCCAAAAATAAAAAACTACAGCCAAAAGCGTAGCCATGTGAATGACAATATCGAAGGCAAGAGCATGATCTTTGATACCCATTAATTGCTGCGCGATAACTAAATGTCCGGAGCTTGAAATAGGAAGAAATTCAGTCAGGCCTTGAATGATTCCGAGAATGATGGCGTTAAGCGTGGTCATGAGCTAAATTTTCGTTTGGTTAACATTTCAAGATACGTCCGATTTTCCCGATGAGCCATGTTTACACCGAGTTCTTTAATAAGCCAGCGAATATTTTTTTCTTTACCTTCGATTTCAAAAAAATTTCCCAGCCGCGGCACGTAATCTACCACAACAAAGCATTGGTGCAATCGGTATTCTTCTCTTGATTTCCGGTAGGAGAAAACCCTTCGAAATCCTATGGTCTGCAGAATGGCTTGGGTGGAGCCGAAATCAACGGCCGTCTCAAGCTCAAGACGTTTGCTAAACTTCGCTTTTAGGAGAGGGCCTTTTAAGGTAAGAAACGATTTGCCGCCGGGCTTTTTTCGGAGCCGGAGAATGCTCTTCTTACGTCTGAGTTCTCCCTTGAAATCATAAAAATCATTGCACTCGAGTCCGCCGGACAGCTTACGTGCACCTAAACGCTTTAAACGGGAACGCAACTCGGCAGGATTTTTGAGGCGGAATTTTTGTTCGATCTCGAAACGTTTCATGAGACAGGAGGGGGTGAGAAAAAGAAAGCGGCCGGTTACGAGTTTGCTTCTTCGCGCTCACGCTTACGCGAAATCATATGAGTAGAATACCCGTAAAACGCTTCCGCGCATTCCATGAGCGTTTCGGAAAGGGTCGGATGCGGATGAACGGATTCGGCAATATCAAGGGCCGTCGCACCCATTTCAATAGCGAGTACTCCTTCGGCAATAAGCTCTCCGGCGCCGGCGCCGGTAATACCCACGCCGAGAATTCGTTCGGTCTCCGGGTCAATAATAAGCTTGGTTACACCGTCGGTCCGGTCAAAACTAAGCGCGCGGCCCGAAGCTCCCCAGGAATATCTCGCTACTTCGATCGGAATATTTTTTTCCTTAGCTTCGGTTTCCGTAAGCCCGGCCCACGCCACTTCGGGATCGGTAAAAACAACGGCCGGAATAATGATATTTTCAAAACTGCTTTCTTCGCCCGTTAAAACATCCACGGCAATGCGCGCTTCTTTGGATGCCTTGTGCGCCAAAAGCGCGCCGCCCGCTACATCACCGATGGCCATAATTTTCGGATCGTTCGTCTCCTGCCGCGCATTTACTTTAATAAATCCTTTTTCATCAAAAGTCACTTTCGTATTCTTCAAGCCGAGATCATCGTAATTCGGCGCGCGGCCTACGGAAACAAGCACGCGATCGTAGAGCTCGTCTTTTTTCTGACCGTTTATTTCCATCGTTACTTTAATTTTTTTCCCGCTGGTAGACATCTTGGCAACTTTTACACCCAGCCGGATTTCCTTAAATGCTCTTTTGGCATAATTCATCACGGGCCTTGTTAAATCCGGATCGGCGCCAAGCAAAATGGTATTCATGGCTTCGACAACAACAACTTGGCTGCCCAATGCTGCGTAAACAGTCCCAAGTTCCATACCGATATAACCGCCGCCTACCACCAAGAGATTCTCAGGAATTTCGGGCAGCTCCAAGGCTTCGGTAGAAGTCATGATGCGCGGATTGCCGAGATCAAACGCCTTTGGAATGGAAGGCTTACTGCCTGTGGCAACGATAGCTTTGTCGTACTTAATAAAGACCTGACCTTTTTCTGTTTCGACGCGAAGCGTCTCGGAATCTTCGAAATGCGCACGGCCGTTTATAATTTCCACTTTACGCGCCTGGCCAAGCGTTCGAATACCCTGCCCGAGTTTATCTAAAATAGACTCTTTCCATTGACGCATTTTTTCGAGATTAATTTGCGGCGGCGCAAAGGTTACACCGCGAATGCTCGACTCTTTGGCTTCGGTGATAAGTTTACCGACATGCAAAAGCGCTTTGGAAGGAATGCATCCCCGGTTCATGCAAACACCGCCAAGACGTTTGTCTTGCTCGATCAGAATGACTTTTTTACCTTTGTCGGCAGCATAAAAAGCCGCGGCGTATCCGCCCGGCCCTGCACCGATGACTACAACATCTGTTTTAATAGGGTCGGCCATACATTACACTTTCACGTCTGATTCGGGAATCTGCTCTAGCGCTTCGACAAACGCGCGAATAAATCGTGCACCGTCCGCGCCGTCAACTACACGATGATCGTACGAAAGCGCCACGGGTAAAATAATGCGAGCTTCCCATTGGTTATTTTTAAAAACAGGTTTCTTTGCGCCGCGGCCGATTCCGAGAATGGCCACGTTGGGTTTATGGATGATCGGGGTGAAATGCGCTCCGCCGATGCCGCCCAAATTGGAAATCGTAAATGTGGAGCCCTGCAATTCTTCGATGCTTACTTTTCTCTGCCGCGTACGTTCGGCGAGCTGATTTAGCTCAACGGAAATCCGAAGCAAACTTTTCTTATCGGCATCGCGAAGAACCGGGACAATAAGTCCGGCTTCGGTATCAACGGCCACGCCGATATGCCAATATTCTTTGCTCACAAGCTCGTCGGTCGATTCATCCAAGCTGGAATTAAGAACGGGAAATTTCTTAAGCGCCGTCACGGCCGCTTTAATGGCAAACGAAGTCACCGTTAAATTCCCGCCTTTGGCTTCGTACGCCGCATCGTACTTCTTTTTATAATCCAAAAGCGTTGTGATGTCGGCATCGTCAAATTGCGTAACGTGCGGAACGGTGGACCAAATATCAGACATATGCTGAGCAATGGTTTTACGGAGCGGGGAAATTTTTTTCTTGGAGACCGGGCCCCATTTTGAAAAATCAATACTTTGCAGAGCGGGTTTTCCTGCCGTTGCTTTTGCCGGCACTTCGGCGCGCTTTTGAATCTTAGCGATGTAGGCTTTTAAATCTTCCATCGTGATCCGGCCGCCGTGCGCACTGCCTTTTACACGGGCTAGATTAATTCCAAGCTGGCGGGCAAGTTTTCGAATGGACGGAGAAGCCGCTACCGGCGTGGTACTTACTTCTTCGGATTCCTCTCCGACTAGCTCTTCAACTTTTTGAACTTTTTTGGGATCCGCTTTCGGTGCTATAGATTCTTTAAGGGAAGCTCCGTTTTCGCTTACGGTCACGAGCGTCCGGCCTACGGGTACTTCATCCCCCGCTTTGACGTGAACTTTGGAGACTCGGCCTGCGGTGGGTGAAGCAATTGGAGCTACAGCCTTGGCGGTTTCAATCTCAACGACGGGCTGATCCTTCTTCACAACGTCCCCTTCTTTCACGAGGACATTTACGATCGTACCCATCTCAACATTTTCTGCCAACGGTGGAACTTTTATATCCATGGTAGGGCTCAGATTATTTCGGGAACGGGTTTATCCGGATTAATACCGAGATCTTTAATAGCTTGCTGAACAACTTGTTTTGAAACAGCGCCTTTTTCGGATAATGCATACAAAGCTGCTACCGTTGTGCACTCGGCATCGATTCCAAAAAACCGGCGGAGCGCTGGGCGGCTTTCGCTTCGTCCAAACCCGTCGGTGCCGAGCGTCATAAGACCGCCGGGAACCCAAGACGCGATTTGTTCGGGAACAATTTTCATATGATCCGAGACCGCCACAAACGGACCTTTTTCGTTTTCAAGAACGGTTTCCAGATAAGATTTCTTGGTAGGTGCAGCCGGATGAAACATATTCCACTGCTTTGCTTTTAGCGCATCATTACGGAGCTGCTTGTAGCTGGTCACGCTCCATACGTCGGCCGAAACATCGTAGCGTGTTGCCAAAATTTCCTGCGCTTTAAGCGCTTGAAGAATAATGGGGCCGCTTCCAAAAATTTGTACGTGGTGCTTTTTGCCTTCCGGGCCTTTTTTGAATTTATAAAGCCCCTTTAAAACACCTTCTTCGACGCCCTTCGGCATATCGGGCATAGCATGATTTTCATTATAAAGCGTAATGTAGTAATAAATATCTTCGCCGTCCTTATACATCCGTTTGAGCCCGTCTTGAATAATCAAGGAGATTTCAAAAGCAAAGGCCGGATCGTATGCTGCAACGTTCGCAACGGTGCTAGCTAAAAGCTGGCTATGTCCATCCTGATGTTGAAGCCCTTCGCCATTTAGTGTCGTGCGGCCGGCCGTTGCGCCAAGTAAAAATCCTTTGGTGCGGCTATCGCCGGCAAGCCACATAAGATCGCCGGTCCGTTGAAATCCGAACATAGAATAAAAAATGTAAAAGGGAATCATATTGATTCCGTACGTGGAATACGCCGTGCCTGCGGCAACAAACGAAGCCATTGAGCCCGTTTCGTTAATTCCCTCTTCGAGAATCTGGCCATCTTTGGATTCCTGATAATAAAGTAACGATTCGATATCCACCGGTTCGTAGAGCTGGCCTTTTGAAGAATAAATTCCGATCTGCCTAAATAACGCGTCCATTCCGAACGTGCGCGCTTCATCCGGAATAATAGGAACGAGATTTCTTCCGATCTTTTTATCTTTTAGCATTTTGGTAAGAATGCGTACGAAAGCCATCGTTGACGAGGCAGCAAGCGATCCCGAACCTTTTGCAAATTCCGTATAAAAATCGGCGGACGGAAGCTCAATGGGCTGCGCCTGGGCTGTCCGGCGCGGAAGAAAACCGCCGAGCGCTTTTCGACGTTCCATTAAATATTGATGTTCGGGGCTATTTTCGGGCGGACGGTAAAACGGAGCTTCGACAACCTCTTCGTCGCTGATCGGCACGTTGAATCGCGAGCGAAATTCTCTGAGCTCTTTTTCGTTTAACTTTTTTTGCTGATGGGTAATATTTCTTCCCTCGCCGGCTTCACCCAAACCATAGCCCTTAACGGTTTTGGCGAGAACGACGGTCGGCTGGCCCTTATGCTCCATAGCGGCTTTAAAAGCAGCGTACACTTTTATCGGGTCGTGGCCACCGCGTTGAAGTTTGGCGATTTGCTTATCGCTTAGGTGGTTTACCATTTCGAGAAGTTCGGGATACCTCCCAAAAAAATGTTTGCGGGTATAGCTGCCCGCCTCAACGGAATATTTCTGGTAATCGCCGTCGACGGCTTCTTCCATCCGCTTCACGAGAAGGCCTTTTTTATCGGCTTTAAGCAGCGCGTCCCACTCGGAACCCCAAACAACTTTAATCACGTTCCAGCCCGCGCCGCGGAAAAGACCTTCGAGTTCCTGGATAATTTTGCCGTTGCCGCGCACCGGCCCGTCCAGCCGCTGAAGATGGCAATTACCTAC